>JADMIO010803711.1_pt1 | contig 19099 bp, 21 predicted proteins | sample 8958161 | NCBI WGS metagenome assembly JADMIO01 (sample SAMN16585339, study PRJNA669376) | soil metagenome | isolation source: Crop rotation soil | place: USA: Cullars Rotation, Alabama | collected 2011
AATCACAAATCACAAATCACAAATCACAAATCACAAATCACAAATCACAAATCACGGTCGCCGTCGGCGACCGTGATGGTTTTTTGACTAACACTTTTTTAACTCGAAATTCGGCTGCAAGCCGAATTACGAGTTAAAAAAGTGTGTTTTTTTGAAAGTAAAATGTTATTTATATGTTTTTTTTAGTTGGTATTAGTCACCTAATTGGATTATTATTTAATTCAAAGATAGTCACAACTATCACTAAACCATTGATTGTCCCATCTCTATATTTATCATATGATGGTCCTTGGACTAATGATCCATCATTTCATTGTATATTTTTATTTTCTTGGATAGGCGATTTATTGCTGATGCATCCAAAAACAATTCATTGGGGTATTCTTTCTTTTAGTGTCTCTCATATTTCTCACATCATTTTATTATCCAATAAAATCACTTTTGAACCAATATATTTGTGCTTTATAATACCTTTAGCTACATTCTTTAGTTTGACAATTGCCAAACCTATGTCTAATCCCATTTTAAAAACGGCCAGTAATTACTATATTCTTGTATTGACATCCATTATGTATTCAACTCTAGTTGTGAATGATGGTCTTCAAATAATTGGGTGCATTCTGTTTATTTTTTCTGATTGTTTGATAGGTATAAGAATGATAAAAAAACATATACCATATCTTAATATTTATAATATGATCATAATGATCACTTATATGGCTGCATTGTTTTTATTTTTTATTTACCATGCTCCAAAAACCTCTGAGTCATCATCATAATCATAATAATCATAATCATAATCATAATCATAATCATAATCATAACCATAATAACCAACAACTTTAAATGTAAAAATATAATTGGAAGAATTATCCGATATATATGATTTATCTATGGGCATATCTTGTACTTTAATTATATCGTGACAATCTGATTTTATTTTCTCCACTACTTTGGTTCCCAAATCATATTTGACCAATTCAAAATGCATATTTTTTTCACTGTCTATGCTAAGAGGTCTTAAAGTGTTAAAGTCAAATTTTTTTAACAATATATCACTCAAAATAGGCCAAGCATAGGCATAAATAATATGTACTCCAGGTAATATTGATGAATGATGATCCATTATGTATTTAAAGATCAGTTCTGAGACATTAGCTGACTCATTGAGACATTTTTTTAAAGCCAACTTGTCATATGATTGCTGAATGCTAATAGCCTCTAATCTTGTTGGTTGATAATATTTCAATAAGAATATATGACCTATAATTATACTATTCTGAGTATTATTTGTATCACTAACATATACCAAAGACTCACCAGAATTTTTACGTTGATCTGATGTCCATATCTTTTTATGTGCTATGTTTGATAGATGTTCAATTAACTTAGTTATACTAAAATTTTTAGCATCCCAAATAGATTTGAGGTCATCTGTATTTTTAAAATAATTGCTTAGTACATTGCATTTTAATGCTCTCAAGTATTTAGTGTATTTTTCCTGAAATTTTGATAGTTTGGTCAATTGATCATCATCCAATAAAATACGTAAATAGTGTAAATATTCAATAAATTGGCCCATATATCTGACACGAAACATTGGATTAATATCTTTCTCACATTCATAATTCGCAAAACATTCACTAAAATTCATGTCCACAGAATCATGCTGATATGTAACACAACCACACTTATCCAAACCACTCAATAGAAAAGTATATTCAATTAGTAATTGATATAATAATTTAAACAATATATACATTTCATCTTTGTTCTGACTCACATGCTTTAAATCTATTCTCGATACTATGTTATGCTCATTCTTAAATTGTCTTCTAATCTCATCAACATTCAAGTCATCCATTATCTTACGCAGACTGGATTTATTAATTATTGCACTTTTACCACTAATTACATTTGTCATCTTATATGTGGCCACATCCTGAATTCTATAGTAATTTGGTATATCACTAACATTACTATATTGTTCTAATATATCATCAGCTATTTCATATAGATCAGCACCACCTCCTAGGCTACCAGCCATGGAGCCAACACTTTGATCACAACTACTAAGATCATAATTTAACTGATCAGGTGACCCCTTTAGACGCAAATACTTTCTTTTCAAATTTAAGTTATTATACTTATCTTGATGCATATATTATACGTCAAGATAAATATCTATGCTTTCAACATCAAATGTCAATAACGATGGTCAAACAGAATTTTCTGTAACATATTTTAATGGTAATACTTAAAGCATTTTCTGAACCAACAGTATCAGGAATAAATTGAGTAATCTTCGTATCTACTAAATCATGCAGTGTATTATTGGAGCTACATGATGGTCCTCTACCATTATCTACATCCAAATTGAAATTGGTAAAAAAACAGGCAACTATTTCACTAACAGTATCCCTCAAACTGCCATCTGATGCAACATCAATTAAGTAATTGCTTTCAATCGATATACTCTGATCAACACTGACATAGGTAATTTTCATATTTCCACTAATTCCATTTCCACCCTTTGGATTTGGCTCAATTTCACTTGATTTTGTTATAGGTACTGGTTCTGACATCTATATTCTCTTTTGATACATTTAATTCGTATTATTTGGAAATAACGTCTAAATATCAATTATGATGGTTATGGTAATATTTTTATATTTGATTTTGATAGTAATTTTCAGAGAATTTTCTGATCCTTGCCCAGATGGAATATACGTTTTAATTTTATTGGCTATTAAGTCTTGCAGTGTGATAGTTGACTGACAATTGGAACCAGGTTCCTGACCTTCAGAATTTAACCCAAATTCAATCAAAAAACAATCAACATTTTCTGAAACAACTTTTTGTAGCCCATCACTTGGTGTATTAATGTCATAATTGGCATTTATTAAAACACTCTTATCGTTTGTTTCATATATAATTTTCATTGTTCCTATAATGTTAGAACCAGGATCCCCTTTTGACATATATTTGTACATCCCAATATTATTTCATAATTTTGGGATATAAATAAAATATATATTTGTATCCAAGACATATTTATTTATATCCCAATATTATTTCATTATTTTGGGATATAAATAAATAAAAGACACATTTATTTGTGCACAACATCTAAATATCAATTATGATGGTTATGGTAATATTCTTGTATTTGATTTTGATAACAATTTTGAGAGAATTTTCGGATCCAGGTCCAGATGGTACATATGTTTGAATTTTATCAGCAATTGAGTCTTGCAATGTGCCAGTAGATGAACATTTACTGGGACCACGTTCCTGAATTTCTGAATTTAATCCAAATTCAGTCAAAAAACAATTAACATTATCTGAGACCATTTTTTGTAACCCATCACTTGGTGTATTAATATCATAGTTGGCATTTACAGAAACACTCTGATCATTTGTTTCATAGATTATTTTCATTGTTCCTATAATGTTAGAACCTAAATCCTCTTTTGACATATATTTATATATCACAAAATTATTACATAATTTTTGGATATAAACAATATATGCATTTATAGTAATGTCTAAATATCAATTATGATGGTTATGGTAACATTCCTGATTTTGATTTTAATAATAATTTTGAGAGAATTTTCGGATCCAAGTCCAGATGGAACATATATTTTAATTTTTTCAGCAATCATCTCTTCTAATGTGCTAGAAGATGAACATTTGCTGGGACCACGCGGAACTGAACTTAATCCAAATTCATCCAAAAAACAATTAACATTTTCTGAGACCACTTTTTGTAACCCATCACTTGGTGTATTAATATCATAGTTGGCATTTACAGAAACACTCTGATCATTTGTTTCATAGATTATTTTCATTGTTCCTACAATACTTGTTTGTTGTTGTTGTGCCATAATCTCTATATGAATATACTAAAAAGTCATTTCCAAATTTTTGGATATTTTAGTGCAAAACAATGATTTTAAGACAAAATGCCCTATATTTAACTTTAATGACTATTTTTAAGCTATCTGAGCATTCGACAGAGGCGGGGCTATATAATATGACCTTTTTGTTGATCTTCTTGATCACCTTTTTATTGAACTTTTTGAGATTACTTAAATGTTTAAAGTTACCAAATAATATTGCAATATTATTTGTTAAATTTTTGGCAATATTACTTGATTCTAATAAAATATAATCAGCCTCAATATAAATACCTTTTTTTTTATTCTTTAAAATTATTTGGGATTTTCCACTCATTATATCAACATCTATTATTATTAGTTCCACTTTTTTGGACACTCGAAATTGGGCTGAAAGCCCAATTTCGAGTTAAAAAAGTGTTAGTCAAAAAACACACTTTTTTGGACACCCTAAATCTCGCCGACGGCGAGATTTAGGGTTAAAAAAGTGTTAGTCAAAAAACACACTTTTTTGGACACCCTAAATCTCGCCGACGGCGAGATTTAGGGTTAAAAAAGTGTTAGTCAAAAAACACACTTTTTTGGACACCCTAAATCTCGCCGACGGCGAGATTTAGGGTTAAAAAAGTGTTAGTCAAAAAACACACTTTTTTGGACACCCTAAATCTCGCCGACGGCGAGATTTAGGGTTAAAAAAGTGTTAGTCAAAAAACCTATATGGCTCCCTGCGGTTGTCCATTTTACAAAGTAAAAACAACGCTGTTGTTCATTTGTATATGGTTGCCCGTTTTACAAAGAGTTTTTTGTTTAAATTGATTTATCGTTTTGCTTCGTTAAGTCTAGTTTTGGTTATTGATCCACTCCTGTCGAAAACTATGCCACCATGTCAACCAATAGCTTTTAGGACCGACATCCCCATCATCTCCAACAAAAAGGCAATAAGATGGCATTTTTGTATATAAATTACCATATGCCATATTTCTATTGGCTGCCTCTTTATCGTAAGTATGATTCAACCATCTACGCAGTCCGTCTTCACCATCAGTTATAGGAAGGCCAACTACATTTTTGATGAAACGAGATAATTCAATGTTTTCGGAGGAAGTATAAGACATGTGTGAAGAGTAAAGCATTAATAACTATAAAGATAATTTGCATCATTTTATTTTAGGCGGGGATGTCCCCACTCGATTTACTAGAATCAGTGCTTGGTAATGCCGGATAGACTAAACGGTTATTATAGATTGCTAATAGCTCACTGTGGGATATAGCCCAAACTCCCGTAATTAGTCGAGCATCATTATTAACCACTCTTAATAACATACAATCTGGGATATTTTCCACTACAACCCATCTATGATCTGAGCTGTAGGTAGATGATGGTATAACATCGCATGATCCTCCAATTCTAATATCTACCGGTTGAGCTGATATAGCACAATCTATATTTAATGCTTGAAATGGATAGCTCATAGAAGTGGCAGTTTCAGCTACTTTATTAATAACGCCTAGATTAACTCGGCGCAGAGTATTAACAATATATTCTGGCATTTCTGCAGTAAAAAGTGGATCTTCGAATAGAGGATTAGTTTCTGCAGATAGATCTAAGTTAATGTCAGTTAGAACTAATCCTTTCTGGGCCACAAATGCTCTCAAAAAGAACAACAAGAGTCTAGCAAAACGAGGATTAAAAAATAGACATTTAGCGTGGATAGCAATGAGTGGTAATACACCATTGACAGTTTCTACTCCAAATATCATGGATCTATCTTTATCTAGGGCAGACAATAAACATTGAGGATAAGCACTATCCGAAGTTATTTTAGTGTCTCTAACAACTGGAAGAGACTTCCATAAATTAGATATGGCTCCTGACACAGTTGAGCTTCCTAGCAACAAAATAGGCAAAAGACGCAACTTAGATACAACCCAAACAGATAATTTATCATTCAATTGTCGAATATGTGCATAGCCTTTTCCTCTCAACCATTCTTCAAATCTAAATAATTCACCCATTACTACAATATTATCAGCAGAAACAGGCTGCAATGGATTAGGCATTTCGAATAGAACGCATACATCAGGATTTTCTAATTCAAAATGATCCATGACTGAGCTAATCTGATCAAAAACGCTGGTCATTCCATTTGAATAACCATAAAATAATGTATTATAACTGGTAATTTTGGTCATGTTTATAAACATCTAATATTTTATTTCACACTTTTTTTGACACTCGAAATCTAGGCGGCAAAGCCGCCTAGATTTCGAGTTAAAAAAGTGTTAGTCAAAAAACCAACAAGGTCCCCCTGCACGTAAAGGCACACTAAAGATAAACAAAGAAAGCAAAGCCACACTACGCTTTATCTTTAGTGTTCCTTCACGTGCCGGGGCACGTAAAGGCACACATAAAGATAAACAAAGGGCCGACGGCGACCGTGTTTTAGGATCACAAATCACACTTTTTTGGACACTCGTAACCTTGGCCCAAGATTACGAGTGGTCAAAAGAGTATGATCTACAAAATGGACAAAATGCTATGCTGGATCGACAATTAGAGCAAATTACTTTGAGACAAATGTTGCATATTATGATGTTTTGAATATTTTCATTACAAATTGGACAAGGAGTGTATTTAAGGAGCTTGCCTCTGGAAATATTCAGTTGATTTAATTGATGTTTTAGCGTTCTTATCTGTTTAGTGATCAAATCATCAAATTCCAAGATAGTATTGCCCATTTGAGTATATACATTTTGGAATATAATGTACTCTCTCTCTCCATAAAGTTGATATAAGCACAGGAGATATTCAGAATGCACTGCAATATTTTGTTTACTTTTTTCGTTGATGAAAGAACAAGAAACAATTTCAGGGGGTGGGGATAAATAAAAGTCAGATTCAAGTTGTTTCCATAAATTTTTATAGTCTGCTATCATTTGATCAGTAGCCTGTTTGTATATTATATGATAAATAATAGTCTCCACTTGCTTTTTGTCTGAATCCAATACACTATGGAGTTTATCGAAAACCTGATCAAAAGTAGTACCATCTGTATAGATAGATGTGAAAAAATAATTTTGTGATTGAGAAAATAAGTCTTTGATAATAGTATGCTGCCATATAATTTTGATATTATAGTTGTTAATAATTTGATCTAAAGCTGAGACTTTTTGATCAAACCTTTCACGTTCTGGTGTAACTATTGATTGCTGCCATGCATTAATATTACAACTAGAATTATTATCTGGTTTAAATGGTCGTTTATCTTTACAAATAGTCAATTCTTTACATGGGACTGCACTTTCAGAATAATCCTCAAATTTGACTACTACTGATTTAACATTTGCGAATGGTACTGTTCGACTAACAACCTTTCCATACAATCCATTGCTGGTGATAACATAATCATTAATGTTAAACGCGGACATGCAGTATCGTTAAAGTAAGATGTATTTTTTTTCAAAAATACACGTTTTACTAAACAACAGTCGAAGCACACAAAAAAATGATATATGAAGGCCCCTTTACCTCACAAACATCAGAATTTTTAGAAAAGTATGAAGGTCCCTTTACCTCACAAACATCAGAATTTTTAGAAAAGTGATTTATACATTATTGCATAAAACCAAGCAATATTGATAACATTCATATACAGACCAAAAAAATAAGAACATAAATAATATTATCTTTATCATATGTCTCATATTGATCAGGAAGATTTCATCAAAGCATTAGATAACATACCAGAGATGTCAGATGAGGGAATTGATATACGCCTATACGCTCATAAAATAGCTGATGAGTTACTTGATGAAACAATGTTATGTGTGGACGAATATGTATCAAATGCATCAATGTATGCTACCCTATGGGAAAAACTTTCTGAAGCTGAGGCAACTTTTAGCCATATGCATAAAGTCATAACTGATTGTCAAGCCACCATTAATCCTATTGCAAAAGAGTTAGGTGATCTACGCATAAGTATAAAAGATAATGATCACACCATACAAAACGATCCTATCCCAAATGCACAAAATTCGACAAAAAAGATTGGATCAACATACCAAAAAGTAACACAGGGCATTACGTAGTGTACAAAATATATTTAGGCACTAATTGAACTTTAATTGATCGCCATTGTTTCATAAAATGGCTCCCCTGTTTATCTTTTATATACCTTGGCAACACGTTTAACAACAGCACATTGCACCATATTCCCACACACCATATAGGTATCCTATAGATCTCTCCAATAACCGCCATTGTCTTAAACAGAGCCAGTTTGATTGTCAAATTGATCAATTTTCATGGTTTTGGTATCAAATGAGACTACACTGTAATCTTGATCATCAGAAATGATATTTCCAATAGCATAGCGGTCATCAGTCTTTGAAATGTAGAACGATGGATCCTGATTGTAATAATGTGGCTCATCAAATTTCTGATCATATTTCGATAAATCAAACCACCAAATGGAGCCACCGCCACGTTCAATGTATATTAAAACATTTGTGGCTGGAAAATAGTGGACATCATCAACATGTAGTTCATCAAATAAATTGGAAGTTAGATCAGTACACACAGTCTTTTGAGTCATATCATCTATCACATGAATGATCCTATTTTGATTAAAATGGTAAAAACCAATTTCTTGACTCAATATAATAAATACATGTTTACCGTAAATAGGTCGAAAACAAGATTTTGCCCACAAAATGGTTTGAAATTTTTGCTCAATTCCGTTATTCCATTTAATCAATGCACTACTAATATGTGGACTACTGACGCGTAATGATTGAGCAGTGATTGTAATAACAAAATTTTTACCAACATATGAACTTGGTGAAGTTAATATTGAGTTCATTATAAATGATTACTTTTCAATAATAAAGTAGCATTCATGATCAACCCATTGATATCCTGCATAAAAAATCAAATTGGCTAACCGTGCGGCACCATAGCTCTGCCTTAGTTTTGCAAAGCTTTAGGTGAAGCCGATCTTAGTGTCACTTGATCCAACTGGAACATTAATGGGACGACCAACTAGAACATTAATTGAGTGACCAACAATCACCCAACTGGAACATTAATTGGGCGACCATTGGTCGCCCAATTGGTTTTTTGACTAACACTTTTTTAACCCGAAAAACGGCCTACGGCCGTTTTTCGGGTGTCCAAAAAAGTGAAAATTATTATCACACAATAATGTGTTCTCCGACCAAAGTAATTGTCCTAAGTATAACAATTTTTATGGCTGTTACTGCTGCAATTTTAATTCCAACTTTAATAACATCTTCTCTAAATGAAGTTAACCATGGGGAATATGGTATCGCCTATAATACATATACCAAAGTAGTTGACTATGATAAACTATATGATGAGGGAAGATACTATCTATCTATACCATCAAAATTCTTTCGATTTCAGAGAACAGTGCAATCGCTGTATTTGACCAAGGATTCGGCTGTGGGTGACAACAGAATATTATGTTTTTCTAGTGAAGGGTTAGGTATGATTTTGGGTATTACAGTTCAATATCAAATAAATAGAGATCAAATGTTTGAAATATTTAGAGAATTTGGAGGAGAAGAAACCTATTTAGATTATTTGGAAAATTTGGTGAGAGAAACAATTATGAACAATTGTCCTAAATTTAACGGTAGTGATTATTATCATATACGCGGTGTAGTTGAACAACATTTGGAGAATTGCACTAAAGAAATGGTTATAGCCAAAAATGCAAAATCTACTATTATATTGATTCAATTGAGCAGCGTTAATCATCCATTAAGTTATGATTCGGTAAATGAAGCTAAACAAAAATTACTGCAAACACAGCTAACTCTTTTAACTCAAAGAGAAGAAAATATCAATGATGCATTGACCAGTCTCTATACAACTCAAGCATCAGTCAATATCAGCCTAATAGATGCCAATAGCCAAAAACAGTCATTGATCTCTAAGGCTCAAGAATTGAGTGAAGTGGAAGATAACAAATGGAAAAAAAAGATCAGCAACTTTAATGGATACACCAATGAGGAGATTATTGAACAATTGCAATATATGGTTAAAAGTACTAAGCCTAATATAATATGGCAAGGTTAGATAGGTTATTTGTATTTAGCCCAAGTTTCATAAAAAAAATCCTTGCATGGACCCCAACCACCAGCCTCAATATAGACTCGACAAAACCCATGCTTTGCTAATATTAGATCGATTGTACGTTTATGCTCGATGTCAAGGTAATCATTTTCCATTATGATTAATGTAATGCCATTTAATATTTGGGGACAGTCCTGTAAAATGTAATAAAATGCTCCTTCGCAATCCAAAACTAATGTATCAAACATTATCTGATATTTATTTTGAATTTCCTCAAGAGTCACTACCTTAATTGGAACTCGGTCTTTGGCTGGCTCAGTATAAGTTTGCCAACCATTTTGATATAAAGGTCTGTATGATAAAGCCGAGTTTTCCACATGAAAGGATTGTCCATTTAAGTCTCGATTGCTTATCAACTGTTGAGCTATTTGGACATCCGTTTCCAGTGTTACTAGTTGCTCACATATATGGCCTATTACAAGAGAATTTCTCCCTATATTTCCGCCTATTTCTAAAACCTTTCTATCTCCAGTCAAAAAACGTGCACTCATCAATTGCTCTGGAAATTCTTCACTAAAAGACCCAAAGTTTAGCTTTAGATCACAATGAATCTGATTTAATCGTTTAGCTGGATCATCATGTTGCCAAATATTGAATGTTTCAGTTTGGGACAGATCCAAACCAGAGTGATTCTGATATTTAAGATAAACATTTTCATGAGCATGAAAAATTGCTATATTTTCCAAGTCGTCCACAACTCTAATATGCTTAAGTACGCCAAGTATGGGATCCGTAGATAACTTAAATATTGCCATTCTATGATGATCCCCACCAAATATATGAATTATTTTGAGATTTGGATCGTCTGTCTCAATCATTTGTTCCAAAACTGTATTTGTAACATCAACGTAATGGTTGGGAATACCATAAAGAAATTTCATTATACCTTTATCTTTATTTTCTATTTATTAATATTACACTTTTTTGGACACCCAAATACGGCCTTTGGCCGTGTTTGGGGTTAAAAAAGTGTTAGTCAAAAAACCCACTTTTTTGGACACCCGAAACACAGCCGATGGCCGTGTTTCGGGTTAAAAAAGTGTTAGTCAAAAAACCCACTTTTTTGGACACCCGAAACACAGCCGATGGCCGTGTTTCGGGTTAAAAAAGTGTTAGTCAAAAAACCCACTTTTTTGGACACCCGAAACACAGCCGATGGCCGTGTTTCGGGTTAAAAAAGTGTTAGTCAAAAAACCTTAACTTTTACCACAGGACATTATTGATTGTGCACGGCTGCCATTTTTTTCCAATGCAGCTCAAAGTATTTATTACTTTATACCATTGAAAAAACAACAGTCTATTGGATTACAATATATTTCAAACCAAATTGCAGTAAAGGATATTCCTTTCAAAATCCTTTTGATTTGCATAATGATGCGTTATTAGATAGAGTGCCATTAGATAGAGTGCCATTAGATAGAGTGCCATTAGATAGAGTGCCATTAGATGACAATAGTATTAATCTCACCAAACAACAATTTGGTAGGAGGAGTTGGATTATCAATTAATGCAATTAACTCAAGTATTTGTCGTTGTTGTTTCTGATCAGAAATATTTAGAGCTTGAATAAAATTCTTCATGCCATTAGCGGTCGCATTAAATAAAATTGAATTTGCGTCTATTTTGGCCTTTTCCACAATGGACAATGATTGGTAGTATCCTTGATTGCGAGTTATATTAATCTGACTATTTATGGTAGCTAGTTGTTGTTCGGTTTCCTTCATAGTGAGATCAACTTGACGTTGTAGTAATGATTTTTCATTGTTTAATGTTTGAATGGCTGTTTGTAAGAATGTATCCTTGATAGCATCAGGAAATACAATTTTCAGGAGAGAAAAATACTGGGGTTCAATATAAATATGATAACTTGTTAAATCGCGATTGAGATTTGCTAACATGATGGAAGTAATATGGCCTCTATTACTTATATATTCTTTGACAGAAAACATAGGACCAGTATTTTTGATGGATGATCTCATTTCATCAATTATTCTTGTGTTGTATGCCGTACCAAATCTATTATATATATCAGCCACATTAGATTCATTTAATAGATAATATATATTGCATTCTATTGAAAATTCAACACCCTGATCGGAGAAAACCAAAATATCATTATCTCTGAACTTAATAAGATTATAAATTGACGGGAAAGTAATAGCAGCATAACTTGGCCCCCAGGTATATCGACCATTATAGTACACTCTATCTGTATGCACCTTATTTGTCAGGGTATTCTTTTTGAATGCCATATTATCATACTCTACAGTTTTTAGAGAAAGAGGGACCAATATAATTAGTAAAAGCAAGCCCAAAATTACAATGACTATTGTTGTAATTGTGATACATTTGCAGACATTGGATTTAGAAACAGGTCCGCACATTTCGACATCATAGACTCGAGAATCAGTAGTAGCCATTTTACAATTTAAACTTTTTCACACTTTTTTGGACACTCGAAATATGGGTGCAAAGCACCCATATTTCGAGTTAAAAAAGTGTTAGTCAAAAAACCATGAGGGTGACCTTCGGTCACCCTCATTAAAGAGGCTCATTAATGAGGTTCATTAAGGAGGTTTATTAAGAGGCTCATTAAGAGGCTCATAAAGGAGGCTCTTTAAATATATCTAACGATTCAATAAAGATTACCATCATTAAATAAATGATCCATATGTATCAAGAGCAATTGACTATCCAAATTTATCACATTTTGTTCACGAAGGTATTCTAATTTGTGTCTATAAAAATTGATTAAATTTGTGTATAGGTGAAAATAAAATCACTCAACATATCATGCCGGATAAATGGTACAAAAATGAAAAAAGATGCATCAGGTGTTGGAGAAATAAGTTAAAGCATGGCAATAAACTTAAAAAAGTCAATGGTGGTAAAGGAATTCATGCAGTAGCGAATATTTTAGATAAATCAAACATCAATGATGATGAAAGAATTAGACAAATTAAAAAAGTAGACTATTGTGATGGTGAGGATAAAGAATATAAAATAGAAAATGATAAATTATATGTAACTGATAGGGCACGTTGGGGACGACCACGAGATTATTTTATTTTATCGAGAAAAGAATATTGCTCAATAAAAAGGTAAAACAATGGTTTATGATCAATATAGTTATTGTGGCCATAATTATTTAACAGAATGAAGTTCATTGGACAAGTTGGTGTAAAATAGTTCAATAGATCCAAATAAAACTCCAGCTCCAATTATATGAGCACCTATATAATCTAACCACATAAAATTTAAGCTGGCACCCACTCCTATAACTATAGCCCCAATTGTACCACCTAATGATAAACAGATTATTCTGAAAACTATATTTCTAAATTTATTATCGTTTCCGAAGGTTTTTTCCAAACCCTGAAGTAAAATATCTATTAATAAAATGGCTGTTTTAATTACAAGACCAACAGCCACTAACCATGATCCAATTTCTGGTGCTTTCCCAGTAGTTAAAATACAAAATCCATTAATAGTGATAATTTGTCCTAAAGAATCAATGATAAAGGGTATTGAATGATTGTTCAACTCAAGTAAATTTATTAAATGGTCTGAAATAAATATCATAGTAAACATGCCAGGACCAATTTGTTTGAGACCACTTATTGATAAGTTTCTGGATACAATATACATAGCTGCGGCTGGAATTGAAAAAAAATAATTCACTAGTTTAATTACATTTTGATATTTAGCCATATACACAGATTTGTATGTCAAAAAATTTTGACTATGATTACAATCATATCATGATTGTATTTTATTTGTTTCTGTTATTTTTAACCTCTTGTTGGACATTATCAAGTGGATTAATGACAAATTATACAACTGCTGTTCCAATTACAATGAATTTTCTTAATTCCAATATACCTAAAGCAATACCAGTTATAGACAAGCATGATTATGGTATATCTCCAGATTCTATTCATGTGACATTAATACCATGTATTATAAATAGGTTATAATATCTTGTACTGTATACTAAATTCTTTGTGTGCTATATTCCCGCACAAATAGGTTATACTAAATTTATTGTGTGCTATATTCCCGCACAAATAGGTTATACTAAATTTATTGTGTACTATATTCCCGCACAAATAGTTTAAATATGGCTCTAACATGCCAATAAAATTACTAGTGGATGAATTATATAGGTGGTATTAAATATCCCCAAAAGATTTTTTTGATTAAAATTAGGAACATACTAAATTGTAATTTTTGGAATCAATGTCTCAATCAACGCCAGAACCAATGTCTGAACTAAAAACAATTCCAATTGCATATCTTGTCCAACATGTTGGTCGAACTGTCCAAATTTTGGGGCACGTCCTGAAGTTGAGAACAGGTAAAGCTTTTTCTTTTATTGAATGTGGTTATGGTCCTACACAAGTGCAAGTAGTTATTAGATCAGAACATGTGACTGGATTGACTGTTTCAAGTTATATACGAGTAACAGGAAAAGTCAAACCTATACCTGAGGGCAAATATAGTCAACTGCCTGTAGAAATAGAGGGTCATAAAATTGACATTTTGTCATTATCACCAGATGACTACCCATCCATTTGCCCTCCTGGTTCTGGACCAGAAACTCGTTTAGATAGACGTCATTTCTATCTGCGTGATCCAGAATTTGCAATCATCACACTTATTCGTAGTCAACTAATTCAGGCAATTAGAGCTCATTTTGAACAGACAAGTTGTACTGAAATTCAACCTCCAATGTTTACTGGAGTTGAATGTGAGGGAGGTGCCACATTGTTTGGTCTTCAACATCCTGGTAAAAGTGTTAGTAAGCCCATGACAGCTTATCTAACACAAAGTTCTCAGTTTGCTCTGGAAATGGCAGTACCTGGGATAGGTGATTGTTATTGCGTTGCACCATCATTCAGAGCTGAACACTCTCATACTAGGAGACATTTAACAGAATTTTTGCACGCTGAATCAGAATGGGGTGGCATTTTGAAGTTCGAAGATCACCTAGATAAGTTGAGGCAACTGTTGCGTGGAACTCTATCTCATTTTTTGAGAATTGCTAAGGAGTCATTAACCAAACTAGGCTGTTTTGATCGTGTTTCCGCGCTTCATGCGATGACAGATGATATTATGGTCCTTGAACATAAACAGGCCATTGTTGAATGTACCAAACGTGGTATTTTCAAGGATGAAGAAACCAAGACACCATTCGACGAAAGAGATGACATTCCAGAGGCCCAAGAAAGAGCCTTGATTGATTCTATAGGAAAGATTGTCTTTTTGGTCAAATTCCCCAAAGAGTTCAAATCGTTTTATATGGGCCTAGATCCAGAAGATCAGACCAGGGTACTAGGATGTGACGTTGAAGTTCCTGGTGTTGGAGAAATTATTGGCAGCGGCGTCAGAGAATATGATTTTGAGAGGCTTCATCAACGTCTGCTTGAAGCTGGACTAAAACCAGAAGACTATAGTGAATATTTGGATCTAAGAAAATATGGATTTTCCATGACCAGTGGCATGGGACTTGGTGTTGATAGAATGTTGACCTGGCTCTTGAAAAAAGACTCAATCAGAGATGTAGTAACATTTCCAAGATTTCCAGGGTATTTGAGACCATAAAAACTAGCAAAAAACCATCTAAAACCCATAAAATAGTCATATCTCAGAAATGTTTAGAATCCAACTGCCCATTTAAAAAAAAAACACCTTTAAAATATAATTTGGGCAGAGATGAGATTACTTTGGAATACAGGGGTACAAGTAATTATTTCTTTGTTTAAAAAATTGATAAATCAATAAATATATAATGTCAATCAATCAAACTATTGTACTATTTACTGGAGCAGGAGTGTCTGCTGAATCTGGTATACCTACTTTTAGAAGAGTAGCAGATGATGATGACCATAAAATTCGATATTTATGGGAAGAGTTTGACAAGGATGAAGTCTGCAATATGTTAACATACAGGCAAAACATTGATAAGGTTACCAAATTTTATAATATGTTTAGAGATAAAGTGGCGAGTTGTCAACCATCATCATTTCATCATGATATTAAAAAATGGCAAGATGAATTGATGAATCATAACGTTACCCTGAAAGTTATTACACAAAATGTTGATGATCTGTTCGAAAGAGCAGGTATAATTGATGTTATCCATGTTCATGGAGAAATAAATTATATGCGCTGTTTAAAGTGTGATCGTAAATGGTTATATAATGAGACTGGTTGTAGTTGTCCTCAATTAAATCAAAAAACCGATGTGGTATTTTTCCATGAAAAAACGCCCATGTATAAACCAGCATTTAGATTATTAAACAGTCTTCGAGATGGAGATTTTTTGATAGTGGCAGGCACTAGTTGCAGTGTTTTCCCAATAAAAAAATTTTTGGACACTGAAGCTTATAAAATATTCAATGCCCTAAATATTGATGAGGAGATTCAATATTTATTTCAAGATATTTATTTAGAACCTTGCACTTCCGCTATTGCTTCTATTAAAGAAAGAATTAATGGTATGATTAAAATTATTTGCAGTGATACCCAACCAAGCACATTGAACCAAATCTATCATATTGATTTGAGTAATAAATCAATAGTGATAGCACCAGATTGGATTACCAATTGTAGTATATTAACAAAATTGGATTTATCTAGCAATAATCTAAAAGTATTAAATATAACACTTCCCTGTTCATTACAAGAATTTAATTGTTTTTATAATGATTTGGATCAGTTATGTCCTTTACCTAGCTCTTTAAAGGTTTTATGTTGCAGTAATAATAAAATACAGACAATGGTACAATTACCTTTAGGATTGGAAAAATTATATTGTGATCATAATGAACTGGCTGAACTGGAATTAGTCCCATCATTATTAGAGGTGAACTGTCATTCCAATAGTTTGAAAACCATTACTTTCAGGGTAGATAGCTCATTACCTAATAGCCAGAACAAGAGCCAGTATATCAGATTAAAACGCCTTAATTGTGGTTATAATTTTTTGGAACAGATAGATATGAATGGAGCTAAGCTATTGAAGTATTTAAATGTTTGTCAGAATATGCTAAAACATTTAGAGGTACCAACTCAAATAGAGGAACTCTATTGTTCCAATAATAAATTGGATATGTTGTATTTACCCGAGGCCAGGTCATTGAGAGTAATTAATTGCAGTTATAATTTGATTACTGAAGTGTACCCTCCATCTGGTTTAGAAGAATTATATTGTGAATCCAATCAAATATGCCAACTAAATCAATTACCACGATCATTAAAAGTATTAGTATGTGGACACAATAAATTGAAAGAACTGGTAAATTTACCCCCATTGCTAAAATCATTAAATTGCCTAAACAATAAATTGTATTTCATAGATTCTTGGCCATCTAGTCTAGAGGAATGCTATTGTCAAAATAATAAACTAGCATTGATTCCCAAATTTGGAGATTGTCTCATAGTTCTGGATTGTTCAAATAATCGCTTGATCGAATTTGAAAGATTTCCAGATACACTGCAGCGATTAACTTGTTTAGAAAACAAGATTGATGAGCTACCCAACCTGCCGCGAGATTTAGAGTGGCTGAATGGGCATAATAGAAAAAACTTTATTATATTTGGAGAGGTCAAAGAAGATGTATTATTGGGTACATCCTAACCACAGTCACTATTATCCAACACTGTGTGAACCACAACAATCACATCATATTATATATTAGCTGCGTATGGTCCATTGTTTTTAAGGTCATCTATCATTTCTTCATAATACTCAATATCTTCCTTATCATTAGCCATATGCAGCCCTTCATTTAAAATATCCAATTGCTCTTTTGTCATATCATTGCATCTTTCTAATTCATATTTAACATTGCACTTTCCATCTCTTGGAACATGACCCACATGCCAAAAATTAGATGCTCCACATCGAATGCATTGATAAATTGGTCCACAACCTGTTTCATCAGAGCCACCTCCAACTATGGTCAACATTGCATTACAAAAGTATAGCTTGGAATCCATAACACTACAAAAAATGCCATCATTTTTTTCCTTCCCTAGCGTAGCGTCATAACGATGGGGTAATCCCCGCCAGAGTTATTTTGATGCAAAATATAAAATACAAAAATTTGTATCTTTTTTCAATGTCTACACCTTGGTATAAATCAAACAAACTTGGTCACACCGTTTGTGTATTTCCTGGCACTTATAAAGATGGAGTAATTGATTTTCAAAAATGTTCAGGGAACCTCAAAAAAATAACTAAATTGACATTTGGAGGATGTTCTGAGCCCCCACGAGTGATAAACTGGGAAATCCTAAAAAAAATGCCTCTGTTATACTCATTGTCTAACATTACCAGACTGAATAGCCAAGTTGCAAATTTTCCATGTCCTGAGAAGATTAGACGTTTGAGTGTGTCTTTTACTGATTGGTATGAAAAAGCAATGCATCCTGATTTCAATGTTTGGCCATTACTTTCAAAATTTACCAATTTAGAAATTTTAACCGTTAAAGTGGTAATACGTTATCCACGGGTTAGATGTGAATCTATTGAAAAACTGGTACATTACCTTAATAGATTCACACCTAAGGTTAAACATCTAAAAATGGTAGATAGTGAATTTACCAATTATTGTGATTTATATGGGCTTCAACTACCATTAGAAACTCTTGAGATTAAATGTAACAATAAATTGGTAAAGAATTTGGATGTGTTAACTTTAATTAAATCCCTCAAAGTTGTGACCTGCTCTGGCATGACCCATGTTATGGGACCTATATTGATCACCGAATTGCCTTATCCGAAATCGTATCAAATGGATCTTCCAAGTAGAAAACGGACTATTGAAAAACTTATACCAAATATTTCTGATGATGAATCTGATGGCAAAAATGATGATTCTGATGATGAGCCTCCTTCTTATCGAAAGAATGGTCACAGTAAAAAAAGATCCTATGATTCTGATGATGAAGAATCATCTTGTGAAAAGGCAGAGGAAGAGGATGAACGTTCTTCTTCTTGTGATAAGGAAGAGGATGAACGTTCTTC
>JADMIO010932659.1_pt1 | contig 19098 bp, 22 predicted proteins | sample 8958161 | NCBI WGS metagenome assembly JADMIO01 (sample SAMN16585339, study PRJNA669376) | soil metagenome | isolation source: Crop rotation soil | place: USA: Cullars Rotation, Alabama | collected 2011
GCGACAACTTGTCCACGTGGAATTCTAAGCTTAGGATCCCAATGTGCTGGAAAGGGCGGTCGGCGAAGCGGCGGACCAGCACCAGGGCATACCCCTGGTCGGGGCCCTGGCGGCCGAGCTTGGGCCCTCCCGGCTGGCGCCCGACCAGGTCGCCGGGACGCACCGCCTTCCACGCCTTGGCCGGGGGGATCGGTGTTCCCGTCCGGGCCTTGTCGGCCAGACGCTGGGGCACGTACTCGGGGGCGGCCATGAGGGCGGAGCTTAGGTGTTCACGTGCTCCAGCCAGTCCTTGTAGCGGTCGACCTTGCCCCGGACGGTGGCGAAGTAGGTCTCCTGGATGCTCTTGGTGACGGGGCCGGGCTCGCCGATCTCGCGGTCATCGACCGAGCGGATGGGGACCACCTCGGCCGCGGTGCCGGTGAGGAACGCCTCGTCGGCCAGGTAGAGGTCGGTGCGCAGGAGGTTGTCGAGGTGGACCTCGTAGCCCAGGTCGCGGGCGATGGTGGTGACCGAGTCCTGGGTGATGCCCTCGAGGGCGCCGGCCCACGTCGGCGGGGTGATGATGCGCCCGTCCTTGACGATGAACAGGTTCTCGCCCGTGCACTCGCTCACGTAGCCCTGGGGCGACAGGAGGATGGCCTCGTCGTACCCCGCCTTGAGCGCCTCCACCTTGGCCATGGACGAGTTGCCGTACATGCCCGTCCCCTTGGCCGCCACCGGCACCGCGTTGGGGTCGTGGCGCTGCCAGCTGGAGATCTTGCAGCGCACGCCTTCCTTGATCCCCTTGTCGCCCAGGTAGGTGCCCCACGGCCACACCGCGATGGAGACGTTGACGGGGCACGGCAGCGGGTTGAGGCCCATCTCCCCGTAGCCCAGGTAGACGATGGGACGGATGTAGCAGGCGTCGAGGTTGTTGACCCGCACCGTGTCCTTGACCGCCTCGACCAGGTCGTCGACCGAGTAGGGGACGTCGATCAGGTACACCTTGGCGCTGGTGAACAGCCGTTTGATGTGGTCGGTGAGGCGGAAGACGGCCGCCCCCTGCGAGGTCTGGTAGGCGCGGATGCCTTCGAAGACGCCGCTGCCGTAGTGCAGGGAGTGGGTGAGGATGTGGACCTTGGCCTCGTGCCAGGGGACGAGCTCACCGTCCATCCAGATCTTGTCGACCGTTTGCAGTGGCATTACCCCGTTGAACCTTTCCCAGATAGACGTGTGGCAGATAAGTGTGATCGCACGGCGTTACCGATCTCGGGCGTGGTGCCGGTGAGGCCGTCGGCGATGGTGGCGGCGCAGGCGTCGAAGATGTGGCGGGCGGCGTCGGCCTCGCCCAGGAAGTCGAGCATCATGGCCGCCGACCGGATGGCGGCCACCGGGTTGGCCGTGCCCGTGCCGGCGATGTCGGGGGCCGAGCCGTGTACCGGCTCGAACAGCGAGGGCCCGGTGCGGTCGGGGTTGAGGTTGGCCGAGGCGGCGGAGCCGATGCCGCCGGCCACGGCCCCGGCCAGGTCGGTGAGGATGTCGCCGAAGAGGTTGTCGGTGACGATCACGTCGAAGCGGGACGGGTTCTCGACCAGGTGGATGCACGCGGCGTCGACGTGGCAGTAGGCGGTGGCCACGCCGGCGTGCTCGGCCGCGACCTCGTCGAACGTGCGCTGCCAGAGGTCGCCGGCGAAGGCGAGGACGTTGGTCTTGTGCACCAGGGTGAGGTGGCGGCGGGGGCGGGCCTCGGCCTGGGCGAAGGCGAAGCGGACGCAGCGCTCGACGCCCCGGCGGGTGTTGACCGAGCCCTGGGTGGCGATCTCGTGGGGCGTCCCCTTGCGCAGCACGCCGCCCTCACCGGCGTAGACCCCTTCGGTGTTCTCCCGAACGACGACCGCGTCGATGTTGGCCGCGTGGAAGGGGCGGAGGTTGACGTAGAGGTCGAGCTCGAAGCGCAGCCGGAGGAGGAGTCCCCGCTCGAGGATGCCGGGCGTCACCTTCGGGGAGCCGACCGCCCCCAGCAGGATGGCGTCGACGTTGCGCAGCTCGTCGAGCACGGAGTCGGGCAGGACCTCGCCCGTGCGCAGGTAGCGGTCTCCGCCCAGGTCGTAGTCGACGGTGTCGAGGTCGACGCCGGCCGCCCGCACCACGGCCAGGGCCTCGGCCACCACCTCCGGACCGATCCCGTCGCCACCGATGACCGCGATGTTGTGTCCCAATGCGAAAAACCCCAGATTCGAGAACGACGGTGCAGGAACGACAGTGTCAGAGCGTCAGAAAAAAAGAAACCGCCCACCAGGGGTGGACGGTCGAGCACACGCCAGCGGGGCGGCGTGTGCTACGGGCGTACGGGAATCGAGTACCGGGCCATGCCTGGCCGAGTGTAGCGAAACGTCCCGCGACCGGTACAGAGAAAGCAGCGGTACCGTCGGGGCATGCGCGACACACAGCTTTCCCAGGCTGCCTACGAGCGGCTCCGGGAGGAGCTCGAAGACCTCACCACCCGCGGTCGGATCGAGGTGGCCAACCGGATCCAGACCGCCCGTGAGCTGGGCGACCTCAGTGAGAACGCCGACTACCACGCGGCCCGGGAGGACCAGGGCCGCATGGAGCTGCGCGTCCGCCAGCTCACCCAGCTGCTCGACAAGGCCCAGATCATCCAGGGGGGCGACAGCAGCGGCCGGGTCACCAGCGGCTCGATCGTCTCGCTGCGCTATGAGGGCGACGACGAGGTGGAGCGCTATCTGGTGGGGAACATCGAGGAACGGCGGGACGACCTGCCGGTCATCTCGCCCGCGTCCCCGCTGGGCCAGGCCCTGATGGGCCGGTCCACGGGCGACAAGGTCGACTACGACGCACCCCGTGCCACCCTCACGGTCGAGATCGTCGACGTCGAGGGCTGAGCGCCGGCCCCCGCTCCCGCCGGGGCGGATGGTGGGACAGACTTTTGTCCGGGAGGTGGCCGGTCCCCCCGGGGCCCCGGCGGTGGTGCTGCTCCACGGGCTGACCGCAGCCGCCGACCTCAACTGGTTCGGGGTGTTCGACGGACTGGGCGGGGCCGGTTTCCGGGTGCTGTCGGTGGAGCACCGGGGCTATGCCCGGGGGCGACCGCTGGCCGGGGGCCGGTGCCGGCTGGAGGACCTGGCCGACGACGTGGTCGAGACCGCCGACGCCCTGGGAATCGAGCGGTTCGTGCCGGTGGGCTACTCGATGGGGGGCGCGGTGGCCCAACTGGTGTGGCGCCGGCACCCCGGTCGGGTGGCGGGCCTGGTGCTGGGGGCAACGGCGTCGGTGTTCTCGGAGTCGGTGCGGGAACGGGTGCTGTCGGGACTGTTGCCGGCGGCGTCGGTGGCGGGGCGGGCGGCGCCGTCGGTGGCGAGCCGGTTCGTGGGCAGCACCCTGCGGGCCCGGTTCGCCGGGTCGCCGTGGTCGGGCTGGGCCGACGCCGAGCTGGCCCGCCACCGCCCGTCGGTGATGCTGGCCTGGGCCGCGGCCCTCGGCCGGTTCTCCTCGGCCTCGTGGATCGGGGGGGTCGACGTGCCGACGGCGGTCGTCGTCACCGGGCGCGACGTGCTGGTGCCCACCCGCCGCCAACTGGTCCTGGCCGCGGCGATCCCGGGGGCGACCGTCGTCGAGCTGGATTGCGACCACGGCGTCTTCGTCACCGACCCCTCGGCCTTCGCCGCCGCCCTGGTCGAGGCCTGCCGCCGGGTGACGACCGCCGGCTGACCCGCGCCGCGGCCGATCATGGCGCCGCGAAACCAGTCAGGCGACCTGCCCGATTCGGTCTTTGGCGCGTGGTGGGCGCCTGGCGCCCCGTACGCGCCATAGTCCGGACCAGGGGCCCGCGCCGCATCACCGTCCCGACAGCTCGCGCTCGATCGCCCCGGCCGCGTCGACCAGGGCGGATCCGTAGTGGGAACCGGGGGAACGGGTCGTGCGCTCGATCGGCCCCGACACCGACACCGCCGCCACCACCTCGCCGCCCGGCCCGTGGACGGGGGCGCTGGCCGACGCCACGCCCCGCTCCCGCTCCTCCACGCTCTCGGCCCACCCGGAGTCGTCGACCGGCGGATCGCCTCGGAGGACCTTGCCCGCCGACCCCACGTCGAGCGGGAGGGAGGCGCCCACCGGGACGATCGTGCGCAGGCCGTAGGGCGACTCCAGCGACGCCACGCACAGCCGCCGGTCGCCTCGCCGCACGTAGAGCTGCACGCTCTCGCCGGTGGCGTCCCGCAGCCGCTCCAGGGCCGGCCGGGCCAGGACCGGCAGCTCCAGACCGGTGAGGCGGGGACCGAGGGCGAAGCGGCCCCCGCCGTCCCGCCCGACCAGGCCGTGGACCTCCAGCGCCACCGCCAGCCGGTGGGCCGTGGCCCGGGGCAGCCCGGTGGCGACGACCAGCTCCCCCAGCCCCAAGGCCCGGCCCTCGAGCGCGTCGAGGATGGCAACCGCCTTGTCCAGCACGCCGATACCCGATACCGTTCCCATATGGCAAGAATATTATCCCAAGATGTGGGACGACCGGCGACCCTGTCCCAGAAGGTGTGGGACCGGCACGTCGTCCACGCCGGCGCCGGCGACGAGCCCGACCTGCTCTACATCGACCTCCACCTGATCCACGAGGTCACCACGCCCCAGGCCTTCGACGGCCTGCGCCTGGCCGGGCGCACCGTGCGCCGCCCCGACCTCACCCTGGCCACGGCCGACCACAACACGCCCACCATCGGCCTCGACCTCCCCCTCGCCGACCCCGTCTCCGCCCGCCAGCTACAGGCCCTCACCGACAACTGCGCCCAGTACGGGATCACCTTCCATCCCATGGGGTCGCCGGGGCAGGGCATCGTCCACGTCATCGGCCCCGAGCTCGGACTCACCCAGCCCGGGATGACGGTGGTGTGCGGCGACAGCCACACGTCGACCCACGGGGCCTTCGGCGCCCTGGCCTTCGGCATCGGCACCAGCGAGGTGGAGCACGTCCTCGCCACCCAGACCCTCCCTGCCCGCCGGCCGCAGACCATGGCCATCACCGTCGACGGCGACCTGCCGGCCGGGGTCACGGCCAAGGACGTGATCCTCACCATCATCGGCCGGATCGGGACCGGCGGCGGCGTGGGCCACATCGTCGAGTACCGGGGGTCGGCCATCCGCAGCCTGTCGATAGAGGGCCGGATGACGATCTGCAACATGTCGGTGGAGGCGGGGGCCAAGGCGGGGATGGTCAGCCCCGACGACGTCACGTTCGCCTGGCTGGCAGGGCGGGCCCACGCGCCGAAGGGCGCCGAGTGGGAGCAGGCGGTCGACGAGTGGCGGGCCCTGGCCACCGACCCGGGGGCCACCTTCGACAAGGAGGTCGTGTTCGACGCCGGGGCCATGGTGCCGCACGTGTCCTGGGGCACCAACCCGTCGCAGGTCGCCCCCCTCGACGGCCGCATCCCCGACCCCGATGCGATGGACGACCCCATCCAGGCCGAGGCCGGCCGCCGCGCCCTCGCCTACATGGGGCTGGCTCCGGGCACGGCCCTGCGCGACGTCGCCGTCGACACCGTCTTCATTGGCTCCTGCACCAACTCCCGGCTGGAGGACCTGCGGGCCGCGGCCGGTGTCGTCGGCGGCCGCCACGTGGCGCCGGGGATGCGGGCCATGGTCGTTCCCGGCTCCATGCGGGTGAAGGCGGAGGCGGAGGCGGAGGGGATCGACCGGGTCTTCCTCGACGCCGGCTTCGAGTGGCGGGCGGCCGGTTGCTCCATGTGCCTGGGCATGAACCCCGACAAGCTGGCGCCGGGCGAGCGGTGCGCGTCCACCTCCAACCGCAACTTCGAGGGCCGCCAGGGCCCCGGCGGGCGCACCCACCTCGTGTCGCCGGCCGTCGCCGCCGCCACCGCCATCGCCGGCCACTTCGCAACTCCATCCGACGTCGAGGCAGGGGAGATCTCGTGACCATGGAAGCCGTCGTCACCGTCACCGGCACCGCCGTGCCCCTCGACCGGTCCGACGTCGACACCGACCAGATCATGCCCAGCGTGTGGCTCAAGCGGGTGGAGCGCACCGGCTTCGGCGAGGGCCTGTTCTCCGACTGGCGGCGCGACCCCGCCTTCGTCCTCAACCGGCCCGAGCACGCCGGCGCCACCATCCTGGTCACCGGGTCGAACTTCGGGACCGGTTCGTCCCGGGAGCACGCGGTGTGGGGCCTGCTCGACCACGGGTTCAAGGTGGTCGTGTCCCCCCGGTTCGCCGACATCTTCCGGTCCAACTGCACCAAGGCGGGCCTGCTGCCGGTGGAGGTGCCGTCCGGCGTGGGCCGGGCCCTGCTCGACGCGGTCCAGGCCGACCCCACCCTCGAGATCACCGTCGACGTGGCCGCCCGGACGCTGGCCGCCCCGTCCGCCGGCATCGCCACCTCCTTCCCCCTCGACGACTTCACCCAGATGCGGTTCCTGGAGGGCCTCGACGACATCGGCATCACCCTCCGCCACGAGGCCGCCATCACCGCCTACGAGGCGGCTCGTCCGGCCCGGCTCCCAACGACGAGGTGAGGCAGTCGTAGGCTGAAGGAGTGGCCCGTTGCGGGGGGGTGGCGCGCCTGGGGTCCGCTCAGCGACCAAGATCGTCGGTGTGAACACGCCCGTCATCCGACCGATCACGGCCGAGGCCACCCGCCCCCTCCGCCACGCCGTCCTCCGACCGGGCCAGAGCTTCGAGCAGACGGCGTACTCCCGCGACGACCACCCCGAGACAGTCCACTTCGGCGGCTTCGACGGCGACCGCCTGGTCGCCATCGCCTCCCTCTACCGGGAGGCCCGGCCCAACCGCCCCAGCCGGTCGGCGTGGCGGATGCGGGGCATGGCCACCGACCCCGAGGTGCGGGGACGGGGATTCGGCACCGGCGTGCTCGACGGGGCGGTGGAGCACGTGAAGGCCGAGGGCGGGGGGGAGCTGTGGTGCAACGCCCGGGTCTCGGCCCTCGGCTTCTACCAGCGCTACGGCTTCGAGGTGGAGGGCGACGAGTTCGAGATCGACGGGATCGGTCCCCACGTCGTGGTCACCCGGACGATAGAGCCGCCCGACTGACCCGGGTCAGCCCCCGAGGGCGCCGGCGCCGCCACCCCTGGGGCGGGGCGGGGGCTCGGTCGGGACCGGCGGCGGGGACTCGTCGGAGCCGGAGTCGGAGTCGGCGGCGGCCTCCTCGGTGCCGTCGACCCACGGGCGGTAGATGGCGAACGACGACTCAGGGGCGACCGGATCGAGGTGGATCTCGTACTTCTGGGGCTCCAGCGGTTGCTCCGGCGCGGGCTGCTCGATGGCCGTGCGGTCGTGGCTCTCGGGCTCGAACACGTCACGGAAACCCATGGCGATGCCCGCCATCAGGGCCCCGGTCACCGAGCGCTTGCGGCCGGCACCGGCCTCGCCTCGGGGCTTGGGCTCACCGTCGGCCGGCGCCATCCGGGCCAACCACTCCGCCTCCGCCTCGTCGGTGTAGAACGCCTCCAGGGGCTCCTCGGCCGCGGGCGACGGGTCGTCGGCCATCAGGTGGACCGGGCCATCAGAAGAACCGGAACGAGCCCAGGGGCCACACCTTGACGAAGGCCCGGCCGATGATCAGGGACTCGGGGATGGCACCGAAGACCCGGCTGTCGCTCGAGTTGGGGCGGTTGTCGCCCATGACCCAGTAGTGGTGGGGGGTGATGGTGACCGGCCCGAACGTGCCCGTCTGGACCCCGTCGGGCAGGTACCCCTCCTTCAGCTCCTGGCCGTCGACCACCACGTGGCCGTCGCGGCCCTCCACGACCTCCCCCGGCAGGCCCACCACCCGCTTGATCAGGTCCTTCTCCGCCGCCGGTTGGGGGCTCTTGAACACGATGATGTCGCCTCGGTGGACGCCGTGGAGGTCGTAGCTGAGCTTGTTGACCAGGACCCGGTCGTCGACCATGAGGGTGGGCGTCATCGACGGCGAGGGGATGTAGAAGGCCTGGACGAGGAAGGTCTTGACCAGCACCGCCACCAGCAGGGCGCTGACGACGACGACCACCCATTCGACGAGGTTCCGGGTGCCCGAGCGCTTGGAGGAGGTGGTGGGCCCCGCGTCTGCCATTCGGAAGCAGGCTACCCGTCCCGATACCGGTCGAGGATGCGCCGGGCGGCGGTGGCCGCCACCTGCGGGTCGCCGTCGACGACCCGGGCCGCCGGTCCCAGCCGCAGCAGGAGCCGCTCCAACCACGCCCGCTGGCTGGCGGCGAGGGTGACCCGGACCGTGCCGCCCTGGCCGTCGACCGGGACGACCTTCTCCACCGGGTACTGCTCCACCACCCAGGCCGCGGCCGGCTCGAGCTCGAGCGTCACCCGGGGATCGTCGGGCCGGGGCCGGTAGACGGCCAGCTCCCGGGGGGTGGCCGGCGGGGAGAAAGCGGTGTCGAGGAGGGTGGCGGTGCGGATGCGGTCGACGCGGAACAGGCGCTCGTCGTCGACCAGGTGGCACCAGGCGGACACGTACCACTGGCCGGAGGCGGAGAAGACGGTGGACGGATCGACGGTGCGGGTGGTCCACTCGTCCCGGCCGAAGGCGTAGTAGTCGATCTCGACCTGGTGGGACGTGGCCACCGCCTCCCGCAGGACGGCCATGACGCCCTCCGGCGCCGAGCCAAGGGAGATCTCGACCGCCTCGTCGACGCCCACGCCGAGGGCGCCGGCCAGCTTGGCCAGACCCCGGGCCAGGGGTCCGTGAGGGTCGGAGCCGGGGGTGGCCAGCAGGGTCCGGCCCGCGGCCAGCAGCCCGAGGCCCTCGGCCGGGGTCAGGCGGAGGGGGCGGGCGAAGTAGTCGGCGTAGCGGATCCACACCCGGCCGTCGGCGATGTCGACATCGATGAGCATGTCGGGCGTGTACGGGTGGAGGCCGCACAGGAACAGGAGCTGGAGGTCGTCGACCAGCTCGTCCTCCCGGCAGCCGAAGCGGGCGGCCACGTCGGCCAGCGGGGGCCCGTCGCGCGCCGCCACCCACGGCACCACCGCCAGCAGCCGCTGGAGGCGGTCGTCGGCACTCAGGCGGGGCACGTCACACCCCGCACTGGGCTTCCAGCCACTCGACCAGCTCGGCCCGCACCTCGGGTGGGCTCAGGATCTCGGCGTGGTCGAGGAACCCGAGCACGAACGACCGGAAGGCGGGCCGGTTGGTGACCGACACGGCCAGCACCACCGACCCGTCCGCCCGTCGCTCCTCCACCGCCTCCGCCCCCACGAAGCCCACCGCCCATCCCGCCTGGTCGGCGTCGACCAGCAGCCGGGCCACGACCGGGTCCCCCTCCCCCATCTCCCACGCCTGGGGCGCGGCCGGGCCGGCGGGGGCGGCCGGGAAGCTGGCCGCCTCGCCCGTCGCCGTCACCTCCGACTCCACCCGGTCGAGGCGGTAGGAGCGCTCGGCCCCGGCCCCGTGGTCGAAGCCGGCCAGGTACCAGTGCCCGGTGCGGAACGACAGCCGCCACGGGTCCACCCGCCGGGGCCGCCCGTGGTAGGCGAACGCCACCGGCCGGCGGGCGGAGATGGCCCCGAACAGGGCGGCCAGGTGGTCGGCGCCGGGCAGGGCGGCCACCGCCACCGAGGCCACCGCGGGGGCGGGTCCCTGCTCGGCCAGCTCGCCCCCGAGCTTCCACAGGGCGGCCACGCCGTCGGCCCCCTCCATGCGGACGGCCGACGCGGCCAGGTGCAGCGCGGCCAGCTCGTCGGCTTCGAGGCCGGGATCGCGCAGGTAGTAGGCGTCCTTGGGCACCCGGTACCCGAGCACGTCGGGGTGCAGGGGGTCGACGGGCTCGGTGACGAGGGGCACGCCCAGCTCCCGCAGGGCCTCCTTGTCCCGCTCGAAGGCGCGGCGGAAGGCGGCGTCGCCCTCGGCGTAGCCCGGGAGCCGGAAGCGGAGCTCGTCGATGGTGAGCGGCCGCTCGGCTTCCAGCAGGGCGGCAACCAGGTTGATGAGCCGCTCGAGCCGGTGCATGGCCGGCCCATGCTACGGGCCGGGGCCCTGTATACCGGCGGGCCCCGGCGGTTCCGGTACCGTTTGGAGGTGACCACCCGGTCCCGGTTGCTCCTACTGCTGCGGAAGCACCCAGGCGTTACCGTGACCGACCTGGCGGCCGAGCTGGGCCTCACCGGCATGGGCGTCCGCCGCCACCTGGAGAGCCTCGAGCTCGACGGGTTGGTCGAGCGTTCGGCCTGCTGCGATCACCGCGTCGGTCGCCCCCCCAACGGCTGGCGGCTGTCGTCCAAGGGGCTGGAGCTCCTCCCCCGGGCCTACGACACCTTCGTGCTCCAACTTTTGGAGGACATCGACGACCAGTCCGGCGACGAGGGCCTGGCCGCCATCCTCCGCCGGCGGACCGAGAAGAGCGCCGTCCAGTACCGGGCCGAGCTTGCCGGCGCGGACACGCTCGAGGACCAGGTGGCGGGCCTGGCCCAGGTCCGGGACCGGGCCGGCTACGTGGCCGAGTGGTACCGCGACGGCGAGGTGCTGGTGCTGATCGAGAACAACTGCGCCGTGCACCGGGTGGCCGAGCGCTTCCCGGCGGTGTGCGCCATGGAGCTGGCCCTGTTCCGCGAGGTGCTGGGGCCCGACGTCGAGGTCACCCGGGTGGCCCACACCATGGCCGGCGACGCCACGTGCACCTACTGCGTCCGGCCCCGCCCCGCCGATTCGCCCGACTGACCCTCGCCGTCTGATCCCGCCCACCGACCCCGTCGCCGCGGCCGCGGCCGTGGCCGAGGTCCTGGCGGCCGAGGCCGAAGCCACCGACCAGGCGCCGGTGGTCCCCCGGGCCAACCTCCGCCTGCTCGCCGACGCCGGCCTCTACGACCTCCTCGGCCTGGCGCCGGCGGTCGCCCGGGAGGTGCACGAGACCCTGGCCGGGGCGTGCGGGGTGACGTCGTTCGTGTGGGAGCAACACCACTCCCCGGTGCGCATGCTGGCCGGAGCCCGGGGGGCCGACGATCCCACGCTGGCCCGGCTGCGGTCGGGCGAGCTGCTGGCCGGCATCGCCTTCGCCTACCTCCGCCGCCCCGATCCGCCGGCGGTGGTGGCCCGGACGGCGCCCGGCGGCGGGCTGGTGGTCGACGGCGAGGCCCCGTGGGTGACGTCGTGGGGGCTGGCCGACCGGTTCGCGGTCGCCGCCCGCCTCGGTGGTGACGTGGTGTTCTTCCTGCTCGACGGGGCGTCGCCGCCACCGGGCGTCGTCGCGTCCCCGCCGCTCGCCCTGGCCGCCATGAACGCATCGTCCACCGTCCGCCTGCGCCTGGAGGAGGTGGTGGTGCCCGAGGCGGACCTGATCTCGGTCCAGCCGTTCGAGACGTGGCGGGCCGCCGACCGGCTGGCCGCGGCCCGGCCCCGGCCCCCGGTCTTCGGCGTGGCCCGCACCTGCTGCCGCCTCCTCGGCGACCCCGCCTTCGACGCCGAACTGGACGAGTGCCGCACCCGGGCCTACGCCCTCCTCGACGACGGCCGAACCGACGACGAGCACCTGACCGCCCTGGTCGAGGCCCGGGCGTGGAGCTGCGACCTGGCCGTGCGCGCCGCCACCTCGCTGGTGGTTGCGGGCGGCGGCCGGTCGATCCTGCGGGCCCAGCCCGCCCAGCGCCTCCTGCGGGAAGCCGCCTTCTTCACCATCCAGGCCCAGACGGCCGAGCTGCGGGCCGCCACCCTGACCCGCCTGCACCGCACCCGCTGACCGCCACCTCCTCGAACCCGCTTCCCGGTCGGTCCGTGTCGCGCCAGGGGCGCCAGGCGCACCGTACGCGACAAGGACCGGAAACCGGCCGCCTCAAGTCAGCAGCTGCGCCGCCAGCACGCCGGCGGCCGCCGACCACCGGAAGAACCCTGGGTCCTCCGCCGGCGTGCGGCCCATGGTGGTGGCCGACCCGAAGTCGAGATCGTGGGGGACGTCGACCTCGACGCCATCGAACCCCGCCCCCCGGGGCACGGCCACCAGCGGGCCCGACCCGGCCAGCGCCAGCGCGGTGGTGGTGTGGTGGCTCACCCCCCGGTGCCGCGGGCGGGCATCGGCGTCCGAGTACCGCACGGCCACGATCGGCCGGCCCCCCAGGTGGGCCGCCCCGTCCACCACCGCCGCCACCTCGACCCCGCCGAACCCGTAGTCGCTGCCGGTGCCGACCACGCCCGGGCCGGGCGCGACCACGATGGCGTCGGCACCGGCGAGGGCCACCGCCACCTGGAGGGCGGACGGGACGCTGACGGCCTCGTAGTCGCCCCCGAACGCCTGGCCGCAGGTCACCGTCGCCGCCAGCTCTCCTTCCTCCCGGAGCTCGCAGACCAGGTCGGACAGGGCCAGCGGCAGGGCCGCGGAGTCGGTCATCACGTAGACCAGCCGGCGGCCGGTGACGGTCCGGCCGAAGCCGCGGGCGACGCCCGCCACCTGGCTGTGCAGGGTGCAGGCCACCACCGGCCGGCCCTCCAGGGGGACGTCGCCGGGCAGGCCGATGTCGTCCTCCGCCGCCCCCGTGTCGACCTGGAGGCTGGTGTACCGCAGCTTCGTCACGGTCCCCGGCCCCCGCTCCGACCACGCCTCCCGCTCCAGGTTCCAGTGGACGAAGTGCCACCCGCCCGTGCCGAGGCCCAGCTCGACCGCGGTGGTGTTGACCACCACCCGGTCCCCCACTGCGACCGTCCCGATCAGCTGGGTGAGGACGTAGGCCCGCTCCCCGTCGACGTCGACCTTCTGCAGGCCCGCCCGCTCCCCCCGGATGGAGGTGACGACCCCCGTGCGGAAGGTGGGCACCTACAGGGAGGCGATGAGCTTCTCGACCCGCTCGTCGCGCGACTTGAACGGGTCCTTGCACAGCACCGTGCGCTGGGCCTGGTCGTTGAGCTTGAGGTGCACCCAGTCGACGGTGTAGTCGCGCTTGCGCTCCTTGGCCTTGCGGATGAACTCTCCCCGCAGGCGGGCCCGGGTGGTCTGGGGGGGCGTGGTGACCGCCGACTCGATCTGGGCGTCGGTGACGATGCGCTCCACCAGGCCCCGCTCCTGCATCCGGTAGTAGAGGCCCCGCTCCCGGTTGACGTCGTGGTACTGGAGGTCGAGGAGGGCCACCTTGGGATGGCTGAGGGGCAGTTGGTGGCGGTCGCGGTAGGCCTCGATGAGCTTGTGCTTGATGACCCAGTCGCACTCGCGGTCGAGGAGCATGGGGTCGACCTCGATCTTGGTCAGGCAGTGCTCCCACATCTTGAGCGCCTGTTCCTCGAGGGGGCTGAGGCCCCGGCTCTCCGAGTAGCGCAGGGCCCGGCCCAGGTACTCCCGCTGGATGTCGAGGGCGCTCAGCTCCCGCCCGTTCTCCAGGCGGACCTTGCGCCGGCAGGTGGTGTCGTGGCTGATCTCGCGGATGGCCCGGATGGGGTTGTCGAGGGTCATGTCCCGCAGGACCACGCCCGGGTCCTCCAGCATCCGCAGCAGGATGCTCGTGGTTCCCATCTTGATGAACGTGGCGTACTCGCTCATGTTGGAGTCGCCCACGATCACGTGGAGGCGGCGGAAGCGCTCGGCGTCGGCGTGGGGCTCATCGCGGGTGTTGATGATGGGCCGGCTGCGGGTGGTGGCCGACGACACGCCCTCCCAGATGTGCTCCGCCCGCTGGCTGATGCAGTAGGTGGCGCCCCGGGCCGTGTTGAGCACCTTGCCCGCCCCGGCGAAGATCTGGCGGCTGACGAAGAAGGGAATGAGCACCTCGGCGTAGTGGCCGAAGTCGTCGCGCCGGCTGGTGAGGTAGTTCTCGTGGCAGCCGTAGGAGTTGCCGGCCGAGTCGGTGTTGTTCTTGAACAGGTAGACGATGCCCCGGATCCCCTCCTCCCGGAGGCGCTGCTCGGCGCTGGCCAGCAGGCTCTCCAGGATGCGCTCGCCGGCCTTGTCGTGGGCGACGAGGTCCTCGATGGAGTCGCACTCGGGGGTGGCGTACTCGGGGTGGCTGCCGACGTCGAGGTAGAGGCGGGCCCCGTTCTCCAGGAAGACGTTGCTGCTCCGGCCCCACGAGACCACCCGCCGGAAGAGGTAGCGGGCCACCTCGTCCGGGCTCAGCCGGCGCTGGCCCCGCAGGGTGCAGGTGACGCCGTACTCGTTCTCGAGGCCGAAGATGCGACGGTCCATGTGCCGACCACGGTACCGTCGATGGGGTGCAACAGACCCGAATGGTGCGTCTGGCCACCGTGGCCAGCAGCTTCCACGCCCGGGTGATCGCCGCCCGCCTCGGCGTCGAGGGCATGACCATCGAGCTGCGGGGCAACGTCGACGGCATCTACCCCATCGGCGACGTCCACGTCTTCGTCGACGCCGACGACCTGCCCTCGGCCCAGGAGCTGCTGCTGGTCGACGAGGTCGAGTCGGCGTTCGACCTGATCGACGACGCCCATGACCCGTCGACGCCCCGCGAGCTGTGGATCGTCCTCGGCGCCATCGTGCTGATGGCGACGGTGCTCTTCGTCCGGACCTTCTAGAGGCGGCCTTTCCGAGCCCACCGCTTGTGGCCGAACGGTTACCCGCCGGTGACCTGACCGCGACACCCGTGCGCCAGCCTGGCCTGGTCGAGGGACGACTGTGGAAGGGTGAGGGCGATGCGGCGTACGGCGTTGGCGACGGTGGCACTGGCTCTGGTCCTGAGCGGGGTGGCGTGCGGTTCGAGCCCACCCGCAGCCACGCCCGCCCCGTCGACGACCACCACGACCACCACCGAGCCGGCGACCACCGGCACCGACACCGACGCCGTTTTCGCCGGCGTGTGGCCGTTCGCCAGCCCGGCCGACCTCGACGCCTACGACCCCTCGTCCGACCCCACCTTCCTCGACCCCCGCACGACGGCGCACGAGTTCGCCGCCCGCTACGTCGGCATGGACGACCCCGTCGTCTTCGACTTCGAGCCGTCTGGGCCCGGCGCGGGCCGGGTGGGCGTCGGGGCCCGTTTTGGCGAGGGCCACGTGCCCGTGGCCGATCCGGGGGTGACATTCACCGTCGAGGTCGCCCAGCTCGGCCAAAAGGGGCCGGAGAAGCCGTGGACGGTGGTCGGCGCCGCGTCACCCGACCTCCGCATCGACGGGCCGGTGGCCCTCGACACGATCTCGTCGCCCGTCCATCTGTCGGGCCGGGTGAACGCCTTCGAGAGCACCGCTGCGGTCGAGGTGCGGGAGGACGGCATGGTCTCGGGCCAGTCCATCGGGACCGGGTACATGACTGCTACCGAGGGGTCGGTGACCTTCGCCGCCCCGAACCGGCCCACCGGCGCGGTGCTGGCGCTCGATCGCAGCAGCGCCGACGGCGTCGGGATCGTGAGCGCCACCGTGGTTCGGGTGCAGTTCGCCGCCTTCGGGCAGCCGCCCGTCACCCCCGCCTTGGCGTGCAACGACCGGCGGACCGGGGGCGGCGGGGGCTTCGGGACCCTGGCCGACGTGCGGGTCGCCGCCCATGAGGGCTTCGACCGGATCACCTTCGAGTTCTCGGGCGTGCTCCCCGCCTATCAGATCACGCCCGCCCGATTGCCCCTGAGCATCGACCCGAGCGGGCAGCCGCTGGCCCTCGACGGCCAGGAGCTCATCGACGTGGTGTTCCACGACGCGTCGGCCCGCTACTCGTTCGAGGCCAGCGGAGGCCAGATCGGGGCGCCCCCCTACCGCGGCCCCGACCTGGTGACGCCAGGCTTCGAGGTCCTCCGCGAGGCGGCCCAGCGGGGGGACTTCGAGGCCGTGCTCACCTGGACGCTGGGGGCGAGCACGGCGACGTGCCTGCGGGTCCTCGAGCTGCAGGCCCCGCCCCGCCTGGCGATCGATCTGGCCCACCCGGCGTGAGGCCGGGGCCCGGTCTCAGCCCTCGGCGGGCGTGACGAGCAAGGGCTCGAGCTCGGCCTGGGGGAGGCGGCGGAAGGCCCGGTGGCGATCTGGCCCACTCGGCGTGAGGCCGGGCCCCGGTCTCAGCCCTCGGCCGGCCTGACGAGCAAGGGCTCGAGCTCGGCCTGGTGGGGCCGGCGGAGGCGGTGGCGATCTGGCCCACCCGGCGTGAGGCCGGGCCCCGGTCTCAGCCCTCGGCGGGCGTGACGAGCAAGGGCTCGAGCTCGGCCTGGGGGAGGCGGCGGAAGGCCCGGTGGGTCTGGACGCGGTCGAGGATGGCCACTTCGAGCTCGGCCGCGGGGATGGTGCGGTCGGGGCCGGCCAACGCCGACACCGCCCCCCGCAGGGCTGCGCCCAGGTCGATGGTCGCGTCGTCGGCGGCGGCCGCGTTGAGGCGCTCGGAGATGGCGTCGGAGTCGCCGCCGAGGACGGTGCGGTGCTCCTCGTCGACCACCGTGCCGTCGTAGGAGATGCGGAAGATCTGGTCGTCGGCGAGGGTCCAGCCGACCTCGGCCACCAGGATCTCGACCTCCATCGGCTTCATCTCGTGGGTGAAGACGTTGCCCAGGAGCTGGGCGAAGGCGTTGGCCAGGGAGCGGGAGTCGACGTCCTCCCGGGAGTAGCTGTAGCCCTTGAGGTCGGCGTGGCGGATGCCGGCCGTGCGCAGGGAGTCGAACTCACTGAACTTGCCCACCCCGGCGAAGGCGATTCGGTCGTAGATCTCGGCCACCTTGTGCAGGGTGCGGGACGGGTTCTCGGCGCAGAGGAGGATGCCGTTGTCGTAGCTGAGGGCGACCAGGGCCCGGCCCCGGGCGATGCCCTTGCGGGCGTAGTCGGCCCGGTCCTTCATGATCTGCTCGGGAGCGACGTAGTACGGCATGCTCATCGGGCCACCGCCTTCGGCTCGCTCACTTGCGTTGCCCCTCCGTCATGCGGGCGATGAGGGTCTGGAAACGGTCGGCGACCTCGCTGTCGCTCACCCGGGCGAACCCTTGGGCGGTGATGGTGGCGACGGTCGGGTAGATCCCCCGGATGGGGTCGGGACCGCCGGTGGCGGAGTCCTCGTCGGCCGCCTGGAAGAGCGACTCGACGGCCAGCTCGATGGTGGCGGCCCGGTCGAGGCCCTTGCGGTAGCCGAGCTTGATGGTGGTGCGGGCGTCCCGCCCGCCGGAGCCGGTGGCGTGGAAGTCGGTCTCCTCGTAGCGGCCGCCGGTCATGTCGTACTTGAAGATCCGCCCCACCCGGCGGCGCACGTCGTAGCCGGCGTAGATGGGGACGACGGCCAGCCCCTGCATGGCCATGGGCATGTTGTCGCGGACCATGTGGCCCAGCTTGTTGGCCTTGCCCTCCAGACTGAGGGCGATGCCTTCCACCTTCTCGTAGTGCTCGAGCTCGGTCTGGAACAGGCGCACCATCTCCACCGCCGGCCCCGCCGCCCCGGCGATGGACACGCCCGAGTAACGGTCGGCGGGAAAGACCTTCTCGATGTCGCGGTCGGCGATGGAGTACCCCTCGGTGGCCCGGCGGTCGCCGGCCATGAGGACCCCGTCGACATAGACGATGGCGACGATGGTGGTGGCGTGGACCACCTTGTCGGGGGCCAGGGCCGTCTCCGGCACCGGCGGGTGCAGCCCGCGCCGGCGGAGGAGCTCGGAGAAGCTGGGCCCGGGGTCCTGTCCCTGCCCGAAGAAGGGAAGTGTCATCGAGAGGGGAGGCTACCCCGCCGGTAGGCTTGTTCTTCATGGGTCAGATCGGGGTGGAGGAGCGAGCGGGAGGGGCGGTCGACGCCGGCCAACCGCTCACCGTGTTCGGTCGACGGTTGGCGCCGGGAGAGCCGGCGCCCGACTTCGAGCTCGACTGCCTCGACGACGACGGCTTCCGCACCGTCCGCCTGTCGGACACCAACGGCTTCGTGCGGGTGCTCAACGTCGTCAACTCGCTCGACACTCCGGTGTGCGACACCCAGACCAAGAAGCTCGTCTGGCAGCTCGACGGGGCCCGCCTGATCACGGTGAGCATGGACCTGCCCTTCGCCATGGCCCGCTGGACCCGGGACGCGTGCGCCCGCCACACACCGGCCTCGTCGCACCGCAACGAGGACTTCGGCCGCGACTACGGGGTGCTGATCAAGGAGTGGCGGGCCCTGCAACGGTCGATCTTCGTCATCGACGGCGCCGGCCACGTCCGCTACGTTGAGTACGTCGAGGACCAGGGCACCGAGCCCGACTACAACGCGGTGGTCGACGCCGTCATGGACGCCATCGTCACCACCGAGACCGCCAACTGCGCCTGCGACACCGAAGGCGGCTGCGGCTGACCGACAATCCGCCCCGAAGGGGCTTGGTTTGTCGGATCCAGAGACAGCCCGCCGAAGGCGGACAACGCCCTCGACCTTGACTTCGGGGGGGTGTCGGGGGGCAGAGCCCCCCGACTGCTCAGTGCACGTAGGGGCAGTGGCGGCAGCCGGACTCGCAGCAGTAGCCCCGGGAGACGTGGGCGGTGGCGGTGAAGACGTAGAGGCCGCTGACGGGGTCGATGTAGGAGAACTGGCCGGCGTCGAGGGCCCGCTGGTGGGCGGCGAGGATGCGGTCGCGCTGCGGGTGGTCGGGCGCCAACCGGCTCGGGTGGGGCTCGGTGAGGGGCCGCTTGTCGAGCTTGGGGCGGATGAACACCGCTGAGGGCCCTATGCCGGTCGCCGCAGCTGCCGAGCCCGCTCCCGGATGAGCGCGACCTCGTCGTCGATCGGGAGGTACGACTCGAGGTAGCGGACGGCCGCCCGCAGGAGCGACACGTCGTCGTCGAAGTCGCCGAGGGCGTTGTTGCACCGGAAGCAGAGGACGCCCCGCAGTTGCCCTGACTCGTGATCGTGGTCGAGGTGCAAGCTGATATCGGGCCGAGGCTCCCGCCCACAAATCGCACATCCGCCGCCCTGATCGGCCAACAATTGATCGTATTGCTCGATGGTGATGCCATACTTCCGCTTCAGATGCCCGGCCCGCTCCGCCCGTTTGACAGCCGGCTCCTCGCGCCGTACTCGGCGATACTCGTTCAGCCGGTCGGCGTTCTCCTGCTGCCAGCGTTTGGTACGTGCGATAGCCGGACCAGGATCGACGACATAGCGCAGGCGCTTCGCAGCGAGGTTGCAGACCTTGCAGTCGTTCCTGTGGCCGTCACGCATACCGGCCGCCTTGTAGAACTCATCGAGCGGCTCTTTCCAGCACAGTGGGATCCGAAGCTTGGAATTCACGTGACTTGAAGTCGCG
>JADMIO012610819.1_pt1 | contig 19096 bp, 20 predicted proteins | sample 8958161 | NCBI WGS metagenome assembly JADMIO01 (sample SAMN16585339, study PRJNA669376) | soil metagenome | isolation source: Crop rotation soil | place: USA: Cullars Rotation, Alabama | collected 2011
CGACCCGCCAGCAGCACGGGTCTGTCTTCTTCGTGTAGGTCGAGTCGCGCCACTCGGGCGTCGGCAGGAGGCCGTCCTGCTCGGGGCCGATGTCGATCCCGGTCGGCTGGCCGAAGCCGAAGCGGCTCGCCCAGCCCTGGAGCGGGTGGCCGCGGTCGGGCGGAAGCGCGTAGAACGCGTAGCCGAGGTTGTAGAAGTAGGTGTCGCACGAGGCGCCGATCGCCTGGGGCATCGTCATCGGCTCGTCTGCGTAGGGATCCCAGTTCTTGAAGACCTGGGTCTTGCCCCCGTCCTCGCCGGGGACGACGAACGTCGGCGTGCAAGGGATCGTCTGAAAGGGCGAGACCATCCGCTCCTGCATCGCCGCGAGCGCGGTCACGGGCTTGAACGTCGAACCGGGCGGATAGAGGCCCTCGGTCGCGCGGTTCAGGCCCGGGTAGTTGTCCTTCTTGGCGACCGTCGGATCGAGCAGCGGCGCGAGCTTCTTCGCGCTCGTCCGGCCGACGAAGATGCTCGGCTTGAAGGTCGGCGCTGACGCCATCGCCAGGATCTCCCCCGTGTTCGGGTCCATCGCGACGACCGCGCCGCCGTCCGCCAGGTACTTGCCGTCCTCGTGCGCAAGCCGGATGCCGTACTGCAGCGCACGCTCGGCGACCCGCTGGAGCGAGATGTCGATCGTCAGCTGGACGCGCTCGCCCGGCTGGCGCTCCTTGTCGACGATCGGCTGCGTGCCGGGGACGGGGCGGCCCATCGAGTTGACGTGCACCTCGTCGATCTCGGGCTTCCCGCGGAGGTAGCTGTCGTACGCGCCCTCGACGCCAGTCTGGCCGATCTGGTCACCGGCCTCGTAGCCGTCCTTGCGCAGCTTCTTCAGCTGATCGGGGTTGATCTCGCCGACGTAGCCGAGGACGTGCGCGAGCAGCGCCTCGGAGTTGTACTTCCGGAGGTAGGTGAGCCGCGTGTGCACGCCCGGGAAGTCGCGGCGGTGCTCGGCCAGGTAGTCGAGCTGCGGCTTGTGCACCGAGACCTGAACCGTGATCGGCGTCAGCGGATCCTTCTTGGTCTCCGGCTGGTCGAGGCGGGCGAGGATCTTGGGCAGTGGGACGTGGAGGACCATCGCGAGCTGCTTCATCTCCGCGTAGCGGCCCTGCTTCGGCAGGTCGGCGGGCCAAACCTCGACAGCCGTGGCGCCGACGTTGGTGACGAGGACGCGGCCGTAGCGGTCGACGATGTTCCCGCGCGGAGCATCGCGCCGGACGGTGCGGAGCTGGTTGTTCAGCGCTGCGTTCTCGTACTTCGTCCCGGAGAGGATCTGCAGCGACCACAGCCGGAGGAACAGGACGCCGAAGACGACGAGCGCAATCGCCGCGAGCACCGCGACGCGCAGCGCCATCCGCGGCGTGTAGAGGTACGGCTCCTCGACGCGTGGGTCGGGCGGGAGAAAGCGGCCGCCGCGCCCGGCGGTCGGGTTGCTAGCCAACGGCGTGGATCCTCTGCACGCGCTCGCTGCGGTCGAGCTGCCGGAGCAGGACGCGCGCGAGGCGGTAGACGGGCCAGGTCAGGATCAGGTTCAGCGCAATGCCCTGGAAGAGCGTCGACCAGAGGACCGTGCGCGCCGGAGCCGGTTCGCCGAGGACGTAGTGGAACGCGAGCGAGCCGAGGGCGTAGAGAAACGTGATCACGGCGACCGAGACGAACGGCGCGTGCACGCGGTCGCGACCGGTCGTCTCGCCGTACCGGCCGGTCCAGTAGGCGGCGATCGTCAGCAGCAGCGAGGTGACGCCCAGCGTCGCGAGGTTCGCCGTGTCGATGATCAGCCCGCCCCAGAAGCCGGCGAGGGCGCCGACGACCGGGCCGCGGAGCAGCGCGACGCAGATGATCGTGACGAGCAGCAGGTCGGGCGTTCCGTTCAGGATCGTCACGGTCGAGAAGACGGACGCCTGCAGGATCGCGGCGAGGAAGACGAGCGCGGCGGCTTTGCTCGCGTCGAGGATCACTTCTTCGTCTTTGGCTTCTTCGCCGGCGCGGGCGTCGTGGTCGTCGCGTCGGGCAGGCGGACGAGCACGATCACGGCCTCGAGGTTCGGCAGGTCGGCGTAGAGCTGGACCTGGATCTTCTTGTAGATGTCGGTGTCGTCCTGGCTGACGCTGGTGACGACGCCGAGCGGCAGGCCGCGCGGATACAGCGATGAGAGGTCGCCGGAGCGGAAGCCCGAGCTGGTGATCACGTCGCCGCGGTCGACGACCTGGTCCTTCGTGACGCGGTCGAGGATCATCGTCGAGCCCGACTGGTCGAGCTGGAGGATCCCGTCCGCGTTCGAGTGGATGTCCACTGCCGAGACGGCGCTCGTCGGGTCAGTCAGGAGCGTCACCTGCGCGACGTGGTTGGCGATCTTCGTCACCTCGCCGACGAGCCCGTCGCCGGTGACGACCGCGTCGTGCTTTGCGATCCCGTCGTTCTTGCCGGCGGAGATGACGATCTGCTGGCTGAACTGGGTCGGCGAGCGCGCGATCACCCGCGCCGTCACGGGGCGGTAGTCCTTCGGGAAGGTTGGGCCCTCGAGGTAGGTGAGGAGCTTCTTCAGCTGCGTGTTCTCGCGCAGCGCGGACTGGGTCAGGATGATCTCCTGGCGGAGCGCGTCGACCTGGGTCTTCAGCTTCTTGTTGTCGCGCTTCGCGTGGAGCAGGCCGCCGAACCAGCCGGACGCGTCGCGGAAGGGACGGGCGACGCGCTCGGCGCCGACCTCGAACGGGCGGAGGATGCTCGCGCCGGTCGACTGGGCGCCGTGCAGCACACCACCGTCCGACTCGCGGAAATAGACGGTGACGAGCGCGAGCGACACGAACGTGAGCACGCCGACGACCGCTCGTCTGCGGACGACCGCGCTCGCTCGAGTTGTCTGCGTGGACGAGGCGGAACGGGGGGCCGATGTACCGATCGCCGCCACGCGCACTGACCTTTCGCGGGGCACGAACGGGTTAGTGTAGACCGGCTAGCGGTTGTTCGTGCTGTAGGCCGGGCGCCGGCCCTTCCGCTGCGTGCGGTGGATGACCTCGAACTCCTCGAGGCTGCGGCCGGAGCCGACCGCGACGCAGGTCAGCGGGCTTTCCGCCAGGTGCATCGGCATGTGCGTCTCGTGTCGCAGGCGCTCGTCGAGGCCGTGGAGGAGGGCGCCGCCGCCGGCGAGGACGATACCGCGGTCCATGATGTCCGCCGAGAGCTCGGGCGGGGTCTTGTCGAGGGTCGACTTGATCGCGTCGACGATCTGGACGACCGGATCTTCGAGGGCGTGACGAACCTCTTCGGAGGAGAGGATCACGGTCTTCGGGAGGCCGGAGACGAGGTCGCGGCCTCTGACCTCCGCTTGGACTTCCTCGCGCATGCCCCACGCAGAGCCGACCTCGAGCTTGATCTCCTCGGCGGTCTGCTGCCCGACGAGCAGCTTGTACTCGCGCTTGAGGTACGTGATGATCGCCTCGTCCATCTCGTCGCCGCCGACGCGGAGGCTCTGGGAGACGACGATCCCGCCGAGCGAGATGACGGCGACCTCGGTCGTGCCGCCGCCGATGTCGACGATCATGTTCCCGGTCGGCTCGCCGATCGGCAGCCCGGCGCCGATCGCCGCGGCCATCGGCTCCTCGATCAGGTAGGCCTGTCTCGCTCCGGCGGAAAGCGTCGCCTCTTCGACAGCTCTGCGCTCGACGCCCGTCACGCCCGAGGGCACGCAGACGACGACGCGCGGATGGGCGAAGCGGTTCTGGTGCACCTTCTGGATGAAGTGACGGAGCATCTGCTCGGTCACGTCGAAGTCGGCGATCACGCCGTCCTTCAGCGGTCGGATCGCGGTGATCGTCCCGGGCGTGCGGCCGAGCATGCGCTTGGCCTCGACCCCGACCGCGTGCACCTCGCCGGAGCGCTGGTCGATCGCGACCACCGAGGGCTCGGACAGGACGATCCCGCGCCCGCGCACGTACACGAGCGTGTTCGCCGTGCCGAGGTCCACGGCCATGTCGCGTCCGCCGAAGCCGGTCAGATGGTCGAAGAGGCCCACCGGGATGCCCAGTCTAGCTAGCTCTTCCCTGCAAAACCCGCGGTGGCCATTTTGGCCATGACAAGGGTCTGACCCCGGTTGTGACGATTCTGCGCCGACCCCGACGCGCTCAACCTTCTCCGGTCAGTGGTTCGCTACGTTCGCCATGTGGCTCGACCTTTGCGCTGCCAGTCGACCGGGAGCCTCCACCACCTCACCGTGCGGGGCAACCGCAGGCAGCCGATCTTCATCGACTCCGACGATCACCGCTTCCATGTGTGGTGCCTCGAGCAGACGACCCTACGTTTCGACTTCAGGATCCACTCGTGGGTGCACATGCCGAACCATTTCCATATGGCGGTCAGGGCGGAGCAACCGATGCTCTCGCGGGGAATGCATTGGCTCAACGGCTTGTACGCGCAGTTCTTCAACGACCGCCATGGGTTCACCGGGACAGGGCATCTCTTTCAAGACCGCTTCCATTCGGTTGCGATCGAGGACGGGAGCCACCTACTCACGGCCTGTCGATACGACGATCTGAATCCAGTGCGCGCCGGCCTTTGCGAGCATCCGCTCGCATGGAGATGGGGCAGCTCGCGCGCAATGGTCGGGCTCGCGGCGACCGAGTTCGTCGATGTGAGCTGGCTGCTGGAGCAGTTCGCCACGGATCGCGAGCAGGCGCATCGGCGGTACTTCGATTTCGTCGAAGCCCGGCTCCTGGAACTTGCGTGACGATTCCGGACATGTCTGGGGTCAGACCCCGGACATGTCCCAATCAGCCGACGCCGTAGGTTCCCGGGAAACGCGCGGCCAGGAGGTTGATCAGGAGCGCCGCCGGGAGGCCGACGACGTTCAGGTAGTCGCCTTCGATGCGCTCCACGAGAGCGGCGCCCAGGCCCTGGATTGCGTACGCGCCCGCGCGGTTTTGCCACTCGCCGCTCGCGATGTACGCCGCGATGTCGCGCGCGGTCAGCGGGCGGAACGTCACCCGCGTGACCTCGTGCTCGAGCTCCTCCCAGCCAGGTGTGACGAGGCACAGCCCGGAGACGACCTTGTGCGTCGCGCCGCCGAAGGCTTCCAGCATCTCCGCGGCCTCCTCCGGACCGCCCGCCTTTCCGTACACCCGGCCGCCGCACACCACCGTCGTGTCGACACCAAGAACCGGTCGGTCCCCTGCCTCGCCCGCGACCGACTGCGCCTTGCCGCGCGCGTGCTCACGCACGAGGGCGACCGGATCCGCGTCCGGCGGGTCGTGCTCCTCGTACCGTGGCGCGACCACGTCGAACGGCAGCCCGAGCTGCTCGAGGATCGCGCGGCGCTGCGGCGACGTCGACGCGAGCAGCAGCGGCGGCGCGGGCGCGGAGCTCACGCCTCTTTACGCAGCTTCCAGATCTCCTCCATCGGCCACGAGCGCGCCCACTCGGTCTCCTCGGCCGAGCGGTAGGTCGACTCCGCCCCTGCCGGCGGCTGAACCTCGACCAGTGCCTCGACTGCAAGGCCGTTCTCGCGGAACAGACGGATCCACTCCCCGTGCGCGAGGTTGAAGTCGATCGGCTCGTCCGGAAGATCGTCGAAGCGGTGCATCCCGAAGTACGGCGCCCGCAGCGACCGCTCCGTCACGTCCGTCTCCGGGTTCCAGCAGATCATCGCGAGCGGCGCGACGTGTGAGAACGCGAACAGCCCGCCGGCTCGCAGCAGCCGCGCCGCCTCCCGCACGGTCAGATACGGGTCGCCGAACGTCATCCCGCCGTGATCGCAGAAGACGACGTCGAAGCTCGCGTCCGCAAGCCCCGTCTGCTCCGCCGCCGCGTGCACGAGCGGGAACTCGACCCCGACTGCCGCCATGTTCGAGCGCGCATGCTCGAGCTGCCGCGCGGAGTTGTCGAGCCCGACGACGCGCGCGCCGCGCTGCGCGAGGAGGATCGACCACTGCGCAGCGCCGCACCCGAGCTCGAGCACGTCCAGGCCGGCGACGTCGCCGAGAATCCCCAGCTCCGAGTCGGCGAGCTGCCACATCCCCCAGCGCGGCTCGTCCTTCCGCCCGATGAACTCCGCGTTCCGCGCCTGATACTCGTCGCTGAGGCGGTCCCAGGCCGCGCGGTTTACGTCAGACGAGCTGGTCATCCGCGAACCACAACGCCACCTCGCGCGCCGCCGACTCGGGCGAGTCCGAGCCGTGCACGAGGTTGTCCGGCATCGACAGCGCCAGATCGCCGCGAATCGTCCCGGGGGCCGAGTCGGCCGGGTTCGTCGAGCCCATCGTCGTCCGCACGACCCCGATCGCCCCCTCACCCTCGAGCACCAGGGCCAGCGTCGGCGACGAGGTGATGAAGTCGACCAGCTCGCCGAAGAACGGCTTCTCCTTGTGCTCCGCGTAGTGCTGCTCGGCGAGCTCGCGCGAGACGACGAGCAGCTTCCCGGCGCGCATCGTCAACCCGCGCGCCTCGAAGCGCCCGAGGATCTCGCCGGCCAGCCCGCGCGCAACCGCGTCCGGCTTCACCAGCACCAATGTCCGCTCGACCGCCATCGGGCGAACGAGTCTACTGGTCGCCCGTTAGATCCCCGGCGGTATCTTCAGCCGACGCCCGCCGCCGACGCCGAGGCGTCCGCAACGGGGCGTGCAACTCCTCGGTCGACAGCGCCATCGTGTCCTCGAACACCGGCGACCGACGGACGATCGGCGTCTCACAGTACGGACACACCTGCCACAGCGGCTCGAGCGGCTGCTTGCACGTGACGCACGCCTGGCGCAGCTTCGTCGTGCACACCGGGCAGATCAGAAACTCCGGCTCGACCGCCGCACGGCACACCGGGCAGTGCGACTCCCGCCCGCCGAGCCGCTCCTCCATCGCCCGGATCTCGAGCTCGCGCTCGCGCACGTCTTCCAGGTACTCCGGCGGCCGGAAGAACAGATAGACCAGCGGCCCGATGAACGGCGGCACCAGCCCGAGCAGCGTCGCCATCGCGACGAGCCACGGATCCTCGATCCGCCGGCGCGCGTCCTTGTAGACCCAGTACGCGCTGGCCAGCCAGAACACGGCGACGAAGAAGATCGCCAGGTTCCGGATCACGAGCCACGTGCCCGAGTTGAAGAAGTCGTTGACCCCGTTGAACAGACCGGAATCGGTCGTCGTCGGCGTCGTATCGGCGGCGAGCAGGCTGGGCATGGTCTAGAGCAGGAGCTTTCCGACGACGTACCCCGCGGCGAACGCGATTCCTGCAAAGGCGCAGACCACGATCGCCGCAAACACGTAGACGCTTATGCGTCCCTTGCGCCGGATGGTACGTCTTCGGCGCCCGCGGCGAGGTCCGCGAGCAGGTACAGGGACCCCGTCACCAGGACGGCTCCGTCCGGGCCTGCGATCGAGCGTGCGCGCGCGACTGCGTCGCGTGGATTCCGTTCTGTCTCCGTTCTCCTGAACCATCGTTTGCCAAGCGTTGCAAGTTCTTCGGCGGACAGGGCGCGGGTATTGAGCGAAGCCGTGGTGATCAACGTGTCACCGACGGCCGACAAAGCGGCCAGCATCCCCTCCGCGTTCTTGTCGCGCAGGATCGACGCGACGACGACATAGTGCCGGTCCGGAAGCCGGGGCAGCAGCCAGCCGAGCCCTTCGACCGTGTGCGCGCCGTCCCAGATCTCGAGAGGCGACTCGCCTCGGCGCTCGAACCGTCCGGGGAGCGTCAGACCGTCGACCGCCACCGGGTCGACGGGCGCGCCGAGGAACGTCTCCGCTGCCGCGACCGCGAGCGCGAGGTTGCTCCGTCCCGTGACGATCACCGCCCTCGCTCCGGAAGAGCGCGCCAGCGGCTCCCACTTCGGCTCGCAGAGCACGACGGTCGCCCCCTCCTGCACGACGGCGAGCTTCTCGACCGCGATCTCCTCGCGCGTCTCGCCGAGCTGAGCGGTGTGCTCGAGCCCGACGCTCGTCAGCACGACCACCGGCGCGCGCAGGACGTTGGTTGCGTCGAGCCGCCCGCCGAGCCCGGCTTCGACGACCGCCGCGTCCACGCCCCGCTCGGCGAACTCCGCCAGCGCCGCCGCCGTCAGCACCTCGAACTGCGTCGCCCCCAGCCGCACCGCCGGAGCCCGGACGCGCCGCACGGCCCGCTCGAACCCCTCCGGGTCGGTGTCGAGCCGCTCCGCCCAGCCCGACACGTGCGGCGAGGTGTACGCGCCCACATGCAGCCCGGCTGCGCGCAGCAGACCAGCGGCGAGCCGCGTGGTCGTCGACTTCCCGTTCGTCCCGACGACGTGGATCGACGGGTACGCGAGCTGCGGGTCGCCGAGCTCCGCCAGCAGCGCGCGCATCCGGTCGAGCCCGAACTCCTCGGGCCAGGGCGAGAGCGACGCGACCCAGTCAGTCGCCGGAGATGGCGTCGAGCTCACGGCGGTACCGCTCCAGCTTCTCGCGTTCGGCCTGGACGACCTCGGCGGGTGCGCCGGAGACGAACCGCTCGTTCGCGAGCATGCCCTCGGCCCGCGAGATCTCCTTGCGCAGCCGCTGGCGCTCGGCGTCGACGTTGCCGTTCGCCTTCTGCCGCTCCGGCTTGACGACCACGTCGAAGATCCGCTTCTCGTCGCCCTCGAGCGGGACGAGCACGCCGCTCCGCCGGAAGATCGCCGCCGCCTCCTGCACGCGCTCGAACGCTCCGGCCTCTGCGTCGTCCCCCGCTTCCGGCCACGCCGCGACGATCAGCCGCGACGCCTGGGCCGGCAGGTTCGACCAGATCTCCTCGGTCACGTGCGGCATCACCGGATGCAGCAGCTTCAGCAGGCGCTCGAGCGCCGCCAGGGCAGTCGTCCGCGCGTCGGCGTCGCCGTCGTACAGCCGCGGCTTGATCGCCTCCGCGTACCAGTCGCAGAAGTCGTCGAACGTGAGGTGGTAGAGGACGGACGCGACCTCGGCGAAGTCGAGCGCCGCGAACGCCGCCTCGACCTGCCGCTGCGAGGCGGAGAGCCGCGCGAGGATCCACCGCTCCTCGAGCGACGACGGCCGCTCCGCGGGCGCCTCCTCCCCCACGTTCGCCAGGATCAGGCGCGACACGTTCCAGAGCTTGTTCGCGAGCTTCCGGCCTTCCTCGAGGAAGCCGTCCGAGAAGCGCACGTCCTGGGTCGAGGACATCTTCATCAGCCCGTAGCGCGACGCATCGGCGCCGTGCTGCTCGATCACCTCGCGCGCGTCGATGCCCGTCCCCAGGCTCTTCGACATCCGGCGCCCGTCGCGGGCCAGGACCGTCGCGTGGATGATCACGTCCCGGAACGGAATCTCGCCGAGCAGCTCGAGCCCGGAGAAGATCATCCGGTTCTCCCAGAGGCGGATGATGTCGCGCGCGGTCGTCTGCAGGTCGCCCGGGTAGAAGGCGCGCAGCGAGTCGGTGTCGTCGGGCCAACCCAGTGTCGCGAACGGCCAGAGCGCGGATGAGAACCACGTGTCGAGCACGTCCTCGTCGCGCACGAGCTCGGTGGAACCGCACTCCGTGCAGGCGTCCGGCTCGGTCTCCGCGACCGTGATGTGACCATCGGGGCAGTACCAGGCCGGAATCTGGTGGCCCCACCAGAGCTGGCGCGAGATGTTCCAGTCGGGCGCGTTCTCCAGCGACTCGATCGCGAAGCGGTGCTGCGACTCCGGATGGAAGACGACGCGCCGCTCGCGTAGCGCCGCAAGGGCCGGCTGCTTCAGCTCCTCCATCGCGCACCACCACTGCAGCGAGATCAGCGGCTCGATTCGGGTCTTGCAGCGCTCGCAGACGGCGATCGAGTGCCGGTACGGCTCGCGCCGCTCGAGCAGCCCGCGCTCGTCCGCCCAGGCGAGCACGCGCTCGCCCGCCTCTTCCTGCGAGAGCCCGGCGAGATCGCCCGCCTCGTCGTTCATCCGCCCGTCCGGGCCGATCACGGTCAGCTGGGGCAGCGAATGGTCGACGCCGATGTCGTAGTCCTTCGGGTCGTGTCCGGGCGTCACCTTCAGCGCGCCGGTTCCGAAGTCGAGCTCGACGCGCTCGTCGGCAATCACCGGCACGCGGTGCTCGACATACGGCACGACGACCTCGCGGCCGACGGCGTCGCGGTAGCGCGGATCCTCCGGATTCACTGCGACGGCGACGTCCGCGGGGATCGTCGCCGGCCGCGCCGTCGCGATCGTCACCCCGCCGTCGCCCTCGGCGAACGGGTAGCGGACATAGACCAGCTCGTCGTCGGTCTCGACGTGCTCGAGCTCGAGGTCGGAGAGCGAGGTCTGGTGGAACGGGCACCAGTTGATGATCCGCGGCGCGTGGTAGAGCCATCCGCGCTCCCAGAGATGGACGAACCAGCGCATCACTGCGCGCACGTAGCCCTCGTCCATCGTGAAGCGCTCGCGCCGGTAGTCCATCGACGCGCCCATGCGGCGGAAGTCGACCATGATCTTCCCGCCGTACTCGCGCAGCCACTCCCACACGCGCGCCTCGAACGCCTCGCGGCCGAGCTCCCGACGTGACGTGCCCTGCCGCTCGAGCTCTTTCTCGACCACGCTCTGCGTCGAGATGCCGGCATGGTCGAAGCCGCCCTGGATGAGGACGTTCAGTCCCTGCATCCGCTTCATCCGGGCGAGCGCGTCGCCGATCGAGAGCTGCAGCGCGTGCCCGAGGTGCAGGTCGCCGGTGACGTTCGGCGGCGGGAACGCGTAGACCCAGCTCTCGCGGCCCGGATCCGGCTCGGCCTCGTAGAGCCCCTCCGCCTCCCACGTGCGCTGCCAGCGCTCTTCGACGCCCTGGGGGGTGTAGAGAGGCTCCATCAGGCCATTCTACGGAGCAAGTTCGTCCGGTCCCAGGTGTTTACTTGGATCCAACTTCGAGTAGAATAGGATCCAAGATGACCACTTATCAGCGTTTTACCCGGTATCTGCGCCGATCTAGGATCCGAAATCGCGCGCAGTCGTATCCTAAGCAGCAGGTCGCGCTGCCCACGGCCGCCGTCGCCGAGTGCACGTGCCCGGACTTCTGCGAACGCGACCACGACAACGAATGAGGAGACGCCCGTGAGCTCGAACGGACATCGCCCGAGCGCCGACCGCTGGGACGGCATCGAACGCCCCTACACCCCGGCCGACGTCGACGCCCTCCGCGGCTCCGTGAAGATCGAGCACACGCTCGCGCGCCTCGGCGCAGAACGCCTGTGGCACCTCCTGAAAAGCGAGCCGTGCGTGCCCGCGCTCGGTGCGATGACGGGCGGCCAGGCCGTCCAGATGGTCAAAGCCGGCCTGCAGTCGATCTACCTCTCCGGCTGGCAGGTCGCGGCCGACGCGAACCTGGCCGGCCACACGTACCCCGACCAGAGCCTCTACCCCGCCAACAGCGCCCCGGCGCTCGTGCGGCGCCTCAACAACGCGCTGCTGCGCGCCGACCAGATCGACCGCGCCGAGGGCGCGAGCGGGACCGATTGGCTGGCGCCGATCGTCGCCGACGCCGAGGCCGGCTTCGGCGGGCCGCTGAACGCGTTCGAGCTGATGAAGGCGATGATCGAGGCGGGCGCCGCCGGCGTGCACTTCGAGGACCAGCTCTCGTCCGAGAAGAAGTGCGGCCACCTGGGCGGCAAGGTGCTCGTGCCGACGAGCCAGCACGTCCGCACGCTCGTCGCAGCGCGGCTCGCCGCCGACGTCCTCGACGTTCCCACGCTGGTCGTGGCGCGCACCGACGCGCTCTCGGCGAAGCTGCTGACGAGCGACATCGACGAGACCGACGCCGAGTACTGCACCGGCGAGCGCACGCCCGAGGGGTTCTTCCGGATCCGCGACGGGCTCGAGCCGACGATCGCGCGCGCACTCGCCTACGCGCCGTACTGCGACCTGATCTGGTTCGAGACCTCGACCCCCGACCTCGGCGAGGCGCGCGAGTTCGCCCAGGCCGTGCACGAGCGCTTCCCCGGGAAGCTGTTCGCGTACAACTGCTCCCCGTCGTTCAACTGGCGCCAGCACCTCGACGACGCGGAGATCGCGAGCTTCCGCGAGACCCTCGCCGAGCTCGGCTACCGCTACCAGTTCGTCACCCTCGCCGGCTTCCACTCGCTGAACGCCGGCATGTTCGAGCTCGCCCGCGGCTACGCCGCCGAGGGCATGCCCGCCTACGTCGAGCTCCAGGAGCGCGAGTTCGCAATGGAGGAGCACGGCTACACCGCCACCCGCCACCAGCGCGAGGTCGGCGCCGGTTACTTCGACCGCGTGCTCGAGGCCGTCTCAGGCGGCCAGAGCTCGACGCTCGCGCTGAAGGGATCGACCGAAGAGGCCCAGTTCACGTCCGCCAAGGAGGTTGCAGATGTCCACCGTTGAGCTGACCAGAGAGACGGACGGCCCAGGCCTGATCGAGGCGCTCGCCGCGCACGGGCTCGAGGGCGAGCTCGTCGACCACGACCAGCAGCTCGCTGTCGAAGTCGAGGACTGCGACGAGGAGAAGCTCGCCCACGCGATCGAAGACTGGATCGCGGCGCGTGACCTGCCGCTCGTGCCGGTTCGCATCGACGACTGCACGTTCGCGGTCGCGCCACCCGCGGGCTAAGCTCAGCGCCATGCCCCCGGTCGGCACCAAAGCCGACGACCTCGCGCTCGCGCTCGAGGAGGCGATCGTCTCCGGCGAGATCGCGCCCGGCACCGTGCTCCGCCAGGAGCAGCTTTCCGAGCAGTACCGCGTCAGCCGCACGCCCGTACGCGAGGCGTTGCGGCGGCTCGCCGCGCTCGGGCTCGTCCAGTTCGTGCCGAACCGCGGGGTCCGGGTGCGGACGCTCTCGCGCGAGGAGCTGCGCGAGGCGTTCCTCGTCCGCGCGGAGCTCGAGAGCCTCGCCACCGAGCTCGCCACGCCTCGCATCACCGATCAGGGGCTCGCCGAGCTCGACCAGGCCGAGCAGCACTTCAGTGAGCTCACCCTCGAGCTCCGGCGCCGGGCGCGCGAACGTACGCAGGACGGGGCGCTGGTTGCCACTTGGGTACATGCGAACCACGCCTTCCACGACGTGATCTACGCGGCCGCGGACGCGCCCTTCGTAGAGCGCCTGGCGAAGAGTGCGCGCCGCAGCTTCTTCACGCACGTCGTCTGGGCGGCCGGCCTCGACATCGACCACCTGTACGAGCAGAACGACCTCCAGCACCGGGCTATCCGCGAGGCGATCGCGGCGCGCAGCGCCCAGGGCGCCCGCCTGCTCGCCCGCGAGCACGTCCTGTCCTCCGGCCGGATGCTCGAGACGATCCTCGACCAGGTGCAGGACCGGCAGGGCGCCGAGCTGCGATCCGCCTCGGGCGCTTGACGTAATCCCTGCAACGCGGGACTATCTCGCTATCTACACCAAGGGTAGAGCTCGTGACCCGACGGTGGTCCGAGGTTAGGAGGCAAGGTGCTCAGAAAGCTTTCACGCAGGGCGACCCTCCTGCTTGCTGCGGCCGTCGCAGTGCTCGCGTTTGCCAGCGGCGCAGTAGCCGGCGGAGGCGGGAGCGGATCGAACACGATCAGCAACGGCAACTTCGAGACCGCCAACGGTCTCCAAGGGCCCAAGTGGTTCTACGACTGCTGGGCCGGCTACCCCACCTGCAACGGCGAATGGATCATCTGGAAGAAGAAGGTGACGCCGATCAGCAACTACTCGTGGCCGAGTCCGATGCAGGGGAACTGGTCCGCAATCGCCGACGAGGGCAGCGCGGACACGCTGGTCCTCTACCAGCGCATCAAGGTCTCGAAGCCGAACTCCAAGATCTCCGGCGACTACGAGTGGAAGAACCACGAAGAAGGCTGGTGCAACCTGCCGTTCGACTGGGATCCACATGACGGCGATGTCTCGTGTCCCGACGACGGCTACAACCAGCAGTTCCGGATCGACCTGCTCTACGACGGCTCGAGTCCCTGGTCGACGAATCCGAACGACGTGATCAAGACCATCTTCCAGACGGACGACAACACGCCGCTGTCGCAGAACAAGACGACGTTCAGCAAGAACATTCCCGGTTTCAGCGGCTACGCGATCCTGCGGGTGATGGTGGTCGCAGGTGACTACTACCTCCAGGTCGGCGTCGATGCCTTCGACGTCAACGCCGGCGGCTGATCCGCTCTCTCGTGGGGTGCCCGGAGCCGCACCGGGCGCCCCACTCCCGACTGACATCAAATCCGCGAGATCGGGTAGCAGGCGTACCAGCTAGGGTCCCGAACGATGGGGGGTCTACTGGAAGGGGGAACAGGTATGAGAGGCAGGTTCAAGCGGATCGGGGTGCTCCTGGTTCTGGCGGCAGGACTGGTCTTCGTCGCCGCCGCCGCAGCCGGCGGCGGGGTCCCGAACGGCGACTTCGAGCACGGCGACTTCTCCAACTGGAGCACCGACAACGTCGGCCCAGGCGTGTGGTCGGTGTACTCGGGCAAGTCGACGCCGAACGCCGGCGCGCCGATCAACAAGCCGCCGCAGGGCAACTATGCCGCCGTCACGGACGAGGGAGGACCGTCCGAGATGGTGCTCTATCGCACGCTGCACCTCGGCACGAGCAAGCCGCAGCAGGTGTCGTTCTACGTCTACTACCGGAGCTATGCCTCGTTCGACCCGGGCAACCAGGAGTACCGGATCGACATCATGCAGGACGGAGCTGATCCGTTCAGCACCGATCCGGCAGACATCAAGCAGCCGCTCTTCGACACGAAGCCCGGAGACTCGAAGATCAAGAGCCCCACGCTGAAGATCTACAAGCTCAAGGGGCTGAGCGGAGACGTGACGATTCGCTTCCTCGTCATCGCCGGCGACGAGGAGCTCAACGGCGCCGTCGACGACGTCCGGCTCGGCAGCGCGGCCTAGGCAGCGATCACTTGTACTGACGGAAGACGAGCTCGGCGGCGCAGGCAGGCTTCTCCTGCCCGTCGAGCTCGGCGACCGCGTTCAGCACGAACTGCATCCCGTTCGGGATCTCCTCGACGGCGGCGACGGTGAAGCGCCCCCGCATCCTGCTCCCGACCGGTACCGGCGACGGGAACCGCACCTTGTTCGTGCCGTAGTTGATCCCCATCGCGTAGCCCTCGAGGGGCGGGCCGACCTCGGACCAGAACCGCACGAACAGCGAGAGCGTCAGGTAGCCGTGCGCGATCGTCGTCCCGAACGGCCCGTCGGCGGCCTGCTCGGGGTCGACGTGGATCCACTGGTGGTCGTCGGTCGCCTCGGCGAAGCGGTCGATCCGCTCCTGCGTGATCTCGAGCCAGTCGCTCGGGCCGAACTCATCCCCCACGCGCATGAGCGAGACGATACCGTCGCGACGCTAGACGGTTCGTCGCCGCGACCGACATGGCGGGCGCGGCACACAAGCGTTTGCCGCCAGCAGGCAATGCGAGCGAGCGAAGGAGGGGGCTCGCGGGGGAACCATGGGTTCCTCCGCGGTTCTACGCGCCTTCGGCGACTTGCTCGTCCGGCATGTCGATCGCAGGACCGCCCGCGCTCGTGACGAGCGTCGGCTTCAGGCCCTTGAGGATCGTCTCCTTGGTGATCACGCACTTGGAGACGTCCTTGCGCGAGGGCAGCTCGAACATCACGTCGAGCAGCGCGTTCTCGATGATCGAGCGGAGGCCGCGGGCGCCGGTCTCGCGCTCGAGTGCCTTCTCGGCGATCTCGAGCAGCGAGTCGTCGGTGAAGACGAGCTCGATGTTGTCGTAGTTGAAGAAGCGCTGGTACTGCTTGACGAGCGCGTTCTTCGGCTCCTCGAGGATCTTGACCAGGTCGTCGCGGAGCAGCTGGTGCACCGCGGAGACGACCGGCAGACGGCCGATGAACTCCGGGATCAGCCCGTACGAGAGCAGGTCCTCGGGCATCACCTGCTGGAGCATCTCGGCGCCTTCGTGCGAGTGCTTCGAGTGGATCTCGGCGCCGAAGCCGACGGCGTTCTTGCCGATGCGGCGCGCGATGATCTTCTCCAGGCCGGCGAACGCGCCGCCGCAGATGAAGAGGATGTTCGTCGTGTCGATCGAGAGGAACTCCTGGTGCGGGTGCTTGCGCCCGCCCTGCGGCGGCACCGAGGCGACCGTCCCCTCGAGGATCTTGAGCAGCGCCTGCTGGACGCCCTCGCCCGACACGTCGCGCGTGATCGACGGGTTGTCCGCCTTGCGCGCGATCTTGTCGACCTCGTCGATGTAGATGATCCCGGTCTCCGCCTTCTTGATGTCGAAGTCGGCGGCCTGGATCAGCTTGAGGAGGATGTTCTCGACGTCCTCGCCGACGTAGCCGGCCTCGGTCAGCGCAGTCGCGTCGGCGATCGCGAACGGGACGTTCAGGATCCGCGCGAGCGTCTGCGCGAGGTAGGTCTTTCCGCAGCCGGTCGGGCCGAGCAGCAGGATGTTCGACTTCTGGAGCTCGACGTCGTCCTCGCCGGTCCCCATCTGCACGCGCTTGTAGTGGTTGTAGACGGCGACCGCGAGCGTCCGCTTCGCGACCTCCTGGCTGACCACGTACTCGTTCAGGAGCGCGTAGATCTCGGTCGGGCGCGGGAGATTGTCGAGGTCGAGGTGCGCGGGAGCGGTGAGCTCCTCGTCGATGATCTCGTTACAGAGGTCGATGCACTCGTCGCAGATGTAGACGCCTGGTCCGGCGATCAGCTTCTTGACCTGCCGCTGACTCTTGCCGCAGAAGCTGCAGAGAAGCTGTTCGTTGCCCTCGGATGCTCGCGCCATGTCCTCGTTGTACCTCGGATTCCCTGTTTCGACTAGTCCTCGAACTAGCGGTGTTCGATCACCTGGTCGATGAGCCCGTATTCCTTCGCCTCGTCAGAGGACATGAAGTAGTCGCGCTCCATGTCCTTCGAGACCTTCTCGAGCGGCTGGTCGGTGTGCTTGGCCATGATCTCTTCCATCTTCCGTTTCAGGGCGATGGTCTCCCGGGCATGGATCTCGATATCCGTTGCCTGCCCCTGGAAGCCTCCCCAGACCTGGTGGATCAGGATCTTGGCATTCGGCAGCGCCATCCGCTTCCCTTTCGTCCCGCCGGCAAGAAGCAGCGCGCCCATGCTCATCGCGATCCCGACGCAGATCGTCTGCACGTCGGGCTTGATGAACTGCATCGTGTCGTAGATCGCGAGGCCGGAGTACACCGAGCCGCCGGGCGAGTTGATGTAGATCGAGATGTCCTTGTCCGGGTCCTCCGATTCGAGGTGCAGGAGCTGCGCCACGATCAGGTTGGCGATCTGATCATCGACCGGGGTGCCGAGGAAGATGATCCTCTCGTTGAGGAGTCGGGAGTAGATGTCGAACGCGCGCTCGCCACGCGAGGTCTGCTCGATCACCATCGGGATCAACGGGCTCATACGGCTGGCTCCTTGCTTCCGGGGGTCCACAGTTTTGTCTCTCCGGGGCCCTTCTCCTTCTCGGGCGTCCAGAGCTTGTCTCTCGCGGCTGCGAGCTCGAGCGGGATGCGCTTGACCTCCGCGACCACGCGGTCGAGCGCCTTGCGCATCCGGATGTCGTCGCGGAGCAGCTCGTGCCGCCCGCTGGCGAAGACCTGGTCGACGACCTGGTCCGAGTCGTCGCCCTCGGCCTCGGAGTGCTCGCGGATGAACTCGCGCAGCTCGTCGTCGGTGACCTCGATGCCGGCCTTGTCGGCGACGGCCTCCAGCACGAGCTCGCGCGCCACGGAGAGCGCGGCTTCGGCGCGCAGCCGTTCCTCGAGCTGCTGCGGCGTCTGGTTCGAGACGGCGAGGTAGGTCTCGGGCGATATCCCGCGGCGCTCCAACGACCGGACCAGGCCGGCGAGCAGCTCCTGCGTCCGGGCGGCGACGAGCGGGCCGGACGGCTGGACATTCGAGGCGACGACCAGCGTGTCCGCCGCCGCGGCGCGGAAGCGGGTCTCGACCTCTTCCTCGATCTGGACGCGGATCGTCTCCTCGACGTCTGCGCGGAGGGCGGCGAGCGTGTCGAACTCGCTCGTGGCGCGCGCCAGCTCGTCGTCGAGCGGCGGCAGCACCTTCTCCTTCAGCTCCTTCACGGTGACCTCGACCTTCGTCTTCTGGTCGTCCGCGAGCTCGTACTCGACCTCCTTCGTCTCGCCGGCCGACATCCCCACGAGCGCCTGCTCGAGCTCCTCGACGACGCGGCCGAGGCCGAGCTCGATCACGTAGTCGCGCTGCGCCTTGCCGTCCGCGCCGACGAGGTCGACGACGACCGTGTCGCCCTCCTGCGCAGGACGCCCGTCGACGGGCACGAGCTCGGCGACCGCGAACCGGTACGCCTCGAGCTGCTGGTCGACGAGCTCCTGGGGCACCTCCACGTCGGCTGCGGGCACCTCGAGGTCCTTCCAGTCCACCACCTCGACCGGCGGCTGCACGTCGACCGTGGCGGTGAAGCTGAAGTCCTGGTCGGCGTTCTCGGGAAGCGTGTAGTCGTACTCCGGGCGCGTGATCGGGCGCACCTTCGTCCCGGCGAGCGCGTTGCGGAACCACCCTTCAATGTGGCTCTCGACCGCCTCGCGGTACAGGCGCTCCTTGCCGACCCGCGAGAGCAGCACCTGCATCGGCACCTTGCCCTTGCGGAACCCGGGGATCTTGGCGCTGGCGGCGAGGTCGGAGCCGGCGTGCTCGACGGCGTGCTGGACGTCGTGACGGGGGACGTCGACCGTCAGGCGGACCTTGTTCTCGGGCAGCTCCTCGACGCGGGCGGGCACGGCGCCATCGTAGCCATGCGCATATGGCTCACCGACTGCTCAGTGCGGGCGGAGGGACTTGAACCCCCAAGGGACTTTCGCCCCACCGGGACCTAAACCCGGCGCGGTTGCCAATTTCGCCACGCCCGCGTGGAAACAGGATAGATCCGGCGCGTGCTTCATCGGGACAGGCTGAAGCCTGTCCCTGCGCTTCGTCGCGGCGACCGACATGGCGGGCGCCGCACTCAACCCCCCCGAGCTCCGAGCAAAGTCATCGCGCCCGAAGGGCGCGGACTTTGCGAGGAAGATAGGAAGGGGTGGAGCTGGACGACTGGCGCTTGATGATTCCCCCAGAGATCAAACACCAGCGTTCCCGGGAGAGGGAGGTTGAGGTGCGCCACCCCTTTCCAGCACAGTGGGATCCGAAGCTTGGAATTCACGTGACTTGAAGTCGCGGC
>JADMIO010828324.1_pt1 | contig 19095 bp, 14 predicted proteins | sample 8958161 | NCBI WGS metagenome assembly JADMIO01 (sample SAMN16585339, study PRJNA669376) | soil metagenome | isolation source: Crop rotation soil | place: USA: Cullars Rotation, Alabama | collected 2011
CTTTCCCGAGCGTGTGGCGACCTTGGACCGTGTCGGTGTCAGCTAACTTAAATTCGGTTTTCGACTCAGGTTTGAAAACATCGGCAACGGCGGAAATGTATTCGACTCCACTCGAAGTGGCGCCGGGCGCGACGTCTTTGCTGTAGTCACGAGTTTGCCGCGCCTCCTGGCTCAACGGAATGCCATTGACCGCCAGTACCTTATATTCCTCGCCTGCATTCGCGCGATAACCCACCGCGATGGTGAGATTGTCTTGCGGGAGCCAATTGCTCGTGGTGCCGTAAGCAGTTGAGCGCCGGATCAATTGCTTCACGATGAAATCGGGCATTGCAGCGGCCGCACCAAGAGTGGCGAGTCGCGTGCGATCCAGCAGTTGTTGGGCTTCTTCATCCGGGGGACGAGCGGACGCTGTCGGGTTAACGCGTCGACGTTCTGCTTCCTCAAGGGTGCGCCGCAGAAGCGCATCGCTGCCACTCTTGGTGGCGACCAGCGAACGCATTCCGTCGGTCAACGGGAAACCAATCCCGCGCCGGCGGATTTCCTCAACAATCTCGTCGCGCTTCTCGGGATGCGCCGGCAGTTGGTAAACCAGCGCGACTATTTCGCGGCTAGTCAAAGGCGTCTGCTGGGCCTGGACGAATGTGATTGAGGAAAACAGCGATAGTAAGACAAAACAGGCTGCCTGAAAAAACCTTCTATTCATTTCAGTTAATTGGGAATTTCCGAATCATTTGTTCGGTAATGATATTAGTACCGGGCTTGATCTCAAAACGCGGGTTTTCCTCGAGCACGACAACTTCACCCATCATCGATCCCGGCTGCATTACCGCATCGATTTGGATTAGCTGGTTACGCTCGATTGTGAGTCTGCTAACGTAAAGTCCGAAGCCGGTGACACCGATTCGCAATTCGTAATTTCCGTCAAGGACAGAATCTACTTTAAATCGACCTTCAGAGTCCGTAATCGCCTTAAAGCTTTCGTTGCTTTCGCGTTTCCTGAGTTCTACCTGGGCATTCGGCACTACTGCGCCCGCCAGATCCCATACCGTTCCACTAATCTTGGCCGCTGCCTGATCCCAGGTGGACTGCGTGATAGTTACTTTCGTTTGGGTCGGACAAGAATCCTTCTTTTTGTTGACCGGCTGTTGACCGAAAGCTACCGACGCAAAACTCACCATCGCTGCAAAACTTGCAGCAACCTTCCGTGAGACGCGCTTGCGCAGCGCAGCCAGTCCTACGGGACAATCTTTCGTCAGCAGCGTGCCGTCAGCACGTTGGTACAACCGGGCACAGAGCCGTCCCTCTTTGTTAGCAATCAACGAGTCTATTTCACCAGCTGACAAATCAGAAAAGTTGTAGACGTTGAGCTGACATTGATCGCAGAAGCGAATGCGATCATCCCCCATCATGTCTTCCCAACGAGCGTGACAGGGAGTAGCGATCCGCAAGCGGTCAAGTTTGGAACTCATAGTTAAGGAATAGGACTTTGAATTGGCAGTCTGCGAATCATGTCTTCGTCGATGACCGTAGTGTTAGGAATGCGTCGCTCAATTGGTTTGTAACCCGAGTCGATCAGCCCAACGAAAACCGCGTTGGCGACTGGGGCGACTTGCAGCTGCGTGTCGACGGTCATCAACTGGCGCGACTCGACAATGATGTCCAGTTTTTGACTCACAAAGGGGATGGTGCCTTCGATGGTGAGTTCGTAATTCCCGGGTAAGACTTCCGCGAATTCGAAATGACCGGCGTCATTAACGACCATTGACAATGTTGCCTTCGTCTCCATGTTTGTTAAAGTGATCTTGGCCCCGGTAATGACCGCACCACTCGGATCATAGACGTTCCCGGAAACTACACTTTTCGCATCTTTGGGATTGACCACTCGTGTGATCTTTGTTTGCGATGGGCAAGTATTCTTGTTACTCGCGGATGGCTGTTGGCCGAAGGCGGCGCTTGATAGGCTCACGAGCGTCGCGAATACCGCAGCCACGCGCCGCGATACTTGTTTGCGAAGCGCACGCAATCCCACCGGGCAATCTTTCGTTAAAACGCTACCGTCGGCACGGTAATAAAGACGCCCGCACAAACGCCCTTCAGTTGAAGCGATCAGCGATTCGGCTTCGATCCGCGTGAGCTCCGCAATGTTGTAAACGTTTAGCTGGCAGTGATCGCAGAAGCGGACGCGATCATCACCCTTCATTTGCTCCCAGCCAATCGGACAGGGAGTTGCAATGCGCAGGTTGTCGAGACGTGAGCTAGTCATTGTCGGGAATCGAACTTCGCATTGGCAGTCTGCGAATCATGTTTTCGTCGATGACGGTCGTATTAGGAATACGCTTTTCAACATTCTCAAAGGGAATGCTCACGATTCCCGAAAGCGGTTCGGCTGTGAACGCAACGACTGTATCAATCGTGACGAATTGTTTTGCCTCGATGGCAATGTTTGTGATTCGGTTATCAACGAAACCGAAATCAGCGTGCACTAAGATTTCGTAGTTTCCAGGAGTGACGTCGGTAAACTCAAAACGACTCCCTTCGTTGACTATCGTCGAAGTAGCTTGTTGCGTATCAGTATTGGTTAAAGTAACTTTCGCGCCTGGAATCGCAGCACCAGTTGGATCAAGCACTGTACCCATCACAACGCCGTTCACACCTTTCGGATTAACTGCGCGCGTAATCTTTGTTTGCGATGGGCAGCTGGCCTTGTCTTCCGCGGCAGGTTGCTGACCAAATGCCGCGGCCGCAAAACTGATCATCGCGGCGAACACAGCCGCAGTACGCTGCGAGACTCGCTTTCGCAAAGCACGCAAACCCACCGGACAATCTTTCGTCAACACCGTGCCGTCAGGTCTGCGGTACAGCCGCGCGCACAACCGGCCCTCAGTCGACGCAATGAGCGATTCGGCTTCGATTCGGGTCAAGGCTGCGATGTTGTAAACGTTCAGTTGGCACTGGTCACAAAAGCGCACCTGGTCATTGCCGGTCATTTGTTCCCAGCTTACCGGGCAGGGAGTCGCGATTCGTATGCGATCCAACTTCGCGGGAGAAGTGCTCATGGTGAACTCAATGGACGGGTCGAGATAGAAGAACTTACAGCCGTTTCGATGTATTGGGGACGGGATAGTTGCCCGAGGTGGGATCCGTCCTGGCAAAAGAGCTTATCTGCGGGTCGCCGCCCGCACTGCGTTGAGGCTCACCTTACCGCCGGCAGTCCCATGCTTTTAACTGCAGAGACGAATAATTGCCTGTTTCAGGATGTTCACGCAGGTATTGAGTTCTTCGATGGGAACAAACTCGCCGGTTCGGTGAGCGACGCGAATATTTCCGGGACCAAGCACTACCGCCTCCGCGCCCAGTGCCGCCATTTGTGCGGCTTCAGTACCAAAGGCCACCGTGCCAGACGTTTTGCCAGTCAACTGCTCGAGCAACGTCACAAGATAGGAGTCGGGTGAAGTTTCGAAACCACCGTCTGCTCTGGAAGCGTCAACCTCACAAACAAAACTGGGGTCACGGGTTTTTTCGTCGGCGATGGCGTCGTTCAGCAAATCCATTAAGCGATTTGAATCCTGACCCGGAATTGGTCGCCACTCAAGTGTGAAGCGACACTCGCCGGGAATTACATTCTTCGCCGTTCCACCTTCGACGCGACCAACGTTCAATGTTGTGAATGGTGGATCGAACGCTTCGTGTTGTTCCCGCTCAAGAGTCTTCGCGATTTTTTCCAGCGCTGAGATAAGACGCGCTGCGCCGAAAATTGCTGATGTGCCGAGTGCGGGATAGGCGCTATGTGCTTCGCGTCCCTTCACCAATACTTCCGCCAGACAATAACCTTTACCGGCGCGCATTGGTTGCAGTGACGTGGGCTCACCAACGATTGCGTAACGCGCACGAATCGGTTGCTTATCAGCGAGATGCTTTGCGCCAATCAATCCAATCTCCTCATCGGCGGTGAAGATCAGTGCGAGTGGTTTCTTGAGTGATCGGCAGTCAAGTTCTTCAACCGCACTGAGCATCGCGGCGATGAAACCTTTCGTGTCACAGGCACCACGCGCGTAAAGTTTTCCGTCCTGGTCAGTGAGATGCAACGCGTCGTCCCAGTTGGGATCGTAAGGAACGGTATCTGTGTGACCGACCAGCGCAAGCTCCACATTCGGCGGCTCGCCATTGAACGTGGCTCCCGCAAGCGCGATCAGATTTGTTTTTTCAAGTCCATTGGCATCGAGGTAAGAAAATTTTTTGTAGGTAAAACCAGCCGCCGCACAACGGTGAAGGAGGTAATCAATGATCTCCTCGTTTGAATGCGCAGAAATCGAATCGATTGCGACGAGCCTGGCAAGCGTCTGTGAAGGTTTCACTGGCGTACGTTTACTCATGACCAGAGTTTCTTTTGCAGGTTCTTAAATCGCTCAACGATCTCATCCTGTTGCGAATGCCGGCCGTCCTCAATAATTCTTTTGCCACGGACAACCACGTCCTTAACTGCCCTCTGCGACAGCGAGAACACGATCGCTGAAAGCAAATCGCCTCGACTAGCACCGGCGATTGAAGGATCGTTAAGGTCGACGGTGAAAAAGTCTGCGGCCTCACCATTTTCGATCGCCCCACTAGGCGCGTTAATACTTCCGGCGCCATTCAGGGTAGCGCAGTCGAATAATCTTTCCGCCAGACCCGATGTCGCATCGGTTTCCGATTTAGGATCCAGGACTGCGCGCTCCAGTTTTTGTAACCTTAAGTGGTACTCGAGTTCGCGCGCGTCTTCAAGCAAATCAATCTGCACGTGACTGTCGCTCCCCAGGCTTACGGAAACGTTTTCGCTGAAGAACGTGTCCACCGGAACAATGCCGTCGCCAAGGTTCCGTTCCGTAGTCGGGCAGGCACAAACCATGGCCTTAGAGTCAGCGAGCATTTGTACGGCCTTTGGCGTTACGTGAATTGCATGTACCGCAGTGAATCGATCGCTCAAGAGTCGTTCAGTTGAAAGAAGTGCCACTGGTGAACGGCCATGTTCCTTGATGCATGCAGAAACTTCGGCGGGTTGTTCAGCAACGTGCATGTGTACCGGCAGTTTCTGCGCATCAGCGATAGCAATGATCTCTTTCAAGTAAGGAAGTGGAACAGCGCGCACGCTGTGCGGCGCTATCCCCACCCAGACAGTTTCAACATCGCCGTATTCGTGCTGGAGATCCCGGTCCAGAAGCTCCAGATGTTTCAAATAGGTATTTGATTCCGGCTCGATAAACCGTTGTTGTTGTGGGTTCGGCTGAGTTTCAAAACCAGAACGCGCGTATGCCACCCGCAACAACGCTATGCGTAGACCGACGTCGCGTGCGGCACGCACAACCTGCTTGGCAAGCAAGTTTGGATCGTCGTAAGGCATTCCCTGCGCGTCACGGTGAAGATAATGAAACTCACCGACCGAAGTAACGCCACTGAGCGCCATCTCGAGAAACGCCATGCGTGACGCGTCGTAGAGATCTTCCGGCGTCAAGCGGTTGGCGGCGCTGTACATCATTTCGCGCCACGTCCAAAAACTATCTTTGGTTGAGCTGCGATATTCAGTGCGACCGCGGATCACACGTTGGAACGCATGTGAGTGGGCGTTGATGAGCCCCGGCAGCATTGCGCGTCCTTTCAGATCAACCTTTGCGGCCGCGTGGGGTTCTGTTGGTTTAGTGAAATGGCCGGTGTCGTCGGAAAGAAACTCGCCCGAACGAAACGTTCCGGCAACGAATGCCAGTTCCGGTTCCCAAATTGTCAGGCTAGAGTTACTCAAGAAAGTTTTTAGTGACTCTTCGTGGTTTTACGCTTTTGTGAAATCTAAAAATGAACCAATACGAACTGAAAGCCACGAGACAACACGAACAACCAAAGCGATGACTAACTATGGCCCAGCCTTCTTCGCGGCAATCCACTCGTTCACGTTACGCTCAAGCACATCAAGCGGAACCGCACCCGAGCCGAGGACCACATCGTGAAACTCGCGCAGATCAAACTTCGCACCCAACTCGCTCGAAGCCCGCGCGCGCAGTTCCTTAATCTTCAACTCGCCAGTCTTGTAAGCGAGCGCTTGTCCCGGCCAGGCGATGTATCGATCAATCTCATTGACAATGTCCAGTTCCTGCTTCGGAGCATTCTCCATGAAGTAGTCGATTGCCTGCTTACGGGTCCAGTGCATCTGATGCATTCCCGTGTCAACAACCAGCCGCACCGCGCGCCACATTTCGTAAGTCAGTTGACCAAACTTTGCGTAAGGATCGTCGTACAACCCCATATCTTCGCCCAGCGACTCGGCGTACAGTCCCCAACCTTCAACGAACGCAGTATAGCCACCGTAACGGCGAAAGTTTGGAATGTCTCCTAATTCCTGCGCGCGCGCGATCTGCAAATGATGTCCGGGGACCGACTCGTGCAGCGACAGCGCCATCATTTCCCACTTAGGCCGCGTCTCCGGTTTGTAGAGGTTCACAAAGTATGTTCCCGCACGTGAACCATCACCCGCAGGTTGGCGGTAGTACGCGGTAGTGGTGTCGGGCGCAATTGCCGCGGGAATGGGCTCAACTCCGTACGGCATGCGCGGCAGCGTGCGGAAAACTTTTACCAGGTTCGGATCGATTCGCTTGGCGAGCGCTTGATACGCGGCGAACAATTCTTCCGGTGTTTTGTAATAGAAACGCTGGTCAGTTCGCAGAAAATTGAAAAACTCAGGCAGGGTGCCCTTGAAACCAACTTGCTTCATGACCTCCAGCATCTGGTCATGAATTCTTTTTACTTCACTTAAACCTTTTTCATGAACCTGTTGCGGCGTGACGTTGGTGGTGGTGTAACGGCGGACGAAGTAGGCATACATCGCTTCGCCCTTTGGCATCTGCCAGGCACCAACTTCCTCATAGCTTGCCGGCAAATATTCTTCGACGAAAAATTTCTTGAAGTTGCGGTAGGCCGGCAAAATGTTTGCGCGAATGGCGGTGAGCGCGGCCTGCGATAAGCGCTCTTGATCTGTCACCGCGACACCGGCAGGAAACTTTCGAAAGGGTTTGTAGAAAAGACTTTTATCGGCGTCGTTGTCGCTCACGATTTGTTTATCGATTTGCGCCGGCACGCGCTGCATGATCACTTTCGGCAGCACCAGGCGTTCGCGCATGCCCTGTCGCATCAGCGTGACGGTCTGCTCCATGTAGTGCGGAAAATTATTCAGCCGGGCAATCCAGTCTTCGTAGTCTTTGACCGTTTCAAAACGCAGTGAGTCGGCCAATTCATTTTCGGTTTGAATTCCACCGCGCTGATTTAGCGGCACGAGATACCAGTGGAAATCGTGAGCCTCGATACTGTCCTCATAATCCTTCTGAAAAAGGTCGTAGTTCAGCTGGTCTTCTTTTGTGAGTTTGCTGCGATCGATCTTTTTAAGTTCGGTCAGCACGGCGAGGTCGTGTTTGTGGCGCGCTTCGATGGCATCGAGACTCATGTCGGTCCAGCGATCGTTCCAGCGCCGGTCACCGAGGCGCGAGGCTCGCGTTGGGCTTTGCTGCAAGTCGTACTCCCACTCGCGATCGATCAGTTCCTTCAGCTGCTTAGCCGCCGGCGTCTGCGCGTTGACAACACAAAAAGACGCAAGTATACCGAGAACCAATGCAAACTGGTTGAGACGCATTGTCACCTCCGACAAAACTTAGATGTTTTTACTGGCCAGAACTTCACGAGCGGCCGAACGATCGCCGGTACAACTTATTCTGCGCGGGCCATCGAGGAAACGTAATTTGAATCCCAGGCTGCGATAAAGTTTCACGATCCTCGCGGTTGCTTGATTCGACAGCAAAACTGGTCCGCGATGCTTTGCGAGGCGCTCGGCAGTTCGTAACTGATCTTCCCAGCTGAATCCGCCGGCGCTGTAAGTTGTGAATTCAACGTCGTACGGCGGATCAGCATAAACGAAATCATCCGGAGCCACACGCACGTGGCTCAGGTCAGTGTTTGTGAAACGCCAGTTCGCCAAAAGTCTTTGATATGGAGAAAAATCGCGAATGTAATTGATTTGGTTGTGACGGCCAAACGGAACATTAAACTCCCCGCTTTGATTGAAGCGACAGAGTCCGTTGAAGCCCGTGCGATTGAGATAGTAGAAGAGTTGCGCCGCTTCTGACGATTGCCAACGGCGCTTGCTGATCAATTCGTTAAAGCGCTCGCGGTGACGGTAGAAGCACTCCTCATCGTTTGTCATCTCGACTGAGACTTTCAGTCCGTGCTGCAATTGTTGATAGAAATTAATCAGATGCGGGTTTACGTCATTCAGTACGGCGCGACTTGGCCGTAAACCAAGCGTTACGGCGAGACCGCCGCAAAAAGGCTCCACGTAACGCCGCGCTACGTGGTCTTGCCAAATCTTCGCGATGGCCGGCACTAACCAACGCTTTCCGCCGGCCCATTTCAATGGAGGCTTTAGTTCGAAGTTGTGCGAATGCGGTAGCAAAGTGACCGGTACTTTTGACGATGAACTAGCTTCGGAAAGAGTTGCGACTTTCACGCTGGCAGTGTCTGCGATCAAAATTAATCGGCGAGCAATGATTTAAAAAGCGCGGAGTCTTTGAGTGCCTCGATGATCAACGGTACGCGCTCCATCAATTCAGGCGCGGCGTCAGCCGGATATTGTTCGCGTGCTTTTTGATTGATTTGTTCAAGATCTAGTCCTGCGAGCAAACACTCCAGAACGAAAACATATGAATCATCAAATTCGGCCAGACCCAACGCATTTGTTTCTTTAGAACCCAACACGCGCGTGCGGCCCAGTTCCTCAACCCAATCCAGAATGGTCTCAACCGGATCCTGATTCGGATAGCGTTGTTTTACTAACTCCAAAATCATTTTGCGATTAGGGACATTCAAAACGAGCGCCAGGAAGAAGCGATGCGCATCTTTGGTGATGGCCCCGCGTCGCTGCACGATGCTGAGCTGTCGTTCTTGTTCTTCAAGCACAGGCAGAATTAGATCCGTCAGTTCGCCGTGTACACTCTTGCAGTGATCCAGAATTACTTTGAAACGGTCCTTTCCCGTGGACAAACCAAAAAGAGAGTCCATCTCATCGCTAAGCAGTTGTTCATAGGTATCCGCGAGCACATAGAAAGCAGTCTGAAAATCGGAAGCACAAACCATTTCGCTGATCATCGCGTCGGCGTCCTTATGTTTCATTCCGAGTAACAAGCCGACTGTCTGTCGTTTTTTAGTCAAGACGGGGTTCTTGAAGAACGGATTCAGCGCGAAGTAAGGCTTACGATAGTCGTACTGCAATGCCGCTGAGGGAGTGTACTCGGTGCGTATCGTGATCGTCGCGGAAGGACGGTCGAGGTGAAATAAGGAATGAATAAATTGTTTGCCCGGTCGAATTGGCCGGACATCTCTTAACTTCAACAACTGAACTTCTTCGAGTGTTAACTGGCCGGCGGAAAAATGTTCGTTAAGAATACGCTCCTCGCGAAATGAGTACCTGCTGTGAATGCTCGACCCCAGCAGTACTTGAAAAGCGCCGGTGAAGGCATGTTGATGGATACTCGTGGTGCCATCGAGCCAGTAGTAAACGTCGATGTAAAACCGCGGGCCCGAGAAAAGAGTTATAGGTGGGTTTCCGAACCGCCCCTCGACGTCGTATTGCTGCGGTAGCGCATCCGTGTGGTGTACCCAGCGAATAATTTCCCAGGGATCAACCTGGGAAGGCAAGTCGCTATCGACTAGTGCCTGTGCCGCAATATCAGGAAAACTACGTTCGTCATAATTCTCGGCTTTCCAGCGACTTTCGACCAGCGAGCCGAGTTTTTGAAATGCCTCCATGCGCCTCTTTCCAGTTCTACGAGTTGGCTAGCGAGGATAGGAGTCAACTCCAAATTTCGCAAGAGGCTACGATCCGCAATCCAGCAAACCGCCAGTTGCGAAACGCTACGGTCTCAACGTATCATCTTGGCCTCGCGTAAAGCCGGAGTGGCGAAATTGGCATACGCACCAGACTCAAAATCTGGCGAGGTCACACTCATGTCGGTTCAAGTCCGACCTCCGGCACCATCTTCCTTTTCAAAACCCCAAAACAAAATTAATGAAGGCTACGCGCTGCGCCGTCCGGCAGCGCGGGAGGGATTTCGTCTCAATCGTCATAAAATCGCATCTGCAACGATATTTTTTTGACAATCGCGAGGCGTACCGACGAAGCATATAATGGAGGAATCATGAAAACGAATAATACTTTTGCTCAGTTAAGGTCGTTACGGACAGTTTTGTTCCTGGCATTTCTAGTTTTGCTGCTCACACTTTGGGGGTGCAATCGCGGACGTAATCCGGATTTGCATCTCGCCTCATCTTCAAACCCGGGCGCAGGTAATGGGCCCATCAATAATGGTCCTGCAATCACCCCGAGTGGACCAATGGTTTCCTATGCAGATGTTGTCAGCCGTGTCGCGCCTGCAGTCGTAACCATTCACTCGGAAATTCGGATGCGAGCGCCACAGCAGTATCCGTTCATGGATGATCCAACCTTCCGGCAATTCTTTGGTGATCGCGCCCCGCAACAGATGCCCGAGCAGCATCGGAGTGGTCTCGGCTCAGGCGTTATTATCAGCACTGATGGCTATATTCTCACCAATCACCACGTAATCGATGGCGCGGAACAAATCAAGATCGATTTGAACGACAACCGCACGCTAGATGCGAAAGTAGTTGGCTCTGATCCGCCGAGTGACCTGGCTGTCCTCAAGATCGATGCGACCAATCTGCCTGTGCTGGCTTTGGGAGATTCAGACAAAGTGCGTGTGGGGGATGTGGTGCTGGCGATTGGTAACCCGCTTGGGATCGGGCAAACCGTGACCATGGGAATCATCAGCGCGAAAGGACGCCAAACCGGCTTGAGCAGTGGCAGCTTCGAGGACTTCCTGCAAACTGATGCCCCCATCAATCAAGGAAATTCGGGTGGCGCTCTGGTGAGCACTAACAGTGAGCTGATCGGTATTAACTCGCAAATTCTTTCACCATCTGGAGGAAGTATCGGTATCGGATTCGCAATACCATCGAACATGGCCCGTACGATTTCCGAGACGCTGGTGAAAAACGGAAAAGTTCGGCGCGGACAACTCGGGATTGTAGTGGTAAGAGCGAATACTGACGCGGCCAAGGATTTGGGCGTAAAGGTCAACAGCGGCGCCGTCGTCGCTCAGGTGCAGCCCGGTTCCGCTGCTGATCGAGCTGGACTGAAGAAGGGCGACGTGATCACCGGCTTCAACGGCACAGACATCAGCGAGCCCAATGTCTTCCGCAACCTCGTGGCAAGTACACCACCTGGTTCGGTAGTCACATTGAAAGTTCTTCGCGACGGCAACGCGATGCAAGTGAATGCGACCCTGGGCGAGTTGATACCGCGCGCGGAGCAATCAAGATAGATCTGTAGACTTGGCGATCACGGCGGGGCGGACGAGTCCTCACGCTTGCGAATGCATGCTTATCATCCGCCCTAAGCCCAGCCTGCGAGTGAGGCCAGGACGTACTAGTCTTTATCTCTCAACAACTTACAGCCTGTGTAAAAACCTGTTTGCCACTATTGGGCAAAATCTGTAGAATTTGTCTCGTTCCCTGAGAGCGGGAACGAAGCGGCAAACCTCAAGCTCTCGCTCATGCCCGATTTTCCCAGGCTGAAGCTGTCCCGGCGAAGTTCTCTGTTTAATCCCCGGAATTTAGGAGTCGAAAAAAAATGTCGATTGCAGTCGCCCCTTCGATTCTGATCGTTGATGACGAATCAGAAATTACTGCGATCCTCTCGGATTTGTTTTCGGGAGCGTACGACTGTCACACCGCAGGCTCGGCAGAAGAAGCACTCGAGCGCGTAGCGGAAAGTAATTTTGATCTTGTGATCAGTGACATCACCATGCCCGGCATGAGTGGCCTTGAAATGCTTCCTCAACTCAAAGAGCGAACCCCGGATACCGTCGTGGTCATGATCAGTGGCATGCAGACAGTGGAAAGCGCGATTGACGCCTTACGCCTCGGGGCGTTCGACTACGTAATGAAACCTTTCGATCTGCGTCAGGTGGAAGCCGTTGTCAAACGCGCGCTTGAACATCACGGTCTGATCGTTGCCAAGCAACGTTACGAGAATCATCTCGAAGAATTGGTTGAACAACGCACTGCGGAATTAGACCAGGCGCTGAACTCACTTGAAGATGCCTACCGTTCAACTTTGAAAGCTTTGACGGCTGCCCTCGAAACGCGTGACCAGGAGACACACGGCCACTCTGAACGAGTGGTGAGTTACAGTCTTCGTTTGGGTCGCGAGTATGGACTCGACGGTGAAAAGTTCAAAGCGCTTGAGTTTGGTTCACTGCTTCATGACATCGGCAAGATTGGCGTCCCTGACATGATCTTGCGCAAGCCTGCGAAGTTGACGTCAGAGGAATGGGTACTGATGCGCGAACACCCGATGCATGGCCAGCAAATTCTGCGCGATATCAGGTTCCTGGAAGGCGCCGCCCGGGTAGTGGCGCAGCATCACGAAAAATGGGACGGCTCAGGCTATCCGGTTGGGTTGCGCGGCGAAGAGATCGACATCTGCGCGCGAATCTTTGCGGTGGCCGACGCCTTCGACGCCATTACCAGTGACCGTGTGTACCGCAAAGGCAAGTCGTATTCAGCGGCGGCACAGGAACTCGACGATTGGGCCGGCCGGCAGTTTGACCCGAAAGTCGTGGAAGCGTTTCACCGCGTTCCGCAGCAGGACTGGGCTGAACTCCATGCCCGTTCATTAATAAAGAACGACGATGAACTCGAAATGCGACGTGTAGTTGAAAGACTACTCCAAATGCAGGAACCGGTTGCAGTCAGCTAACTTTAACTATTTGAATAACTCAAAGGCCCTCCAGATTCGGAGGGCCTTTTTCTTTTGCCAGGTTGTTATGGCGTGGGCACCACGTACCCGCGGCGAGAACGCAAACTCAGACCTACGCGACGTGAAGCCACTTCAACTTTCCGGTACTCCCCTTTTGGTGCAGCCGAGAGTGCGCGCTTTGGGCGGTAAGTGATTATGTATTCCGCGCCGACTTCCCGTGCTACGTCGTGTGCTTGCGCAATCATTTCCTCGCTGTTCCTGGGCAGGAAAATTTGTCCGCCAGTTTCGTCGGCCATGGCGGTAAGAACCTGCTGACTCCGGCGCACGTCTGATTCGTATGCTTTGCGTTGGCGGCGCATCGCGGGGTCGAAGCGAACTGTGACCCCATATGTCGGGCTGCGCGTCGAGCCGGGAGGCTGGGTCGGATCCATAGTGGTTATCGGATCGTGATTGGTCGGCAGTTGGCCTGTTTCAAGGTTCTTATTCTTCCCGTCCTTCTGGCGCACAAATTCGGTGTAACTGATGATGTGTACCGTGGCGCGCGCGCCCGCAAGTTCCTTTATTGCTTGTGCGCGATCGATTTTGCTGCCGGGCGAGTCGACACCATCCGTGATGAACACGACGTGACGGCTACCCTCGGGACGCTCATTCAATTCTTTTGCGGCGGCGGCTACCGCCTCTGCGAAGCGAGCACGTTTTCCGGACGAGACCTTTGTTTTGATTGCCTTTAAAGTCTCATTGCGATTGCGCGACCACGGTTGCACCACGTCGACCGAGTTATTAAACGCCATCACTTCTACCCAAACATCTTCGCGTAGCCGATTCAAGAGTTCCACCGCGACATCTTTGGTCAAACTGGTTTTTTTCGACATGCCTCCCAGCCCGCTCAACTCACCACCGGTGTCGAGCACCAACAGAACGTTAGCCGGGATGCGACGCAGGCTCTTGATTTGCTGAGCGACGCCATCTTCCAGCACCAGAAGATCTTCAGGAACTACAGCTGGATCATAGTGTCCAAATTGATCCAGTGCGATGACAGGTAATCGCACTTCTTCCGTAAAAACTTTGACGGGTTCTTCTTCGGATTCCGGCGTGGGCGTGGGCGTAGGTCTCTGCGATTGACCAGCGACCGTGATAGCAAACGCGAGACTAATCAAGATTAGTCGAAGATAATTAAACAAAATAATGGCCCTCGAATCTGATTTGCCACGGTTGGATGCGGCACGGGCAGGTCGAGAGTTGCCAGCAATCTCAAAGGTTTTAACCGGCAGCATTCTTGCGTGCCTGCGACTGGACGGCTGTTATGGCGACGGCATCGACAATATCTTCAGCCTTACAGCCACGCGAAAGGTCGTTGGCGGGTTTGTCGAGACCTTGCAGAACCGGACCAATAGCGGTGGCGCCGGCCAGTCTTTCAGTTAGTTTGTAACCAATGTTGCCGGCTTGCAGATCGGGAAAAATCAGCACGTTTGCATGACCTGCGACCGGGGAGCCACTTGCTTTTGATTGACCGATGGCAGGGATGAGCGCGGCGTCGGCTTGTAACTCACCGTCGACTTCAAGTTCTGGAGCGCGTGCTTTCACGGTTCTGGTTGCTTCGACCACTTTGTCGACCAGGAGATGTTTGGCGCTACCTTTCGTTGAAAACGACAACATAGCGACACGCGGCGTTGTACCCAACAAGGCACGACACGAATCGGCCGAAGCGATGGCTATCTCAGCTAACTCAGCGGCGGACGGTTCGATGACTACGCCGCAGTCAGCAAAAATCAACGCGCCATTGTGACCTATGTTCGTATTCGGCAAGGTCATCAAGAAGAAACTGGAAACGATCTTGAAACCTGAACGAATGCCGATGCAGTGAAGCGCGGCGCGCACTGTATGCGACGTGGTGTTTGTCGCTCCCGCCACTGAGCCGTCTGCCTTGCCCAGTCTTACCATCAAGTTGCCATAGTAAAGTGGATCGCTCACAAGGCTGCGGGCTTCATCAGCCATTAATCCTTTTGCACGACGCAGGTCATGAAACATTGAGACCATCTTGTCGAAGTCCGGTGCGCGTTTATGATCGATCACATCTACGCCTGACAGGTCCGCGTTCTGCGTCTGCGCCTGCTCGCGAATCGTCGCTTCGTCTCCCAGCAGAGTAACTTTAGCGATGCGGCTGCTGGTGCACATGGCAGCAGCGGCAACCGTTCGCGGATCATTGCCCTCAGGCAACACGATGTGTTGCGGTTTCGATGAAGCGCGTTGGCGAATTTCGGTAAGAATGGACATAGACTGACCCGCAATTACGACTTAGTATGGAACATTTTTCGTGTGGCGGAGTCTAACTGAGCCGCGAAGCCAGAACAAGTTCTAACCCGAACGCGTATCACTAGCCTACAGCTCAATGGAGGGGAACCAATTACACCATGATTAGAGAGACTCGAGTTTCGCATAAGCTGTGCTTCGCGTTAGCACTGCTTACTCTTTTCGCTTTTCAAGTCGCGGCTGCGGCACAGGACAAGGTTCGCCAGATCGACGACCTCATGTCGCTCTACCATAAATATCAGCAGTTCAACGGTTCGGTTTTGGTAGCCGAGAACGGCAAGGTCATCTACAAAAAAGGTTTTGGCCTGGCCAACATGGAATGGAATATTCCTAATGAGCCAGACACGAAGTTCCGGCTGGGATCACTGACCAAACAGTTTACGGCAACCTTGATTTTGCAGTTGGTGGAGCAGGGAAAGATCAAGCTTGATGGAAAATTGTCCGAGTATCTCGACACCTACCGCAAAGACACGGGCGCGAAAGTTACAATTCACCACTTGCTGACCCACACATCCGGGATTCCTAACTACACTGCGCTGCCGGGATTTTTCGAGGGTGTTAGTCGAAATCCTTACGCGGTTGAAGCGTTTGTTAAGAAGTATGCGAGCGGGGATTTGGAGTTTGAGCCGGGCTCAAAGTTTAACTACAGCAACTCGGGATATTTTCTGCTGGGTGCAATCATCGAAAAGGTCACCGGCAAACCCTACGAGCAAGTGTTGAAGGAAAACATTTTCGATCCCGTGGGAATGAAGAATTCCGGTTACGACCACTTCGACAGGATCATTGACAAGCGTGCGAGTGGCTACATTCGCACTCCCCGGGGATACCAAAACGCACCTTATTTAGACATGTCGATTCCTTATGCTGCCGGGTCGCTTTACTCAACCGTCGAGGATTTGTTTCTCTGGGATCAGGCGTTATACGGAGACAAACTTCTTTCTGCTATATCGAAAGAAGCCATGTTCACTCCTCATCTCAACAACTATGGTTATGGCTTCGGCGTCAGAAAAGCGACGCTCGGTCCAGGCAAGGACTTAGTAGTGCCCATTATTTCTCACGACGGCGGTATTAATGGGTTCAACACGACGATCGTACGACTGGTAGGCTCGAAGAGTCTGATCGTGTTGCTCGACAACACTTCGCAGGGACGATATCTCGACAAAATTGCCAACGGGCTAACGAACATTCTTTATGCTCAGCCTTATGAGATTGCGCGCCGTTCAATCGCCGAAGCAATCTCCGACACGATTAACGAAAAGGGAATCGCTGCTGCAATTGCTCAATATCGCGAATTGAAGAGCAAAAACTCACCTGAATATGACTTTAATGAAGGAGAGTTGAACGCGCTCGGGTATCAACTATTCCAAACAGGCAAGAAGCAGGAGGCGATTGAGATCTTTAAGCTTAACGTTGAGGCTTATCCGGGTGGATTCAATACCTACGACAGCCTCGGAGAAGCGTACATGCGAAACGGCGACCGCGATTTGGCAATAACAAACTACAAGAAGTCGTTGGAGTTGAATCCGCAAAACGCCTCAGCGGTTGCTGCGCTAGCGTCTCTGACTAAGGAACAAAAAGAAGCTTCTGTTGATCCGCGGGTGTTTGCGGCCTACGTGGGCCAGTACGAGCTGATGCCAAACTTTCTTCTGACAATTTCTATTGAAGACGGCAAACTAATGGGCGAGGCCACTGGTCAATCGAAAGCGCAGTTGTATCCCACATCGGAAACGGAATATTTTCTGAAAGTGGTCGACGCACAAATAAGTTTTCTGAAGAATGACCAGGGTGAGGTCACGCAGTTGATTCTTCATCAAAATGGGCGCAACATGCCTGCGAAGAAGATTCGCTAGAATCGCAAGCAGAGGAGTCGAAAACTGATGCCGTTGCAGATGAGTCGTCGCCTGAAGAATCTGATCCTGTTCATTCCCAACCTGCTGATGTTGTGCGGGCGCTTGCTCGTTGACCCCCGCGTGCCGACTGCCGAGCGCGCAATGGTTGGCGCCGCAATTCTTTATGCGATCGTCCCGTTTGATCTCATTCCCGACATGATTCCCTTCGTCGGGCAGATCGACGACGTTTACCTGATTACGTTGACGTTGCTGAGGCTAATGGATCGTACCGACCCTGAGATTGTTCGCGAGCACTGGCGGGGTGGCGGCGATGTGGTTGAATTCATTGGCAGCGCGGCGAAGCTGGCGGGGAAGTTTTTACCGCAACGAATTCGTCGGGTGCTGACGTCTCGGGTGGAAGTTGCGCCCGGCAAACTTGAGGAACTGAAGTCGAAACCGCTGCTTATTGCCCGACCGGAACTGGAAGCTGTCGCTGCGAATGAGCAGAGAGTGTCTGGTGAGTAAATAAGAAACGGGATTTTCCATATACCATTTTCCATTTCTCATCCGGCCATTAAGACAGCGGGCAAGCCACCCTTCTTCACTTGAGGTGTTCAGTGTTGGTCGTGAGCTTTCAGCTTAAGAAGCTTTCAATCGAGAAATTCCACGTCAACTACCTAATTCGAGGTCAGGGGGGCGGCTTGCCCACACAACCCTAATAGCCAAATGAAAAATGGAAAATGAGATATGGAAAATCCCGTCTTATTATCACGCTAAGGACTTCGCAGCGCGGCGAGCAGCTTGTCATGAATCCCACCGAAGCCTCCGTTAGACATAATTGCGACCACGTCCCCTGAGGCTAGTTGAGGTAGCAGGTGCGCGATGATCTCGTCGGCGTTCGGTAAGGCGAACGCCGTTTTGTTTTGTGCAGTGATGTCGCCGATCAGTTTTTCGGTGTCGAGCGCTTTCCCTTTTTCTGACACTTTCTGACTGTCAAACACATTGGCAATCACGACGTAGTCCGCCGACGCGAAAGCGTTTGCATAATCATCCTGAAAAACCGCGAGCCGTGATGACCAGGAACGCGGTTCAAAGACCGCGATCAAACGACGATCGCGGTAGCGATTCCGTAAGCCACGCAAGGTCTCGCGCACCGCCGTGGGATGATGCGCGAAGTCGTCGATAACCATCACGCCTCGTTCTTCACCGCGGACTTCTGCGCGACGCCGCACATTCTTAAAGGTGCGCAGTGCCCGCGCGATTACTTCACGATTAATGTCCCAGGCATCTGCGGCGATGATTACAGCCAGACAATTCAACAAATTGAAGTCGCCAATCAACGGCGTTTCAAATGTTCCCCATTCCTTACCCTCAAGAACTACCGTGAACTTGCTGAGCTCACCGGAAAAGTCCATCTGTGTCAGTTGCCACTTTGCTTCTGAACTCGTGCCGAACGTCTCCAGGTGCGTGAACAGTTTTTGGCCCATCGCTGCCACTACATCGCGCGTGTGCTGGCTATCCCATCCGACAATAAGTTTGCCGTTGGCCGGAACCAGATTCATGAAACGCCGGAAAGCGAGCTTTACGGCAGCAAGATCGCTGTAAATGTCTGCGTGGTCAAACTCGATATTGTTTACGATGGCAAGCTCCGGAAGGTAGTGCATGAACTTCGGGCCCTTATCGAAATACGCAGTGTCGTACTCGTCGCCTTCAACCAGGAAGTAATCACTGTCAGTGACGCGAAAACTGACGTCAAAATTCTGGGCGACACCCCCGATCAGAAACGTGGGATTGAGTCCGCCCTGGTCAATTATCCAGGCGGCAATGCTCGTCGTGGTTGTTTTGCCGTGTGTGCCGGCAACCACTAACGAACGCCGGCCGCGAATAAATTCTTCCTTAAGCACTTCGGCCTGCGAGCGATAAAGCAACTTTTGATCAAGCGTGGCCTCAACTTCAGCATTGCCGCGGGGAATCGCGTTGCCCACGATCACGCAATCGGGCACCGGGGTAAGATGTTCGGCGCGATAACCCTGGTTAACCTGTATGCCGAGGTCTGCGAGCATCGTCGACATCGGCGGGTAAACGTTTTCATCCGAACCGCTGGGAAAG
>JADMIO011419570.1_pt1 | contig 19095 bp, 17 predicted proteins | sample 8958161 | NCBI WGS metagenome assembly JADMIO01 (sample SAMN16585339, study PRJNA669376) | soil metagenome | isolation source: Crop rotation soil | place: USA: Cullars Rotation, Alabama | collected 2011
ATACGGTCCGGCGGAGCGTAGCATTCCCGCCGATCCCCTTCCAACCGGCCCGGTGGCTCGATCCCTCGGCTACATCGACGTCGACAAGCTCCAGTCCGAAACGACGCTCGAAGCGGCGGCCGCCAAGTGCGGCGCGTCGTTGGATGTGAGGGGCACGGGACCGGAAGTGCGGCTCGACTGCCCGTTCCACTGCCCGGGGGATCACGTCGGCCGGAAGGAGCTGGCGATCAACACCGACAACCCGCAGAAGGTCTTCCAGTGCCACGCGTACCAGTGCCAGTTCCGCGGCAACCTGCTCACGCTCATGCACGGCTGGCTGACGGGTCGGAAGCCACAGGGCGACAAGCTCAAGGGCGACGAGTTCCAGCGGGTGAAAGCCGTCCTTGCCGCGAAGGCGAACGAGTCCACGGGTCCGGCAGTCCCGAAGAATCCGACGACGGGCGAGGTCGCCCCACCGCTCGTGAACGTCGCGCTGGCCGACTCCTCCGAAGGGAGAATACGCGAACTGGCCGACATCGACGCAAAGTTCGTCACCGACGTGGCGACCATGAACCCCGCCGCCGCGGCCTACGTTCGGCGGCACCCCGCTCTCACCCCCGCGTCGATGCGGAAGTGGCGGATCGGCTACCTGCCCAACGACGGCGGCGGCGACAAGCGGGGGTGGAGCCTGCGTGGCGGACTCGTCTACCCCGTACTCTCGGTGGAAGGCGAAGTCCTCGCCTGGGTCGGCCGCGACGTGCGGTATGATGACAAGGAACGCGAGTTCGCGAGATTGTCCCCGGTCGAACGGAATGGTCGGGAGCCGCCCGCGAAGCACCGCTTCCCGAAGGGCTTTCATCGCGGCCTCGAACTCTTCGGTCAACACGCGTCCCGCCTGAAAGAGCCGGGCTACCGCGAGTCCATCGCCCGCCACGGGTTGATCGTCGTGGAGGGCTTCAACGACGTGATCGGCCTCGACACCCTCGGCATCCCGGCGCTCGGGATTCTGTCGAACCGCATGACGGCCCAGCAAGCCGAGAAGATCGCCCGCTGGGCCGGGCAACTCGCCGCGGGGCGGGTGACGCTCCTGTTCGACTGCGACCCGGCCGGTGTGGACGGGGCGAAAGATGCCCTCTGGCAACTCGCGGAGCGGAAGCTCGACGTGCGGATCGGCTGGACGCCAACCACGAATGGCGGTGCCTTCGCCGGCCGGCAACCGGAAACGCTCACCCGCGACGAACTCGAATCGCTGTTGGGAGAGTTGTAATTTGTATCGGCGACAGAAGGTCAACAGTGGTCTGCTCGCCGGGTCGAAACATCGGCAAGCGTGTTGACTTCGACCTGTTTCCTCGCTACTCTGGCGACAAGATTCTGGCAATGTGAGGGAAGACCCCCAGCGCGTTCTTTATCGGCGAGTTGCTTTTTATCTGCGCTTGAATCATCGTAATCGGCGTTACCACCAAGTGGAGACATGAATCAGAATTTGCAATGCGACACACCGTTGATTGCGATCAGTTGATTGCACGCCGTTCGTGTGGAATTACGGAGGTTTGCTCGTGGATAATGTCAAAACCACTGCACCAAAGACTTTTTGCTTCGTACTGATGCCGTTCAGCCCCGACTTCAACGATGTATACCAGATAGCGATTAAGGAAGCGTGTGAAACCGCAGGAGCGTACTGCGAACGAGTTGATGAACAGATATTTACTGAATCTATGCTGCATCGCGTCTACAACCAGATTTCCAAGGCAGACATCATCATCGCCGACATGACCGGCAAGAATCCAAACGTTTTTTATGAAGTCGGATATGCACATGCTCTCGACAAGACAGTCATTTTACTTACACAGAAAGCGGACGATATACCATTTGACCTCAAGCATTTTCAACACATTATCTATTCGAGCATCGGGCCGCTTCGCGCCAATTTATTAACACGAGTCCGATACTTCATCGAGAACCCCAAGAGGCGCATGCCTCAGTATTCGGAGGCTATTGTACCCTCTTTGTATGGAACGACACTTATCCAAGATCGAACTACAGAAGTCATTTGCCCTGTTAACGAGCATTTGGAGATTACAAATTTTTCCTGCGACCTGTACAATCCTACTCAAGAGTCCATTCAGCCAAAATCCTTTGAGGTAGGCATGGTTGTCCAGCGAATTTTTGAAGTGATGATGAAGGACAATACTGGAGTCAACTACTTGCCCGATGGCCGAATTATTACCATGTATGGAGAAATCGATAAAATCTACCCGCAAGGTTGGGCTGGTGTCACCACAGATTTGATTACTAGCCGTGTTTTGCCCGTATGCGGTCAAACCTTCGGTGGCGAAGTTCGGATTCACACTGACCACCGCTATGCTGTCTATCCTTTCCGATGCACATTTCTGCTCGACGACGTTAAAGTAGATAGAAAACGCAAGTCGCCTTCCAATCCGTCAAAGTCACGTTCAAAACGAAAGTAGCCGTCTGCAATCTCCAAGGATTCAATCATCCCCCACATGTAATGGCTATCAGACTATCCCTAACGTATTGCTGCAAAAAGTAAGAGGACTAGCTAGTTAACACAGCGTCAAGGGCGTCCCGCCGTGCTACGGCACGGACGCACAGGGACGCGTCGTCATTTGAGTAGTGAGTGGCGTTTTCGCCACGGATTCTGGCCGTGGTGTGGATGGCCGCTCCGCGGACGGCACGCCGTCGGGCGTGTGTGGTGCGGGCAGCGTCGCGGGCCACGAATGTGGCCGCGACAGGCAGGGTTGAGCCGACGGCTCCGTCCGTCGTGTCGAAACCCTGCCTGTCGCGGCGAAGGCCGGCGACGCTCTGCCCCTCGTCGCGTGGCAGGTTCTCGGCTCTCCGCAGCCGAGTCGCGGGTCGCACTCCGTGCGCCGATCGCCTTCGGATCATCGCCCCCGGAGGCGAACGGTCGGCGGTCGCCCGGCGAACACTTGTCCGGTCCGACCCATTCTCTCTCCCGAGTAGATTCCTTCTTCGCACCGCTCCTGCGGTCGGCGTCCCGTCAAATCGTTTTCCACAAGCAGGTGGGCCGAAGCCCACTCCCCTCTTTGCTCTTAACAATGGCTTTGTAGATACGCTTTGTAGGCGAAGACGGCACGCTCGATCTGGGCTTTTCCTAGCCGAAATCCCGAGTAGCGAGTCCGAAAAAGGTCCGGCAATCACCAATAAATGGTCCGACGTTCACCAATACCACCCGCCCAAGAAGGTCCGGCAAGCACCAAGTCCGTCGTTATACCTCAACGGGTCGATCCCGCACGGCTATTCCCCCTGCCGATGCTCCAGCACCCAGACGCCGAAATCGGGGAACACCAGTTGCTCGCGGTCGATCTTCCCCATCGCGGCGTCTCTGGCCGCCGCCGCGAACCGGTCCGGTTCCACCTTTCGGTAGAACGTCGTGAACACCGCGAGGTAGCGGGCGAACAACTCCCGACCGTCCGGCGTCACCAAGAACGCGTGCAGGGCGACCCGTCGTTCGCGTTCATATTGCTCGCGCAGCGAATCCTCGTCGGCCACACTCCCGGCTCGTGCGTCTTCCCACCGCCGCCGTTCGCGGTCCTTCTCGTGTGCGTAGAACCAGTCCGGGGGCGTCCGCTTGCGTTGCAAGCCGTCGATCAGGAATGCGGCCGGCGACGCCTTGAAGCCGGGGAAGCCCCGCGGCTTCTCGTGCCGGGCCGCGTCGGTGATCCGCAGCCATTGCCGAATCCGCTGCCGCGAGTGCGACTTCAACAGCCGACGGATCGCCGGCCCGTCGAGGCCCGCCGCCCGTAGCGGCTCGAACAGCGGGTCGTCCGCCACGGCCTGCTTGTGCGTCGTGGTGCGTCTCGACTCCGCCTTACGGAAGTACGGCCCCTCGAACAACTGCACGACGAAGACGCCCTTGCCGCGCCGGATGAACAGGTCGGCCACATCGGCCTGGCCGCGGCCGAGTTCGATCACGTCCGCCGCCAAGAGTTCTCGAAGGCAACTCGTTAGGTCGAACTTTCGCTTCTTCAGCGGGCGTTCTGCCGAAAACCCGAGGCCGTGGACGGTCAGGTCGTCCACGTTCAGGAACACCCGCTTCGCCCGCCAGAAGCGGTCCTTCAACTTGAGGAACAGACGCCGCGCCGCCGGCGTGAGCCGCCGGTACAGATCGAGGTCGAAGAGCAGTGTCCCGCCCGCGGCCCGGCACATCTGGAAGAACAGCGCCGACCACTCGACCCGCCACGCCCGCGTGGCATCCACGGCTCCCCCGCCCCCCTTGGTCGGCAGGAAGGCCGAGAGGAAGTGGAACGTGACCCGCTCGTGCCGCCTGGTGACCGGGTTGTAGAACGCCGTGTTCTGGTAGGCCGTGACGGCCAGTCGTTCGAGCGACGCCCGGAGCTGGTCGTACTGGAAGCCGCCGACGGACAGGCCGAGTCGCTTGATGAGCCAGTACGGCGTCGCCAGGAGCGTCGGTTCCGCGGGCTTGCGTTCGAGGCATACGGCCAGAAGTCCCCACAGGACGTACTCGTCGATCGTTTGCAAGCCGAGCGGGGCGAACACGCTCACACTCGCCGTCCGCTTCGCGGCACCCTGTCGAAACGTGTACGCGGTGTCGAAGGTGGACGACGCGACCGGACCGCCCTTGAGCGGCCACAGGGCCGTTTCCAAGAGCGACAGTTGCGCAATCCCCTCCCGCGTGATACCCGGTAAGCGGTAGCGTTGCACCGGTGTCGCCGGGGTTTCCGAAGGGGTGGCGGAGGGGGATCGCGGCGTGCGTTCGGAACCCCCTGTCGAGACCGTACACGGAACGTGGTCTGCGTCCGTGCGGTGGGGTGTCGCCGAAGGGCTGTCGCGTTCGCTACCGCGGTGTGATGCCGACGCGGTGTCGGAGGTCCGTCGGGAACGGGTGCCGGTGGGGATGCGGGAGCCGTTCACGACGTGTTAGCGGAAGAGGCGGGCGAAGAACCCCTTCTTCGGCGGCTTCGGCCCCTTCGGTTCGGCATCCGGTCCGCCGGACTCGCCGGGCGGCTCGGGGGCCGGTGTCGCGTCCACGAACGACGCCGGCTTTTCCTCCCGGCCGTCGGTCAGCGCGAGCCGCTGCTGCAACGCCGCAATGAGGACGTTTCCCTCGCGGAGGCGCTCGCTCAGGCCGCCGACGAGTTCGGTGTGCTTGGCGATCAGGTCGTTCTGCTGGGCGATCTGCCGGTTCTTGATGTCCAGCTCCCGACGCAGCATGGCGAGAAGGTCCGCGTCGCCGCCCACCCCGGCCTTGCCGGCACCCGAAAGGGGGGAGTGGTCGGCCGCCGGTTCCGCCGCCGGGATTCGTTGGAGTAACTCCTCGCTGACTTGCCAAGCGAAGTTGACCCCGGCCAACCGCAGCCGCTTCGCCTCGCCGACGCTCGGTTCGATCAGGTGGCGGTCGGGGTGGTCGTCGGTCTTGAGGATCGGGTAGATGAGGCGGCGGATGCTGCTAGTGGACTTGCCCACCTGCGCCGCCGCCGCGCGGACGCTCAGGAATGCCATGCGGGAGGGGGGAGTGACGGCCCCACGATACTCCGGCGGCGGGGGACCGCAACCCGTTCGCGGTCGGGCGACGGGAATCCGTGTTGCCGGGCCGCCGGGGTGACGTGCCGTCACCTTTCCCGAACGGGTCGCGGGGAGGGTGGCGGCACGCCGGCGGAACGCACCCGCGGTACGGTGTCGTCGGGCTGTCGGGAGGGTTGCGGTAGGGGAGCGGGAGGCGCACTGGAAGCGGCGGCACCCCGCCGGGGCATGCCGGGGGATCGTTGCGTCGGGCGCGCGTCGCCTGCTACCCTTCGGTCATGTCGGAAGTGGTAATCGACCCCGAGATCGTCGGCCTACTCGAAGCGTTGCAAGGTTCCGGCAAAGAACCCGAAGCCCTCGGCGCGTTGGCGGCGTACCGGCGGGAAGCTCTAGGCGCGGCCTCCCTGCCGGATGCCGCGGAGCGAATCGCCGTGGCGAGGGACCGGTTGCGAGAGCGGCTCCGCTCGCTGGCCGGGCGATAACATCGCAGCGGGTTCGGGCACGACGGGGTGCGACTATCCCCCGGACCCGGCCGCGTGGGTCGTTCGTTCAAAACGCGACAGATCCGGTGATCGGCAAGTCGAACTTCGCGGCATCCGGCCTCGCCTCTGGCACCCTCACGTCGCTTGCCGGCTTCGGCAGGCACCCGGAGCGCTGCTCCTTCCCACCACCGAGGACCTGGCCGTGAACGTCGATCTGGCCGACGGGTGCTGCCGCGCGTGCGGCGGCCAACTCAAGATCATCGGGTTCGACGACTCCACCCTCACCGTCGAATGCGAGTGCGGGGACAGTTACGACGTGGAGACCGACGCCTTCGGCGACGGGTGCGTGAAGTACCTCTTCGCCCTGCAACTGCAAGGCCACCCGGCCGGGGAGGGCGACGATGGACCCGACCGCCGCCCTGCGTGAGTTGCTGGACGCCCTCCGCACCCAGGACCGCGACGCCGCGTTCGGCGGGCTGGAAACGCTGCTCGACTGGCTGAGTAAGGGCGGCGCGTTCCCGCGGGTGCCGGGGCCGCCGGCCGACGCGTCGCACCAGGGTTGGGCGAATTACGAGACGTGGGCCGTCCGCCTGTGGCTGGCCAACGACGAAGGGCTGTACCGATCCTGCGACCTCCTGGCCCGCGAAGCGGTCGAGGACGCCGACGCTTGCGACCAGGTGAACGACGGCATCTGGTCGCGGGAACAAGCCAGGCGGTTCATGCTGGCGGACCGGCTGAAGGAGTTCCTGGCCGAATCGAATCCGCTGGCCGACCGGCCGTCGGTGTTCGCCGACCTGCTCGGCTCGGCGCTCGACGCGGTGAGCTACGACGAACTGGCCGACGCCTTCCTCGACGATGTGGTGCCGTGATAGGGGGCCGCTCCGACCTCTGACCCGTGTGCAGTGGCACACGGGTTTTTCGTGAATGCGTCAACTGTACCTCGACAGGTCCGCCGTTCCGTGGCGAAATCGACGGCCTGCGGGTCTGGCATCAATGCTCTGTCATAACCCCTTTTATGGGGGTATGTTATGGCCACTTCCTTCCCTCCGACACCGATGAGCGATCACGACCTCGTTCCACGCCCCCGTCAACAGTTGGTGCGCGGCCACCCGTCCGTGCCGAGTCTGTTTCACCCCACCGGCGAGCGGGGGTGGATGAAGTTCGTCGAGTTCTTCACCGCCCACATCCGCAACCCGAACACGCGGGCCGCCTACGCGCGGGCGGTGCGGCGGTTCAGCGACTGGTGCGGGAAGCGGAACCTGACGCTCGCCGACCTGAACCCGGTGCTGGTGGCCGCGTACGTTGAGGAGTTGGGCGCGGCGGCGTCTCGGCCGACGGTGAAGCAGCACCTGGCCGCCATCCGGATGCTGTTCGACTGGCTGGTGGTGGGTCAGATCGTTCCCGGCAACCCGACCGCATCGGTGCGGGGGCCGAAGCACGTCGTCAAGATTGGGAGGACGCCCGTGCTGACGCCGGACGAGGCCCGCCACCTACTCGACTCCATCGACCCGAGTACGGTGGCCGGGCTACGGGACCGGGCGTTGATCGCCACCATGATCTACACATTCGCCCGGGTCGGGGCGGCGGTGGCAATGGACGTGGCGGACTACTACCAGCAAGGGAAGCGGTGGTGGGTCCGGCTGCACGAGAAGGGCGGCAAGCGGCACGACGTGCCCGCCCACCACTCGCTCGAAGAGCTGCTCGACGCCTACCTGGTCGCCGCCGGCACCGGGGACGGCAAAACGACGCCGCTCTTCCGCACGGTGGGTCGGCACCGGCACCTGACCCGGAACCGGATGGACCGGCGGGACGTGCTGGCGATGGTCAAGCGGCGCGCCCGCGACGCCGGCCTCGGCACGACCGTTGGCTGCCACAGCTTCCGGGCGACCGGCATCACCACCTACCTGCTCGGCGGCGGCACGCTGGAGAAGGCCCAGAGCATCGCCGCCCACGAGTCGCCCCGCACCACGAAGCTGTACGACCGCACCCGCGACGCCATCAGTCTCGATGAGATCGAGAAGATCATGCTGTAAACGGGGACTGCCCCGACCCCACTACTCCCCGTGGCACCTCCGCGACCCGGGCCGCCATCTCAGGCACCGCCGGCCCAGAGCCGCCGACTCGCACGCGACCGCCGGACAAACCTGACGACGGCCGGCCGGTGCGATCCGCATACCCGTTCCTTCGGGGCGCGGGTGTGGTATGCTCCCGCCCGATTGCCCGCCGTGACCCGCGACACGTTCGGCCCGCTCGTCGCCTACCTGGTCCCCGGGGCGACCGCCCTGTTCGGCCTCGCCCCCTACGCCGCGCCCGTCCGGGCGTGGCTCGCCGCCGCGCCACCCGACTCCCCCTCGGTCGGCGGCTTCCTGTACCTTACGCTCGCCGCCCTGGCCGCCGGGATGACCGTCAGCGCCGCCCGGTGGGCCGTCGTCGACACTCTGCACGCGGCGACCGGGTTGAAGGCTCCGCCCCTCGACTTCGCCCGCCTCGGGCGTGCCACGGCCGCCTTCCAGCTCCTCATCGACATCCATTATCAACACTACCTGTTCTACTCGAATATGCTCCTCGCCACCGCCGCCGCGTACCTCGGCCAGCGACTGTATCACGGCTCCGTCGGCGTGGGGTGGTCGGACGCGGCATTCGCCGCGGCCGAGGCCGTGTTCCTGCTCACGTCCCGTGACTGCTTGCGGAAGTACTACGCCCGGGCCGGCCAACTCCTGTCCCCGGTCGGGACCGGGGCGGGGAGGGCCCGAAGGCGTAAGGGGCGGGTCAGGCGGGCATGAGTTTGGCGAGCGGGATTTCGAGAGCTTTGGCGAGGCGGGCGATGTTCAACAGCGAGATGTTCCGTTCGCCACGCTCGACGCTGCTGACGAACGTGCGGTGGACGCCGGCGAGTTCGGCGAGTTTCTCTTGGGAAATGCCCTTCCGCAGGCGGACGGACCGCAGGCGGTCGCCGAACCGCTTCAACAGGTCGTCCACGGGTCCACCGGCGGGCGGGAAAAAAAGCGGGATTGCGCCGGGGAAGTCTTGCGGTTTGCTGCGTATGAATCTACACTGTTTATGGTTCCGAACCGTAAACAGTGCAGACGCGAACCGCGAGGAGGTCATCATGGCGAACGGCGGCCACCCGAAGCCGAGTCCGAAGCCGGCGGGGCAGAAGCCCGGCACGGCGAAGCCCAAGCCCAAGCCGACCGGCAAGGGCTGACGGCGGACGGGACGTGGAATGTGGGCCGGGTGAGAGTTACCACCCGGCCTCTTTTTGTGACCACGACCGGCCTCGGACTGACGACGTACTTCCCTTCGCCGGTCGGGCGGAAGTTGCACCAGACCCCACCCCAGCGGTGGTGCCGTTTCGCGTCTCGCTTGAGCGACCGATTCACGCCCGAATTCTGTTCGCGCCGTCTGGCAAATGCCGTGTACTTCGGATGTGCTGTCTCACTTCTGCTTCCCCAACAATACAACGACGGACGGAAATACGACGGGTCGCCACAGTTGTCTGTGACGGCCCGTGAAGAGGCTGGCGCTCTCAATCAAGCCGCGAGCGCGTAGCCGTCACCCGCGACGGCGACGCCGGGCCCGGACGGCACGACGACCGCGGCGGTGACGCGCGCGCCTTCGCCGCGCCGCAGGGCCAACAGGGCGTCACGGCATCCGTACAGTTGCTCGTAGACCTCCTCGATAAACTCGGCGAGAGCGGCGGCGGTCGGGAGGCCGGAGAACCGGCGATCACACCCCGGCAGGACGGACGCGGGTGAGGGCACCCCCACGACCCGGAATGTGAACGGCCGGATGCCCACGGCCGTCCGCCCCTCGAAGGCGCGGAGCAACGTCCGGCTGAGGTCTAGGTTCCACCCCGCACGGACACTCGCGATGCTACACTTGAAACGCACCACGGCCGTGCGCCGGTCGCAGCCGTCTTCGTTGCCGGCGGCGACGTACGTCAGCGAGCCGTCGGCATGACCCCGCATCCGCTCGTACTTTTTTTCCCCGCCCGCCAGCGCGATCAGATAGTCTCGAAGCCGGCCGTGGGGGCCGTACCACCCGCCCGCGCCGCAGACGGTCCGCTCCGGGGGCTTGCCGCTGCCGCCACGGCCACCCCCGCGGCGAGGGGTGAACACCTGAAGTTTCGGGGTCATGTCGTCCTGCCTTTCGTGATGAAAGTAGGCAGGGCCGGCGGTAGGATGACCTGACCGGCCTTGCCGGGCACGTGGGTGGTGTGATTGCCGTCGCGCAACCCAGGTGTTTCTTGAAGACACAGTACGCCTGCTGTCCGTGCGTTGTCGGGTGGGCGGAGCGCGAGAAGGTGCTGGCGTCTTAACTTTCGACGCAAGTCAACAAACCGTGATGTCAGTCCTCAACAAGGAGGTTTGCACGAACCCCTCGCGGTAAGCCGATGCCAGGGTGAAAGCGAGCCACCGCCGGAAGATGTCGCAGTCTCCGACACACGACGACTTCCTAGGTTACGTAGCATCGGAGTAAATCCGCGTCAGTCGCGTCGGCCCTCCTCCTGACGGAATCCCAGTCGGGGGCGGAAGCTCCCAGTCGGTCATGACGCGATGGGTCAAGCTGGCTGGAGTCGCCCGGCTGGTCTTCGGCTCCGAGGCTCAGGCGAGTTCGACGAGTTCTTCGTAAAGCTCCTCCCAGCATCGTGCCGAGCCGTCTTTCTGTTGCTCCCAAGTAGAGGAATCGATAGCCTTATCAAGTGGCGGGTTTCCCGGTTGCGCTGGCAGTCGGCGGGCCATGGCTTGCAGCTGAGCGGCGAGGCGGAGGAGTTCCTGTCCGCTGACCGGCTGTGCCGAAAAGGGCTCCTGCGGCTCCATGGAGAAGGTCCTATGTTGACGGTGATGGCCTTTGTCTGAACCAGCTAATGCGCGATCCAGGCTGTTTCGTGCGCCGAATTGTGTTTTTCCCTCGACTTGCTTGACATGGCGAGGAGGTTCTGGCAGTTTGTCCACTACGCTTACATATTTACACCTTTACCTTGGATCGAGAGAGCATCACACGCGGCAGTGCCCACGAACCTGGAGATGAACGCCATCAAGGCCAGCTAGCGGACTCGAATGACAGAGGTCCGCTAGACGAGTTCATCCATGAGTTCCGCGACCGCCTGAAGCCGGACGGCCCAGCGGTGGACTATGCCAAACTGTACGCCTACCTCACAGGGGCGCTGCGTGGTGAAGACCGGGACGAGGTGGAACAGAACCTGGAATACGCCACTTGGCACGATGCCTACTGGACGCTGCAGGTGCAGCGGCGGTCGATGCGGGCACTCCTACAACACGATGAGCAAGACGGACGGTAGAATAGACAGAACGATGGGTTGCGCATGCTCGCGTCTATGATTTCCACAGACGAGGTTCGGGCCGGTGAATCCCAATGACGCTATTCGCGATTTGGCAGCAGCACTCTTGAGCGGGGACCATCAAGCGTTCGCTGCGATGCGCCAACGTTTGGAGCGTCTAGTTTGGAGGACTGTCAGCTACCTACTTCCTGACAGGCATGCTCAGGATATCGAGGATGTGACGCAAGAGGTTTGGCTCAAAGTTTACACGAAGCGGGCACTCGTGTTTGCTCCGAACGTTCATTGGCCTGTTGCTTACATCCTGAGCATTGCTGAAAACCAAGCGAAAATGTTCCTGCGGCACACACCAAGAACGGTGATAAAAAAAAATGACCAAGCAGGAGCTTCAAATGATTCACTTGATGTGGAAGATCGCAAGAACGCTCTGCTCATTTACGCAGAGCAACAGGCCGTCAAGGAGTTGTTGGAGGCTCTACCCGAGAAGGATGCTGACATTGTCCGCTTGAAAATGGCCGGCTACTCTGTTGGCGAAATCACACAACAACTTGATTTGACTCTGGGTAGTTATCAGCACCGCATGAGGACTATCCAACAGGCGCTGCTCGACAACCCAGCTTGGCATGATAAAGTGAGGGATAAGCAATGAGTGATCGTGCCGACGAAGAACGTGATGACCTTGGTCCCCTGGATGATCTTATCCATGAGTTCCGCGACCGCCTGAAGCCGGACGGCCCAGCGGTGGACTATGCCAAACTGTACGCCTACCTCACAGGGGCGCTGCGTGGTGAAGACCGGGACGAGGTGGAACAGAACCTGGAATACGCCACTTGGCACGATGCCTACTGGACGCTGCAGGTGCAGCGACGACTGGGCCAGGAAATGTTAAAGGTGCCTACTGAACTACCAGATCCAGTCGGTGCGAGGGCAGATTGGGCCACGCTTGCTGCAGAAAGGCCGGATACCGGTGGGACGCGGGGTCCGAATATGACCGACCTGGCGATGGCAGGAGAGAGTAGCGCGCTTGAACTCGCATTTCGCGAATGCCTTCCTGAACTCTTGAACCGCGTTCAGATACCGATTCGCGAACGAAGCGTGGCGTTCTGCAACGCCCTTGTGGCCTATGTGATGCAACAGTCCAGAAACCTTCAGGGAAGGAGATTCCGCGAAGCCCTCCCCGACTGGCTAACCGACTTTGCTACTCAGCGAGGCATCGTTGAGGTCAAACGTCTCGATGTGAATGACTGGAAGGTGATCCTGACAGAAGCGGCGTCGAGCCGGGCGCTTGCGTGTGTCGAGCAGGAGTTCGGCGAAAGCAACTCGGAGTTCTTCGCTCGTTTCAAGCTGGCCGTCTTGAACACCTCGACCAGCGACCGCATTCCCTTGGGACTGGGTGATTCAGACCTGTGGGCAGATTCCTCTTTCTTGGTGTACCAACGCACTTATGACAGAGTGGCTGCGTCTGAATATGAGCGAGAGATACATTTGTGGGAAGTGGCATGACGATGCCAGCGGGGTCAGGCGCGTACGATACTGTATAAACTTTCTTTCAATTGTGCAGCCGTAGTGAATCGAAGGGCATAGGTGTCGTCCAGGGCGGTGTCGAGGACAGTAGCCAGCGCTTCCGGGATCGCGGGGTTCCGGCGGTGGACGGGGACAGTGGATGTTTCAGTGACGATTTTCCAACCAGGGACCGATTCAGGAAAATCTCGTGGAGTGGTACCTGTCAACATGAAGTAGAGTGTAGCCGCCGTCGCCCAGACATCGACTTCAGGGCGAACGCGCTTGAAATTGATCGCCTGTTGGCGTGGCGCGAACAGCGGGGTTCCGCCTTCCGTTCCTGTCTTGGTCAGTGCGGTCAATCCTGCGAGGTCGTATGCTTTCGCTAATCCGAAGTCACCGATCTTGGCCTTCAATCCGTCCAGGCCGCTGCAAAGTAGAATGTTACTGGGCTTAATGTCGCGATGAACAACCCCGCGAGCGAGCGCAATCTTACCTACCGTCTTAATGGAAGGAACCACGACATCATGCGCATGCTCCAACCCTTCGAGAACCTGAAGAACTATCCCTACGGCCTGGTCGGTCGGTACTTGGCCGTGATGCTTTGCGGTCAGCGATTCGACGTTTCCTCGGTCACAGTAGTCCATCGTCAAGTAAAGTGAGTCCCCGGTCCAACTCTGATCCAGAATTCGCACAAGAGACGGGTGGTTGATCGCCTTCATGACGTCGATCTCGCGAAGGAACAATTCTCTTGCACGCGCGAGGTGCCGCAGGTGCGCGTGGAACAGCTTCAATGCCACACATTGACCGATGCGCTCATCTCTGGCAAGAAAGACCGTGCCCATCGCCCCGCTGCCGAGCGTCTGGAGGATTGTGTAATGGTCGATCGAATCGAACGGTGTCTCAGGGGGCATGAGCTGTCCCAGTTGGTGTTGGTCTTGTGTTCTACTGCTCGATGGTCTTGAGCAAGTTGACAAGATGCCTTCCAAGATCTCTGGCAGCGGATGCCAATTCGTAGTTGCTCGCCGCAACCGCTTCGCCCATTACTCCTTGCACCACTGCTACGGCAGCCTGTAGTCCCGCGGGATTCACACGGAGGGGTGATTCTCCCCGTCCTAGTGTCTCGGTGGCGAGAAAGGCTTCCTGAATCTCCCGCCAATGATCGGGCAGGACGCTCTGCCAGATTGCAGCGGGTGGTTGCTCAAGGCCCGAGGAGCGAGAGAATAAGGCAATCACTTTCCATGAAACATCCGGAGTGTTTGCGCGATTCTCAGTCGGCTCCTCTCTGTCATGGGAGAGATGGATTCCCTCGTCTTCAAGGTGCATCTTGAAAAGTATCCAGATTCTGTCGGCCAGATCTTCTCGATAAAAGCCATATTCGCATTCAATGGCCGCGGTTATCAAAACGGTAACCGTCTCTTTGTCGGTCGGCCGATCGCAAAGGATCCACTCCTTCGTTACGGCGTCGAGAATGTCCTGTACCCGCCCGTCCTCATACGAACCCTCTGCTTCCTGAGCCTGATCGGCCTCTGCCGCGGGATCGCCGCTGGATCGACTTCTTGGGCCGGGTTGCGTACCTTTGTCGTCTGTGGTTTCATCGGTGCCGAGTTGCTCCTTGACGATGTCCCATACAAGGTTGACCACGTTCGAGTAAGGACGGCCGAACTCGGCTGTTACTTCCGTGCCGATAATCTGCCTGATGGTGGTGGGGTCTTTTGGTTCGCCGCATACCAGCCAGTTACCGACTGTCCCCTCGATAACTTTTCTGATTCGCTCGTGATCTTTCTCCAGGTCGAGTGAGACCTCAGTTGGGATCTGCGACCGCTGATCTCCCGCCAGCCTCTTACTTTGCGATCGACGATGTGTCTTCGGCTCCCATTCTTCCAGTTGACTCAACACCTGGCGGCGAACACCGTCACGTTGGATGCAGCCGAGCCCGACGCACGAGAGTGTGTACATCAAATGGTCGAGGTTCTGGTCAATGATGTCGAAAGTTAATTCTTCGTCGGTCGAAAGTTCGTGTGTCAGTGAAATGAATTGCTCAATGAATGGCACCGCCGCAGAGTCTTCGTCGCATGGTTGTCGCCCTCCCAATTCCCAATCCAAAAACCAAAACTTGACATGCTTGTCCATGCCGCACGACACCAGGAATTGCCCGTCAAGTGTCAATGCAATTGAAGTTACCTCATCGCGATGAGCATGAATCAGTTGTACGCAATCGCCGGTTTCATTGATCCAGATTCTGACGCTACCGTCGATGCTGGCCGAAAACGAATACCGACCATCACTCGAAAGGCAAACGGAGGTGATACCGGCTTCATGCCCTTCAAGTACTCGCACGCACTCGCCCGTGCGAGCATTCCAGAGCATTAGCTTCCGGTCTTGAAACCCACCGGTAAGAATGGTCTGGAGATCCTCGCTAACAGCGAGACCGCCATACACAGGATTATCGGGCATCCAATCATGGCCATTAAATGTCTGCAGACACTCACCCGTAGTGACATCCCAGATTTTCAGACGCCCATCCATCTCGCCGCCGGCTGACACGGCAATCAGAGCGTCTGGGCTGATCCAGACCCTATCGATCTGTTGCTCGTGCCCCTCGAAGGAACGTATCAAAACTCCCTTGGCCGTATCCCACAACTCAAGGATTGGTGTTGAGCGTTCCGAAGAACCTCCAAGCAGCGCACGCGACCCGTCATAATTGAGAGCAACTGAGACAATCTGGCCCCGCACCGGGAGTTTGCACTCCTTTTCGGGAATGGGAATGTCCTCCTGAATCTCCCACCAGGTAACATGGTTGGGATCGGCGAATTGATTGGAAGCAACAATTAGGCACCTGTTGTTGCCGCTTACAGAGATCGACACTACGTCGCCCTGGTGGTAAAGTCCACCACCGCCTTCGTGTAGCCCGTTACGGTGCAGGTCCCAAATCATCAACGTCTTGGTCGTTGGTTCGTCACTCCACATTGCGGAGCCACCGCTGAAAACGCGGTGGCCGTCACGCGACACGCACAAGGCATGCACCTCTTCACGGTGTTCTGTGGAGGCGTGGAGTTCCCATACCCCACGGAGGCGAGTGCGGGGCAGCTTGCGATATAGCTGTGCCCACAGTGCGATAGCGTCAGGGGCGCGCTCGTAACCGGAAACGGAACGCGATTCGATGATATTACGGGCCGCCTCGACTGCCGAGTTCAACTCCAATGCCTCCTTCGCTTTGACAATCGCCGCGCGAAACTTCGTGGCCGTCGAAAGCATCACTTCGCTTCCGACTGCCCGGCAGATCATCACCGGCGCAAGCCATGGCGCTGGCTGTGCCAGCAACCACAGTTGCAGTTGACCTGGGCTGCCCGCCACCAGGGCAACGGAGCCATCGTTGGAAATGGAAATGGCCTTCGGTCTGAGGCCTTCTTTGCCGTCAAGAAGCGGGAGAGTACAGAGGCATCTTCCCGTCACGGTGTTCCAGATCCGCAGTGTCGCAGGCAGTCGAGAATGATCCCCCGTCGAACGCTCCCCTAGCACGACTGCGTGAAGCCCGTCCGAAGTCAGGCTGATCGCCTTAGCATCGTCATCGTTGCTGCACAGAGTCCGTATACACTCGCCGGAAGTAATGTTCCACAACTTCACATCTCGAGGCGAGGCACCTCCACACGTCAGGACCAGTTGTTGAGATCCGTCAACAGACAAATCCTTGATAGAGTAATGTCTGCCTGTCGAGCCCAGATCATTGCTGGATTCGATGTCCCAGACTTGCACACGGTTGTCCCGACCCCCAGTCGTCATGAGACGCTTCCCGTCAGGAGTGACATAAACGCGCTCGACATAGCCCCCACCGGGCGTGAAGGTCTTTAGGCACCTTCCCGATTCGAGGTCCCAGATCTTGGCAGACCCGTCCTGGCCGCCCGACGCGACGACGCCGTGCTTGCGGTTCAGCCACACGGAACACACAGCGTCCGTGTGGCCGCCTTCCTTCAGCGTGCGAATGCAGCTTCCGCTGGCGGCATCCCACACTTTGATGGAGTTGTCGTCGCTACCTGAGACGATGAGGGCTGAGTCCGAGCTGGCATGAACGCAGGTGATTCCCTCCAGATGCCCTTCGAGTGTCCGTATTTTCTCACCTGCGGCGAGGTCCCAAAGCTCAAGCACTCCGGGCTGGAAATGCTCGTGAGTCCCGCAAACGGCCCAACGAGCGTCCGGCGACATCCAAAGCGCATCAGCGTTAAAACCCGCTGTCTTCATCGTGCGGAGCAGACGGCGCGACTGCGGGAGACCCGCCAAGGCAAGTGCGCGTATTCGGCGGACTTCGACACGCATGCGGTTCTCGTCATCGATCTCGTCGAGCGTGGCCAGCGCAGACCGGCAGTCGCCTCGTTCCATGTGTATTTGCGCGAGGCTGTAGTGATGTCGCCAAGGCTCGCGTTGCGCTGATCGCGCGGCCGCCAACTCTTTCAGCACGTCGCTGTCGAGTTCACGAGATTCCCGCCAGCGAAATAGACCCAAATTGTACGTAGATTCAGGATGATGAGGCTGGGCGGCTATTGCTTGCTGCCAGAGGTGCTCTGCCCTCTCGTTCTTCCCGAGATCCCACAAGGAAACGGCTTGGTTGTTCAGGCCGTCGGCCAGTAAGTCGGCGGCATCTGGCCGCTTCCGGGGGTAGGCTTGTCCTGTGAGCGATTGAAGAGCATCCTCAAGAACCCCCGCAACCTCCAGCATGTCAGCCGGGCGATCCTCGGGCTTATTGCGGAAGCAGCGCCGAAGCAATGCGGCAACAGCCGGGGGCATATTGGGCACTTCTTCCAGATCGGGACACGGCCCGTTTGCAAGGTAATCGTCGAGCGATTCCTCGACTTTCGCACCACGAACCCAGAACAACTCCCCGTAGAACATCTCAAGGACGCTCGCCCCCCAACTCCAAATGTCCGTCTGTCGGCTGAGCGTTCGACCTGCTTCTTGCTCCGGAGATGCGTATGCCGGCGTCATCCATCCGGCACCCTGCACGGGAACGCTCTGCATCACCGGGACTGTTTCTCCGATGCTTCCGATACGTGGACGAACTCTTGCCAGCCCAAAATCAGTCACCTTTGCGACACCCGTTTCACTCACCAACACATTTGACGGCTTGACATCCTGATGAACCAACCCCTTTTCATGGGCGAAATGTAGCCCCCATGTAAACTGAATCGCAATATCTAAAATCCGCACCAGCGTGCGTTCCTTTCCGCCCTGATAGAGCCTCTGCTCGTGAATCCAGTCGGACAAACTCCCGCCTTCAACGTATTCTGCGAAAAGATGTGGCATTCCTTCGATACGTCGCACATAGAAACAACTTGCCGTATGAGGATAGAGCCCGAGACTCACCCACGTCTCCGCCTCCCGTTCAAAGTTGTCCTTATCGGAGTCATCGCGAAAGAACCCCGGACGCGGACTCTTCAGTGCTAAATCGATCCCCCACTCGCGGTGATGCACTCGATAAACCAAGCCCATTCCGCCTGCTTCATGAACGTTTCTTACCTCGTACAGGTCCATAATGACGTCCCCCGGACGCCAATCAAGCCTAGATTCCGGGAGTTCTGAAGCTGACATTTGTCCTACTCCCCACCTTTAGAGAGCGCCTTTGGCAACCCCTCTCTCGGTGCTCGTTTCACCCGTTGCGTCTACAGAAGGACGAATTCGTCCTCCACTGTCCCCACGCCGTCGTCCGTTTCCAACTACAAACTATAGCTGGCATTAAGCGCGACTTTCCCCCGCCCCGTATCCTCCCACCGGAATCCAACCCCTCAAAATCGCTGACGTTCAGGAAACAATCCGCTATTCGCCCCGTCCCCTCCGCTCGCTTCCTGCCCAAGTGTGCCTATACCCTGCTTGTTGGCCGGCTTATTTTCCTTGGCTTCTACTCCTCTTCCCACATTCTCCTGCCCGGTTGTATCGGTGTCAACCCTCCGATTCTCGGGGCTTCTACGCCCCTGAGCAGTCTCCTTAGAATGCGATGTTGAGAGCGGCCGTCTGATCGACCCCCCGTAAACTGTTTCTCGCCCTCCGGTTGGTGCTGTCGGAACAATGGTTCGTTTTGCGCGACACACTTCGACAGACTACAACAGCCCCATTTCGGAAGGAGGTTGCGTCGCATGATCTCATTGCAGTAATCTACGTCGCATCAACTCCTCCATGCGACGCAATAACGAGACCGCCGGCAACAAGCGAGCCAATTCAAACCCGAAAACCCGCCTCGTCGGGTACTGCCGCTTCAGCACGGAAGACTTTCCAGCACATTGGGATCCTAAGCTTAGAATTCCACGTGGACAAGTTGTCGCG
>JADMIO011070340.1_pt1 | contig 19089 bp, 19 predicted proteins | sample 8958161 | NCBI WGS metagenome assembly JADMIO01 (sample SAMN16585339, study PRJNA669376) | soil metagenome | isolation source: Crop rotation soil | place: USA: Cullars Rotation, Alabama | collected 2011
AAAACCAATGAAACGGAAGTGACCTACGGACTACAGCAAATTCACGCTCCTCAAGCATGGGAAATGGGCGCTACTGGAAAAGACGTCGTTATCGGAGTCATTGATAGCGGTGCTGATGCAGATCATCCCGATTTAAAAAATAAAATTATTTTGGCTAAGGATTTTACTTCCGACAATGACAATAAAGATTATGTCGGTCACGGCACTCATGTCTCAGGAACCATTCTCGGCGGGAATGCGAGCGGCACAAAAATAGGTGTGGCACCTGATGCAAAAATTATTATGGCAAAAATATTTACTTCTCAAGGCGGAGCAAAACTCGACACCATTTTAAAAGCGATGGAGTTTATGTTGGATCCCGACGGGAATCCTGAAACGCATGATGCCCCTCGTATCGTAAGCAATTCTTGGGGTGGCGGTTCTCAGTTCAGCTATGTTTTCAAAAATATTGTACGAAAGTGGAGACAAGCTGAAATTTTTCCAAGTTTCGCCGCAGGAAATTCAGGAATGTTTTTAAGTGTGAGTGCACCCAGCAGCTACCCATTCAGTTTTTCTGTCGGCGCAGTAAATGAAGATTTGGGAATTACAAGCTTTAGCAGTCGAGGCCCAACGATTTGGATTAAAAATAAATTTCCTCAATTTATCACCAAGCCGGATGTCTCAGCTCCAGGATTCAATGTAAAAAGTTCTCTTCCCCACGGCACCTGGGGTTTTTATTCGGGAACTAGTATGGCCACTCCCCACCTCACTGGTGCGGTCGCGTTGGCCTTGTCTGTCAATCCACATTTGACGGTAGATCAGCTCATCGAAATTCTCTCAACCTCCGCTCTTGATCGGGGAGGCCGGGGCAAGGATAATCGCTACGGCAGTGGGATTATCCAGGCCGATAAAATTGTGGAGAAAGCAAAAGAATGGCTCAGCAAATCGGATTCCTCTTTCCAGGCCAAGGTTCTCAATCGGTAGGAATGGGATTTTCACTCGCTTCCAAATCGCCCGATTTTGAAGCGATTTTTCTGGAAACTTTACGCGAAGCCGATGCGACACTCGGCTTCGCTCTTTCTGAAATCATTCGCAACGGCCCCTCTGAGAAATTAAAACAAACTGAAATTACTCAGCCCGCTCTCCTCAGTGTAAGTACGGCCATGGGTCGCTGGTTAAAATCCAAAGGTACTTCGGCCGCCGCGGTTCTTGGACATTCCCTCGGAGAATATTCTGCCCTCGTCCACTCCGATGCCATATCCTTCAGCCAAGCCATTAAAATAGTTCATTTGCGTGGGCAATTAATGCAATCGGCTGTTCCTCGGGGTGAGGGAGGAATGGCAGCCCTACTTGGAGCGAATCCTGAACTTGCGCAAAAAATTTGTGAAAGTATTTCGAGCAGCCTTCCTGGATGTGTATTGGAAACCTCTGCATTTAATGCTCCAGGGCAGATTGTTTTATCTGGAAGTATGAAAGCCATTGATTCCGTGGTTGCTCGAGCCAAAGAACTTGGAGCGAGAGGGGCAATAAAATTGGAAGTTTCCGGGCCCTTTCATTGCTCGCTTTTAAAAAACGCAGGAAAGAAATTGGGAGAAGCCCTAGGCTCGATCGATATTACGGAACCTAAGTGTGAAGTCATTGCCAATACAACTGCTCTCCCAGTAAAAACTTCTTCCCAGATTTTAAAAGTTTTAGAGGAACAAGTGTATCGGGCAGTTCGATGGGAAGACTCCCTTCGTTATGTTGCGCAAAAATTAGGAATAAAAGAATTTATCGAAGTGGGTTCAGGCAAAGTTCTCTCCGGATTAGTGAAGAAAACACTTCCTGATGCCATGTGCACAACGCTCGATTAAAAAATTAGTGTGCATTTGCCACTTTCGCATCAATCACTTTTAAAACACGAGGGAAAAAGTCTTTAAATCCATTGGCGCAATCAGCTGTCGTTAAACATACATCGATTTCAGGGCGTACTCCGTAATTCTCGACATAACGGCGATTCGGATTTGTGCGAATCATCAAAGAGTTCGTCAGATGAAAATCGAATTCGTTCAAAATACTATTTGAAAATGCGCCCACGCTCCCTCCGGCCCCGGCGGTATTTCCCCCAATTAGAGTGACTCTTCCATAGTCTTGTAAAACGGCAGGAGTTGCATCGCCTCCAGAGAAGTCGAGTTCGTTAATCATCATAAAAACTGGTTTCGTAAAAACCTGCCTCTGCGATAAATCGATCCCCTTCGTGAAATGTTTTAAAATCCTCCCTAAGATTGGAGCTTGTTCGTTGAGAATCATGCTCAGATTTTTACTAAGAGTGGCTTCCATGATTTCATTCATCAGGGCCAGCGAAATTGGCTCCGAGATAAATTTATTCTCTTTAAAAGCAGTGAAAACTTTTTCATATTCGTCGCTCAATTTTTTAAGGAGGGTATCTCTCACCTCTGGATTAAAAATCTCATTATCTTGAGCAATAGTTTCTCTCAGCTCAGCAAATGATCGTAAAAAACTTTGTGTAGGACGAACCGCAAATTTCATATGTTTTGCTTCGTCGAACTTTCCTGTGAGCGAAAATACTAACCAGTCTGAAAAGGCCACGTACCCGCCAGGATTATTCGTTTGATCAATCACGAGATAGTCGGATTCTTTTTCGAGTCGAGCAATGAGGTAGCGCAATCCAAAAAGTGAGCTTGCAAGATTTTCAACTCCGTATGAAGGAATACGCAAAAATCCAACCTTTTTACCGTCTCTTTCAAATGTTCCCGCAAATAGTCCGGTATTTTTTACCCATGTCCCGACCACAGGTCGCAGGAGAAATGGAACTTTAATTCGTTTGAAATTTGGCGGAAGGTCGAAGAATGGCTCCGGACTTCCAATCTGAAACGAACTTTCTGGCAAAGTGGATGTGATCTGTTCAGGAGAAATATAGGTTTGAATTAATTTATTTTGGGCATCTAAAATATGATTGAATCGTGCGGTGATAGAACTCTTGGCAAACACACGCGAAAAATCCACCACAACGTCTGAAGGTAGTGCGAGTTTTTCTCCCCAGAGTCCGGTGGTTGATCGTGAGATAAAAGGAATTCCTTCAACTTTCCAGTCTAAGTTCACTTCATAAATGGCTCCTGTTTCGCGTCGCTTGAATTGAACGATCGACTGTCGTTTAGAAACGACGGCGAGTTCGATTCCCCGAGCCTCTGAAGGATGAGTCATCACCATGCTAAGAAGGATGGGATTGGTAGTTTTATTTCCGACGCTCGAAACTGGAAAAAGCTCGTTACGCATAGCTTCGGGAGTCTTGCCATCAATCGAAATAAGTTCATCGCCGCTTTTAATTTTTTTGCCCTCTGCGGAATGTTCAAAGTCTTCGGCCAGTCCCACAACTAGCGTCTTACCTTCCACAAACAGAAGTTGGATTGGCAGACTATGTCGATAAGAGCTCGGAAGTTGTACAGAGACATGCGCATCCTGGAAACTTCCTAAAAGCCTTGCAACCGTTAGATAGAAAGTCTTTGTATCCGGCGCCGCCTTAAGTTCTTTTTCAAATTTAGCACGAACAGTTTTCCAATCGAGTCCAATGGTTTCGGTTTTGACTTGAAGAGGGCCATAATTCGTTTCGATTTCTTGGAGTAGCCCTTCGATTTCAATATCTCGAGCAGAAAGCGCAACGTCCTTTGCCTGCTCATCGCACCCGGCGTGGACTTCGCGGAGGGGAATAAGGAGAGCGACCGAAAGTGCTAAAGAAACAAAGATCGAAAATTTGGAAAAAGAATTAGGAATCCCCATGTTTTATCCTCCGGAAAGGAAACAGCTCATCATTTTGCGAGAAAGAAAGTCAATGTCTTCATGGAGACAGATGCGCCTAGAAGAAAGAAAATGAAGGGCTCTCGCATTGTGAATTTTTAGGAGAGGTGGATAGCAAGGCTCGGACCGTGTGATTTGCAGAATCGATCGCTGGATGGATGGACGGATGGGAAGCACGCACATGGCCCAGGCCATGTGATTTTGCGGGATTGACGGATAGGGTGGGAAATTACATGGCCTGGGCCATGTGATTTTGTGTGGGTGATGGATGGGGTGAGATGAGAAGGGACGCGAGGTGGATTTGTTTTGGCGCGAAAAAATAAAACGAAATAAGTGGGGACAAGCAGAAGAGCGATGGAGGCGCGGGAGTTCATTTCTTATGCGAAGTGATCGTTTGGAATGAGAGCGAAGTGGTCGTGCAGGACTCATTTTTTCTTTCCCCTTTTTTCTATCCCCTCTTTTTAATTTTTCTAGTGAAGCTTTTATTTCACCAGGATAACTTTTTCATTACCTGATGGTGCCAGGTCGAATTTCGTTGACGTGATTTTAGCGGCCGATTTTTTAAAATGATTTTCGTTCTGTGACAGAGCGAGGGAATACTTCTTAAACGCACACATGCTCGTCTCAAACGATCGTTTGTTTTCAATTCAAAAAATTTTGTTTCGGAAATTCGGTGGGCCTTCCTGAGCTTTCTATTGCTTCGAAAAACCTGTGGTAGAGTTTTTTTGAAAGGAAAAACCTATGACGATGACTCCCACTCAAGAACGATTGCACAAACGAGCCTTGGAACTTTCGAAAGAATATCGAAGAGCGGAAATTGAACTGATTTCTCTTCTTCAGGAATTGGAAACCAATCGCGTGCACTTGGCTTTAGGATTTTCGAGTTTGTTTTCATACTGTGTGGAAAAACTCGAACTTCCCGAGGATCGCGCTTTTACCTTTATTAATGTGCAGCGAAAATGTGTGGAAGTTTCAGCCCTTAAAACAAAGATTGAAGAAGGAAAAATCTGTGTGACGAGTGCTCGAAGATTGTCGGCTGTTCTAACGAAAGAAACTCAAGACGTCTGGCTTTCCAAAGCGGAGAGCCTTTCAAAGTCGGAGCTCGAGAAAGAAGTCGCTGCGGTTGCTCCCGAAAAAGTGCGAGAATCCGTGCGCGTGGTTTCGGCCGATCGCTATGCTTTAAAACTGGGAGTGTCGGAAGACGTCCTTCAGAAGTTAAGACGGATTCAGACCTTGCTTTCCAATCAAAGAAAGAAGCCCGTCTCTTTAGAAGAGGTTCTCGCTTTTAATGCGGAAGAAGTTCTCAAGCGTATCGATCCTCTTCAGAAAAAAGGTCGAGAGCCTAAGAAATCTCACTTACAGGGCCCGGGCCATGTGAAATCTCCGCCTGCTGTTTCCTCAAATTCCTCCGGCGGGATCGTTCGAGTCTCGAGACGAACTCCCATTCCCTCCGCAGTGAAAACCGCTGTTCTCCAGCGAGACCAGGGACAATGTCAGTATCAAGTTCAAGGCCATCAATGTGGGTCTTCCTTCTTTGTTCATCTCCATCACCGAAAGCCTGTGCATCTCGGTGGAGGGAATTCCTTGGAAAATATCGTCGTGCTCTGCCAAAGGCATCATCAATATTGGCATGAACAAATTCAGCAATCTCCTAAGTGATAGATTTTCGACGGAAAAACTTGGGCGGCCTATTTTTCATCGAAGGCCATCCTTAACCACAGGGACGCTGCTGTCGCACTCACATGCCTGGATAAGTGCGGAACTTCCCAAGGGGGGCGTTTTTTCCTCCTGATTTCAGCATTTTGAGGGGGTTTGAGCGCTTCGGGAGTAGGCATGCTTCTTGCACTCTAAATCATTGAGGGTTTTAAGGTTTATGGTTTTCCGCAGAATTTTCCTTCTTCTAATAAACGTGTTTTTCGTTGGTACAGTCTTTGCCGAACCGGCAGAAGATTTTGCTGGCGCGGATTATCATTGGTGGCTTTTCGATACAACGCGGCTCTGGCTGAGTAATAACTCGAAACTTCTTCGTCAAATCAATAGCGAACAAACTTATAATACCGCTTACCTTGTTTCCGGAAAGCGTAACGCCGATGGGGAAGTCGAAGAAGCCATTAAGCTCGCAAAGTCCTGGATTCACGATTACGAAACCTCAGGTCAACGCATTAAAGACGAAAATGGCTTTATCAAAGCGCATGAAGAACGTTTGGCCAGAATTCAAAGAGTCATCGAAGCGGTTGAAGTTGATAAAAATTTTTCGGTGAAAGATCGAATTATTGAGATCGATTTGCCCGAAACCGGTTCAATTCAAAAAACGAAGATTATATTTGATTCCGGTGGCGACTTATTTTCAGACTTTTATTCCTTAAAAGATCTTCGCTCGATGAGAAAAAAAGAACAGAAGGAACTCGAACAAGCACGGGCTATTCATGAGCATTCCATTTTAGAGCAAGGCGCTCTTTACTGGCGACTTACGACCCTTCGAGATTATTTCCGAGGACTGAAATCAGGAGGACCCGATTTCATCGCTCCTGAGAATGCTTCGCAATTACGAAAAGATCGAGTCGAGATTCGAAAAAAAGTTTTCAAACTGATGTCAGCGGAAGCCTTGAAAACTTCTCCAAACGTTCCGAGCCCCGAGATTCAAAAGCAAATCAATCGAGCGATACGAATTGATGAATTTACAAATAAACTTCCTCTCAAAAAAGGTGTCCGCGCGATCGGCCGTGCCTGGGGGAAAATAGCGGCTGGAAGCAAAGCCGTAGTCAAATGGTTCGAAGATTTAAATACTGTTCCAAAAATAGTTGGCCTCTATGTTGCCATCTGGGGTTTTTACAGCACGGCGGGCCAATGGGGAATTAATTACGTAAAGGAACAGTACGTCCAACGGAGTACTGATCCCGCAGAAATGGAAAGGATTCATGTGTATCGATACGCCCGATGGTTTGCCCATGATGTCGCCGCCAATATCGAAAATCCTGAAGAAGTCCTTCCAGTCTATAAAAAATTTCTTGGTCCTCTTTTTCAGGACGCGTCGATCAAATACGCTTGGCAGTTTTTCGACAATCAGTATCCCAGTCTCCGTCCACTCTACTTCAAAGGCCAAACTGCAGAACAAAGGGCCGAAGCAGATGCTATCTCGAAAGAAGCAGAGCAAATTAAGCAAATTTTTCAATTAGCTGTGGACGGTGGCCCGCCACCTCCCGGTGAAATGCCCATTTCTGGTATCCAAAAGCAGATTGCCAAGCGCAGAGAAATTTCCAAATTGACGAAGGTTCTTAGCGAACGAGTGAAAGGCGAATACGGTCTGGATGAAATTATAATGGGATTTGGAAAAGTGAAACGAAATCCCACCGATGAAAGCATGACACTTTCCCCGGTTCCTAAAAAACCTGAGCCTGCTGCGGATACTAGCCCTAAGAACCCAGCGGAAGCTCCGCTCAGTCCCGCAGTTGTTCCTAACGAAAATCCTCTGCCTTCAAATATTATGGGCGATGTAGATCCTGGTCTTTCGCCCCGATCTGAAAACTCTCCTAATAAAGAAGAAGATGATTGCGTCCTGCCGCTTGAGAGACTTGTAAAAGGAAATTAACCTCGGTTGCGACATCGAAGTCTCAATCTGAGACATCAATGTCGCAAAATCCCCAATTCGGAAATATATTCGTAGCGAATATTATAGGATTTTTTCAGAAATCCTTGGCCCGAACTTTGCAGATCTATACCGCAAGGTTTGGTATCCAAAGAATGAATGATCCACGCAAATTTTTCGCACTAGGACTAATGTTCACAATGGCGAGCGCTCAAATAGCTGCCAAGACTAAGGCAGAGGTGGATGTTGGCCTCGATTGTGCGGCTGCAGTGGGCGGCGTGAATACCGGGGATATGGAATCTCAAAGTCAGGATTTTTTAAAAAACGAAAAGCCTAACCCTGCTAAAGAAACTTCCAAAGAAAATTCAGAAAAATTGGAAATTCCAAGCTCTGAAATTAAAACCTCCGAAGAGCGAATTGAAATACGAACCGACGAAGCTTCCGTTCCAAATACGCAAAAGACAGTAGAACCAAATTCGCAAAGTATGTCCCCTTCTCTTACGGAGCCGAAACCGGCAACCGATTTCTCCAATCCGTCCTCACCAAAATCAACGACTCCGGCAAATCCTTCAGGACCCAGTATTTATGAAATGGTTTCGGCCGCAATCAATAGCATCTATCATTCAGCCACATCCGTGGCCGTGAATTTAGCGCAAGGTCTAGCCCCCCAAAGCCAGGGTCATATGAATTTTGATTTCTCTCCTTCGAACGAAAAGAAGTCTTCGGAACAAATAAATCCCGAAGCTCCTGAAGAGCGACCGTTTCTTTCCCCAGATAATGAATGGAGAGCGGAACAGGAAAAATCTAAAGCTCGATTAGAAAAAAATCTCCTGCATATCCCTCCAATTTCTATGAGGGATTTAAGTCAACTCTATCCTGAAAGATTCCCCGCCTTACCTCCAAATGCTAATGCTCCAGCATTTATAAATTTAGATTCGGCAGCTCATGCAAATTTACCCAATTTTCAAGACAGTCTAGTATCTCCAAACAGCGCAGAGATTACTTCAACCGGCGCACTTGGATACACAAAAAATGAGTCAGGCCTAACTGCATCCACCACAACGACAAAAGTGAAAATTGAATCTTACGATACGCCCTTCACTTTTGCGGAAGGAAAAGTAAATGTAATGCATTCAAAATCTTCCGAGATTCCTGGAAAAAATTCTGGAGACCTCTCTCAATTTGCGACAAATCTCGCTAAAGAAGGAATGCTGAGCTTTCGAGATTCGATCGCTGATCGTATTGAGCAAATGCATCTTGCACGACGAATGCAAAAATTAGTGCGAACCATGGCCACTACCCTTCATTTAGATTTGGCAAAATCGAATCAAGCCCGAGAAGGATCTCCAGGCACATCTCAGAGTTCAGCTCGAAGAGTAATCCCCGTCGCGGGAGACTCTGAAACTCGAGACACGGGTGTCGAGATTATCATTCGGCCTCGAAACCAATCGACTGCTGCAGCAAACGCCGCCAAAGAGGCAACTCAGTTTCCGCGATCTTCTCAAGAACACTCTCACGAAGTCCCTGCCGATCGCACTCGAGTTGCTTTTCGGCGCATGAGTCGAGCTGACGAACAAAAAGCAAGATCCATGGGATGGCGAATCACCGAGTCCTGGTAAAAAAGACTCAGTGGTCGCGATGAACGGAAGCTACGCCTCCCTGATCAGTCGGCATAATCAACATAGACTGAATATTCACATGAGCCGGACGCAGCAGCGACCAAAGGATTGCTTCTGCAATATCTTCAGCATGAAGAGCTCGCATTCCCGCGTAAACTTGATCCGCTTTCGCTTGATCACCTCGATAACGAGTTAAACTAAACTCCGTATCCACCATTCCCGGTTGAATCTCAATAATGCGAATTCCTTTCCCGAGAAGATCCAATCTCCAGCCTTTTGAGAGCATATGAACGGCTGCCTTCGTAGATGAATATATAGATCCCCCCAAATACGCATCCAATCCGGCAATCGATCCAAGATTAACGATATCTCCGCTCTTTCGTTGAATCATCGCAGGAAGCACCAGACCCGTGATCCTGAGTAATCCCTTCAAATTGGTTTCCAGCATTTCTTCGATATCTTGCCAGCTTGTTTCTTGAATAGGATTTCGCCCACGAGCGAGTCCGGCATTATTTATCAAGATATCGACTGGTTTTTTTTCGATTACCTCAAGCAAAGGCCCCGTCTCAGAACTCATAAAATCAAAAATTACCGGCTGAATTCGATCAGGAAAAAGAGCGGCCAGCTTGTCGAGATTCTTCTTTCGCCTTCCTAAAGCCAAAACGTGAGCGCCGCTTGAAGCCAAAGATACAGACGTCGCAAAGCCGATTCCAGCGCTTGCACCAGTCACCAAAGCGCATTTTCCTGTGAGATCTCGAGGGTTTTCCATCTTTCTCAATTTCCCTATTCTCCTAATGATTTCAAGCCCTGAATCTTTTAAATTGCAGCCATATGAAAACACCGTTTTTACGTTCCCTTTTTCCTTTGGTTCTCCTGGTTGTCGGTCTGGGCTCTCTTGCAGGCTGTGGCGTTCAATCTATTCCTCAACAAAATAATGAAGTTGAATCGAGTTGGGCCGAGGTTTTAAACCAGTATCAACGTCGAGCCGACCTTATTCCTAATCTCGTAGAGGTAGTAAAAGGATACGCTAAGCATGAACAAGATACCCTGCAAAAGGTAATTGAAGCTCGAGCTTCTGCTTCGCAAATCAAACTTGAAGCTAAAGATCTTACCGATGAGAACCTCGCCCGCTTCCAACAAGCGCAGAGTCAATTAAAAGGAGCACTCTCTCGACTCATGGTTGTTGCCGAAAATTATCCTGATTTGAAAGCAAATCAAAACTTTCGCGATCTTCAAGTTCAGCTCGAAGGAACTGAAAACCGAATCACGATTGCTCGTCAACGCTATATCGAGCAGGTGAAAAATTTTAATAACTTGGTCACAGTTTTCCCAACAAGTCTTACCAACTCGCTTTTATTTCATTTTACGAAAAAACCTCAATTCAGCGTTGAAAATGAGACCGAAATAAAAAAAGCGCCGGCTGTGAAATTCTAGAAATTTAAAATGAATTTTCTCCGCTTCATCCTTGCACTGAGCCTGCTGTTGACAGTTTCAGCAAACGCCAAGGAGATTCCAAAACTCGAGGGGCCGGTCATTGACGAGGCCCAATTGCTGACAAATGCAGAACATCAAGCTCTGGATCGCTTATTGCGAACTTTTCCCCCTAAGGTTCAACTTCAGATTTGGATCACCCCTTCTCTTGAGGGCGAATCGATCGAAGCGGTTTCGATTCGTGCGGTTGAGAAATGGAAACTCGGTACAGAAAAAGAAGATAACGGTGCTCTTATTCTTGTGGCCCTAAAAGACAGGCAAATGAGGATCGAAGTAGGCCAAGGCTTAGAAGGATCTCTTCCCGATGCTCTTGCCGGTCGGATTGTCGATCAGATTTTACGCCCGGAATTTAGGAGAGAGAGATTTTACGAGGGGCTTCGAAAAGCTTCTCGTCAAATTTATTTGACCGTGGGGGGAAGTACTGAAAGCTCGGGTGTTGATGAAGAGACCTCTTCTTCCGAACAAGAGTTTGGAGACTCTGGTCTGACCCTAGGTGAGATTTTCTGGATCATTATCAGTATTATCGTTGGCCTCTTCTTCTTGCCCTTTCTTCTTGCGTCTTCCGGATATTCTCGAAGAGGCGGAGGTGGCAGTTGGGGTAGTGGCGGAGGGTGGAGCAGTGGCGGCGGAAGCTGGGGCGGAGGCGGAGGCGGCTGGAGTGGTGGCGGCGGTGGGTTTAGTGGCGGCGGAGCTTCCGGAAGTTGGTAGGAGAAGAAACGATGAGCATCACTTTAGAATTTCAAAAAAAAATTGAAGCCAAAATTATCGAAATTGAAAAAATTTGTTCCATTGAATTCGTACCCGTTATCGCCTCGAGATCGTCCACTTATCATTTTTTTCGCACTTCGCTAGTTGTTTCCTTTGCCTTCCTATTATTTGTCATCCTCACTTTTAAAGAGATTGAACCGATTTGGGCACTGGTTTGGAGTGTCGGCATTGCCGGATTTCTCGCCTCCCTTCTTACGGTGCCGAGTGTTTTACGATGGGCGCTGCCTCCTCATCTCAAAAAAGCGGAGGTCATGGAAGCAGCTCACCGATTCTTTCTTGAACATGAAGTTTTTTCAACAGAACATCGAAGTGGCATTATGATTTTTATTTCAGAATTAGAGCGATCCGTCTTTATTCTGGCCGATCGTGGCATTTCCCTAAAAATACCACCTCAGGAATGGGTGGAATTGGGGTCTAAGCTTGCATCTGACTTTCAAAGCTCCAATCCAGGACTGAGCTTCTTAGGTGCTTTAGAACATTTGGCAGTACGGTTAGCACCAGAATTCCCCCCTTACGAGGATGATCGCGACGAACTAGGAAATCAGGTCCGAATCGAGAAAGATACTCTCCACTAGAGGCTTGAGTGGCGGCTGTGTTAGGACTTTAACCTTGTGAAGAAAGTCTATATCCAAACTTTTGGCTGCCAAATGAACGAGTATGACTCGCAGCAAATGATTCAGGTCCTCTCCGGAAAGGGGTTCGAGGAAACAAAAACTCCGGAGTCCGCGGATTTACTCATTATCAATTCATGTTCTGTCCGTGAAAAATCTGAGAACAAAGCTTTAAGTCAGTTAGGCAGATTCGCGTCTTTGAAAAAATCCGATCCTTCCAAAGTTTTGGCGTTCGGAGGCTGCGTTGGACAAACGGAAGGTCCAAAAATCAAATCCCGTTTTCCCTTTTTGGATTTTGTTTTTGGAACGAATAATTACCGTGATCTCCCTCAGATGATCGAACCATTTGAAAAACGATGGGAGACAAATACAGAAGATGCTCAAGAAATGGATGAATCAAATTTTGAGAATTTAATTCCTTCCTTTCGACCGCTTTCAAAAGCTCAAGCCTTTATCACGATCACCAATGGATGCGATAAATTTTGTTCGTATTGTATCGTACCTTTCACCCGAGGCAGAGAAATTAGCCGGAGCCCCGAGGAGATTTTGCGAGAGGCCTCGCAATTGGTCCAACGCGGCGCTAAGGAAATTATGCTCCTTGGGCAAAATGTAAATTCGTATTGGGGAAAAACTTCTCAGGGAGCCTTCACCTCTCTGTGTCAACTTCTCGAACTTTTTCAGAGAGAGTCTGAAAGAGGAGGACAACTCGAAGGGCTAAAGCGACTGCGATATACGACTTCTCACCCGCGTGACTTCGATGAGAATCTCGCTCGCGCGCATCGCGACCTGCCAGTTTTATGCGAATATCTTCACCTTCCCTTTCAAGCGGGAAGCGATCTCGTCCTCCGTAAAATGCGGCGATTTTATACCGCTAAAGATTATCTCCGAAAAATGGAGATGGTAAAAAAATATCGCAGCGATATCGCTCTTTCTACAGATGTCATTGTCGGCTTTCCGGGAGAGACGCGAGAAGATTTCGAGGCTACCCTCAGCATTTTAAAAGAAGTGGAGTTCGATAATGTATATTCTTTTAAATATAGTATTCGACCTTATACGCGGTCCGCGAAATGGGTTGATGATATAAGTGCGCAAGAAAAAGGGGATCGCATCCAGGAACTTTTAAAAGTTCAAAGAAAGATCGGACTTAAAAAGTATCAGGAGGATATCGGGCAAACCGTCGAAGTAATGTTGGAAGGCGAATCGAAAAGCGATTCACGTTTTTGGACGGCGCGAACTCGAAAGAATCGAGTGGTTCACCTTCCCCGTCAGTCCGATTTTGAATTGGGCGAATTTGCGATGGCTCGAGTTTTAAATGCAACTCATTCTTGGCTTTTAGCGGAAGTTCCCGATAAATTTACATCGGAAGTGGCTCAAGCTTCATGATTTCCTTTTTTAGGTATTGGCTCCCCTGGGTTTTTGCGGGAGGTATAATTTTTTTTCTGTCTAGCAAACCTATGACTGAGTTTCCCGAGGTACCCTTTCCATTTGCTGATAAGATCGTTCATATTTTCCTTTACGCATTCTTTGGTTTTCTCTTTTGTCGCGCCATCACAGCCAAGCCGTATTCGTCGATTTGGCATATTCGCAATTGGGTGGCAGTTATCGTAACGGCGTTGTTAGCTCTGGCATACGGTATGACCGATGAATACCATCAAAGCTTTGTTCCTTCCCGATCTGTGGAAGGACTCGATCTATTGGCCGATACCTTGGGAGGAGGATTGGGAGCGATTTTTGCTCTTGGTTACCGCCACCTACTCCAAGTACTCTCGAATAAGAAAAATTATGGGCAAATTCACAACACTCGATAAATCTGCACTGACGAAAGACTGGCCCCTCGATGAAAGATCGGCTCTCGCACATTTTTTAGAAGAAGTGAAATTAGCCGAAGGTCAAAGTATCTTCGCGCCACTCGATACCGATCGAGGACTTTATTTTTTTGAATCTGGATCCGTTCGACTGATGATTGAAAACCAAATTCTGGATCTCAAGGAGGGTGAAACCTTTGGAGAGCTCTCTTTAGTTAGTTCGAATGCGAAACTTATCTCTGCTATTAGTGTACGCGAGTCGACACTCTGGTATTTAAGTTTTGAAGCTTACGCGCAATTGAAGAAAGCGGCGCCGGTAGTCAGCTTGAGATTAGCAGAGTCTATTTTACAAAAACTTTCCCTGACTCTGGGACAGATGCTTCCCCCACCCAAAACTTCCAGCGGCGGAAGTGTGGCCGGCAGCGAGCGTCTATAATATTTTTTTGTCTCTTCGACCTTCAACCGATGCGAAACCTCTGGAGATTTTCCATATTTAGAAAGTCGAATGGAAAATTCATGTCAATATTCTCAATCGCCTGAAAAGTATCGCCAGCTGAACGAAGAATTGGATAGGCGGGTGCGCGATCGCACGGATGAGCTTATTCGAGCCAACGAAGAGCTATCGCGTACCAATCGAGAGTTAGAGAAATTTGCATGGATTGCCTCTCACGACTTAAAGGAACCGCTCAGAAATATCAGTATCAATCTCAGCTTTTTACAAAAGAGATACGGTAAATATTTAACCGAACCTCTCGCAAACGAATGTCTTCAAGAAGCGTTTCGAAGTGCGAGAAAAATGCAGGATTTAATCACCGATATTTTGACGTATGCTGCGGTAAATAAGCCTCAGGAAAATTTCGAAGAGGTTTGCATAGTGGGTATTCTCAATGAAGTTCTCGATTCTTTAAAAATCAGTATTAAAGAGAAAAATGCTCGAATAAATATTCCAGCCCAGGTACCAAAGTTAAAAGTTGACCGAGCGCAAATTTTCCAGCTTTTCCAAAATCTGATCAGTAATTCTTTAAAGTATACTCGAGGACGAAATCCTGAAATTCAAATTGAAGTCCAAGACAGGGTAAATCAATTGATTTTTTCCATACGAGATAACGGAATAGGAATAAAAAAAGAATATTTGGATAAGATATTTCATATTTTTCAAAGACTTCACTCACGTGAAGAATTCGAGGGGACGGGGATGGGATTAGCAATTTGTAAAAAAATAGTGGAAAGACATCGCGGCCGCATTTGGGTTCAAAGTGAGGAGGATAAAGGGTCGGTTTTTTATTTTAGTCTTCCAAAATTGGCATTGAAAGCGGCAAACAGATGACGGCTTCATTTGAGCATATCCCGAATCGAGGGCCATTTCGCATTCTCTCCGTGGAGGATAATTCCACCGACGCACGATTGATTCTTGCGCTACTTAGAGAAAACAACCCCAACGTACACCTGACGCATTTGGCTGATGGAGAATTAGCCATGAAAGCTTTGCAGCAGTATATGGATCCACTTTCAACGGAAGCGCCAGATTTGATTCTTCTTGATCTGAATCTGCCGAAAGTAAGCGGATTTGAAATTTTAAAATTTATAAAAACAGAGCCGTCGCTGCGATCCATTCCGACGGTGATACTGACATCTTCGAATCACAGGAACGATATTGTTCGCTGTTATGATTCTTGCGCTAATTCTTATATGACCAAACCGAATGATTATTTAGAATTTGAAGAACTAATGCGAAGTATTTCGTCGCACTGGTTGGTTAAATCCAATTTGCCCACAAGAGTATGATTCCGTAATTGCGAAAAAGCTTCAAGATAGGCGACTTCCAGAAGGCTTTTCATTTCACTGAGAGAAATCAAAACTCCCTCGACTGCCAGAGAGGTCATAATCGACGAATCAAAATCGCAAGGACGAATTCCTGCGAAGTCCTTTGGATCATTGGTCACATTTACCGCCATTCCGTGATAAGAAACCCAACGACGAACGGCGATGCCTAGGCTGGCAATTTTTCGGATCTTGCGATCACGCTTGCTAGTCACCCAAACTCCAGTGGGCCCATAAGTTCCAGCCTCAAGTCCCAAATTTTTTAATATATGAATCAAAACCTTTTCATTGAGGCGCAGAAAGGAATGAATTCCCTCTGGAAAATTTTCCCCGTTTAAACGAATTAAAGGATAGATCACCAATTGTCCGGGCCCATGATAAGTTACGTCTCCTCCCCGCTCAATTTCGTACAGGGGAAGATCGCCAGCCAATATATTTTCCGATTTAGCGCGACGACCAAGGGTCAGAAGTGGCTCATGTTCGCAAAAAATAATTCCTTCGGGAGCTTCGCGCTTAGCAATCCTCTCTGCCCAAGTATGCTGCAAATCCCAAATTTTTTGATAATTCGGTTTGGGCTCACCCAGCAGAGACTCGATTTTGACAAATGCGCTCACTTTTTCTCCTAGGATGCCTTGGCTTTCGCGGCATGCGGCGCCTGGAATATATGAATGGCGTGTCCAAAATAAGCATCAGCGGCTTCCATAATTCCTTCAGGATAAGTGGGATGCGTATGAATGGTAAGAGCCAGATCTTCTACACTCGCTCCCATCTCGATAGCCAATGCTCCTTCAGCAATATAATTTCCAGCATCAGTTCCAACAATATGAACGCCCAACAGATCGTCCGTCTTTGCATCGCCAATGATTTTGCAGAAACCTTCGGCCGAATTATTGGCCAGAGCTCGTCCAAGCGCAGCAAAGGGGAATTTACCGACTTTGATTTCAATTCCTTTGGCTTTCGCTTCTGCCTCTGAAAGCCCGACGCTAGCGATCTCTGGACTCGTAAAGATTGCTCCAGGAATCACGCGATAATCCACTTGTGAATGTTTATCGCCCGCCATATGAGCCGCCGCAATGAGAGCTTCATGCGAGGCTCGATGAGCAAGTGCCGGCCCTGTTGTCACATCTCCGATCGCATAAATATGAGGAACTGATGTTTGCAGAGATTTATTTACGGGAACAAAACCCTTGGCATCGATTTTAATTCCGGACTTCTCCGTATTGAGAAACTTTGTGAAAGGACGTCTTCCTACACTCACCAATACGATATCGGCTTCGAAACTTACCTCTTTATTTTCAGAGTTGGTGCCTTTGACGATCGCGCCCTTACCTTTTAGCTCGGCAGATTTGACTTTGAAATTGGTATGGATTTCTGCACCACGAGACTGCAGAGATTTTTCCACCACTTTCACTAGATCTAAATCGGTTCCATTCAGAAGTTGAGGAGCAAACTCGAGAATGGTTACTTGAGTACCTAGCATGGCGTAGAAAGATCCAAGCTCAAGGCCAATAACGCCTCCACCAATTAAAATCATTTTCTTGGGAATTTCTGGAAGGCTTATGGCCTCTTTACTGGTGACGATTTTCTTTCCGTCTACTTGAATTCCGGGAAGCGACGAAGATTCAGATCCCGTGGCAATGACGGCTTGATCGAAATCAATTATTTCTTTTTTGGAAGAATCCTTCAGCGTCACTTCAATTTGTTTCGGAGATTTAAACTCTGCAGTCCCCATAAAAACTTCAATCCCATGGCGTTTGCAAAGCCCACCGATCCCACTAGTGAGTTTGAATACGACGGAATCTTTCCAGGCCACGAGCTTTTTCATATCGAGATCGAGCTTTTCAAATGAAAAGCCCATATCTTTGGCCGAGTGTTGCATTGTTTCATACAAATGCCCGGCGTGAATGAGGGCCTTAGAAGGAATGCATCCCCAATTCAAACAAGTTCCACCTAAATTATCACGGTCGATAAGCGCAACTTTTTTTCCAAGCTGTGCCAAGCGAATTGCGCATACATATCCCCCAGGGCCCGCACCAATAACTATCGAATCAAACTTTTTTGCCACTTTTCTTCTTACTCCTTCTCGATCTCAATCCAATTTCAAACAAAGGCCATTCGGGCCGGATTTTCCATATATTCACAAAACTGTCGAAGATATCCGGCAGCGATTGCTCCATCCACAATGCGATGATCGCAAGTAATATTGGTATACATCATCGGTCGAGACACAATCGTGTCTGACCCATTGATCTCTTTCACAATGGGGCGCTTTTTGATTTGAAACATTCCAAGAATCACAGTCTCCGGAAAATTAATAATGGGAGTCGCGTATAGTCCTCCAATATTTCCTGGATTCGTAATCGTAATGGTCGATCCGGTAAGATCCTGAATACTTGCTTTTCCGCTACGCGCCCGATCGGCCACTTCTTTAATCTCTTTGGCGAGTTGGAACACATCCTTTTGATCGCAATCGCGAACGACCCCCACCATTAAACCATTATCGGTCTGCACCGAAATTCCGTAATGGTAGTAATGTCGGATTACCACTTCATTTCTCTCTTCATCCAAAGTGGAATTTAAAATCGGGAATTTTTTAAGAGCCGCGATCGAGCCCCTTATAAAGAAAGGCAAATAAGTAAGTTTTACTCCCAATTTGGCCCGATCCGCATATTGATTCATTTCGTCACGAAGCTGGTTCACCTCTGTAAAATCGACTTCGTCAAAATGAGTAAAGTGCACGGCCTTCGTATAAGATTCAGAAAGCCGATCTGCAATTTTTCGTCGGATCCCGATAAAAGGAATTCTCTCTTCAAGATTTTTCATTCCTGCAGACGTGCTGCGCGTAGCTGGGGTTTGGGTTCCGGCCTTAGCTAAATCGGTACGAAGAACGCGTCCTCGATCACCACTCCCGTCCACCTGCGTGAGGGCAAGATTCATCTCGCGGGCCATTTTCCGAACGGCAGGAGATGCTAAAACTCTTTCAGAAGATTTCTCCGATACCTTCTGTGAAGGCTTTTCAGCTGGAGGCGCTGAATTTGCATTGGAAGTAGGAGCCGCCACTTTCTTAGGCGCGGCCTCTCTTTCTTCTGAAGCTTCTTTGCTTTCATCTTTCGATTTAGTCGCAGCAGCTCCGTCTTCTTCGATTTCGATCAAAGGAGCTCCTACTTTGGCGAGCTCCCCAGCCTTATAAAATAATTTCTTTACCACTCCCGATCGAGGAGCAGGAACTTCTACCGTGGCTTTATCCGTCATCACTTCCACCATGGTTTGGTCGGCCTTGATGCTATCGCCTTCTTTGACTTTCCAGGAAACTACTTCCCCTTCTGCAAGTCCTTCACCCAATTCTGGGAGTTTGAATGTACTCATAAAGTTCCCTTTCCTCTTTCTAAATCGTCTTTTCTAATGTGCCTGATGCAACATTCGCTCAATAAAAAACTCCGCAGCTCGATAGCTACTTCGAACCATCGGACCTGCCGCCACAAATTTAAATCCCATTTCTAAGCCCCGAGCTTCTAATTCTTGAAATTCAGACGGATCCACATAACGAATGACTGGGAGATGATTTTTGGTGGGCTGCAAATATTGCCCGAGCGTTAAAATATCTACATCTACTT
>JADMIO010842059.1_pt1 | contig 19088 bp, 17 predicted proteins | sample 8958161 | NCBI WGS metagenome assembly JADMIO01 (sample SAMN16585339, study PRJNA669376) | soil metagenome | isolation source: Crop rotation soil | place: USA: Cullars Rotation, Alabama | collected 2011
CTTTCCCCCGCTGATGCCGCGCGCCTGGGCGCGGATCTCGCCCGTCGACAGCGCCGCGGCCGGACGCACGGCCAGCGCCACCAGCCCGAGCACCGCCGCCACCACCACCCCGCGCCGCATCGGACTACGACAGCTCCTTCAGGTGTTCCGCCATCTCCTCCTTCCAGCGCGAGCCGAAAGTGAGGACGAGAACGTCGCGGATGAGCTTCTTGTCGTCGGCCAGCTCGACCAGATCGCCGCCGCCGTCCTTGGCGAGGTCGCCGTAGACGCGCGTCACCTGGGCGTAGAACTCGGGCTTCGGCGGCGCCTCGAAGGGCTTGTTGCCGTGCAGCGACTTCCACAGCTCGCGGTTGAAGGCGAGGTGGAGATGGTCGGTGACGTCGATGGTGCTGAGCGTCCCGCCGTCGTGGCGGAACTCTCCGACCAGCGACTCGAGTGGCTTCACGTCCTCGGGGTGCGGCGGCGAGCCGCCGATGAGGATGATGATCTTCTTCGACTTCTTCCGCCAGCTCAGCTCCTTGATGGCGGCGTCGACGCCGTCGAGCACCGCCTCCTCCCAATCGCCGCCGCCGGCGGCGTGGATGGTGGAGATGAAGCTCGTCAGCTTGTCGGTCTTGAAGCTGAGATCGGACCACTTGGTGACGTACTCGTCGCCCTGGTCGCGGTAGACGACGACGCCGACGCGGCTGGTCGGCACCATGCGCTGGATCGCGCGCACCAGCGACGCGGCGTGGTCTTTCACCTCGTCGATGACGAACTGCATGCTCTCGGTGGTATCGATCACCAGCACCAGGTCGAGGCCGGTCTTGCGCAGGCCGCCGACGTAATCGCCGAAGCTCCCGCCGAGACCGCCGATGCCGCCGCCGCCGAGCGAGAGCGGCGCGTTGCTGAGATCGACCGCCGGACCGGTGCCGAGCTTGGGGCCGACGCTGGCGAGGGTCGGCACGCGCGGCGCCTTGACGTTGCGCACCACCGGCCCCTGCGGCCGCTGCGCGTCCCGGCGTGGCGCCTTCGTCACCTCGAGCAGGCCGGCGTAGTCCTCCATCGAGGGCGCGCCGTCGGTCTCGACGCCGACATCCTCGATCTTCACCGGGATGGTCTGCACGCTGCGGATGACGGTGAGCGAGATGCCGGCGAACAGCAGCAGCAGGGCGACGTGCACCACCGTCGAGACGGCGAAGAAGCGCGCCCCGCCGTACTGGTTGCCCGACCAGGGGTCGAACCGCGCGGGATCCTTTTGGGGATCCTGTTCGGAGCCTGGCGGGCGCTCCTCGGCCATGAAAGACCTTACTCCGACTTGCTGCGCTGAGCGGCGATCGCGACCTGCGAGGCGCCGGCCTTCTGCGCGATCGACAGGATCTTCACCGCCTCGCCGAACAGCACCTGGCGATCGCCCTCGAGCACCACCGGGACGTCGGGCTTGCCGCTGATCAGGCCGCGTAGCACGTCCTCGATCTGATCGAGCGAGGTCGGCTGGCTGTTGACGTAGATCTCCTCCGCGGAGGTGACGGTGACGGTGATTTCGCGCGGCTGCGCGGTGGTGCTGTCGACCTCCGGCAAGCTGATCTTCGCCCCGGAGTCGATCATCGCGGCGCTGCTGACCATGAAGATGATCAGCAGCACGAGGAAGATGTCGGTCAGCGGCGTGATGTTGATCTCCGACATGATCGGAGATCGGCCGCGCTTCTTCAGACTACCGAGCGCCATGCGCCTGCCGACCGAGATGGATCGCGTCCAGCACCCGGTTCGAGGCGATGGTCAGCGCCGCCTCGACGCGCTCGATGCGGGTCTGAAAGTAGTTGTAGAAGATGACCGCGACGATCGCGACCGCGAGCCCGAGGCCGGTGGCGATGAGGGCCTCGGAAATGCCGGCAGCCACCACCGAGAATCCGCCGCTCCCCATCACGGCCATGTTGTGGAAGGCCTTGATGATGCCGATGACGGTGCCGAAGAGGCCGATGAACGGCGCGCTCGCGCCGACCGTGCCGAGCACCCACAGCGGCCCCTTCAACGCCTCGACCTCCTCGAAGCGCTTCTCCTCGGTGAGGTCGGCGAGATACTCGAGCGAGTCGCTGGCGTGGCGCGCGAGGACGTCGGTGAAGATGCGCCCCGCCGGGGTCGCGACCTTTGAGCGCGCCGTCTGCAACGCCTCGCTCACCTGGCCCTTCTCGAGGCTCGGCGTCAGTCCGCCGGACAGCTGCATCGTCTCGCTGACGACGTTGCGCAGCGCCCACATGCGCTCGAAGACGATGCTGACGGTGACCACCGAGAAGATGAGCAGCGGATAGGTCGCCAACCACCCCTTCTGGATCATTTCGAGGACGCTCAAACCCTCCACAGGGCGTCTCCTTCTTGCAGGCGACCGGCGCGACCGCCCACGCGGCGCGACGGACCCAGCACTCAATCGCCGTCGCGAGTCGCGGAATCTGTCGATATCAAAGAAGCTTCGGTCGGATCACTCCTCGTTACCGACCGTCCACAGAGGTGTCAAACCTTCCTCGCCCTGCGGCTGGTGGTTGGTGGTGACCGGCTGATCGCGCCACATGAGCGGCGCGAATCGCCTGATTATTTTCTTGATTTGGTTTCCAGGGGGCGCATTATGCCGCCTCTGGACGGTGGGGACCATCCACTCAGCACATGGGAAGCAGGCAATGCACGGAATCGCGAAACTCACCTTCAGCGGTGGCGAACGACTCATGCCCGCGCGCAACGGGTACGACCGCGAGTTGGTGTTCGACGAAGCCGAATGCTGCGCGCGGCGGCACGGCGAGGTGCGCTTGGAGCTCAGCTCGAGCGCGGTGCTGATCCGCCTCGCGCACACGTCGGTGGGCACCTGCAGCCAGTGCCGGCGTCCCATCGACCGCCTCGACTTCACGCTCGGTGCACAGCACCTGTGCCGCCGTTGCGTGCGAGTGAGCGCGCGCTAGCGCCCGCCCTTTCTCGCTCACGGCCGAGCGGGCAGAATGCCGCATGGCCGTGAAGCCGACATCCGCCGACGAACCCTGGCTGGTCACCGAGGAGGCCGCGGCCCGCGTCGAAGCCGACCTCGAGGCGCCGGAGCGGGTGCGCCTGCGCGCCGGCCTGATCTCGCTGGTGGTGGGCACGCTGCTGCTCGGCCTCAAGTACCTGGCGTACCAACTGACCGGCTCGACGGCGATTCTCTCCGACGCGCTGGAGAGCATCGTCAACGTCATCGCGGCGCTGTTCGCGCTCGGCGGCCTGGTGGTCGCCGGCTGGCCGGCGGATCGCAATCATCCCTACGGCCACGGCAAGATCGAGTTCTTCAGCGCCGCCTTCGAAGGCGGCCTGATCGCGTTCGCGGCGGTGGTCATCATCAAGGAGGCGGGCGAGGCGCTGCTGTTCGGCCACGAGGTTCGGCAGATCAACTTCGGCCTGCTCATCACCATCGGCGCCGGGCTCGCCAATGCCGCGCTCGGCCTGTTCCTGCTCCAGGTCGGCCGCCGCCATCACTCGGCGACACTGATCGCCGACGGCACGCACGTGATCAGCGACTTCTGGACCAGCATGGCCACCGCCGTCGGCCTCGGCCTGGTGATGTTCACCGGCTTCGCCTGGCTCGACGCCGTGGTCGCCGGCCTGGTGGGCCTGAACCTGGTGTGGACGGGGCTCGGGCTGGTGCGCCACGCCGCCGGCGGCCTGCTCGACGAGGAGGACATCCCGCTGCTGCAGAAGGTCGTGCACGCGATCAACGCCAACCTCTGCCCCGGCGTGGTCCGCATCCACTTCCTGCGCGCGATTCGCTCTGGGCGCTTCACCCACGTCGACGCGCATCTCGTGGTGCCCGAGTTCTGGAGCGTCGAGCAGGCGCACGAGTTCGGCGATGCCTTCGAGCGCCGTGTCATGCGCAGCCTCGATCTCGACGGCGAGATCGCCTTCCACGTCGATCCCTGCCACCGCCAGTTCTGCGCCGGGTGCGACGTCGAGCCCTGCCCGATCCGCCTCGCCCCGTTCACCGGTCGCACCTGGATCCCGCTCGAAGAGGCGGTGCGTCCGGATACCTGAGCTGGCACGGGTTCACTCGCGGGTCAGATCGCGGCCTTCCTTCGCCGCCTGCTCGATCTCCTCGAGGGTGAACGACTCGCCCGCCGGCGCGCCGGCGAGATCGCGCAGGCGCACGCCATCGACGTCCGGCCGCTTCTGCAGGGCGTAGAACTGCACGTAGCGCGCAACCTCCTGCTCGACCTCGGGAACCGATCGACGCGGCACGCCCTGCGGCCGGTCGCGCACCATGTCGCGCTCGTAGCTGTTGTAGACGTACGCCGCCCAGTTGTAGTCGATCTCGCCGCTGGCGACACGGCGCGACACCGCGGTGACGAGATCGAACAGCTCCGGCACCAGCACATCCGGCGGCGGGTTGAGCAGCAGCATGCGGTGCATGCGCAACACGGCCTGGCGCCGCTCCTCGAGCGAGCCGGTCGCCTCCTCGCGGGCCGCGATGCGCTTGAGATACCACTGCGCGCCGACGCCGATGATCTGGCTCTGCCAGTACCAGCCGGCGCCCGCGATCACCGCCCCGGCCAGCGCCACGCCGAGCGCGATGCGCCCGCTCCGCGTCATCCGATCAGCTCCAGCAGCTCGAGCTCGGTCTCCGCCGTGCGCCGGCCCAGGCTCGCAAGCTCGACGCTCTTCACCAGCCCGTCGAGGTGCGTCTTGGCCTGGGTGATGCAGATCGTCGCCCACTTGAGGTTGCCGAACACCTCCCAGAAACGCACCCGCTCGAGCCCGATCGCTGCCCCGCCCGCGTCCTGATACGCCGCCAGCAACTCCTCGCGCCGGCCGATGCCGCCGACCGGCAGGTCGTCACTGCCGAAACGCCACGCCCGCACGCACAGCCAGCCGAGATCCTCGGCGGGGTCGCCGATGTGCGACAGCTCCCAGTCCAGGATCGCGCGCAGGCCCTCGGGGCCGAACATGACGTTGCCGACGCGATAGTCGCCGTGCACCAGCGTGCGATGCGCCGCGTCGGGCAGCCGTTGCCGCAGCCAGCGGAAGGCGAGCTCGAACACCGGATGCGGCTCGGGAGCGATGCCGCGAAAGATCTGCTCGTAGCGATCGAGCTCGGCCAAGGCGGGCGACTCGCCCGCCGCCGGCGCGGCGAGAAAGCCGAGTTCGTGCGCCACCGCATCCACGGTATGGATGTGCGCCAGCGTCGCGCCGAGCTGCGCCGTCAGCGCGGCGCGCGCGCCGGCGTAGGCATCGTCGCGCAGCAGACGCCGCGGCAATGTCTCGCCCTCGACGCGGGCCATCACGTACGAGGGCGCGCCGAGCTCGGCGTCGTCCTCGGCGAGCCAATAGGGGCGCGGCACCGGCACGCCGCAGGCGTACGCCGCCTGCTGGACGCGGTACTCCTCGCGCCGCTGCGTCTGCAGCGTGCTGCTGCCGGGATCGCGCCGCAGGATCAGCGCCAGGCGCTCGCCGCCGACGTCGGCGTCGAACGACCAGATCTCGCGCGAGGCGCCGCCAGGCAGCTTGCGCACGTTCTCCACCTGCACCGCCGCGCCGGTCTGGCGTCCAATGAAGGCCTCCAGTCGCTGGCGCAGCTCGTCGGCGTCCATGGCAGGCAGAGCTGACATACAAACGCCGCGGACGCCAAGGCTGGCCAGCTCGTCCGCCGCAGCAGCTGCCGCGCGATGCCGGGCTCCTTGGCCGGCGTGCAGTTCACATCAACTGCACCGACGCGCCGCCGCTGGGCACGACCGGGAAGCAGTGCTCGCGCGCCGCGGCGCCCGCACGGCTGCGATAGAAGGTTTCCTCCATGCGGGCGACGAATCGCTCCACATCGGCAGCCCGCACCAGGTTGATGGTGCAGCCGCCGAATCCGGCACCGGTCAGCCGCGCTCCCAGCGCGCCGTTGCTTCGCGCCGTCGCGACCAGCTCATCGAGCGCGTCGCAGCTGATCTCATAGTCGTCGCGGCAGCTCGCATGCGACGCGTTCATCAACGCGCCGAGACGTGTCCAGTCGCCGGCCGCCAGCGCTTCCTCGGCGGCGGCGACCCGTTCCGCCTCGGTCAGCACGTGGCGCACGCGCCGCAGCAGCACGGGCGGGAAAGGCGGGAGCGCCGCGGCTAATACATTCACCCACTCGTCCAGCGGACGCTGCGGCGCCCGCCGCTGCAGCTCGCCGAGATTCGCCAGCGGCATGTCGGGGTCGAGCACGCTGTCGAAGATGCGGCAGGCGAGGCGGCACTCGCGCACCCGCAGATTGTACGCGTCGCGCGCGGCGCCCGACTTCTCCGCCTCGACGAGGCTGTGGCAGACGACGAAACCGGCACCGGGCGGAATCGCCACCGGACGCGTGCGCAGCGGAAAGAAGTCGATGTGCAGCGCATGCCCCGGCTGCGCCAGGAGGCAGACGGCCTGGTCCATGCCGCCGCTGTGCGTGCCGACGTAGCGCTCCGCGGTCGCGGCGAGGTCGGCGAGGAGATGCGCCGCCATGTCGCGGCCGTTCACCGCCAGCATCGCCAGCATGCTGCCGACCACCAGCGCCGAGGACGAGGACAGGCCGGCGCCGGGCGGAATGTCGCCCGCGATGAGGAAGTCGCCGCCGCGCAGCGCGCCGGCGCCGAGCTCCTCGATCAGCCCCTGCGCCGCGGCGCGATGATAGTTGGCCCAATCGCCGGACGGGCCGGGATCGATCGTCTCCTCCAACGCATACTCGCGCGGCGGAAAGCGATCGCCGCTACTGGCGACGGTGACCGTGCGATCCCGCCGCGGCGCCGCAGCGAGGTGGACCTCGCGGTCGATCGCGAACGGCAGCACCGGCAGCCCGTTGTAGTCGGTGTGCTCGCCGATCAGATTGACCCGTCCCGGCGCCCGCACCAGCGCCGTCGCCGCGCGCCCGTAGCGCGCGGCGAATCGCGCCGCCAGCGCCCCGACCTCGCTCACGGGCGCGGCTCCGCGAACAGGGTCTGCGCCGCGGCGAGATCTTCGGGCGTGCCGACGTCGGACCACGGACCGCGCACCGGCAATGCGCGCACGGCGCAGCCGTCGCGCACCATCTCCGCCACCGCCTGCGGCAGCTCGTACTCGCCGCGCGGCGAGGGCTGCAGCTGCCGCGCGTAGGCGAGGGCGAGCGGCGCGAACGCCATGATGCCGGCGTTGTTCCAGCCCGTGGTCGAGCTGCCGGGCGCGGGCTTCTCCACCAGCGCTTCGACCCGGCCGTCGCCGCCGACGTAGACCGCGGCACCGCGCCACGGATCGTCGACGGCATTCACCGCCAGCAGCGCATCGCAGGGGCGGCGCGCGTAGGCGTCGAGCAGCTCGGCGTAGAACGGAATCGGCACCAGGATGTCGCCCCAACTGACGACGAATGGCGCATCCGCGAGGAGCGACTCCGCCAGCAGCAGCGCCCGCGCGGTGCCGTCCATTCGCGCCTGACGGCGATACACGATCGCCAGCCCGAGCTCGCGGCCGTCGCCGAGCGCCGCCTCGATCTGCTCGCCGAGGTACCCCGTCACTACCACCGCGCGCCGGATGCCGCCGCGGGCGAGCCCGGTGAGGACGCGCACGATCATCGGCATGTCGGCGACGCGCAACAACGGCTTCGGCCTGTCGGCGGTCAGCGCCCCCATGCGGGTGCCGCGCCCGGCGGCGAGCACGACGGCGGTTTCGATCGCGGCCACGACCGGACGCTACCCTCTCCCGCCGGCGTTGGGGAGAGGCGCGCGCGTCCCGGCCTCACCCACCCGCCGTACAGCTGATCGCGAGCCGGCGTGGCGAGGGACGCTCTCCACATCCACGGTCAACTGTGGTTTCTCTGCCCTTCGCAGGAGGATGGTCATGACCGCGAGACGATCGGCGTTGGTGCGCCCCAAGCTCGACTATCCGCACATCCCGTATCACGGGCTGTTGCGCCGCACGGTGGAGCGCTTTCCCGACAAGTGGGCGACCGTGTTCCACGACGAGATGCTGACGTTCCGCGAGCTCGAGGGCGCGAGCAACGCCCTCGCCCACGGGCTGCGATCGCTGGGCGTCGGCAAGGGCGATCGGGTCGCGCTGCTGATGACCAATCGCCCGGAATACGTCGTCAGCTTCGAGGCGACGTCGAAGGTGGGTGGCACCGTGACGCCGATCAACCCCGCCTACCATGCCGACGAGGTCGAGTATCAGCTCAACGACTCCGAAGCGCGGGTGCTGATCGTCCACGAGGAGCGCTATTCGATCGTCGAGTCGATCCGCAAGAACCTCACGACCGTGCGCCACATCCTGGTCGTCGGCGAGGCCCCCGCCGGCACCGAATCGTGGGACGCGCTGGTCCGCGATCATCCCGCGACCGCGCCCCCGGAAGTCGACCTCGACCTCGACCGCGATCTCATCGCCCTGCCCTACTCCAGCGGCACCACCGGCCTGCCGAAGGGCGTGATGCTCAGCCACCGCAACCTGCTGAGCAACCACCTGCAGTGTTGCTCGGCGGCGCGCATCACCGAGCGCGACGTGCTGCTGCTCTTCCTGCCCTTCTACCACATCTACGGCAGCATGCTGATGGGCAGCGCGGTCGTGGCCGGCGCCACGCTCTGCATCATGGAGCGGTTCGAGGCGACGGCGGCGTTGTCCATCACCCAGCGCTACGGCGTGACGCTCTTCTACGCCGTGCCGCCGGTGCTGCTGGCGCTGACCCATCTGCCGCAGCTCAAGGAGTTCGATCTCTCCTCGGTGCGCTACATCATGAGCGGCGCGGCGCCGCTCCCGCCCGAGGTGGCGCGGCGCATGCAGGAGGTGAGTGGGCTCACGGTGCTCCAGGGGTACGGGCTCACCGAAGCGGCGCCGTTGACGCACCTCAATCCGGTCGACGATCCGCAGCGCGTCCGCCTCGAATCGGTCGGCATCCGCATCTCCGACGAGGAGGAGCGGATCGTCGATGCCGACGACCCGAGCAGGGAGGTGGCGCCGGGCGAGACCGGCGAGCTGATCGTCCGCGGCCCGCACGTCATGCAGGGCTACTGGAAGGCGCCCGAAGAAACCGCGCGGGCGCTGCGCGACGGCTGGCTGCACACCGGCGACATCGCCCGCCAGGACGAGGACGGCTTCGTGTACATCGTCGACCGCAAGAAGGAGATGATCAAGTACAAGGGCTTCGGGATCGCCCCCGCCGAGCTCGAAGCGGTGCTGCACGAGCATCCCGCGGTCGCCGACTGCGCCGTCGTTCCGCGCAAGGATCCCGAGGCGGGCGAGATCCCTCGCGCCTTCGTCGTCTGCGCCGCCGGCCAGGCGGTGAGCGAGGACGAGCTGATGCGTTTCGTCGCCGGGCGTGTCGCCACCTACAAGCAGGTGCGGGCGGTCACCTTCATCGACGAGATCCCCAAGAACCCGTCGGGTAAGATCCTGCGGCGGGTGCTGCGGGAAAAGGATTGACGGGACGTCCCCGCGCCGCTGCCGCGCTCGTCCGGGCGCGGCGCTGAGCGTCTGCAGCCGCACGACGACATGCCCTCATGCGCATCCTGATCGCCGGTGCCGGCGCGCTGGGATCGGTCTTCGGCGGCTTTCTCCGCCAAGCCGGCGACGAGGTGACGCTGCTCGGCCGCGCCGCCCATCTCGACGCCATCGCCCGCGACGGGCTGCGGATCGACGGGCTGTGGGGCGAACATCGGGTGCGTGGGTTCGCGTCCGCCACCGAGCCCGCGGCGCTGGTTGGGCCGTTCGACGCCATCCTGTTGCCGGTGAAGTCGTACGATACGGCGGCGGTCGCTGAGTCGGTGGCTCCGCTGCTGGCCGCTGACGGGGTGATGATCTCGCTGCAGAATGGACTCGGCAACGTCGAAGTGGTGGAGCGCGCCGTCGGCGCGGAGCGCGCGCTCGGGGCGCGGGTCATCTTCGGCGCGACGATCCCCGCCGCCGGCTGCGTGCGCGTCACCGTCTTCGCCGACCCGACGGCGATCGGCGCTCTGCAGCCGGGCCGCTTCCGGGAGCGGGATCGACTGGCGCGGGACTGGGCGGCGCGCATCGACACCGCCGGCGTGCCGGCGGCCTACACCGACGCGCTGCCGGCGGCGTTGTGGGCGAAGGTCTTCTACAATGCGGCGCTGAACCCTCTCGGCGCGCTGCTCGACCTGCACTACGGCGCCCTGCCCGAGCTTGCCGCGAGTCGCGCCCTGATGGACGACGTGATCGCGGAGGGGTTCGCGGTCGCCAGCGCCGAGGGCGTCGCGCTCAAATGGCCCGATGCCGCCGCGTACCGCGACGAGTTCTACGGCCGGCTGGTACCGGCGACATACCACCACCGCTCGTCGATGTTGCAGGACCTGTCGCTGGGACGACGGACGGAGATCGATGCGATCAATGGGGCGGTGTGGCGACGCGGCGAAGCGTTGCACATTCCGACTCCGGTCAATGCCGCGTTGACGCGGCTGGTTCGAGCGGTGGAAGAGAGCGGACATTGAACGAAGCGCGCGAAACCAACTATTGGTTACGCCTGATCGAATCGCGAACCTCCTGCCCGCGGTGAAACTGGCCGCCCTCGTCGACGAATCCGCCCAGCTGATGACGACTCTTACGAAGTCGATTGCCGAAAGGGATCGCACGATGAAATGTTCCGGCTCCTCCCTTTTGCCTTTCGTGTTGTGCCTTGGGCCTTTTGCCGTGCGGACCCGCTGATGTCGCTGAGCATGACCAGAACGCATCTCGACGCCATCTTCGAGGACGCCAGGGCGTCGTTTCCGCACGAGGCGTGCGGCTTCATCGTCGAACGCGCAGGCCGCGTCGAGGTGGTGCGCGTCACCAACATCCAGAACGAGAAGCATGCCGCGGATCCGGAATCGTTCCCGCGGACGGCGGAGATCGCCTACACGATGGGGCAGGAGGCGGTGCCAATTCTCGTCGGCCACGACCGCGGCGACCTGGTGATCCGGGCGATCTACCACTCGCATCCGCAGCACGCGGCGTACTTCAGTGCCGAGGACAAGAAGCAGGCGACGGTGTGGGACGAGCCGAGCTATCCCGAGGCGACGCAGATCGTCGTTTCGGTGATCGACGGCGAGGTGCGCGACCTGAAAGCGTTCCGCTGGCAGGAGGCCGGGCGCGACTTCGTCGAGGTGCCGCTCGAGATGCCGTCGTGACGGCGCTGCATCATACGCTGACCGGCAGCGGCCCGCTCGCCGTCGTCCTCACCCACGGCCTCGCCGCGAGCGAGGCGATCTGGGCGAAGCAGGCCTCGGCGCTTGCCCCCCGCTATCGCGTGCTCACCTGGGATCTGCGCGGACACGGACAGTCGGCGCCGAATCCGGCGCCCTGCACGATCGCCGACCTCGCCGACGACCTGCGCACCGTGCTCGACGACGCCGGCGTCGACCGCGCCGTCATTCTCGGCCACTCCGCCGGCGGCGTGGTGGCGATGCGCTTGGCCCTCGATCACCCCGACCGCACCGCCGGCCTGGTGCTGGTCGGCACCGCCAGCGAGTGCAACGACCGCGCCCGCCAGTTCTACGAGGACCTGGCGGCGATCGCCGAGGAGCGCGGGATGGATCCGGTGCGCAAGCGCCTCGGCATCGGCGCCGACGCGGCCAAGCAATCGCCCACCGATCCCGCCACCTTCGCCCGCGTCGCCCGCGCCATGGCGAGTCTCAACGCCGCGCCGCTGACGCCGCGCCTGGCGGAGATCGCCTGCCCGGCGCAGATGATCGTCGGCGAGAAGGACTTCCTCGGCGCCGGCGGTTCGGTGATCCTCAGCCGCGCCATCGCCGGCTCCCGCCTGGCGATCGTCCCCGAGCGCGGGCACGGAATCTTCGCCGAGGACCCGGACGGATTCAACGCGCTCGTGCTCGAGTTCCTCGCGACCGTGCCGGTCTGAGCCACCGCCCATGCGACTCGGTATCCTCCTTTTTCCCCAGCCCGGTCTGTCGGCGCACCTGGCGCGCATGGTGGAGGGGCTGGGCTTCGACAGCCTGGTGTTCGCCGATACGCAAAACATCACGCCTGAAGTCTGGGGCCAGCTGATGCTGGCGGCGCGCGACACCGAGCGCATCGAGCTCGGTACCGGCGTCACCAACCCCGGCACGCGCGACGCGGCGGTCACGGCGTCTGCCGCGGCCGCGCTGCAATTGGAGAGCCAGGGACGGGCGATCTGCGGCATCGGCCGTGGCGATTCGTCGCTGGCGAAGATCGGCCGTGGTCCGGTGTCGCTGCAGGAGTTCGAGACCTACGTGACGCGGCTGCAGAGCTATCTGCGCGGCGAGACGGTCGATCGCGACGGCGCGCCGAGCCGCATCGAGTGGCTCGCCGACGCGGCACTGCCGAAAGTGCCGCTGGAGATCGCCGCCACCGGCAAGCGGGTCATCGAGCTCGCGGCGCGCCACGCCGACCGCATCGTCTTCGCCCTCGGCGCCGACGAGCAGCGCCTCGCGCGCGCGATCGAGACCGCCCGGGGCGCCGCCGCCGCGAGTGGGCGCGATCCGGCTTCATTGCAACTCGGCGCCTGGGTCAATTCCGTCGTGTATCCCGACGTCGCGGCGGCGCGCGCCGCGGTGCGCGGCGGCCTCTCGGTGTTCGCGCACTTCTCCGGCTTCGCCGGCATGAAGACGGAGGCCATGGATCCCGCGTTGCGTGAGGCGGCGTCACACCTCCGCAGCCATTACGACGTGCGCGATCACGGCCGCTCGGACACGGCGCATGCGCAGCAGCTCGATGACAGCTTCGTCGACGGCTTCGGCATCGTCGGGCCGGTCGAGACGGCGCTGCCGCGCTTTCAGCGCCTGGCTGCGCTCGGACTCGATTTCTGCCGCGTCATCCCGGGTTCGCGTGATGCGGCGCCCGACGTGCTGGCGGCGTCGATGACGACCCTGGCAACGGTCGTCCGCCCCGCCGTGGCGTGAGCTCTCAGCCGCGCCGGAACGCGTCGTCGAACAGCGCTTGGTTGCGGCCGTAGATCTGCTGCCCGCCGGCGACGTACAGCACCTCGCCGGTGATCCAGCTGCCGGCGGGCGAGGCCAGGAACACGGTCGCGTAGGCGATCTCGTCAGGGCCGCCGAAACGGGCGATCGGAATGCCCTCGCACAGCGTGTCGATCTGCGGATCGTAGGTCACCTTGAACGCCTCGGTTTGGATCGGCCCCGGGGCGATGCAGTTGACCCGCACCTTCGGCCCCCACTCGATCGCCAGGCTCTTCGCCAGCTCGAGCAGGCCGGCGCGCGCCGCCGAGGTGTGGGCGATGCCGGGAAAGCCGCGGCCGATGACGGCGATGATGGTGGTGATGCTGCCGCCGCGGCCGTCGAGCATCTGCGTGCCGATGATCTGGGTCACGTTCCAGGTGCCGGTGAGATTGGTCTCGATCACCGCGTGCCAGCCCTTGGCGGTGAACTCCCGCGCCGGCTGTGCGAACTGGCCGCCGGCGTTGTTGATCAGCATGTCGACCTGGCCGTGGCGTTCGCGCACCAGCTCGCCCAGGGCCTCGACGCTGGCGCGGTCGCGGATGTTGACGAACGCCGTCTCCACCCGTCGCCCGTGCGCGGCGCGAATCTCAGCCGCCGCCACCTCCAGCCGCTCGACGTTCCGCGCCGCCAGGATGAGGTCGGCACCCGCCTCCGCGAGCTGATCGGCGATCGCCCGTCCGAGCCCGGTGCCCGCGCCCGTGATCAGCGCCGTCTGCCCTTTGCAGAGCGCGGGATGGAAGACGCGGACACGCGGTGGCGGTGGAGGCAGCATGGGGGGCGGCGGATGCCTATGGCCTATGGCTTATGGCTTATGGCTTATGGCTGATGGCTGATGGCTGATGGCTGATGGTGTGGTTGATGCCTCGGAGTCGACACACAAAGGCTCCTGCCATAAGCCATACGCCGTAAGCCATACGCCATACGCGCTGTGGCAACGTGCGAGCCGCGACGCTCACACGTTTCCGTAGCCCTCCAACTTGGCGATGATCTGCATCATCACCTCGTCGGCGCCGCCGCCGATGCTGAGCAGGCGGGAGTCGCGCCAGTAGCGCGACACCAGGTACTCATCCATGTAGCCGTAGCCGCCGTGGAACTGCATGCACCAGTCGGCGACGTTGCGCACCAGGCGGCCGGCGGCGAGCTTGGCCATCGAGGTCTCGCGCGTCGCATCCTCGCCGGCGACGTACATGCGGACGCAGTGGTAGTTCAGCTGCCGCAGCATCTCGATGTCGGTCTGCAGCTCGGCGAAGGTGAACTGCACGTGCTGCTTGAGCGACAGCGGCTTACCGAACACGGAGCGATCCTTGGTGTACTGGACCGTGCGGTCGAGCATCGCCTGCGCCCCGGCGGCAGCGCCGATCGCGGCGACCATGCGTTCCTTCTGAAACTGCTGCATCTGGTAGATGAAGCCCCAGCCCTCCTCGCCGATGCGGTTCTCGACCGGCACCCGCACGTCCTCGAAGACCAGCTCGGCGGTGTCGGAGCAGTGGTTGCCGACCTTCTCGAGCTTTTTCGCCACGCCGAAGCCGGGCGAGTCGGTGGGAACGACGAGCAGGGTGAAGCCGTGATGCCCCGCCTCGGCATCGGTCTTGGTGAGCAGGGTGATGAAGTCGGCCTGGGTGCCGTTGGTGATGAAGATCTTGCGCCCGTTGACGACGTAGTAGTCGCCGTCGCGCTTCGCCTGGGTGCGGATCGAGAACACGTCCGAGCCCGCGCTCGGCTCGGTGACGCCGATGGCGCCGACCATCGTCCCTTCGATCGCCGGCCGCAGGTAGCGCTGCTTGAGATCCTCGCTGGCGAAGTCGTGCAGCGCCGGCGTGCACATGTCGGTCTGGACCATCAGCGCCATCGGAATCCCGTTGCACGGACAGGCCTCCGACATCGCCTCGCAGTAGGCCGCCGTCCACCAGTAGTCGAGCCCGCTGCCGCCGTACTGCGGATCGTACGTGATGCCGAGCATGCCGAGCTCACCGGCGCGCTTGAACACCTGATGCGCGGGGAAGGTGCGCGCCTTCTCCCACTCGTCGATGTGCGGATTCACCTCGTTGACGAAGAAGTCGCGGATCGTCTTCTGAAACGCCTTCTGCTCGGCGGTGAAATAGTCCATCGCCGATCGACGTAGCATCCCCCCGAGGGCTTGAATAGCGCGGCAATCCGCCCTTTGCGCAGCCGGATCGCGGCCCGGTGTCCGCGGTGATCTCGGTGCTGACGCCTCACGCCGCCGCGCGGTAGCGGAGGATGCGGCGCACCGGATAGCGCTCCGCCAGGCGAGCCCACATGCCGTACATCACCGGCAGCACCACCAACGTCAGCGCGCAGGCGCTCAGGGTGCCGCCGACGATGACGACGGCGATCGGGCGCTGCACCTCGCTGCCGATGGCGTGGCTCATCGCCGCCGGCACCAGACCCAGGGCGGCGAGCGCGGCGGTCATCAGCACCGCGCGCAGGCGATCGCGGCAGCCGGCGCGGATGGCGGCGTCGAGGGCGCGGCCGGCGCGGCGCTGCTCGAGCACCGCCGACAGCACCAGCACGCCATTCAGCGACGCCTGGCCGATCAGGGCGATGAAGCCGACCGCTGCCGAGACCGACAGCGGCATGCCCATCCACACCAGCCCGGCGACGCCGCCGACCAGCGCGAACGGCACGTTGAGCAGCACCAACACCGCCGGCGCGAAGGTGCCGAAGGCGTTGAACAGCAGGACCAGGGTGATCAGCAGCGCCACCGGCACGACCAGCTCGAGGCGCGCCATCGCCCGTTCCTTGCTCTCGAACTCGCCGCCCCACTCCATCGTCACGCCGGGCGGCAGCGGCAACGCGGCGGCGACCTTGGCCCGCGCCTCGTCGACGAACGAGCCCATGTCGCGGCCGCGCACGTTCATCCGGATGCCGATGTAGCGGTGGCCGTTCTCACGGCTGATGGCGGCGCGGCCAAGGCCGACGTCGACGTGCGCCAGCGTCTCCAGCGGCACCGTCAGCGACGCCTGCACGGGCACCTGCAGCTTGCGGATCTTGTCGATGTCGTCGCGCGCCGCGGTCGGGTAGCGCAGGACGATGTCGAAGCGCCGCTCGCCGTCCCAGAAGACGCCGACCGGCTGGCCGCCCAGCGCCGCCTGGAGGATGTGCTGAAAGTCCTCCATGTCGAGGCCGTAGCGGCCGAGCGCCTGGCGGTCCGGCTCGACCCGCACCTGCGGCACCTCGCTGCTCTTGACGATGCCGAGGTCGGCGACGCCGGGCACGTCGGCGATCGCGGCGGTCGAGCGCTCGGCCAGATCCTGCAACTGCCCGAGATCGTCGCCGAAGATCTTGAGCGCGATCTGGCCGAACTGGCCGGAGATGTTCTCGTTCACGTTGTCGCGGATCGGCTGCGAGTAGTTGGCCTCGACGCCGGGGATCTCGGTCAGCGACGCATCGAGCTGCGCGATCACATCGTCGAGCGAGTCGACCCCCGCCGGCCAGCGATCGGGCGGTGTCAGGCGGACGAAGAATTCGAGGTTGTTCGTCAACGTCGGATCGGTGCCGTCCTCGGGGCGCCCGAGCTGGGAGAGGATCGTGTCCACCTCCTGGTTCTGCTCGAGGATGCGGGTGATGCGCGGCACCAGCGTGCGCCCCTCGTCGAGGCTGATGTTCGAGGGCAGGGTGAAGGTGATGTAGAGCGAGCCCTCGTTGAGCTCGGGCAGGAACTCCGACCCCTGGCGCGACAGCGCGAACACCGCCGCGCCCAGCGCCAACACGCTGCCGATCAGCACCAGCGGTCCGTTGCGCAGCGCCCAGCGCAGCGTCGGCTCGTAGGCGGCCTGCGCCAGCGTCAGCACCGGCGAGATGCGATGCCGGATCGGCTTGCGGAAGACGAAGGTGGCGAGCACCGGCACCAGCGTCACCGAGAAGAGCAGCGCGCCGACCAGCGCCGCCACCACCGTGTTCGCCATCGGCGCGAAGATGCGGCCCTCCACGCGCTGCAGCATGAAGATCGGCAGGTAGGCGGCGATGATGATGAGCAGCGAGAAGATGGTCGGCCGCACCACCTCGGTGGTGGCGCGCTCGATGAGGTCGCGGATCGAGTCGAGCGCCGGCACCGGATCGTGCGACGAGAGGCGGTGGACGATGTTCTCGATGATCACCACCGCGCCGTCGACGATGATGCCGAAGTCGACCGCCCCCATGCTCAACAGATTGGCGCTCATGCCACGCATGCTGAGGTAGAGGAACGCCGACAGCAGCGAGAGCGGAATCAGCGCCGCGACGATGAGGGCGGCGCGGATGTCGAGCAGGAAGACGAACAGCACCAGGGTCACCAGCAGCCCGCCCTCGAGCAGGTTGTGGGCGACGGTGTGCAGCGTCGTCTCGACCAGATCGGTGCGATCGTAGAACGGCGTCACCTGCACGCCGGGCGGTAACAGGCGGGCGTTGAGCTCGCCAATCGCCGCTCGCACGCGGTCGAGGACGACGGTGGGGTTTTCGCCGCGCCGCATCAGCACGATGCCCTCGACGGTATCGAACTGCTCGGCGCGGCTGACCACGCCCTGGCGTGGCGCCCAGCCGTCGGCCACGGTGGCGACGTCCTGCACCCGCACCGGGGTGCCGTCGTGCGTCGTGACCGTCGTCGAGGCGATGTCATCGAGGCGGCTGAACAACCCCTGGCTGCGGATCACCATCTGCTCGGCGCCGCGGCGCAGGATGCCGCCACCGGCGTTGCTCGACGCCTTGTCGAGCGCGTGCTCGAGGTCCTCGATGGTGAGGCCGTACGCGGCGAGCTTGCCCGGCGAGGGCTGGACGTGGATCTCGCGCACCAGGCCCCCGTAGCTGACGACGTCGGCGACGCCGTCGACGCGCAGCAGCCGTGGCTGGACGACCCAGTCCTGCGCCGTGCGCAACTGCATCGGATCGCCGCCGGCGCCGGTGAGCGTGTAGCGATAGATCTCGCCGATCGGCGTCGCCAGCGGCCCGAGCTCCGGCGTGACGCCGTCGGGCAACTCGGCGTTGCGCAGGCGCTCCAGTACCTGCGCCCGCGCGTACAGCGGATCGACGCCGTCGTTGAACGTCAGCGTGATGTTCGAGAGCCCAAACAGCGACAGGTTGCGCAGCCGCGCCAGCCCCGGCGTGCCATTGAGCGCGCGCTCGATCGGCAGACCGATCTGGCGCTCGACCTCCTCCGACGGCTGGCCGTTGAAGATGGTGATGACGGTGACCTGGGTATCGGTCGGGTCGGGAAACGCCTCGATGGTCAGGCCGCGGAAGGCCGAGATACCAGCCACCACCACGACCAGGGTGAAGAAGAGGACGGCGCCGCGGCTGCGCAGAGAGAAGGCGACGATGCGCTCGAACATCGCGGCGCCGTCACTGGCTGGCGAGGTCGACGGCGTTGAGCAGCAGCAGCGCGCCCTTGGTGACGTACGACTCGCCCGGCGCCAGCCCGCTCAGCACCTCGACCTGTCCGCCCTGCTGATGCCCGAGCGCGACCTTGCGCCGTTCCAGCGAGGTTGCGGAGTCGCCGCGGCGGACGAAGACGAAGGATTCCTGATCGTCGGTCACCACCGCCTCCACCGGCACCACCACCAGCGGGTGCGCGTCGGGGGTGAAGGCGACCTGCACGAAGGCATTCGGCCGCAGCGCCGCGTCGGGATTGGGGACGCGCACCCGCACGTCGACCATCCGGCGCTGTGGATCGACCACGGCGCCGACCGACTCGACGACGCCGCTGACGCCGCCCTCCGCCGCTCCCGCTTCGAGAATGCTGGCGCTCTGCCCCGCCCGCAGCGAGCGCACGCTCGTCTCCGGCACGTCGGCGGTAACGATCACTTCGTCCAGCTCGGCCAGCACCAGCAACGGCTCGCTGCGTTCGGGCCCGACCTGCTGTCCGGCGAGCGCGTCGCGCGCCACCACCACGCCGGCGCGCGGCGCGGTGAGCCAGTACAGGCCCTCGCTCGCCGCTGCCACCGACAGGCTGCGCAGCTTGGCCTCGGCGGCGGCGCGCGCCAACTGCGCCTGCTTCAGCTCCTGCTCCGCCTCGACCAGCTTCTTCTCCGGCTCGGCCGTCAGCGTCACCAGCGCGCGCAAGCGGTCCACGGTGCGGGCCTTGGCGGCTTCCTCCGACTTGATCTGCTCCAGCTCGCGGGCGAGGTCGACCAGATCCGGCGAGCGCACGGCGATCAGACGCTGTCCCGGCTCGACGCGCTCGCCCAGTTTGACCGCCACGGAATCGACCCGCCC
>JADMIO011419571.1_pt1 | contig 19080 bp, 21 predicted proteins | sample 8958161 | NCBI WGS metagenome assembly JADMIO01 (sample SAMN16585339, study PRJNA669376) | soil metagenome | isolation source: Crop rotation soil | place: USA: Cullars Rotation, Alabama | collected 2011
AACAGCAAAAAGCCATTGAAAGTCCCGCCGATCACGGAAAATTTCCCCTGACATGCGGCATTGCGTCGCTCGGCGCGTTTTGGCACGACCGGGAGTAACAAGTGTTCCGTCCGCCGGTTCCATGAATGATCACCGTCTTCGGATCAATCAACGTTGATCTGGTCACGCGCGTGGCGCAGAGCCCGGCGCCCGGCGAAACCGTCCGCGGGTCCGACTACGCGCTGATCCCCGGCGGCAAGGGCGCCAACCAGGCGCTGGCGGCGCGACGGGCGGGAGCGCGCGTCCGCCTGATCGGCGCCATCGGGGATGACTTTCTGGCGCGAGTGGCCCTGACCGAGCTGGATGCGGCCGGTGTCGAACTGGCCGGGGTGGCGCGCCTGCCCGGCCCCACGGGGGTGGCGATCATCACCGTCGACGAGAAGGGCGAGAACACGATCGTCGTCGCGCCCGGCGCCAACGCGCGGGCGTCCGCCGGCGCGCTGCGCCCCGATACATTCGCCCCCGGCGACACCCTCCTCCTGCAGATGGAGGTCCCGTTCGCGGAAAACGTCGCCGCCGCCCGCATCGCCCGCGCCGCAGGCGCCCGCGTCATCCTCTCGGTCGCCCCCTACGCCCCGCTCGGGCTCGCCGATGCGTCGGCCTTCGACATGCTGGTGGTCAACGAACACGAGGCCGCCGATCTCGCCCGCCACCACGGCATAACACCGGGCGTTGCCGACGCCACCGTGGCGGCGCTGGCGCTGGGGCTCGGCCGCACGGTGATCGCGACGCTTGGACCCGACGGGGCCGTGGCCGCCGGAGCCGAGGCGACGGTCCGCGTGCCCGCTCTGCAGGTGAAGGTGGTCGACACTACCGGAGCCGGGGACACTTTCTGCGGCGTGCTGGCCGCCTGGCTCGACGAGGGCGCAAGTCTGCGCACCGCCATGGCGCGCGCGGCGGTCGCCGGCTCGCTCTCGGTCACTCGCGCCGGAGCCCAGCCGAGCTTCCCGACCCGCGCGGAAATCCAGGACGCGGCTGAGGGCAAGGTGACGGCTGCATAGGCCCGACCAGCCGCGGCACCCGCGGAATCTACACCGCGTAGCGGAACATCAGGCGCAGCAACCGGTCGAACATGCGGTCGGAGAGGATCTTGCGCATGAAGAGGATCGGGCCGGCGCCGCCGGCCGCGGCGTAGCGTGGGCGCGGATGACGCGACTTCAGCGCTCGCGATACGACCCTTGCCACCGCCTCGGGCGGCGATGTCAGCGGCGAGGTGTCGGCTGCCCCCAGCATCCGCGCATCCGCCTGCGCCTCCGCGGCGTAGGGCCCCTTGCCGGAATGGGCGAGAAGGTTGTCGCGCGAAATGCCGCTCCACTCGGTGCGGATGCCGCCCGGCTCGATGATGATGACGCGGATGCCGTGCGACGCGAGCTCCAGCCTGAGGCTGTCGCTCATCCCCTCCACGGCGAACTTGGTGGCGTGGTACCAGCTCCCGAACGGTTCGTAGATCTTGCCGCCCATCGAGCTGATGTTGACGATCGTCCCGCTCTTCCGGGCGCGCATGGCCGGCAGCGCCAGTTGCGTCAGCCGCGCCAGGCCGAAGACGTTCACCTCGAATTGCCGGCGCCCCTCCTCCAGCGGCACCTCCTCCAGCGAGCCGTATGAACCATAGCCGGCATTGTTGACGAGAACGTCGATCGGCCCGCCGACCGCCGCGATCGCGGCGACCATCGAGGCGTCGTCGGTTACGTCGAGCGCGAGGAGCGTCGCCCCTGCCGCGGCGAGCGCCGCCATGCGCTCCGTCCGCCGCGCGCCGGCGAAGACACGGTAGCCGTCGGCAATGAGACTGCGTGCGATGGCCTCGCCGATGCCGGAAGATGCTCCGGTGACCAGTGCGGTTTTCATGCGGCTTCTCCCGTTGAGGCCGAGGTATAACCTTGGACTAAACTCCAGGGTCAACGGCCACGCTCATTTCCGTTTTCGCCCAGCGCGCCGGCCTGTCGCCGGACACCGTCCGCTTCTACGTGCGGCGCGGGCTGCTCGCGCCCCAGACCGGGCGGAAGGGCGGCTCCAACCCGTACCAGATCTTCAGCGAGCGCGACGTGCAGGAAGCGCGCCTCATCCGCCTCGCTCAATCGCTCGGCTTCACGCTGAGCGACATCGCAGGCCTTGCCGCCGAATTCCGCTCGCAGGGGCTGAGCCGCAAGCGGCGCATTGCAATTCTCGCCGAGCGGCTGTCGGCGCTGGAACAGAAGGCGGAAGAGCTCGGCCGCATGACCGCCTATCTCCGCGCCAAGATCGGCTGGATGGAGGCCGGCGGGCGCGGACCGGAGCCACGCTTCGACGCCGACGCGCCGACTTTCGACGCGATCGGGACGCGGTCCCCCTCCCCCGTAGACGGGGGAGGATCAGCCCGACCCCGCCACTTGCGCCAATCCTCCCCCGCGAAGCGGGGGAGAGGCACCGCGTAGCGGTGGAGGGGGCAGCCGCGGCGGTATATCCTCCAGACGAAGCCGAGGGGCTCGCCCCGCCGAAAGAAAGAACGCCAATGCCCACCGATACGATCGTCAGCATGCCCGGCCTCTCCGAGCGGGCGAAGACCCCGCGCGTGCTCCGCCTCAACCCGGCCGACAACGTCATCGTTTCGGTCGACCCGATCATGGTCGGCGCGACTGCCGAGGGCATCACCGCCATCAGCCGCGTGCCCAAGGGTCACAAGATGGCGACACGGGCGATCGCCGAGGGCGAGCCGATCCTGAAGTTCGGCCAGATCATCGGCTTCGCCACGGCCCCGATCCGCGCCGGCGAGCACATCCACACCCACAATTGCGGCGTCCACGATTTCGCCCGCGACTACCACTTCGCCGAGGGCGCGAAGCGCGAGCGCATCCTTCCGGAGGCGGAGCGCCGCACGTTCGAGGGCTATCGCCGCAAGGACGGCAGGGTCGGCACGCGCAACTACATCGGCATCCTCACCAGCGTGAATTGCTCGGCGTCGGTCGCCCGCTTCATCGCCGACGCCTTCAACCGCACCGGCATCCTGGACGACTATCCGGCCATCGACGGCGTCGTCCCCTTCGTCATGGGCTCGGGCTGCGGCATGGCCGGCAAGGGCTCCGAGGGCTTCGAGGTGATGCAGCGCACCGAGTGGGGCTATGCGAAGCATCCCAACGTCGGCGGCGCGCTGATGGTCGGCCTCGGCTGCGAGGTGATGCAGATCCCCGACCTCGTGCACCACTACGACCTCAAGGAAAATGAGCTCTTTCGCACCATGACCATCCAGGCGACCGGCGGCACGCGGAAGACCGTCGATCGCGGCGTCGCGATGATCAAGGAGATGCTGCCGGAGGTGGCGAAGGCGAAACGCGAGAGCGTGCCGGTCTCCGAGATCATGCTGGCGCTCCAGTGCGGCGGCTCCGACGGCTATTCCGGCATCACCGCCAACCCGGCGCTCGGCTACGCCGCCGACCTGCTGGTCGAGCAGGGCGGCACCGCCGTGCTCTGCGAGACGCCGGAGATCTACGGCGCCGAGCACCTGCTCACCCGCCGCGCGGCGACCCGCGAGATCGGCGAGAAGCTCGTCGGCATCATCAAGTGGTGGGAGGACTACACCGCCCGCAACAAGGGCGAGATGAACAACAACCCCTCCCCCGGCAACAAGGCGGGCGGCCTCACCACCATCCTGGAGAAGTCGCTCGGCGCCGCCGCCAAGGGCGGCACCACCACGCTCCGCGGCGTCTTCCACTACGCCGAGCCGATCGACACCAGGGGCTTCGTGTTCATGGACAGCCCAGGCTACGACCCGGTCGGCGTCACCGGCCAGGTCGCCTCGGGCTGCAACATTATCGCCTTCACCACGGGCCGCGGCTCCGCCTTCGGCTTCAAGCCGGCGCCGTCGATAAAGCTCGCCACGAACAGCGACACCTACGAGCGCCAGACCGAGGACATGGACATCAACTGCGGCGACATCCTCGACGGCACATCAATAGAATCAAAGGGTTACCAGATCCTGGAAGAGGTCATCGCTGTCGCTTCCGGCAAGAAGTCGAAGTCGGAGGAGCTCGGCTACGGCGACAACGAGTTCGTGCCCTGGCAGATCGGCGCGGTGATGTGAGCGCCCCGGCGGCGCACAAGAAGGCGGAAGCCGCGCTGGTCGATTATGCACTGACCTTCCCCGAATCTACCGAGGAGTGGCCGTGGGATGAGCGCGTAATCAAGGTGCGCGGCAAGATCTTCGTCTTCGTCGGCATGATCGAGGACACGCTCCGCGTCGGCGTGAAGCTGCCGGTCTCGGCGGAGATGGCGCTGACCCTCCCATTCTGCGCGCCGAGCAGCTATGGCCTTGGCCGCGCCGGCTGGGTGACGGCGCGCTTCGGACGGAAGGAGAAGCCGCCGCTCGACCTGCTCAAGGAGTGGATCGGCCAGAGCTACCGCGCCGTCGCGCCGAAGAAGCTGGTGAAGACCCTGGACGGCTGAGCACGGACCTCTGCGATCCCCCTCCCCCTCGATGGGGAGGGTCGCGGTCCGGGGGCCGCTTACTTGCTGATGCACAGGCGGCGGACGACGCCGGCGCTGTCGACGGTGACGCAGACGTCGGTGCCGCCGTTCAGGGCGCAGGCGGTGCTCGCCACCACCTTGCCGCCGAGGCCCTTGCATTCCGCTGCGGTGAGCGGCGAATAGCCCGCGCCTGAAGCCGGCGCCGCCTGGTTGGCATGGTTGACGCCCGAACCGCCGCCGGTGGCGAACACGCCGCCCGACATGCCCGGCGCGTTGCCGGTCGTGGACGTGTTGCCGGCGGCGTTGGCGCCGCTCGCCGTCATCAGGGCGAGGCATGCGATGAAGTTGATGAAGGTCTTGCGCATGGTCTTCTCCGTTTGTTCGAGATGAGAGTCCGGCGGTCAGCGTGAGACGCAGACTTCATGCACCGTGCCGTTCTGGTCGGTGCGCTGGCAGGAGCTGCCGGAATTGCAGAAGGATGCGTTGATGACGCTGCCGCCGAGCGTGCGGCACTCCGACGCCGTCAGCGGGGCGTAGGTCCCGCCCGCCGGCGTCGCCACCGGCGACGCATTGCCGGCGGGCTTTCCGACCGGCGCCTTGATCCCGGAGCCGGGTGCGAAGACCTCGCCGCCCTTGAGCGGCGCCGCATTAGCGGCGGTGACGGCGATCATCGCCGCGGCGGCGGCAGCAACCACCGCCGCGAGAAGCATGATTGCGAACCTGCGCATGGGGAATTTCCTCGATTGCATGGGTGGGGGATCAGCCGCGGCCGTGCCGCACGGCGCTCTCGATCGAGTCGCGCGTGAGGCCGATGTCGCTGAGCGTTGCGTCGGAGAAATGCGCGAGCCTGACGATGGCCCGCCGCCGTCCCTGCCAGCGGTAGAAGCGTTGCACTGCTCCGGCGATAGCCGACGCTATGCCGGCTTCGGGTATCTGGCGCATGGCTGTCTCTCCGGGTTGCGCGCGCTGCGGATCGGGACCGGCACGCGGTTTGATATTTCGGAGGGCGGGAGATAGGCGCGCCGGCGAGGGCGGACTTTGCCGATCGTCCGCGCGTTTTTGCAGCAAGGGCCGCGTGTGAACCGCTTCACAGCCGGGGCGTACACGGCCGCTAGAAGAGCCGCTCGCGCCTGCCAGGGGATCGAGAGCGCCGTACGGCGTGCGCATCCGGGAGAAACAGCGATGGATGCTCTATCCGACGCGCTGCAATCGGTCAGGATGACCGCGGCGATCTTCTACAACGCCGAATACACCGCGCCGTGGGGCGACTGCTCGCCGGAGGCGAGCGAAGTCGCTCCGATCTTCGCGCCGGGCTTCGAGCACATGGTCGTCTTCCATCTCGTGACCGAAGGCCGTGCCCTTGCGCAGATGGAGGGACAGCCCGATCTGCAGCTCACGGCCGGCGACATCGTCATCTTCCCGCACGGCCACGCGCACCGGCTGTCCAACGGCGCGCCGCAGACGTTCCGCAACGACGACTCGGTGATCCGGAAGTTCCTGGCAGGCGACCTCGCGCCGACCCGCCGCGGCGGCGGCGGCGAGCTGACCCGTTTCGTCTGCGGTTACTTCGGCTGCGAGCAAAGATCGGGGCGTCAGTTCCTGGCCGGACTTCCGCCGATGATCCGCATCAACATCCGCGGCGATGCTTCGGGGGCGTGGCTGGAAAGCTCCATACGCCATCTCGTATCGGAGACCTCAGGCCACACGCCGGGCAGCATGGTGCTGCTTTCGAAGATGGCGGAGGCGCTCTTCGTCGAGGCGCTCCGCCGCTTCGCCCGCCAGATGCCGGAGGAAGAGACGGGCTGGCTCGCCGCAGCACGGGATCCGATCGTTGGCGCCGCGCTGGCAGCGCTTCATCGCGAGCCTCAGCGCAACTGGACGCTGCCTGAGCTTGCCGCCGAGGCAGGAACCAGCCGCTCGGTCCTCTCCGGCCGCTTCCATGACCTCATCGGCGAGTCGCCGATGCACTATCTCGCCCGCTGGCGCCTCCTGCTCGCCTCGCGCCTGCTGAGGGGCGAGCGCAAGAGCGTGATGGAGGTGGCGATGGACGTCGGCTACGAGTCCGAGGCCGCCTTCAACCGCGCCTTCAAGCGCGAGTTCGGCCAGCCGCCGGCGCACTATCGTCGCACCATGGCGGCGGAGGCGGGCGCGGTTGCGGGGCGATAGCGGCAAGCGATGCAATGCCGGCTGCGGCGTCCTGTTTCTTCGCAGGCCCCGAAGCAACTAACGCTGCCGACCGCCGTTCAATACAGCCGCTCGCGCCCGTCCTCGTCGATCACGCACTGCATCTCCTCGACGCTGATCGAGAGCTTCGCGTGCGCGACGATGGTCTCGGCCATGCTTGGGATCTCGCGCGTGTCCGGCCACGTTTCCGGCTGCCACAGGCCCGAGCGGGTCATGCATTTCGGGCAGTGCGCGAGCACGTGCTCGACCGACACGACGAGGACGTGGTCGGGCGGCTTGCCCTTCACCACCATCGACGTGCGCAGCGCCTCGTCGCGCACGATGGTCGCCTTGCCGCTGACGCGGAGCGTGTGGCTGGTGCCGGGGACGAGAAAGATCAGCCCGACGTTCGGATTCTTGAGAATGTTGCGGAGCGTGTCCAGCCGCCGGTTGCCGAGCCGGTCGGGAATGGCAAGCGTCGTCTCGTCGATGACGGTGACGAAGCCGGCCGGATCGCCCTTTGGCGAGATATCGACGAGGCCGCCGTCCATCACGCTGGCGATCAGCACGAACGGCGCATGCGCGATGAAGCGGCGGCTGTTCTCATCGATGGTGCGGGTGACCTTGTCGAGGGTGCGCTGCTTCGGGTGGCCGACGATCGCGCGGAGCTCTTCCTCGGTCGTTACCACATCCTTGAAACGCTGGCGCAGGTTGCTCCGATCGCTCGCCATGCTGGCGCCCTCCGGTCGCGGGCAGCCAGCATAGCGGGGAACCCGTCAAACGCGAATCCGGCCCGTCAGGTTGAAGGCTGGACGTCGCTCGCGACGAACTTTCCTTCGGCGTCCTGCTGGTAGATGACGCGCACCTTGGTACCCGCCTGCAGGGCGGCAGCACTGACGCCGGCGGGCAACGTGTACGTGTTCCCGTCGGTCAGCGTGATCGTATTGGTGCCGGGATCAACGCTCGCGATCGAGCCGTCAACCTCGGCGGCAAGCGCGGCCAGCGAAGAAGCGACCAGAAGAGCCGCTGCACCCGCGGCGATCATGGATTTCCGCATTGCACACTCCTCAAGCTTGGACTCGATTGCCTGAATAACGGCTGGGGGCACCGGAAGTTTCGGCGGCTGGCCAAACAGAAACGGCCGCGCAATGCGCGGCCGCTTCCCTGGAAAGCCGATGCGGCGCGCGTCAGCTCGCCGGCACGATTGCCGTGGCGGTCATCTTGCCGCCGGCAGCGTTTTCGTAGGTGATCTTCACCTTCTGGCCGGCCTTCAGCGATGCGGCATCGAAGCCTGACGGCAGCACATAGGTCTTGCCATCGTCGAGCGTTACGGACAGAGCCGCAGGATCGACGGCCGTGATCGAGCCGGTCACGTCCGCCGCAAAGGCGACAATCGATGAGGTCGCCAACAGGGCCGCTGCACTGGCAGCAATCATCAACTTCTTCATAGGGGTCTCCTTGGTTGATGCGCGCCGTTGCGTCGGCGCTTCCCTCCCTCAGGGCAGAGCGATTGCAGTCCCGGACTCCGACCATTGAAGGGCGGTCGGGCGGAACTTCGGTGGCCAAATCATGGGCATGCGCGCCACAATCTGCTGTTGCAGCGCACGCGCCGAAGAGCCGGAAGAGCTACTGCGCGGGAGAAGCCGTAGGCGCGGGCAGGCCGCCGAATACCACGAAGCCTTTCGGCCATCCGCCGCCGAGATTGACCTGCGCCGCGAACACGCGCGCCACGTGATCGATCTCGGGTCCGCTCTCGTAGACGGACTCGTGCAGGATAACCCTGAGCTCCGGGAACTGGCCGCAGGACTTCGAGGCCTTGAGATCGGCATAAACCTTCTCGGCCTGGCCGACGCCGCCCGACCACGCCTTCACGATCGATTCGGCGAAGGGCTGCGAGATGCACAGCACCCAGTTCCGCACCACCACTTCCTTGCCGAAAACGTACTCGAGCGGGACGATGGTCTTGGCCGGGGCCTTCACCACCGGCGCGGGATCGAGATTTTCCGGGGCGGCGGCAAACGATCCGCCCGGCACGGCGACCGCCAGCGCAACAGCGGCAGCGGACGCAATTCGAGTCCAGATTGACGTCATGATTTTGGAGCCCCTCTCAGCCCGGCGTCCGCCCTCACGCGAAACGCCGTTCAACGGTGACCGTCTTGCGTCTCCCAGGGCTCTTTTTTCGGCCGAAGGGGGGTTTCTAACCCTGTCCACACCACGGAGGACGCGGTAAAAGCCGCAGGCTTTCGCCGCGACTCTGGAAGAGTAAGCCGACAGGACCGGGCAAGGACAGCGTACAAACGGACGCGGCGCACCAAAACGACAAGTTCCGCGCAACCTGTGTGCGCACTGCAACACCAAGTGGGGACGGCATGACCTTCGACGTTACCGGACATTTCGCGCTGCCCGATGATTCCGACCGGGCGGTTCTCGTCGGCCGCATCTGGCGGCCGGAGAAAGCGGGGCCGTCGGTGGTGGCGCTGCGGGGAGTGGAACTCGTCGACATCTCGGCCACTGCCGCAACCATGCGCGACCTCTGCGAGGCTGCGGAACCTGCGGCGCTTGCCCACGACGCCCGGGGCGAACCGGTCGGACTGCTGTCGGAGATCCTCGCCAACACGCCGCGCGACAAGCGCGACCCGAAGAAGCCTTGGCTGCTGGCGCCCATCGACCTGCAGGCGGTCAAGGCGGCGGGAGTCACTTTTGCGGTGTCGATGCTGGAGCGCGTCATCGAGGAGAAGGCGCGCGGCGCACCCGAACTCGCGGCCGCCGTCCGCACCGAGATCACCGGCCTGATCGGCAATGATCTTGCGAAACTGAAGCCGGGATCGCCGCCGGCGATGGCGCTGAAGAAGCTGCTCATCGAGAAGGGCATGTGGTCGCAATATCTCGAGGTCGGCATCGGTCCAGACCCGGAGATCTTCACCAAGGCGCCGCCCATGGCCGCCGTCGGTCACCTCGCCGAGGTCGGCATCCATCCGATGTCTTCGTGGAACAACCCGGAGCCGGAAGTGGTGCTGGTGACCGCTTCGTCGGGCAAGATCGTCGGAGCCGCGCTAGGCAACGACGTCAACCTCCGCGACGTCGAGGGCCGCTCAGCGCTCCTCCTCGGCAAGGCCAAGGACAACAACGCCAGCGCCGCAATAGGTCCTTTCATCCGCCTCTTCGCCCATGGCTTCTCGCTCGACGACGTGCGCAAGGCGGAGGTCACGCTGACGGTCGCCGGCGAGGACGGCTTCAAGCTGTCCGGCGCGAGCGCCATGAGCAAGATCAGCCGCGACCCCGCCGACCTCGTCGCCGCCACCATCGGCAAGAGCCACCAGTATCCCGACGGAGTGGTGCTCTACCTCGGCACGATGTTCGCGCCGGTCGAGGACCGCGGCGAGAAGGGCCAGGGCTTCACGCACAAGATCGGCGACGTGGTCACGATCGCCTCGCCGCGCCTCGGCCGCCTCTCCAACCGCGTCGTGCACACCGACAAGGCGGAGCCGTGGACCTTCGGGGCCGCAGCGCTGATGCGCAATCTGGCAAAGCGGGGGCTGTTATAGGCGTATCGCGAATGGGAGGGCGCCTGCTCGCCCTACCTCACGCTGCGTTACCGCGGAAGGCGTTCATCAGCGCGGTCGGCGCGCCCGACAGCAGAACGTCGAGATAGCGCAGGCGCTGGAAATCGCCGTTGACCGAGATGCGCGGCAGCGCGGTGAGCGCGCTGCCGTGGCTCGCAAAAACGACGCCCGGCCGCGTCGTGACCGCGGTCTTGAAACCGACCTCGGCGGCGATGGCATAGTCGCGCGGGCCGGCTGAGCCGAGATCGCCGACCGGATAGGCGAAATGCTGCGGCTTTGAACCCAGCTTCTCAGCAATACGCCGGTTGGCGCCGATCATTTCTTCGCGCACCGAATCGGCCGGCAGCTTTGTCAGGAACGGATGCGATACCGTGTGCGACCCGATCGTCACCAGCGGGTCTGCCGCAAGCCCCGCCAGTTCCTCCCAGTCCATGCACAATTCGCGGCAGAGGTTGCCCGTGTCGATGCCGTAGCCGAAGGCGATCTCGGCGATCATCTTGCGAATGTCCGCCTCGCGCTCGCGGGCGCGCAGCCACCAGTAGATGGTGGAGAAGGTCTCGGCCTTGGCTTCGAGCGTCGAGCAATCGAACCGCCGCTCCACGCCGTCGAACTCGATCTCGATCGCGTCGTTGCGGGCGATGGCGCGCTCCAGCACCACCCACCAGAGCACGCCGGTACCGTCGGCGAAGGACGAGGCGACATACATCGTGAACGGCACCGTGTGGCGCTTGAGGATCGGCCAGGCGAACGCAAGATTGTCGCGGAGGCCATCGTCGAAGGTGAGCGCGACGAAGCGCTTCGCCGACCTGCCGGCGACGATCCGCTCCCGCGCCTCGTCCATCGGCACGATGTCGACGTCCGCGCGGCGCAGGCGCGTCACCACCTGCTCGAGGAAATCTGGAGTGATCTCGATGCCGCGGTTCGGCTGGAAAGCCCCCGGCGGCTTTGGCCTCACATGATGGAAGGTGAGGATAGTGCCGATGCCGCCGAGAAAATTGCGCGCGAGCCGGTGGGTGCCGCTGAAATAGAGCGTCTCCAGCCCCGCCAAGATCGCAATCTTGCTGATGCCCGGCACTTCGAACCCCCGCCTTCGAACCATGCCTCGTTGCCGCGAAAGAACTAACTGATCCGCCGGGAATCGGAGCGGTCGGCTGTCGTCTCCGCGTAACGCGCCGCATTCGCTACAGCAACCGCCGGCCTGCCGAGCGCACGATCTGGGCGGGCGCCGAGTACCACCGTCGCACCGGCACGAATGGACCCGACCAGACGCGCCAGTCCTGACTCGCCGCCATGGGGCAGCCCGGCCATCAGGGAGGCGCCCTCCCGGTCCTCCCCCGCGGCCGCAGCGAGAATGTCCCGGTGCGACAGCGCTGCGCCGCGGCCGAACGCTACCGCCGGATCGCCGTCCTCGCCTGCTGGCGCGGGGCGCGCCGTCAGCGCCGTGCGGTTGACCACTTCCTCGAACGAAAGGCACGTTGATGTCGGCGGCGCGAGGTTTCCGCCCGTGAGAATCACGAGCCGCACGCTTTGGGCCAGCGCGAGGGCAGCGCCCGAGATGGAGGCGCGGCGCGAGTCGGTGGCGATGGCGACGCTTCCGCCCGCTTCGAGGCTGCGCGCCAGATCCTCAGCGGATAGCGCCGGATCGAGAAGGTTGAAAACTCCTCCGGCCTTCAGCGTTGCAAACAGGCAGACATTCACGGCGAACCCGTTGTCCAGGAATGCCGCGAGGCGATCACCGCGCCGGAACCCGCGGCTTTGCAGCGCCAGAGCCAGCCGGTCCGACTTCACGTCGAGTTCGGCATAAGTGTGCCGGCCGCGACCGGCCACGATGGCGACGCTCGAACCATGGCGCACCGCGCTCTCGCGAAGGAATTGCTCGACCCGCATCTTCACCCGAAGCCCACTTCCAAACCGCGTTTTCGCGGCAAGGACACCAAGATTGCATCAGCAGAGGGCGCAGATTGTCTCACGCGCGGCGTCGTACAAAGAGAAAAGAAACAAGGTGTAAGGTTCTTACCGTAAATCCGTCGTATTAACCTTACTGGAACCTTACGCCCTGCTCCTCCGCAGATTAACGGTAAAGCTGCTTTTCGGTTTTATCCTTGGCGCAAATACTTCAAATCCCGATGTCGCATTTATCCGCTATTATCGATGCGGAGGGCGGCTGGTTGAGGCAGGTACATGCGGCAGGTGGATGTCGCCGTCATCGGCGGCGGGCTCGCCGGATCGGTCGCGGCGGCAATGCTCGGCCGGCGCGGCATCGACACGGTACTGATCGACCCCCACGAGTCCTATCCGCCCGATTTCCGCTGCGAGAAGCTCGATCGTTCGCAGGTAGCCCTGCTCCACAAAACCGGATTGCACGATGACGTACGGCGCGCTCTCACGGTGGCTGACGGCATCTGGGTGGTCCACGGCGGCGGCCACGCCGAGAAACGGAGTTCCGGACAGTATTACTTCATGTACGACACGCTGGTGAACGCGGTTCGCGCCGCGATCCCACCGTCGGTGCGCGTCGTGTCCGCCAAGGCATCCTCTGTCCTCGCCAGCCCCGGGCGGCAGAGCTTGACGCTGTCGACCGGCGAGACCTTCGCGGCGCGCCTGGCCGTGGTCGCCATGGGCCTCAACGTCGGCCTGTTGCACAGTCTCGGCATCACGAGAAAGGTCGAGAGCGCCTGCCACTCGATCAGCATCGGCTTCGATCTCATGCCGCTCGACCGGCCGCGCTTCGCCTTTCCCGCGCTCACCTACTTCCCCGAGAAATTCAGCGAGCGCATTGCCTACCTGTCGCTCTTCCCCGTTGGCAACACGACCCGGGCGAACCTCTTCGTCTATCGCGACATGCAGGACATGTGGCTGCGCGACATGCGCTATGGCGCCCGGGAGACCATGCTCGCCGCGATGCCCGGGCTCGCGCGGTATCTTGGCCATTTCGACGTGACCAGCGCGGTCAAGATACGGCCGGTCGACCTCTATGTCAGCGAGGGCCACCGCCAGCACGGGGTCGTGCTCGTCGGCGACGCCTTCGCCACGTCATGCCCGGCCGCCGGCACAGGCGCCAACAAGGCGCTCTGCGACGTGGAGCACCTTTGCAACGTCCATATCCCCCGGTGGCTCGCGACCAACGGCATGGAGGTCGGCAAGATCGCGACGTTCTATGACGACCCGGTGAAACAGGCTTCGGACGCCGCGTCGGCCGAGAAAGCGCGCTACGTTAAGGCGATCGCGACCGAGCGCGGCCTGCGCTGGACGGCGCGCCGCTTCACCAAGACCGTCGGACACCGCCTCGGCCTCGGCACCCTGCGCGACCTGCCGCGTCGCCTGACGGCCGGCACACGGCGGCATGCTGTTCCGGGCAGTCCGGCTTAGCGGGACGCGGCAACCAATCCACCTAGGCCTCGTCCGACGCTTTGCTGCGGCCGGACCACGCCGCCACGAGCGTGCGCGCCTTCAGGTAGCTCCGCCAGAGCGCGGGCGTCTGCTTGATGAAACGCTTCACCCGCCGGAAGGCCACCTTGGCGCCGACGATCGCGGCGCCGAGCGAGGTGACGGCGGCGATATGATCGTGGGGCCTCAGCACGACGTCGGAATAGTCGCGTTTGTAGGGCTCATCGCCGATGGTGAAGTCGAAATGGCCGAACCCCTTCTCGATCGCATGGCGCAGCAGCTCGTTGAGGTGCGCACGGCCGGGGCCGAGGCGGGCGAGTTCGCCATCCTGGTAGCTTGACAGAACGAGGGAATAGGTCCCGCCGTAGCGAAGCCCGAGTCCGGTCGCCGCCGGGACGTCGCCCACGTCGAGCCGGCTCACATGTGCAAGCTCGCGTGTCGCCGGATCGGTGACGAGATCCTGGTAGAAGGCGTGGTAGGCCGCCTGCTGGAGCTGGTTGCGAACGCCCATGCGGGCGAAAGCCTGGAGTTTTTGGGCGACAAGCGTCGCCATCGTGTCGCGGAGCGCTTCCGTCCCGGTGACGTCGACGAAGGCGACGGCGCCGTGGTCGCCGAGCTGCTTGAGCTGCTTGCGCTCCTTCTTGCGCGTGGGACCGGAGCGCCGCGCCGCGTACCAGTTCTCCCAGGAATCGCCAAGCGTTGCGACGTAGGCGCTGCTCGGATTGACCCGGACCGGGAGCGTCAGGAACGGATTGGGCTGGCCGCCGGTGGCCTCCGGCATCTTGGCGAGGTCGACGAAATCGAACCGGAGCCCGGCCTCGGCGCGCAGCCGCCGCAGGATCCGGCGCCAGAGTGCAGGAAAACCGTCCCGCCCGATGCGGGTGGTGAAGTTGTGGGCGAGCAGGGGCCCGTTGTAGTCGCAGATGGAACTCGCCAGCCACGTCAGGCGGCGCACCAGGCGGCCGCGCTCGATGGCCAGCGGGAATATGAACAGGATATCGCCATTCCGCTCGCGGCCGACAACGATTGCGGGCGCCGTGCCGGCGGCGCCGACGTGGCGCTGCCACTTGGCCACCCAGTCGAAGCTCTGGAAGACCGTCCGGTCGGCGTGCTTCTCGAACGCGCGCCAATCCCCGGCGACCGCGGCCAGATCGTTGACGATGGCAATGTCGATGTCGGCGGAAGCGGCCACCGCCGGGTGCCGATCCGCAGGGACTCGATCGAAGGCGAGCGGGCCATCGAGGGCGAGGTTTCTGGCCATCGTTTCTACGCGTTCCGCGCTTTTTGCGATGCTTGTGCGGGTTCTGAAATGCGCATTGTCCGCCGCCGGTCGCAAGGCCGCTTCAGCAGCCTTTCGTCCCCTGTTTGACGGCAAGACGGGCCGTTGCTCAATGCAATTGTCCGGACAATGCTAACGCGCCATTAAGGAATCCGTTTGTGGCCGGGCAATCGCGAAAGTTGTCCACAGCTTGGGGGCGCTGGCCCTGTTTGCGCGATCCCCCACCGTGCCGGCGAGGACGGAGCAAGCCACAACCGCGAACCAGCTTTCGCACGAAACGCGTTTCAGCCTAAAAGTAGCCGATGATGCAAAGGGGCTTGGCGTGATCGTATCCTGCGGCGAGGCGCTGATCGACATGCTTCCGCGCCCCGGCGCCGACGGCGCGCAGGTGTACCAGCCGTTCGTGGGCGGTTCGCCTTTCAACGTGGCAATCGCCATCGGACGCCTCGGCAGTCCCGCCGGCTATTTCGGCGGCCTCTCCACCGACTTCTTTGGCGACACGCTCCGCGCGGCGCTGACCGCGAGCAGCGTCGACCTCGGCCTCGCCAACATCAGCGACCGGCCGACGACGCTTGCCTTCGTCCGCATCGAGGACGGCGACGCCCGCTACGCCTTCTTCGATGAAGGCTCGGCCGGGCGCATGCTGACCGAGGCGGACCTGCCGGCGTTGCCAAAGACGGTGCAGGCGCTGCACTTCGGCTCGTTCAGCCTCGCGGCGGAACCCTGCGGCTCGGCCCTGGAGACGCTGATGCAGCGCGAGCAGAACGACCGGGTCGTCTCGCTCGACCCGAACATCCGCCCGACACTGATCCGCAACCGCGACGGCTATCTCGCGCGTCTCGACCGGCTGGTGGCCATGACCGACATCGTGCGCCTCAGCGGCGAGGACCTCGCCTGGCTGGAGCCCGGCACGCGCTTCGACGACCTCGCCGCCCGCTGGCTCGGCCGCGGCGCGAAGGTCGTAATTCTCACACGCGGAGCGGAGGGCGCGACCGCCGTGTCCGCCTCGGCGGCGGTCTCGGTGCCCGGGGAGAAGGTCAAGGTCGTCGATACCGTCGGCGCCGGCGACACGTTTACCGCCGCCATGCTGGCGCGGCTGGAGAAGACCGGCCTGCTCACCAAGTCCGGGGTCGCCCGCCTCGGCCGCGATCACCTCACCGACGTGCTCGGCTTCGCGGTGAAGGCCGCCTCGATCACCGTTTCCCGGGCCGGCGCCAACCCGCCCTGGCTGAGTGACCTCATCTGACCTTCCTCGGGCGACAGGCATGAAACCGGGCGACGAACGCGCTTTCCTCCAGTCCCTTTTCGCGGCGGCGATCGCCGCTGCCGACCCGGCGCGCGTTGTGCCGCCCCACCTTCCGCCGCCGCCGAAAGGGCGCACCATTGTCCTGGGAGCCGGCAAGGCCTCGGCCGCGATGGCGAAGGCAGTCGAGCAGAACTGGCCGGGGCAGCTCTCCGGCCTCGTCGTCACCCGCTACGGCCACGGTGTTCCCTGCGACCGCATCGAGATCGTCGAGGCGGCGCACCCCGTTCCCGACCAGCGCGGGCGGGACGCGGCCCGGCGCATCCTCGACCTCGCCAAAAGCGCCGGGCCTGACGACCTGGTGCTCTGCCTCATCTCGGGCGGCGGCTCCGCCTTGCTGGCGCTGCCGGCGGAAGGCCTGACGCTTGCCGACAAGCAGGCGGTGAACCGCGCCCTCCTCGCATCCGGCGCCGACATCACGCAGATGAACGTTGTGCGCAAGCACCTGTCCGCGATCAAGGGCGGCCGGCTCGCGGCCGCCGTCCACCCCGCGGCGCTGGCGACGCTGCTGATTTCGGACGTGCCCGGCGACGACCCCAGCGTCATCGCGTCGGGCCCGACGGTCGCCGACGCTTCGACCTTCGCCGAGGCCCGCGCCATCCTCGCGCGCTACGGCATAAATCCCCCCGACGCGGTCGCCGCGCATCTCGCCGCGGGTGCCGACGAAACGCCGAAGCCCGGCGACCCGCGCCTCGCCCGCACGCACACGGTTACGATCGCCTCTCCGATGGCCAGCCTCAACGCTGCCGCCGCGGCCGCGCGCGACGCTGGCGTAACCCCGGTGATCCTCGGAGATGCCATCGAGGGAGAGGCGCGCGAGGTCGGGCGTGCCTTTGCCGGCATCGCGCTTTCGGTCCGCCGCCACGGTCACCCCGTCAAAGGGCCGGCCGTGCTGCTCTCTGGGGGCGAAACCACCGTAACCGTGCGCGGCAGGGGCAAGGGCGGCCGCAACGCCGAGTTCCTCGCCGGCCTGGCGATTTCGCTTCATGGCGAGGCGGGCGTCTTTGCCCTCGCCGGCGACACCGACGGTATCGACGGCAGCGAGGATAACGCCGGAGCCATCGTCACGCCGGATACGCTCGCTCGCGCCCGCACGCTCGGCCTCGATCCGGTGGCAAGCCTCACCGCGAACGACGTGTGGTCGCTGTTCTCGGCCCTCGGCGACCTCGTGGTCACCGGCCCCACGCTCACCAACGTCAACGACTTCCGGGCGATCCTCGTGGTTTGAGTGTGGTTGATCCTCCCCGCTGACGGAGGATCAACAGCCGATGGCTACGGATACTGCTGCTGGAACATCGAACCGCCGCGCGACCTCTCGCCGATCAGGCAATCGATGCGGGGCGGCGGGCGAAACCCTTGCGCCGCGTAGATGATCCGTGGCGGCAGGCCGGCTATCTCGAGCACCAGCTTGCGGCGCACGGCCGCCTCGAAACGCTTCATGTCATCGACCGTAATCATGAATGCACCGGGGCCGCCGATGACACAGTCCTCGTAGTAGATGCCGAGGTCGTCGCTGTTGAAGCTGCCGAGCGGCCCGCCCTGGCGTTTGATCATGATCGGCAGGCCGTTGATCGTGATGCCGCGCTCGACGATTTCGTCGCGCGCCGGTACGACCGGCGGCCCCATGTTGTTGGGGCCGTCGCCCGAAACGTCGATCGTCTGTCGCGTGCCCCGCGCACCGCTGGTTTCGAACAGGCGCGCCGCAGCCGTGAGCCCGGCGGAAATGGACGTGCTGAAGTCGCGATTGATCGACGCGGTCTCCATCAGCGACGCAAAACCTTCCGCCTCGGCCTGGTTGCCGATGATCGTCCACGGCACGAGCTGCTTCTGATAGAAGGGACTCGACCACTCCATGTAGGTGACGGCGATCTTACCGACGGCTCCGGACCTGATCGCCTTGATCACCTCGGGATGGCGAAAAGCGGCGACGTATCCGTCTCGCTGGAGCTGCTGTTCTTCGTAGTCCATCGAGCGCGAGACATCGACCGCCAGCACGAGTTCGAGGTCGACATCCACGTCCGCCGCGGCGGGCGCTGACATGAGCGCAAGGCCGGCACAGGCCAGAATGGAAAGGGTGCGCGCCAAACGGCCCATGCACGACCTCCGACATTCGAAGGCTGCATGCTATAGCCGCCCGGCCGTGGGTCAAAGCGATTCCGGAAGCCCCTGCAGCTAGCCCGGCACCCGGCCCATGACCGCGAACTGGGTAACCGCGAAGAAAAAGTGCCCACCGGCGAACGCTGCGTCGAGGGTCAATGACCACTCGGCCGCCTCCGCCGCCGAGACCACGCCCGCCTCCTCGGCGATCCTGGCGCGCTCGGTCAGGTATTCGAGCCACGACCGGTCGCTGGCGCCGTGGTCGATATTGACGATCGGCTCGACGGCGATGTCGCGGAAGCCGGCATCGCGGAACAGCGGCGCCAGCCGGCGGCCGATCCACGGATCGACGTTGCGATCCGCGGAATGGTGAAGGATTCGGCGCGTAAGATCGCGCGGCGTCGGGTGAACTGCGGCGGTCTCCCAATCCATCTCGACGCACATGACCCGGCCGCCGCGCCGCGTCACGCGCTTCATCTCGGCAATCGCCTCGGCCGGCCGCTCGACGTGAAGAAGCAGCCAATGGCAGAAGGCGGCGTCGAAGCCGGCCGGACCGAACGGGAGCTTGCGGGCGTCGGCGACGCGGCAGTCGATGCTGGGGCCGAGACCGGCGTCGAGCGCCGCCGCGCGGGCATGCTCAAGCAGCGGCGCCGACGTATCGACCGCGAAGACCCGCCCTCCGGGAACAACCCGCGCCGCGATCTCGAGCGAAACGATGCCGGACCCCGCCCCGACATCGACCACCATCTCGCCCGGCCGCGCTTTCCAGCACAGTGGGATCCGAAGCTTGGAATTCACGTGACTTGAAGTCG
>JADMIO010826454.1_pt1 | contig 19079 bp, 15 predicted proteins | sample 8958161 | NCBI WGS metagenome assembly JADMIO01 (sample SAMN16585339, study PRJNA669376) | soil metagenome | isolation source: Crop rotation soil | place: USA: Cullars Rotation, Alabama | collected 2011
CTTTCCCCGGGATCGAGGCCGGGGGCTCGAAGGCCGCGCCCCACTTCGCGGCGTTCTCGCGCCTCCTCGCGCCGATCTGGGACGCGTGCGACGGCCAGGTCGCCCGGGTCCGGTCCGACAAGCACGGCGGCCGTCACTACTATCACGGTCCGCTCGCCGCCTCCTTCCCCGACGCCTGGATCGATCGCGGCGAGGAAGGCCCCGCCCTGAGCCGCTACATCCTCCGCGATTCCTCCCGCTCCCGCCGCCTGGAACTCTCCCTTTGCCCCCGCGCCGACGCCGACGACGGCCTGGTGGCGCTGGCCTCGATCGTCGCCAAGGGCCTGCGCGAGGCCTGGATGGCCGCCTTCAACGCCCACTGGATCGCCCGCATCCCCGGCCTGAAGCCCACCGCCGGATACCCGTCCGACGCGGCCCGATTCCGCGAGGCGATCGAGTCCGCCTGCCGCGCGAGGGGGCTGTCCCCGTCGCAATGGTGGCGGGCGCGCTAGGGAGGGGCCCGCCCGGAGCGCCTTCCGCATCCCGGAGACGCTCGCACGGATCGCCCCGCGGCGGGCGTCCCCAGGCCCCCACGCTTACCCGGATTCGGGGCGAGGATGATGCCGCAACGCATCATCCGGATCCGACTCCCGGAAAAATCCGGGGCGACGTGTTTGGCGAAAGAATGGCGTGAACGGTACGACCACTTTCGATATCTTGCGTGCCCCTTGCAGGGACCAGGCGGGCTGGTTTGGCGAAATATGGCACATAATTGACGTTTTTTTACTGCGAGTTCTGGAGTTGAGCGATATTTGGCAATTCAATCAATTTAAATATTGTAATTTGAGCTAAAAATTATTTGCGTTACATGGCACAAGCGTCCTGCGGCGGGCGTCTGCGCCGTGCGCGAGGGATCGCATCGGGAACAGTCTAGGACGCGATCGGCTTGACGATGGAGTGTCACAGGTCATATCTCAGTGCATGAGTGGGCCAACGAATGGTCCCACACTCAGGGGCATGATCGGGGCCCGACAGCGTCTTGTCGGGCTTATTCATTCTCGATTGGGCGAGATGCGCCCCTACACCAACTGAAGTGGAGGCATCATGTTCAAGAAGCTGCTCACCGGATCCGCATCGATGACCCTTCGTGCCGCGGCCATGCTGGCCATGCTCACGGCGCTGGCCGGCGTATCCCTGGCGGCCCCGCCCGACCTGGGCGCCCCGGAGATCGACCCGGGCTCGATGGTCGGGGCGTTGACCCTCCTCAGCGGCGGGGTGGCGATGCTGACCAGCCGTCGCAAGTCGAAGTAATCCTCCAGGCGGCTCGACCGACATCGGCGGTCCGCCTCGAATCCCGGATCCTCCCGATCTCATCCCCATCCCGGTCCAACCCGAGAGGAGTCGCTGACAGATGTCCGAAGCCGTGCCGACGGGAGCCTTGCTGCCTTATGGACGGTGGGCCGGCCTGTCGGCGCTGCTCGTCGGCGAGATCCTCTTGCTGTCGATCTGGTTCGACACCCCCATCCTGGGGGGGGATGGGGCCATTCCCAGGTTCATCCGGGAGAATTATCTCGTCCATCTCGCCGTCGGGGCGATGATGACGGCCGTCGTCCTCCTCGTAATCGGGCTCCACGACCGGCTGCACGGGCTGGCCGGGGAGCTGCGGGGGAACGTCTGGCCTGCGCTTCTGGGCCACCTCGGGGCGTTCTCGCTGCTGTTCTGGGTCTCGTCCCGGGCCCTCGAGCCCGGCCGGGGCGGCCTGGCCGTGGGCGCCTGGCTCGTCCCGTGGGCGGCGGTGGGACTGGCCACGATCCTCTCCTGGATAGCGGCGGCGATCCCGATCGGCCTCTGGGGCGGGCTGGCCCGTCGGGTGCTCCTCATGACCGCGATCTGCCTGGGCGTCGCGGTCCTCGCCGGGCTCATGGGGCGGTTGAGCGCGGCGGTGTTGTGGACCCCCCTGAACGTGCCCACCTTCCGTTTGGTGCACGCCCTGATGAGCCTCTTCTGGCGGGACGTCGTGTGCATCCCGTCGCAACAGATTATCGGCACGTCCTCGTTCCGCGTCTCGGTCTCCACCCCCTGCTGCGGCTACGAGGGGATCGGTCTCATCTCCGTCTTCCTGGCCGGCTACCTCTGGCTGGACCGCGAGCGGCTGCGGTTCCCGGCGGCACTGTTGCTCTTCCCGATCGGGATCGCCGTGATCTGGGTCGCCAACGTGGTGCGGATCGTGGCCCTGCTCGCGGTCGGGACCTGGGTATCGCCGGACGCCGCGATCCATGGATTCCACTCCCAGGGCGGCTGGCTGGCGTTCAACGCCGTCAGCCTCGGCCTGATCGGCGTGGCCCGGCACACGCGACTGTTCGCGAAGGCGGAGCAGGTCGCCGTCCTTGCCCCGGCCGGCGAGGCGGGGGCGAACTTCACGGTCGCCTATCTCGCGCCGGGGATGGCCCTCCTGGCCGCCACGCTGATCACCTCCGCATTCTCCGCCGGGGGGTTCGACTCCCTGTACCCCGCCCGGGTGGCGGCGACCGTGGTGGCCCTCTGGATCGTGCGCCGGGACCTCGCCGCGCTGCCTCGGGGCGGGTCGTTGTCGGCGATCCTGCTCGGCGTCGTCGCGTTCGTCGTCTGGATGGCGCTGGAGCCCCGGGGTGCGACCTACGGCCCGACGCCCGCGGCGCTCGCGGGGATGTCCCGGCCCTGGGCCGTGGCCTGGCTGGCCTGCCGGGTTTTCGGATCGGTCGTCACAGTCCCGATCGCCGAGGAGCTGGCGTTCCGGGGCTACCTGTCCCGGCGGCTGATCGGCCGGGATTTTCAGGAGGTCGATCCCCGCCGCGTCCATGCGGTTTCGGCCCTGCTGTCGTCGCTGCTGTTCGGCGCGCTGCACCAGCGCTGGCTCGCCGGGACCCTCGCGGGCCTCGTCTACGCGATCGCCTACCGCCGCCGCGGTCGGGTCTCCGACGCGGTTTGGGCCCACGCCACGACCAACTCGCTGATCGCCGCGTGCGTCCTCGTCGGGGGACGATGGGACCTCTGGACCTGAGATCGGTCCGTGCCGCCGACGCAGGTGACGAAAATTAATATTTAGATCGTTCTAGAACGAAGGTGGGAGCGAAAGGATGAGGATGAGATCTAGATTTGATAAAAATCCGATATTGTTATTAGATAAATTGTAGGTGTCCTCGCGATGCCTTCTCCGCCGGGGGGAGTCGCCCCGGCGGGCCGCGACGTTGCGGCGATCGCCGACCCCGTCGGCCGCGACACTGGTCGCGGATGCCCGGCCGGTTCGACGGCTCAAGCTGGATTCCTCGACTCCCAGGGCCAGGCCATCACGCGGGGGCCCTCCCCCGCGCCCGGGCTCGGCGCGCCCGCCTCGCGGCGATCGTACCCGCCGAGGCCCTCCCGTACATACGCCGAAACAAACGACTCTCTTTAGGGAAGTGGACCCATGAGCAAGCTCTTCAGGACGGCACGCAGCAGGACGCGACGGTCGAACCAGGGACGCAGGATGTTGTCTCGCGTCGAGGCGCTCGAGGCGCGGCATCTGCTCGCGGCGAACCTGTTCATCCAGGGGACGGCGTTCGTCGACGGCAACAACGACGGGAGGCTCGACCCGACGGAGAGCTACCTGCCCGGGGCGACCATCAAGCTGTTCAGCGGGACGACCCAGATCGGGCAGGCGATCACCGGCCCGGACGGGCAGTACGTCTTCAACGACTCGAACAACCTCTTCCCAGGCAACACCCTCACGCCCGGCACGTACAAGGTCGTCGAGCAGCCCGCCGGGCTGTACACCAACACGCAGGCTTCCGCCCTCTCGCAGATCAATCCCGCCTCGGTCCTGGACTCCAGCACGATCCAGGTCACCCTCGTCGATCCGAGCACGGTGACGACGACCTTCGATTTCACCGCCTATGCGGCCCGGTTCTCGGCCTTCTACGCCCGGGTCAATCCGGCCTTCGTCGGCCAGCCCACCATCAACGGCTCGACCCAGCCCGTGGGGCAGCTCCCGATCACCGTGACCCGGCCGGGCGTCGGGACGACCCCCGAGTTCTACTCGTTCTGCACCGACATCCTGGCCGACCTCACGGGCAACAACACGTATCCGACGACCCTGAGCCCCGATCACAGCTCCCTCGTCGAGGCGGGGATGCCCGGCAACGCCGGTCGCATCGGCTACCTGTACAACCACTTCGGCGTGAACCCCGACGGCACCACGCCGACGCTCACGCGGGTCCAGGCGGGCGCCCTGCAACTCGCGATCGACCTGCTCCTTTACAACGCGTCGGTCCCCAACAACCCGACCGTGGCGGATCTGCACAGCGGGACCTTCCAGATCGGCACGCCGGCCGACGCCCGGACGGCGGCGGAATTCCCCGCGATCGAGGCACAGATCCTCGCTTACCTCACGGCGTCCGGCGGGAAGAATGAGAAGGTCATCTTCCTCGACGCGACCCAGGTCGGGGTCAGCCCGACACCGAACGGCCGGCAGTCGATGATCGCGACGGGCAGCCTGAATTTCGGGAACCGCCTCCTCGCCCCGGCCTCCCTGTCGGGCTTCGTCTACGCGGACAGCAACAACGACGGGACGTTCGATGCCACGGAGACGCCGATCGCGGGCGTGTCGGTGACGCTCACCGGCTCGAACGACCTGGGCCCCATCGCTCCGGTCACGGTGATGACCGGCGCCGACGGCTCGTACAGCTTCGGCAACCTGCGCCCCGGCACCTACGCCGTCACCGAGGCGCAGCCGGCCGGCTACCTCGACGGCAAGGATACGATCGGCACGCAGGGCGGGACGCCCGCCAACGACGCGTTCGGAGCGATCGCCCTGGCCGCGGGCGTCAACGGCGTGAACAACAACTTCGGCGAGCTCCTGCCGGGCAGCCTCTCGGGGTTCGTCTACGTCGACGCGAACAACGACGGGCTGAAGGACACCGGCGAGACGCCGCTCTCCGGCGTGACCCTGACGCTCTCCGGGACGGACGACCTCGGCGCGGTCACCTCGCGGACGACGATGACCGACGCCGGCGGCGCGTACAGCTTCGGCAACCTGCGGCCCGGCACCTACACCGTCGCGGAGACCCAGCCGGCCGGCTACCTCGACGGCAAGGACGCGAGGAATAACGTCGTGATCTCGGGGAGTTCCAACGGGCCGGACGCCGTGACAGGCATCCCGGTGGTCCAGGCGCTCGACTCGGCCCTGAACAACTTCGGCGAGCTCGCCCCGGCGCTGATCTCGGGCTTCGCCTACGTCGACTCGAACAACGACGGCATCAAGGGGGCGGGCGAGGCCCCGATCCCCGGCGTGTCGGTGACGCTCACCGGCTCGAACGACCTGGGTTCCATCGCTCCGGTCACGGTGATGACCGGCGCCGACGGCTCGTACAGCTTCCCGAACCTGCGGCCCGGCACCTACGCGATCGCGGAGGCGCAGCCCGCCGGCTACCTCGACGGCAAGGACGCGGTCGGCACCGTCAACAACGTCGCCGATGGTACGCTGTCCGGCACCTTCCCCGTGTATGACCAGATCTCCAATGCGGTGCTCGCCTCGGGCAATCAGGGGGTCAACTACAACTTCGGCGAGCTGGCGCCGGCGCAGCTCTCGGGCTACGTCTACGTGGACGCCGACGACGACGGGATCAAGGAGGCCGGCGAGGCGGGGCTCGCCGGCGTGACCGTCACCCTGTCGGGCACCAACGACCTGGGCACGATTGTCCCGATCACGGTGACGACCGGCGCCGACGGCTCGTATCGCTTCGGCAACCTGCGGCCCGGTACCTACACCGTCACCGAGGCCCAGCCGGCCGGATACACCACGACCGGCAACAGCGTCGGGACGGTCGGAGGCCAGTACGACGGCCGCGTCGTCGGCGATACCATCGACCAGATCGTTCTCGGCGGGGCCGCGGCCGGTGTAGAGTACAATTTCGGAGAGCTGAACGCCGGGAGTGCGCTCGTCCGGGGCCAGACGGCGACCATCGGCTTCTGGAACAACAAGAATGGACAGGCGCTGATCCTCAGCCTCAACGGTGGCCCGACCGCGACGAACCTGGGCAACTGGCTGGCCTCCTCGTTCGGGAATATCTACTCGAACCTGGCCGGGAAGTCCAACGCCGAGGTCGCCGCGTACTTCCAGACCCTCTTCAAGCAGACGGGCCAGAAGACGGCCGCCCAGTTCCTCGCGGGCGCGCTGGCCGCCTACGCGACCAACACGGCCCTCGCCGGCGGCGCGTATGCCGCCGGGTATGGCTTCACGGTCTCCGCCAACGGGACGGGGATCGCCACCTACAACGTCGGCACCCTGCTCGCGCCGTTCGGCGGCCCGACGGGCCAGGTCAGCATCATCGCGCTGATCCAGTTCGTGAACAGCAAGTCGGTCGACGGCCTCCTCGCCAACGGCAACGCCGCGCTGCTGAACGCGATCAACACGATCTTCAGCGGGATCAACCAGACCGGCGACATTAAATGATCGCCGCGACGCCCCCGCGGGAGGAGCCCCTTCCGGGACCGCCCCCGTCCGCTCGACGGTCGGGACGCCCGGGCGGAGGCGATCGCCCCGGGAGGCCGTCACGTTGCAAACACGAGCGGGCCTCGCGACCTTACCGGAGGTCGCGAGGCCCGCTTCGCCTGGCATGCCGCACGGCGCAACGCCTGCGGGTCACGGTCTGGCGCGTTTCAGCACCTGCACCGAGCCGCCGTCCCCGGACTTCGAGTCGAACCGCTTCGGCCGATCGGCCCCCGGCCCGGCGACGCAGAGCTTGTACGTGGTCGCGTCCAGCTCGTAGATCCCCTGCATGCGCAGGCCTTTCGTGTCGCCGTCGGTGAAGGTCAGGTCGATCGTCCTGGGGGGCTTCGTGGCGTCGATGGTGAAGGTCCCCTTGACGGGGCCTTGTGTGAACGTGTTCCCCTGGATCCTGAGCGGGGTGTCGCGGAACGACGCGATGTCGGCCGGCTTGCCGTCGACCTCCATCGACTCGTGCCGCCAGGTCCCCTGGAAGAGGGCGAGGTCCGCCTCCGTCGGGTCGCCGGGCGGCTTCGCGCGGCGGAAGACCCGCAGGGTCCGCCTGCTCCCGGACGGGGCGGAGAACTCGTTCGGCCTCACCTCCCCGTCCGGCGCGACGCACGAGGTCAGCGTGTCGCCCTCGATCCAGTAAATCCCCTTGAGGATCTGCCCTTTCGCCGGCCCTTCGGTCACGGTGTCGGTGACTTCCTTCGGGGATTTCGACGGATCGACGGCGAACTTCACGCCCTTCGCGACCACCTGGTCGCCGAACCGGACGGTGTGGGTGTCGCCGGCGATCGTCACGGTGATCCTGCCCGCCTGCTCCTTCGCCAGGGCCTTGCCGTCGGTCTCGGCCGAGATCAACTGCCAGGTGCCCTGGAACTTCGCGAGTTCCTCCGTCGCGTCGTCGGCCCGCGCGAGGGGACCCAGCGTCGCGACGCAAAGGGTCGCCGCGATCCAGTCCCTTCTCAACGGCATCTCCGTCCTCCGATCGGGGAAGATTTCAACGAACCGGCCCCGGGGTCGCGTGACGGTTCCCCGCCGCGCGATCCGGGGCCGCCGAATTGGGTCGATCCAGACTCTCTCCCTATTCGCGCGAGATCAGGGCAGTTCCTTCACCTCGACCTTGCGGATCTGCACGTGGCTGCCCGGGTCGTGCTGCTGGAAGGCGAAGTAACCTTCCTTGAAGGAGTTGTTCTTGTCGATGTAGTCCACGGTCGTCTTGCCGTTGACCTTGATCACGATGTGGTTGCCGTCGGCATCGATCTCCTGGGTGAACCAGGTGTCGGGCTTCACCAGGTCGTCGAAGACCTTGACGTGGTTGTAGAGCGAGCCGGTGCGGACGGGGTCGCCGTGGGTGCTGTTGACCTGGGCCTCATACCCCTTGGGGAAGCCTGGGCCCTTGGCCGTGCGGAAGTACATGCCGGAGTTCGCCTTGTCGGCGATCTTCACCTCGGCGCGGTACTTGAAGTTCTTGTAGTGGCCCTTGGGGGTGAAGAGGTGAGAGACCGGGCCGGACCCGTGGATCACGCCGTCCTTCACGACCCAGTTCTTGCTGACGTCCTCCTGCTTGCCCTTGCCGTCGTAGGCTTCCCAGCCCTCAAGGTCCTTGCCGTTGAAGATCTGGACCCAGCCCTTCTCGTCGTCCTTGTCGTCCGCGCGGAGGGCCATCGGCGCGACGATGGCGCAGGCCACGAGCAGCGCGATCCCCCGGAAGTAGTGCGTCATCGGAAGCGTTTCCTTGTGTACGATGGTTCCTGACCCTGGCCCATGATCCTCGGGGGCCTCCCGCCTCGCGGTGTCGGCCTCCCTGGCACCGGGATCATAAGGCAACCGCCGGGCCGATGCCAGCGGGGGGGCGGGGACCGGGAGGGAGATGGCAGATGGCAGATTCCAGATGGCAGATTCCAGATCAGAGAGCGGAGATCGGAGAACCGAGATCCAACATCGGAGGCGTTGAGAAGTCAGAGCCCGAGATCAAACCCTCGGATCTGGAATTTGCCATCTGGAATCTGGAATCTGGAATCTCTTGTCCCGACTCGGAGGCTCGATGTCCTCGCACACCGACCAACAAGCGGACGAAACGCCAGCCCTGTCCGCGCCGGAGGCCATCGAGCGGCGACGGGCGACCAGGCGGTTCGACCCGGAGAAGCCGCTGGGGGAGGACCTGCTGGAGAGGATCCTGAGCCTGGCCACACGCGCGCCCTCGGGCTTCAACCTGCAACCGTGGCGGTTCCTGGTGGTGAGGACGAAGGCCAATCGGGAGAAGCTCCGCGGTTGCGCGTTCGGGCAGCCGAAGATCGCCGACGCCCCGGCGGTGGTCGTCGTCCTGGGGTATCACCATCCGCATCAGTCCCACCTGGAGCCGATGGTGGCGAAGCAGGTGCGGCTCGGGGCGATCACGCCGGAGGGGGGCGCGGAGTTGACGGCGAGGGCCTCTCGCGCGATGGGGCGCGTGGACGATCGGGACCTCTGGGCGACCCGGTCCGCCATGCTCGCCGCCGCCACGCTGATGATCGCGGCCGAGTCCCTGGGCGTGGCCTCGGCGCCGATGGAGGGGTTCGAGGCGGAGAAGGTCCGCCGCGCGTTCGGCGTGCCGGACGACCACTCCGTCTGCTGCCTGATCGCGCTGGGATACGCGGCGGAAGTGAGACCATTCCCGGGCCGATTCGGGCTGGACGAGGTCTGCTATCGCGAGCATTTCGGCCAGCCGTGGGCCGGTCCCGGCGAGATGGATGCTTGACCGATCGGGCGACGCTGGTCATACTTAGCCCTGCCTGTCGGGCGTCCGGCCTGAAGTCAAGGGCCGGGCAGGAAGCCGGTGCAATTCCGGCGCGGGACCGCCGCTGTAAGCGATAAGGTCCCCGGACAACCACGCCACTGCGCGCCTCGGCCCGCGGGAAGGCGTCCGGGGGCCGACCGAATCGCGAGCCAGAACACGGCCCGACGGGTAACCCATGCGATGCTTCGGCCTCAAGCATCCGGGGGGCGTGTGCCCGCGCACGGTGTCTGCGCGGCGCCTTCCCGGTCGGCCGGAGAGCATGGCCCCAGGAAGGATCACGCCCCGTGATTTCCGCGCCCCGATCCCGAGGCCGGCCCGCCTTCACGCTGATCGAGCTGCTGGTCGTCATCGCGATCATCGGCGTCCTCGTCGCGCTCCTCCTGCCCGCCGTGCAGTCGGCGCGCGAGGCCGCCCGCCGCGCCCAGTGCTCCAACAACCTGAAGCAAATCGGCCTGGCGCTGCACGGCTACCACGACTCCTACCGGACCTTCCCGGCCGGAGGCTGGATCCCCTCGGCCGCGTTCCCGAAGAACGCTCGGATGAACATGGGCTGGGCGGCGGCGATCCTGCCGGGGCTGGAGCAGAGGGCGCTGTACGACGCGCTGAACTTCGGCCACCCCTATCAGGACGCGGCCAACAGCACCGCGGGCCATACGGTCCTGTCCGTCTACCTCTGCCCCTCGGAGCCGAGGACGTCGCTCTGGCATCGCGCCACCGGCGACCCGTTCGACTACGCGGACGCGGACTACGGTGGCATGTACGGGCCTCGCGGGCTTCGCGGGCCCGGCGACGTCAACAGCCCGCCCCGCGGCGCGATGATCTTCAACCAGTGCCTGAGCCTCGCGGAGATCCGCGACGGGACCTCTCAGACCATCCAGGTCGGCGAGGCCCCCGAGGCGATCAACGCCATGTGGATCAGCGGCCGGAACATCTTCGACCAGTACAAGCCGATCAACGCCCGCCCCGCCGTCGAGTTCGGCGAGGAGCTGACCAGCCAGCATCCCGGTGGCGTGCATGTCCTGTTCGCCGACGGCTCGGTGCGTTTCCTCAAGCAGTCCACGGACGTCAACCCGCTCGCCGCCCTGTGCACTCGCGCGGGCAACGAGGTGATCGACTCCGCGTCCTACTGACCCGAAACCTACGCGCCGCCATCGGTCGCGGTGCGAGCAACCATGAATAATGAGACAATGAAAATGCAAAGATGGATGATCCCGGCCCTGCTGCTGGGCCTCGCGATCGCGCCCGAATCCCGGGCCGACCAGGTGAACACCTTCGAAGAGTTCAACCCGGGGGCGAACGCCGCGAAGCCCTTCTTCACGGCGTCGAGCACGACCAACGGGTCCACGCCCCTGGTGAGCCAGGGCAACGTCTTCAACAACGAGTACACCTACTTCAACCCCGACCCCGTCTTTGGCTACATCTGGTCCGGCTGGGCGGTCTCCAGCCGGACCGACAGGACGACCGAAGGGGTCGAGGGGCAGTTCAGCTCCGTCACCGGGGGGGGGTATAATGGGTCGAGCACGTACGTCGTCGCCACCCCGTTCGGCTCTCCGGCGTACGGGAACATCGGTGTCGATCCCGCGACCCCGGGGTACTCGCTCACGAACCCCTTCCACCCGTCCGACTCGACGATCGACCTGGCGGCCGGGCAGATGCCCGTGTCGCTCCGAGTCACCAACACGGCGTACGCCTACTATTCGTTCCTCCGCGGCGACCCGTACGGGTTCTCCGCGGGCTTCCAGGCGGGCGACTTCCAGACGCTCGACATCCGCGGCTACGACGCGTCGGGGAACCTGATCTCGTTCCTCGACGCGGCGGGGGACCGGCAATCGGCCATCACCGTCTCCCTGGCCGACTTCCGGACGGCGGCCCAGACCATCCTGGACACCTGGCAGTTCGTGGACCTGACCCCCCTTGCCGCGGCCACCCAGCTACGATTCGGCATCACGTCGTCCCGGAATGACGCTACCTACGGGGTGAATACGCCGGCCTACTTCGCGGCGGACGACTTCGTGACCCGCGCCGTGGGCGTGCCCGAGCCCGCGAGCCTGGTTCTCCTGGTGGGTGGGCTCGGGATCGCGGGGATGGTATCATTCCGAGGGCGTAGGCATCGCCCCGGTTCTCTTGAAGGAGACAGATCGTGAATCCCGTGCGTACCTGGCTCCTGTTGGCGATGGTGGCGATCGTGGCGGCCTCCCGGCTTCTACCGCACCCGGACAATTTCACGCCCGTCGCGGCGATCGGCCTGTTCGGGGCCGCCACGTTCTCAAGCCGATGGAAAGGGTTTTTCGTCCCCCTGCTCGCGATGCTCGCGAGCGACGTCCTCTTGCAAGCCACCTACGACCTGGGCTGGCAACCTTCCTGGGGGTTCTACCGGGGCCAGTGGGTGGTCTATGCGTGCTGCCTCGCGACCACGCTCCTCGGGTTCTCCCTCCGCGGGAAGCGGACCCTGCCGAGGATTGCGGGCGCGGCCCTCGCGTCCTCGCTCCTCTTCTTCCTGGCGACCAACTTCGTCTACTTCTACGGGGCAGACTCGCTCTACCCGAGGACCGTCTCGGGACTGATGGAGTGCTATCGCAAGGCGATCCCGTTCTTCCGCAACAGCCTGGCGGGCGACGCCTTCTACTCGACCGTCCTCTTCGGGGGCCTGGCGATGGCCGAGTCGCGCTTCCCGATCCTGCGCCGGGCTTCCCCGGCCCGTGACGGTGCCGCGTACGCGAGCGCCTGAGCCGGACGAGACGGGATCCCGTCGAGCACCAGACCGCGAGGCGCGGATCCGGGGTCGTGTGACCCTGGATTCGCGCCCGCGCGCCGTTTAGGATGGCCCGCGTCTGTCCTGCCTACCCAAAGCGAGTATCGCGACGCACCAGGGAGATCGCTCGATGCAACGGCTCTTCACGGCCCGGTGGCTCCTCCTCGCCGCCCTGGCCCTAGGGATGATCTCGTCCCCGTCACCGTCCCGCGCGCAGGACAAGCCGAACCCGGCCGTCCAGCCCGAGGCGCGCAAGGACCAGGCCTGGTGGATGAACCTGCACCAGGCGTTCCTCGACCGCGCGAAGAAGAAGGACGTGGACCTCCTGTTCCTGGGCGACTCGATCACCCAGGGCTGGGGCGGCAACGCCGTCTGGAAGCGCCATTACGGGCCGAGGAACGCGGCGAACTTCGGCATCGGCGGCGACCGGACCCAGCACGTCCTGTGGCGCATCGAGAACGGCGAGGTCGAGGGGATCAACCCCCGCGTGGCCGTCCTGATGATCGGCACGAACAACATCGGCGCGAACAGCCCCGAGGAGATCGCCGACGGCGTCAAGGCGATCGTGGCGAAGCTCCACGAGACGCTCCCGAAGACGAAGGTCCTGCTCCTCGGCGTCTTCCCTCGCGGCGGCAACGACCGCAAGGACGACCGCGCGAATACGTCGGATCAGCCCGGCAAGATCAACGAGATTATTTCCAAGCTCGACGACGGCAAGACCGTCAAGTACCTCGACATCACCAAGGTCTTCCTGAACGAGGACGGCACCATCCCCAGGTCCCTGATGCCCGACTTCCTCCACCTGAGCGAGCCCGGATACCGCAAGTGGGCGGACGCGATCGAGCCGACTCTGTGGGAGATGATGCAGTAAGGGCGGTTCGCGGTTCGCGGTTCGCGGTTCGCAGCGAAGAGGAGATGCAGAGGCAGCCTTCAACCGCGAACCGCGAACTACCACATCTTGTTCTCGTCCGCGAAGGGATGCGCGGGGGCGTCGCGTTTGGGTCTGGGCATGGCCTGGAGGAGCGCGGCGGCGAGGGGAAGGTCGGCGGCGGCGGTGATCTTGAGGTTGAAGGGGGAGCCGTCCACGACGTGGATGGGATGGCCCAGGGCCTCGACGAGCTGGGCGTCGTCGGTGATGCCGGAGACGCCTGCGCGGTTGGCGTAGGCCTGGAGCAGCAGGTCGCGTCGGAACGCCTGAGGGGTCTGGACGGCGTAAAGGCCGGCGCGCGAGACGGTCTCGACGATCTGACGGGTGTCGGGATCGACCCGCTTCAAGGTGTCGGCCACGGGGAGCCCCGGGATGGCCGCGCCGTGGAGGCGGGCGGCGGCGAAGACGCGCTCGACCAACTCGGGCGGCAGGCAGGGGCGGGCGGCGTCGTGGACGGCAACGAACTCGCACGACGGGTCCACGGCGTCCAGGGCCCGGGCGATCGTCTCGTAGCGCTCGGGGCCGCCCTCGATCACGGTGAGGTTCAGGAACGCCACGTTGGGGCGGTAGCGACGCTCGAACAGCTCGCGGTCCTCGGCGGCGATGGCGACGATCGTCTGCGCGACGTCGTCGCGCGCGACGAACGGCTCCGCGGCGCGGAGCCAGACGGCCCGGCCGTCGAGGTCAGCGTAGATCTTCTTCTGCTTCGGGTCGCCGAACCGCGAGGATCGGCCGGCAGCCGGCAGGATGACGGCGAAAGACCCCATGACGCGAAGGACTCCGGGGGCCGGGACGATGCCCGATGAGGATGGCCCGATTCTCGGCCGGGGCGGGGCCGGGGTCAATCCTCGGCGGGCGGACCGCCAATTTTGCACTCGATGCACTTATGTCTTGTGCGAATGAGTCACCCGGAGGAAAATTGTCCCGATCACCTCATCCTGGTGACATTGGTTTGTCGCCGCTCTCCGCCCGGGGCCGGCCTCGAGGGGCTGATCGACGGACCAACTCGACCCGCTGCGATCCAACTGGAGTCTTCGCGATGGACGAGATCCTTCGTCAACTGGCGGAACGGACCGGCCTGGACCCCGCGACGGCGAAGAACGGCCTGGGGGCCGTGATCGCCTATCTCAAGTCGCACCTGCCCGAGGGGCTTTTCAGCCAAGTCGAGGGGGCGATGCCCGGGGCCCAGGGGCTGGCCGACACCTTCGAATCGGAGAAGTCCTCGTCCGGGGGCGGGCTGCTCGGCACCGTCGCGGGGATGGTCGGGAAGCTCGTCGGTGGGGGAGGGGCGGACGCCTCCAAACTCCTCGCCATGCTGGGGCAGGCGGGCCTCAGCGTGGGCCAGATCCAGACCTTCTTGCCCAGGGTCCTGGAACTCCTCCAGGCGCACCTGCCCCCGGACCTGATCGAGAAGATCAAGGGGCTCCTGCCGACCGCCCCGGCCGCCGAGCCCCCCGCCCAGGCGTGACCGACGTCCTCCGACGCGTGACGCGTCCCGGATTCGCGATGGTAGCTTTCCAACGACCGAGGGCCGGGGGTACGATCCTCGGTCCCGGTCCCCTCCTCAGGTCGCTCTATCTCCCCCAATCGAGGTAATCGCATGAATCCGAAGAAATTGGTCGTCGAGCTGATCGGCACGTTCTTCCTCGTCCTGACGGTCGGCATGACCGGGATCGAGACGGGGGCGGGGGTCATCCCGGCCCTGGCGATCGGCTCGTCGCTGATGGTCATGGTCTACGCGGGCGGCCATTTCTCGGGCGGGCATTACAATCCGGCCGTGAGCCTCGCCGCCCTGGTCCGCGGCAAGCTCCCGGCCTCGGACCTGATCCCCTACTGGGTGGCCCAGGTCGCCGGGGCAGCCCTGGCGGCCGGCGCGGCGATCTATCTGCACGGGAAATCCAGCAAGGCCGCGCTCGAGCCCGACCTGGCGAAGGTGGCGCTGGCCGAGTTCCTCTTCACGTTCGCCCTGGCCTACGTGGTGCTGAACGTGGCGACGGCCAAGGCGACCGCGGGCAACTCCTTCTACGGGTTGGCGATCGGGTTCACCGTGCTCACCGGAGCGTTCGCCGTGGGCGGGATCTCCGGCGGCGCGTTCAATCCGGCGGTGGCGGTCGGCGCAACGATCATGAATTTGTTCAAAGTCTCCTACGTCTGGGTCCACATCCTCGCGGACCTCGCCGGGGGGGCCGTGGCCGGGTTGATATTCAACTTCCTCAATCCGGACGATCGTTGATCCTGAAGGCTCGCAGGGGAGGGCGGTTTCTCGCGGGGGCGACGCTGGCCGCGTCGCTCCCGCGGGCGGCCCGGCCCGGGGACTCGTCGCGCCGGGACCCGGGCGGAATTCGCGACTTCGGCCCATGAATTGCCATGCTTGGGGTGTGCCGCCTCGTCGAGGATCCGGCCATCAAAGCGATCGGCGGGGCGGGCCAGGGCAACCGGCGTGGCGTCCCTGTTCCGACACTGATGCGCCTCGGGTGGACAGGATATCATGGGCGTGACCGCCGAGGCCCGAGGGCTCGCCGGCTGTTGCATCGCGGAGAACGTCTCCATGCACGTTGAGAGCGACAACCCGTCGCCGTCGAGGGCCACGACGGGCGTGGAGGGGCTCGACGACATCCTCTCCGGCGGGCTGACCCGCAATCGGCTCTACCTGGTCGAGGGGGACCCGGGCGCGGGGAAGACGACGCTGGCGTTGAAGTTCCTGCTCGAAGGGGTGGAGCTCGGCGAGCGGGTCCTGTACGTGACGCTCTCGGAGACCAAGAGCGAGCTGGAGGCGGTCGCGCGGTCGCACGGCTGGTCGCTCGACGCCCTGGAGATCTTCGAGCTGATCCCGACCGAGGAGGCGCTCAGCCTCGACACCCAGACGACCATGTTCCACCCGTCGGAGGTGGAGCTGACCGAGACGACCCGGACCGTCCTCGCGCAGGTGGAGCGGGCGAGGCCGCACCGGGTCGTGTTCGACTCGCTCTCCGAGATGCGCCTGCTCGCCCAGAACTCGCTCCGATACCGCCGGCAGATCCTCGCCCTGAAGCAGTTCTTCATCGGCCGCGAGTGCACGGTGATCCTCCTGGACGACCGGACGAGCGACGGCCACGACCTCCAGCTCCAGAGCATCGCGCACGGGGTGATCACCCTGGAGCACCTGGCCCCGGAGTTCGGCGCGGAGCGGAGGCGTCTGCGCGTGGTCAAGTTCCGGGGCACGTCGTTCCGCGGCGGGTATCACGACTTCAAGATCGAGAGGGGCGGCCTAGTCATCTACCCCAGGCTGGTGGCGTCGGAGCATCGCAAGGCGTACGCGAGGGAAACGGTGGCGAGCGGGCTGCCGGCGCTCGACAGCCTCCTCAAGGGCGGCCTGGGGCGCGGGACGAGCACCCTCCTGATGGGCCCGGCCGGGTCGGGCAAGTCGTCGCTGGCGACGCAATACGCGTCCGCCGCGGCGGGCCGCGGGGAGAACGCCGCGCTCTTCATCTTCGACGAGAGCATCGAGACCCTGATGGAGCGATCCCACGGGCTCGGCATCGACATCGCCGACCACGCGGAGCAGGGCACCGTCATGGTCAGGCAGGTCGACCCGGCCGAGCTGTCCCCCGGCGAATTCGCCTTCCTGATCCGCCAGGCCGTCGAGAAGGACGGGGCCAGGCTCGTCGTGATCGACAGCCTGAACGGCTATCTGAACGCCATGCCCGAGGAGCGATTCCTCACGATCCAGCTCCACGAGATCCTCACCTACCTCGGCCAGCAGGGGGTGACGACCATCCTGATCGTGGCCCAGCACGGGCTGATCGGCACGGTGATGAAGAGCCCGGTGGACACGACCTACCTGGCCGACACCGTGCTGCTGCTGCGCTATTATGAGATGGAAGGCGAGGTGCGGCAGGCGATCTCGGTGATGAAGAAGCGGAACGGGGCCCACGAGCGGACCATCCGCGAGCTGCGCATGAGCGGCCGGGGGATCGAGGTCGGGGAGCCGCTCCGGATGTTCCGGGGCATCCTCACCGGCATCCCGACCTTCGAGGGCGACCCGCCCCCGCCCGCGGAACGCGTCCATGAATGACGCGACCGCCGGGGAGCCGGAAGACCGCGTGCTCGTCCTCGCCCCGACGTCCAGGGACGGGGCGACCAGCCGGACGATCCTGTCCGAGGCGGGCATCCCGTGCTCCGTCTGCACCGACGCCGACGCCCTTCGCCGCGAGATCGAGGTCGGCGCGGCCGCCGCCATCCTGACGGAGGAAGCGGCGACGTCGCCGGCCGCGCGCGGGCTGGTCGAGTTCCTCGCGAGGCAGCCCGCCTGGTCCGACTTCCCCATGATCGTCCTGACCCGGGGCGGGGCCGACTCGGCCGAGGCGAGGCAGGCGCTGGAGGTCCTCGGCAACGTCACCCTGCTGGAGCGCCCGGTGCGGGTCCTGACGCTCGTCAGCACTGTGCGTACCGCCCTGAGGGCGCGGAAGAGGCAGTATCAGATCCGCGCCCACCTGGAGGAGCGGATGCGCGCGGAGGAGGCCTTCAAGGAGGCCGACCGGCGCAAGGACGAGTTCCTCGCCATGCTCGCCCACGAGCTGCGCAACCCGCTCTCGGCCGTCAACAACGCCATCGCCATCTCGCGCCGGTCGGAGTCCCCGGCCGACCTGGAGTGGAGCCAGGACGTCCTGGAACGCCAGGTACAGCACCTGGCGCGCCTGATCGATGACCTGATGGACGTCTCGCGGATCAACCGCGGCAAGATCCAGCTCCGCAAGGTCCCGCTGGACGTCGCCGCGGCGGTCCCTCGCGCCGTCGAGGTGGCCATGGCCCTGATCCACCAACGCGGGCACGAGCTCCGGGTCTCCCTCGCCCCCGACCTGCCGATGATCGAGGCCGACCCGACGCGGTTCGAGCAGGTGCTGACGAACCTCCTCACCAACGCCGCGAAGTACACCGAGGAGGGGGGGCGGATCGACCTGACCGCCCGCCGCGACGGCGGCCACGTCGTCATCGAGGTCCGGGACACCGGGGTGGGAATCCCGACCGAGATGCTCTCGCACGTCTTCGACCTGTTCACGCAAGGGGATCGCTCGATCGACCGCTCCCAGGGCGGCCTGGGGATCGGCCTGACGGTGGTCCAGAAGCTCGTCCAGATGCACGGGGGTACTGTGTCCGCCTGGAGCGAAGGGCCGGGGCGAGGGAGCACCTTCACGCTCGCCTTCCCGGCCGTCGCCCGCCGGCAGGCTCCCGCCTCGCTCCCGCCCGGGCCGCGCGGGGAGACGCGTCCGGCCGGGTCGAAGATCCTGGTCGTGGACGACAACGTCGATTCCGCCCGGGGGCTGGCCAGGCTCCTCTCCCTGATGGGGCACGACGTGCGCCTCGCCCACGACGGCCCGGCCGCCCTCCTCGCCGCGCGCGAGCATCGCCCCTCGGTCGTCCTCCTGGACATCGGCCTGCCGGAGATGAACGGCTACCAGGTCGCCGCGCAGTTGCGGAAGGAGCATGGGCCGGACGGGCTCCTGCTCATCGCCATCACCGGCTACGGCGAGGACGAGGCCCATCGCCGCTCGGCCGCCGCGGGCTTCGACCACCATCTGGTCAAGCCCCTGAACATCGAGACCGTCCTCGAGCTCATCTCCGGCCGCCATGCCGCCGCGAAAAATGTCGCCCGATGAGACGATCCCGGGCGCGATCGCGGATAGGGGAGCAGGGCAGGAGCAATCGGGGGCTTCGCGAGCCCTCGGTTTGATGCTTGCAGGCAATCGCGGGGCGCGATATCCTCACGTGTCAACGGCCTTGGTGCGTGAAGGCCCCTCCCGTCCAACCCGGCCCGACGCCCTGCTCGCTCGCCCGCTCCTCGGAGGTTCCATGCGTATCCGACCGGCCTTCCCCGCGATCGCGTTGGTGGGACTCCTGGCGTCGGGCGCATTCGCGCAAACCGTGACGGACGGTAACGTTCGGGGCGACGGCCAGAGGCTCTCCTTCCCCGGAGACCCCCTCGCCGCCCCCGCCCGACCGGCGGCGGAGGCCGCCCCGGCGAAGGCTGCGACCGCGAAGGCGGCGACGCGGAAATCCCAGGCGGCACGCCGGTCGACGCGGGACACGCGGCCTCCCGCCGTCTCGACCCGACGACGGGCCGCGCCCCTGGTCCTGCTGGAGACCTTCCCCCCGGTGT
>JADMIO010806549.1_pt1 | contig 19072 bp, 19 predicted proteins | sample 8958161 | NCBI WGS metagenome assembly JADMIO01 (sample SAMN16585339, study PRJNA669376) | soil metagenome | isolation source: Crop rotation soil | place: USA: Cullars Rotation, Alabama | collected 2011
CTTTCCCCACCCCCTCCATCCCCACCCCACTCACCGCCGACACCTCCATCACCCGCATCCCCGGCCGCACCGACTGCACGCTCCGGTGCGCCGCCTCCCGGTCAAACCCCACGTGCTCCGCCAGGTCCATCTTGGTGATGACCGCCAGGTCCGCCGTGTTGAAGATCGACGGGTACTTCAGCGGCTTGTCCTCCCCCTCCGTCACCGAGAACAGCACCAGCCGCAAATTCTCCCCCAGGTCATAACTGGACGGACAGACCAGGTTCCCCACGTTCTCGATGAACAAAAAATCGAGCCCCCCCAGGTCCCACCCCTCCAGCGCCGTCCGGACCATCTCCGCCTCCAAGTGGCAGACCGTTCCCGTCGTGATCTGCCGCACCGGCACCTCCGCCCGGGCCAGTCGCCTGGCGTCGTTGTCCGTCGCCAGGTCCCCGACCAGCGCCGCTACCCGGTACCCGTCGCGCAGCCGCCGCAACACCTGCTGCAAAAACGTCGTCTTCCCCGACCCCGGGCTCGACACCAGGCTCACCACGTACACCCCCGCCTCGGCGAACCGCCGCCGCAGTTCCCGCGCCACGACGTCGTTCTGCTTGAGCACCTTCTGCCGAACCTCCACCAGCCGCGGCATCGCACCCTGTGGATTCATGACCGGCCCTCCGTCAAGGGACAAATCTCCATGGCAAACACTTCCAACTCCCGCCCCGTCACGATCTCCGGCGTCGGCCTCCCGCACACGCCGCAGCAGATCTGCTGCGGCGACACCGCCGTCCGGTCCTCCCCGCACGCCGCGCAATGCACCACCAGCGGCACGTCCTCGATCACCAGCCGGCAGTCCGCCAGCGGCGAAATCTCCCGCGCCATCTCGAACGCCGACCGCAACGCCTCCTTCACCACCCCGCTCAACGGCCCCAGCTTCAAATGGACGGCCGCCACGTGCGCACCCCCCCGCCGCCGCGATTCCTCGCCGACCAGCTCCAAAATACTCAGTGCGATCGAAAGCTCGTGCATGGCTCACATGCGCTTGACCAGCGCATACCGGTGCAACTCCGGCCAAATCCACACGAACCCTGCGGCCGCCACCGCCAGTGCGATCCACCCGGTCATTTTCCATCCACTGGTTCGCTGTTTCATACGCGTTCACTCCTTTCAAGCTTCCTTCAACGCCCCTTCGCCGGCCAGGACCTGCCCGACCAGCGACTCTACCAGTTCCACCGCCCGCTCCACCGCCGCCGCCACCGCCGGGCTCAGCCCCGGCGCGATATCATCCTCGGCGGAGATCGGAACCGGCTCGCACCCGACCAGCAGCACGCGCCGCAGGCTCCCCCCCATCGCCGCCACCAGCCGCAGCACCCGCACCGGATCCAGGTTGTGCGTCTCCAGCATCAAATCCGCCGGCTCCGGCGTCCCCGCCGGCGTGCAGTCCGGCTCGATCACATACAGCGTCCCCGGCGCCCCGCCCCGCGGCACCGCGTCCAGCAAAATCGCCACGTCCCACCCGTCCAGCAACGTGTACGTCAGATCCACCCCGCGAATCCCGAAATCCACCACCCGCACCGACGCCGGAAACGCCCGCCCCGCCAGCCGCCGCGCCAGCTCGACCCCGAACGCGTCGTCCCCGAAGAAAATATTGCCGATGCCGGCAATGAGCACGCGCGGTCCATTCATGTCGCCCCCCCCTGCCCGTCCGAGGCGATCGCATGAGACTCCCCTTCCCCGCTTACCCCCCCTCCCGGCGTACCGGGAGGGGGTTGGGGTAAGGGTCCTTCTGACATCTGAGATCTCAAATTTGAAATTGCACTGCCCCCACCCCCGCCCTCCCCCGCGGCCAGCAGCTCGACCTCTTGCGGCGTGAAAAAGAACCGATGCCCCAGCATCCCCTTGGGCCCCAAGTCGCGCCCCGGGTCGTCGTCCACCGTCACCGCCACGTGATACCGATCCTCCAGGTCCTGCTCGATCGACGCGATGGTCGCCAGCTTGCCGGCCAGTGCCATGTCCATGATGTCCGCCCGATTCTGCGGCCGCAGCCGAACCCGGTCGCCGGGCCGCAGAGCCGGCGTAGCCGCCGCGGCCCGCCCCGCCCCCGGCCGAAACGTCCCGTGCAGCCGCGAGAGCTGCTCGCGGGCCAGCGACTCCGTCCGGCTGAGCAGATCCCGCGTCCGCGGGTCGATCGACGCCATCGACCGCTTCTCGTCGTCCGTCAGCGTCAGGATCCGCAGGCTCAGGATCTCGTCGATCTCAGTGGAATCGAACAGGTCGCCGGGGCTCTCCGGCGCCACCTGCGGGTAGTCGTACAGGATGATCGGCGCCGCCAGCATCGTGTGCGTCTCACCCGCCTGCCCCACCAGCACCGGCCACGAGCCGATGTTCAGGCACCCCGCCGCGGACGCCCGCCAGCGCTCCGGCGGGTCGATCATCGAGACGAACTGCCCGCCCTCGACGTGCAGGATCGTGTGGGTCGACGCCAGCGACCGCAGCATCGCCTCGTCCCGTCCGGTCCGATCCGGCGCGTCGATCCGCGTGCGGTTGGCGATGCGCACGGTCAGCTTGAAGAGCTGATCCTCGACCCGCACCGCCGACAGTTCCACCGACCCTTCGATCGGTTCCTTCCGCCGGACCAGCACCCCGCCGATCGACCCGTCCGGCGACCGCAGCGCCTCGGTCTCGCGCCCGGCCGGGAAGGTAAACTTCTGCCACCGCGGCCGGGCGACAAGTTCATCGACCTGCACCGCCTCCAGCGTCACCTCCCGCTCGCTCGCCTCCTGCCAGCTCTGGTACAGGTCCTGCCCGAGTTGCAACACCTGCACCGCCCGGAACGGCGGCTCCCCCTCGGCCGGCCACTCCGCCATCGGCGGATCGATCTGCCCGACCGTGCGCGCCACCAACTGCAGGAACCGCACCTTCACCTCCAGCCGCGCCTCCCCCCCGCCGTGCACCAGGCATTCGGTCTGCATCATCCACGGGTCCGAGCCCTTGCGGGAAACGCTATAGGCCTCGGGAGCGAGCCCCCCGAACGTCCAGCGGTGCACGTTCTTCACCGACGGGCGGTACGGGTACAGGATGAACCCCTCGTACAGCACCGCCCGCACGATCGGGTCCACGATCGCGTCGTTCATGGCCGCACCGGTTCGCTTTCCGCCGGTAAAAGGCTCTGGACCGCCTGTTCCCACGTCGGCAGTCCGTGGCGCACCTTGTGCTGATAAAGCCGATCGAACACGTCCCGCCGCAGGCACAGCCAGGCGGTGTTGGGGTAGTGCAGGTCCATCATCTCCCGCCAGACGCGCACCGGCAGGCGGTACGTCGCCTCCTTCTCCCACGAGATCCGCATCACCTGCAGCGGTCCCCCCGCGCCGGCATGGAAGATCGTCCCGCTGAACAGCAGCAGCAGCGGCACTTCACCCTCCTCCAGCGCCTGAAAGTATTTCGTCCCCGCCACATTGAAATCGAACGTGCACGGCACGGGCAGGTCGATGCGGGTGCTGCCGGTGAACGACGGAACCGCCACGTCCACCTGCGTCCAGAGCATGTTACGCAGGGTCTGACCCCACCGGTGCGGCTCGCCGAACAGGTCCAGCAGGCGGGGCTGCTCCTGGGGCGTGTACCGCCGCCGGGCCGGCTCGATGCGGATCTGGCAGTGCAGCAAGACCGAATGGATCTGGGAGGGCTCCGGGGCGGCGTCGGCGATGGCCAGCTTGAAGTGCAGCAGCGGCGCCGCCGTGAACGCCACCGCCTCAGCCCCCTCCACCCGGAAATTCAGGTCGGGCATGATCCCCTCCCGGAGCCCGGCCGCGACCGCTGCTGCAGGCCGGCGAAGAACTGCTCGATCCGCTGCCACAGGTCCGTCCCCCCGTACATCCCGCGCCAGTGCTTGCGGATCAGCCCGATCAGCCGGTAACACTGGTCGATCGGCACGCGGTAGTGCTCGCGGGCGGCGCGCACGCGATAGACCAGCAGCGCCTCCACGTCCGGCTCCAGCCGCCGCAGCACCGGATTCTCTTCCGCCAACTCCTCCCACGCCTCCAGCGCCAACAGTGATTCGGTCGCCCCGGCCGGGCTGGGGTAAACCGCTGCAATTTTCCCGGTCGTGCCGTTGCGGAAAAAGAACGCCAGCCCGATCGGGATCCCCAGGCCTTCCCACTGCGCGTCGGTGAGGCGGAAATCCGCCAAAGCTTCTATCCGCCGCGGCACGGCGCGAAACTTGGCGCTGCCTTGGCCGAAGAAGAGGATCGCGCAGGCGTCGCAGGCGCACAGCAACTGCCGGCTGGACAGTTCCAGCAGGTGCTGGTGCTCGGGACCGAGCGGGTTGCCGCACAGCTCGCACCGCTCGAGCGGCGGGGCCGGGCGGAGGAACCGCCGGAGGGTTTGGACCGGGAGTCGGCTCATGGTGGAGGAATGCTCGGGCTGCGCGGGTCGATCGGCTCGCGGTCCTTGGCGTTCAGCCCGGTCGAGTCGCGGGCCGTCCGGTACGAGCGCCCCGGCTCGCGGCGGCCGGGCTCGGGGCCCTTGGTGATGACCAGTTCCTCGCCCTTGTTCGTGCCGGGGACGTGCGTCGGTTTCGGGGGGTCTTTGAATGCCATGAGCATCCTCCAGGTTGATCCGTTTCACGAGCCCGCGTGCATCGGGCTGCCGTTGGCCAGGACGCTGGTCAGTGGGACGAAGCCGTCCGCCACCGCCGGCGCTTCTTCGACCGCCCCCTCGACCGCGATCGCCGTCACGTCCGGTGCGGCAGCGTAGATCGCCTCTTCGATCGTCTGTTTCAGCGTGACCCGTGACGACGGGCAGCCGTGGCAACTTCCCTCCAGCCGCAGCCGGATCGCGCCGTCTTGGGTAACCGACACCAGTTCCACGTGCCCGCCGTGGGATGCCAGGTACGGCCGGACCTTGTCCAGCGCCCGTCGCACGCGCGCGTCGAAGTCCAGCGGGTGCAGGCCGTGCAGCAGCAGCAGGCCGGAGACCAGTTCGTCGTCGGCGAGGGCATCGAGCATCGCTTTGCCTGCTTGCCCCCCCTGCTCCAGCCGGTCGAGGATCTTGACCAGGGCGACGCCGTGGAATTCCAGCAGCGTCTGGACGATCTGGCGGGTCTGCTCGCGGCTGGCGGGGTCGGGGAAGTCGTCCACCCGCTGCAGCAACGATTCGAGCTGCCCCAGCCGCCGGTGCAGCGCGTCGGTTTCGGGTTCCGGGTCCATGGCGCTAGCCTTCCGTCAATGCTGGGCACCGAACATCGGCACGTGGCGGGTCTGCAGCGTCTTGCCCTTGCCCAGGAACATGTGTACGCCGCAGGGCAGGCAGGGGTCGAAGCTGCGGACGGCGCGCATGATGTCGATGCCCTTGAAGTTGTCCGGGCCGTTTTCCTCAAAGATCGGCGTGTTCTGGATCGCGTCCTCGTACGGCCCGGGCGTGCCGTAGACGTCGCGCGGGCTGGCGTTCCAAGGAGTCGGTGGGTAGGGGTGGTAGTTGGCGATCTTGCCGTCGCGGATGACCAGGTGGTGGGAGAGGACGCCTCGGACCGCCTCGTGGAAGCCGCAGCCGATTGCCTCGTCGGGCACCTTGAACTCGGTCCAGGTCTGGGTGCGGCCGGCGTAGACTTCGCGGAGGGCCTGCTCGCAGAAGTAGACGGCGCAGGCGGCGGCGTAGGCCTGGAAGTAGGTTCGGGCGCGGTCGCGTTCGATGGCGTTGGACCACTGGGGGACTTTCCACTCGTACTCGACCTCGGGCTTGGTCATGGTCTTGGGGAGGCGGATCTTGACGGAGTTGCCGGTGGCTTTGACGTAGCCGATGTCGACCAGGCCGGAGAGGGCGGTGGACCAGAGGCGGGCGATGGGGCCGCCGCCGGTGTCCAGGGCGAGGTGGTCGCCGGTGCGTTTGTCGAGCCATCGGGGGGACATGACCCAGGTGTAGTTGCCGTTGAAGTCGCGTTTCTGGGGGCGGGGGATGGTGGTCTGGTTCCAGGGGTGGCGCTTGTCCAGGGGGTTGCCGATCGGATCGGTCTTGGCGAACATTTCGCCGCCGTCGTCGGCCCAGTCGTCGTAGTAGCTGCTGCCCAGGAGAATGCGGAGGCCGAGGTTGATGTCGATCAGGTCGTTGGTGACGAGTTGGCCGTCGACGACGACGCCGGGGGTGACGTACATGGCGCGGCCCCAGTCGCCCATGTTCTTGTAGGTGTAGTCGACGACGTCGGGGTTCATGAACGCCCCCCAGCAGCCGAGCAGGACCCGCCGCTGGCCGACCTTCTCGTAGCCGGGCAGGGCTTCGTACATGAAGTCGAACAGGTCGTTGTGCAGGGGGACGACCTTCTTGAGGAACTCGATGTACTTCATGAGGCGGGTGAGGTAGTCGGTGAAGACCTGGACGGAGGGGACGGTGCCGACGCCGCCGGGGTAGAGGGTGGAGGGGTGGACGTGGCGGCCTTCCATGAGGCAGAACATCTCGCGGGTGAGGCGGCTCATGACCAGGGCCTCGCGGTAGAAGTCGCCGGTGAAGGGGTTGAGGGAGGTCATGATGTCGGCGATGGTCTTGTAGCCGTGGTCGGCGGCGCCGCGGGCTTCGGTCTGCTTGGCCCGCTCCCAGACGGAGGGGTTGGTCTCGCGGATCATCTGCTCGCAGAAGTCGACGCCGACGAGGTTCTCCTGGTAGATGTTGTGGTCGAACATGTACTCGGCGGCCTCGCCGAGGTTGATGATGATGTCGCCCAGCGGCGGGGTCTTGATGCCGTAGGCCATGTTCTGGGCGTAGACCGAGCAGGTGGCGTGGTTGTCGCCGCAGATGCCGCAGATGCGGCTGGTGATGAAGTGGGAGTCCCGCGGGTCCTTGCCCTGCATGAAGATGCTGTACCCGCGGAAGATGGAGCTGGTGGCGTAGCACTCGGCGACGCGTTTGGCGGCGAAGTCGATCTTGGTGTAGATGCCGAGGGAGCCGACGATGCGGGTGATCGGGTCCCAAGACATCTCGACGAGTTTGCCGGGCTCGGTGGGGACGGTCGGCTGGGGGGCGACGGCGGTGGTCATGGGTGGCTCCTTGTGTCGGGTCGTGTCGGTGTCAGGTCGGGGCGAAAGTCGTGGGTGGGCTCATAGTTTCACAGCTTGGCGAAGACGCTGCGCCGCTGCGGGGATTTGCCCGGCGGGGCGTAGGTGGTCGGGTGGTAGCCGGTGGTCAGCTCGGGCCGGGGGTGGCGCCACTTGGGCTCGTTGTTGGACGTGTGGTTGGTGAACGCGCGGAGGAAACGGATCATCCGCCCGTAGCTGCCGATGGCGGCGCTGGAGATCTTGGCGCCGGGGGGCTCGTCCATGAAGGGCATGAACTTGTCGGGGAAGCCGGGCATGGTGCAGGCGATGCAGATGCCGCCGACGTTGGGGCAACCGCCGACGCCGTCCATCCAGCCGCGCTTGGTGACGTTGCAGTTGACGACCGGCCCCCAGCAGCCGATCTTGACCAGGCACTTGGGCGAGCCGTACTCGTGGGCGAAATCCCCCTGCTCGTAATAGCCGGCGCGGTCGCAACCTTCGTGGACGGTCTTGCCGAACAGCCAGGTGGGGCGGAGTTTGTCGTCGACCGGGATCATGGGGGCGAGGCCGGCGGCCTGGTAGAGCAGGTAGAGGACGGTCTCCATCATGTTGTCGGGCTGAACGGGGCAGCCGGGGACGTTGACGATGGGGATGCCGGCGGTGGACCGCCAGTTCCAGCCGAGGTAGTCGGCCAGGCCCATGGCGCCGGTGGGGTTGCCCTGCATGGCGTGGATGCCGCCGTAGGTGGCGCAGGTGCCGGCGCAGACGACCGCCCAGGCCTTGGGGGCCAGGCGGTCGATCCATTCGCAGGTGGTGATGGGCTGGCCGGTCTCTTTGTCGGTGCCTTGGGCGGCCCAGTAGCCTTCCTTCTTGATCTTCTCGTTGGGGATCGAGCCTTCGATGACCAGGACGAACGGATCGAGCTTGCCCTCGGCGGCCATGTACCAGTATTTCATCAGCTCTTCACCGACCTCGTAGGAGAGGACGGGGTTGTGCAGGTGGACCTTGGGCAGGCCGGGGATATTGCCCATGACCACGTCCTCGATGCTGGGGAGGGTGGCGGCGGTGGTGGAGACGGTGTCGCCGTCACAGCTGAGCCCGGCGGTGACCCAGATGATGTGCACCTCTTTGACGGCCGGTGCCTTCTGGGCCGGCTCGTGGGGGCGGGAAACTTCCGGGGCGTGGGGGGAAGGAGGGTTGGCTTCGGGCATGATAAATCTCCTTGTTCGACTGTCACTCGCGACGGCCGGCAAAGTGCCGCAAGGCGCGGGCCAGCGCAGTGAACCTTGTCAGCAGATCCGTGGCAACTGCTCGCCGGCCAGCATCGTCACGACGCGCTGGCCGCCGACCAGCGATTGCATCACGACCATACCGCGGTGGTCGGCCACGACTTGGCCGACGATCGCGGCGTTTTGACCCAGCGGGTGGCGGCGCATCACCGCCAGCAACGGCTCCGCCTCGTCCGGGGGCACGACGGCCAGCAATTTTCCTTCGTTGGCGACATAGAGCGGGTCCAGGCCGAGCATCTCGCAGGCGCCGCGGACCTCGGGTCGGACGGGAAGGGCTGCCTCTTGCAAACGAACGCCGACGTTGGACGCTTCCGCCAGTTCGTTCAGGGCGCTGGAGACGCCGCCGCGGGTCGGGTCGCGCATGCAGCGGAGGGAGGGGCAGGCCTTGAGCATGACGTGCGTCAAATCGGCCAGCGACGCGGTGTCGCTCTCCAGGACGGTTTCGAATTCGATCCCCTCGCGGACGGAGAGGATGGCGATGCCGTGGTCGCCGATGGTGCCGGAGACGAGGATGCGGTCGCCCGGACGGGCGTTGTGGATGGAGAGGTTGCGTCCGTCGGGAACGAGGCCGATGCCGGAGGTGGTGATGTAGAGTTGGTCGCCCTTGCCGCGGTCCACCACCTTGGTGTCGCCGGTGACCAGTGCGACGCCGGCTTCGGTGCAGGCGGTGCGCATGGAGGCGACGATCCGCCGCAGGTCTTCCAGTGGCAGGCCCTCTTCGAGGATGAACGCGGCGGAGAGGAACAGGGGCCGGGCGCCGCCGACGGCCAGGTCGTTGACGGTGCCGTGGACGGCGAGTTTGCCGATGTCGCCGCCGGGGAAGAAGATCGGGCGGACGACGAAGGAATCGGTGGTGAAGGCGAGGCGCGGGCTCTTGGCGCCGGTTTCACCGTTCAGGCGGACGGTGGCCTGGTCTTCCAAGGCGCCCAGGACGTCGCCGCCGAAGCCGGGGAGGAAGACCTGGCGGATGAGATCTGCGGAGAGGGATCCGCCGCTGCCGTGGCCGAGCAGGACGCGGTCGTAGTCGGACTTGGGCAGCGGGCAAGTGCCCAATGCGAGGACGTCGAGGGTGTCGGCGGGGGTGGTCATCGGATCACGTCCTTGTCAGATCAAGTCCTCCTCGCCGCGGATCACGTGGACCAGGTCCCAGAGGATGTGCAGCAGGGTCTCGTGGGTCTCCTGGATGCGGGGGATGCTGAAGCTGGAGACGATGAAGCAGTGGTCGCAGGCGGCGGGCATGCGGCCGCCGTCGCGGCCGGCGAAGCCGACGGTGAGCATGCCGAGTTCGCGGGCCGCCTGCAGGGCGCGGTTGACGTTGGCGGATTTGCCGCTGGTGGAGATGCCCAGGGCGATGTCGCCGCGGCGGCCGAGCAGCTTGAGTTGGTGGACGAAGGCCATGGAGAAGTCCTGGTCGTTGCCGACGGCGGTGAGAATGGCGGTGTCGGTGGTGAGAGCGATCGCGGGGAGGGCGGGGCGTTTTTCGATGATCGGGTGCATGAACTCGACGGACAGGTGCAGCGCGTCGCAGGAGCTGCCGCCGTTGCCGAAGACCAGGAGCTTGCCGCCGGCGTCGAAGGCGCGGGCTATGGCACGGGCGCACTCGCCGATGGCGTCGGCGTTCTGGCTGAAGAATTGTTCCTTGAGAGCCGTAACCTCGCGGCACTGGCGCATGATCTTCTGGCGGAGGTCGTCTCGCCCGTAGATCGGCCAGGCGGCCTGTTGGGACGCGACGGTCATCGAGCGCCTCCAATCTGGACGAGGGGTTGGCCGTTGTTGTTCGGCCGCTCGGCGCGGCACGCTTCCAGGTGGCGGCCGTAGGCGTAGTAGGCGGCGCACGCGCCTTCGGCGGAGACCATCGTTGCGCCCAGCGGGGAGCGCGGGGTGCAGGCCTTGCCGAAGGCGGGGCAATCGTGGGGTTTTTTGAGGCCCCGGAGGACCTGGCCGCTGATGCAGACGCCGGACTCTTGGGTTTCGATGTCGGCCACCTCGAAGAGGCGCTCGGCGTCGTGGTCGCGGTATTCATAGCGGAGCTTGAAGCCGCTCTTGGGGATGAGGCCGACGCCGCGCCACTTGCGGTCGCAGATCTCGAAGACGTCCTCGATCAGTTTTCTAGAGGCGGGGTTTCCCTCGCGGCGGACGGCGCGGGCGTAGGGGTTTTCCACCGTCGCCTGGCCGGCTTCCAGTTGCCGGACCGTCAGCAGGACGCCCTGAAGCATGTCCAGCGGTTCGAAGCCGGTGATGACGATCGGCACGTGGTAGCGGCGGGCGATGGGCTCGTATTCGGTGTAGCCCATGACGGTGCAGACGTGGCCGGGGCCCAGGAACCCCTGCACGCGGTTGCCCGGGGACTGCAGGATCGCGGTCATCGACGGCGGCACGAGCACGTGCGACACCAGGACGCTGAAGTTCTTCAACCCGCGCCGGGCGGCCAGCCAGACCGCCATCGCATTGGGCGGGGCGGTGGTTTCGAAGCCGATGGCGAAGAAGACGACGCGTTTGCCGGGATTCGCGGCGGCGAGGTTCACGGCGTCGAGCGGGGAGTAGACGATGCGGACGTCGCTGCCCTGACTCTTGAGCTGCAGCAGGTCGCCGCGCGATCCGGGGACGCGGAGCATGTCGCCGAAGGAACAGAAAATGACGTCGGGATGGGAGGCGATGGCGTGGGCGCGGTCGATCATTTCCAGGGAGGTGACGCAGACGGGGCAGCCGGGGCCGTGGACCAGCTCCACGCCTTCGGGCAGGACCTTGTCGATGCCGTACTTGACGATGGTGTGGGTCTGGCCGCCGCAGACTTCCATGATCGTCCAGGGGCGGGTGACGGTGCGGGCGATGGCGTCGGAGAGTTTCCGGGCGGCCCGGGCGTCGCGATATTCGTCGAGGTATTTCATGACGGGTGTCTCATGACGGGGGCGCCTTCAGTTCGTCGAGCTGGTTCATCGTGTCCAGGAATTCGAAGACCCGCCGGGCCTCCTGTTCGTCGATCTGGGAGAGGGCGAAGCCGACGTGGACCAGGACGTACTGGCCGACCTGGACCTGGGGGACGTGCTCGAGGCAGACCTGTTTGACGACGCCGCTGAAATCGACCTTTCCCATCAGCACGTCGTGCTCGCGGTAGGTCTTGAGCACCATCCCTGGGATTCCGAGGCACATGGGGTTCTCCTAGGGGGTTTCTCCGAGTCGGGCGGCCGCGATGGCGACCTGGCCGAGGCTCAGGCCGCCGTCGTTAGGGGGCACGAGGCGGTGGCGGTAGACCCTTAGCCCCGCGCCTTGCAGGGCGGCGACGGCCTCGGTGGTGAGGAGGCTGTTCATGAAGACGCCGCCGCTGAGGACGACCGCGCCTAGGCCGGTGGTGCGGCGGATTTTGTCGCAGGTCTGGACCATGATCTGTACCAGCGTGGAGTGGAACCGTCGGGCGATGCGGGGGGCGGGAACGCCTTGGTCGGCGTCGTCGGCCACCGTGTTGATCAGGGGGCGAGTGTCGATGGTGGTCGTCCCGTCGGATTCGGCCAACTCGAACGGATAGGTTCCGTCCTGCTCGACCGTCGCGGCCAGCCACTCCAACTGCATGGCGGCTTGGCCCTCGTAGCTGACGCAGTCGCGCACCCCTGCGAGGGATGCGACCGCATCAAACAGCCGGCCGGCGCTGCTGGTCCACGGAGAATTGACGTGTCCTTCGAGCATAGCCCTTACCGCTCGGAGTGAGGCGGTCGGCAACCGCTGTACCAACGGCCCCGGGGGACGCCCGCAATCGACCAGATGAGCCATCGCCATCCGCCACGGCTCGCGGACGGCGCGGTCGCCGCCCGGCATTCCGACGTAGCGGAGGTGCGCGGCCCGACGAAATTGCCGGTAGTCGCCCACCAGGAACTCGCCGCCCCAGACGGCGCCGTCGGTGCCGAGGCCCGTGCCGTCGAAGGTGATGCCGATGGCCGGTTCGGACACACCATTTTCCGCCAGGCAACTGACGAGGTGGGCGTGGTGGTGCTGCACCGCGACAGACTTGCATCGCCCTTCCTTCGCCAGTGATTTGGCGTAGCGGGTGGAGGCGTAATCGGGGTGCAGGTCGTGGGCGATGCTCAAGGGGTGGTGGTCGAAGAGACGTTGATACAACTCGACGTCGCGCTCGAAGGCGCGGTAGGCGGCGTAATGGTCCAAGTCGCCGAGGTGGTGGCTGAGGATCGCCTCGCGGTCGCGGCCGAGGGCGAAGGTGGCTTTGAGCTGGCCGCCGACGGCGAGGATGGGGTGGGGACAAGTGAGGGGGAGAGGGATGGGACACGGGGCATCGCCGCGCGAGCGGCGGAGGGGGCATTCGACGCCGGCGATGACTTGGGTGACGGAATCGTCGCAGCGGACTTGAATAGGGCGGTTGTGGGTGAGGAACAGATCGGCGATGCCGCACAGTTGGTCGATCGCGTCGGGCTCCTGGAAGGCGATCGGCTCGTCGGAACGGTTGCCGCTGGTGGCCACCAGGGGAGTGCGGTCGGTCTGGCGCATCAGCAGGTGGTGCAGGGGCGTGTAGGGGAGCAGGATGCCAAGGCGCGGGTTGGCTGGGGCGACCTGGCCGGCCAGCGGGAAGGGCGTGCGCTTAAGCGCCAGCACGATGGGTCGGCGGGGGGAGGCAAGCAGCTCGCGCTCCAAGGGACCGAGGACGCACAGCGCCTCGGCGGATTCGAGGTCCGCGGGCATCACGGCGAACGGCTTTTCATCGCGGTGCTTGCGGCGGCGCAGTTCGGCGACGGCGGCGGCGCTGCGGGCGTCGCAGAACAGGTGGTAGCCGCCCAGGCCTTTGACGGCGACGATCTGGCCCTGCCGCAGGGCTTTGGCGACGAAGCGGACCGGGTCGTCGCAGGGGATAGGGTGCCCGGATGCATCCAGCAGTGCGAGCGTGGGCCCGCACACCGGGCAGGCGGTGGGCTGGGCGTGGAAGCGACGGTCGCTCGGGTCATCGTACTCACGGCGGCAGGCAGGGCACATGGGAAAGCCGGCCATGCTCGTGCGCGGGCGGTCGTAGGGGGCTGCGGTGACGATCGTGAGGCGCGGGCCGCAGTGGGTGCAGTTCAGAAACGGGTAACGGTATCGCCGGTCGCGTGGGTCCAGCAACTCGGCCAGGCATTGCTGGCAGGTCGCCACGTCGGGGGTGATCAGCACCGAGCCGGATGCCGCGCAGTCGCTGACGTCGATGTGGAAGTAGGTATCTCCCCGCGGCGGCTGGGGTTCCCACGAAAGGTCGAGGATGCGTGCCGCGGGCGGCGGGTCCGTTGTGAGTTGACGGAGGAACCGGTCGAGCGACGCGCCCTCCCCTTCGATCTCGACCTGCACGCCGCCGGGGTGGTTGCGGACGAAGCCGCCGAGGTTGAGGTCGCTCGCCAGGTGATAGACGAAGGGACGGAAACCGACCCCTTGGACCAGGCCGCGAATGGCTACAGCACGGCGCTCCATGACCGACACCGCCGTTGTGAAGTCTCCAGATGAACTTAGTCACTCCCGGCGGACGCGCTAACCTCTAAACTTGTTCGTTTTGATCGTTCCCGCCGACCGGCGCACGGCTTGTAATGCTACGACGGCGGAGACGGTCCATGAGTTACAAGCGAGGCGCGGTCACGACGCTGCTCCTGCTGGCCGGGGCGAACCTGGTCCTCTGGGCGGCGGCGCTGCTGACGTTCCGCCCGTTCCCGCTGCTGCTGGGCACCGCCGGCCTGGCGTACACGTTCGGCCTGCGGCACGCGCTGGACGCGGACCACATCTCCGCGATCGACAACGTCACCCGCAGGCTGATGCAAGATGGCCGGCGGCCGCTGCTGGTGGGGTTCTTCTTCTCGCTGGGGCATTCCACGGTGGTCGTGCTGCTGTCGGTTTTGATCGCGTTGACGGCGGCCCGCATTCAAGCCGATTTCCCCGCGATGCGGCGTGTCGGCGGGCTGCTCGGCACGTCGGTGTCGGCGGCCCTGCTGCTGGGGATCGGCGCGGTCAACCTGCTGGTCCTGCGCAGCATCGTGCGGTCGTTCGCGCGGGTGAGGCGGGGCGAGCCGTATGACCCGCAGGGCGTGGACGCGGGCTTGGACCCGCTCGGACTCCTCGGGCGGGTTCTGCGGCCGGTGGTCCGGCTGGTGGACCGGGGGTGGAAGATGTACTTCGTGGGATTCCTGTTCGGGCTGGGGTTTGATACGGCCACGGAGGTCGGACTGCTGGGGCTTTCGGCCGCCGCCGCAACTCAGGGGTTGGCGGCCTGGTCGATCCTGATCTTCCCGCTGCTGTTCACGGCGGGGATGTGCCTGGTGGATACGGCGGACGGGTTGCTGATGCTGGGAGCGTACGGGTGGGCGTACGTGCACCCGGTCCGCAAGCTGTACTACAACATGACGATCACGGCGGTGTCGGTGCTCATCGCGCTGGTGGTCGGGGGGATCGAGGCTTTGGGCATCGTCGGCGATCAACTGCAACTGCACGGCTGGTTCTGGGACCGCGTCGGCGGCTTCGGCGACCACCTGGGCATGACCGGCGCCGCGATCGTGGGCGTGTTCGTCTTCACGTGGGGCACGTCGGCGGTCTGCTACCGCCTGTTCGGGTATCACCGGCTGGAGCTGGCCGGGGGAGTTTTTACCACGGAGGTACGGAGACAGGGAGAAGCAATTGTCGCCACAGATGAAGACCGATGGACACGGATGAAGAGTGAAACGTAAAGACGTAAAACGTAAGAAGACACCGGCTGCTTTACGTTTTACGTCTTTACGTTTTTGCCCCTCCCATCTATGGCAATATTTTCTTCTCCGTGTTCTCCGTGCTCTCCGTGTTGAAAAAGCATTTCCGCCCTGGTTCTATTCCCCCGGCCTCTGGCGTACCCCCACGTAGCTGGGGAATCTAGGCACGCCGGCGTCGGAAAGTTCCTGGTAGCGGAAGGTCACGGTCGAACCGATTACCGGCGGCGCGGCCCGCTCGCGGTCGCTGAAGCCGGTGCCGATGGCGAACTCGGTGCCGTCCGCCAGCCGCGCCAGCAGCGCCCCCAGCCGCCCCTTGTGCCGGCCGGCGCCGGGCTGGTGGCCGACGACCACCGCCTCGGCGTCGTGGAACGTCTTGACCTTCAGCAACGTCGACGACCGGCCGGCGACGTACTTCGAGCCCGGCTGGCGGAGCATCAGCCCCTCGCCGCCCAGCGACTCCACCCGCAGCAGCTCGGCGCGCAGGGACTCCACGCTGGCGCACATGGCGTGCGCGTGCGGGCGGACGTACATCGCGCGGCCCGCGGCCAGCGCGTCCCTGACGAACGCGATGCGGTCCTCGAACCCGCCGGCGGCTGCCGGGGCGTCGAACACCACGAACCGCACTTCCTTCCACAGCTCGCTCTGGTCCTGCCGGCGGACGATGCCGACGGTACGCTGGAACTTTTTGCGGTCGATCCACAGCTCGCCGTCCAGCGGCACGTCCGGCAGGCCGTCGACGAACCAGGCCGGGGCGTGGTACAGGTTTCCCAGCCGCGAGAGGAACTGCCGCCCGTCCCAGAACGCCCGCACGCCGTCCAGCTTCTCGCTCATCCACCACCCGGTCAGGTCGGCGGCGTTGTCCCACTTCTCGGCCAGCAGGATCGGCGGCCCCGCCTCCTCCGCGTCTCCCGCCTCACCCACCTGCCCGCCCTGCGCCGTCTGCGGCCGCTGCGGCAGCGCCCCGCCGACGCGGGCCGCCTCGGCGTCATCCCCGCGGAGCTTGCGCAGGTGCTTGCAGGTGCGGCGCTCGATGGCGATCGACTGGTTCCTCCACGCCGGGCAACTGCACGAATAAACCCCGCCGCTGTTCTTGAGCAGATACGGCTTGGACCCGGACCCTTGCATCTGACAACTCTGGCCGTCTTGCAGATCGGGCATGGGGACTCCTTGTGTATACGGATGGGGGAAGGCGAAAGACAGAATACAGAAAACACGAGCCGGGAGGGAGGAATTCTGCCACAAAGACACGGGGGACACGGAGAAGCAATTGTCGCCACAGATGACGACCGATGGACACAGATGAAGAGTGAAACGTGAAGACGTGAAACGTAAGAAGACGTCGGTCGCTTTACGTTTTACGTCTTTACGTTTTTGCCCCTCCCATCTGTGTCCATCTGATTTCCATCTGTGGCAATATTTTCTTCTCCGTGTTCTCCGTGGTTCAATCTCCCCATTTGCCCCCACGCCACGCCGCCGGTATCTTTTCCGCCATGGCCATCTCTCGACGCGAATTCATCGCCACGACGTCCACCCTTTTCGCCGCCGCCGCGCTGCCCTGCCACGTGCGGGGGGGCGATGCCCCGGCCGCCGTGAAGAAGCCCAACCTCCTGCTGCTATTTCCCGACCAGCTCCGCTTCGACTGGATCGGGGCGCACAAGTCCGTCCCCGTCCGCACGCCCAACATCGACGCCCTGGCCGCCCGCGGCGTGCGGTTTTCCAAGGCGCTGTGTCCGGCCCCGGTCTGCGCGGCGTCGCGCGGGTGCCTGGCCTCGGGCAAGGAATACGCCCACGCCGGGGTCAGCGGCAATTCCGAGTCGTACCCGATCAAGCAGACCACCTTCTACACCCTGCTCCGCGCGGCCGGGTATCACACCATGAGCTGCGGCAAGCTCGACCTGAACAAGCCCGAGCACCGGTGGAACGCCGACGGCAAATACCTCATGAGCGAGTGGGGCTTTTCCGACGGCATCAACAACGCCGGGAAGCTGGACGTGATCCAATCGGCCAAGAAGTCGATCCCCGAGCCGTACGCCCTGCACTTGAAGTCCCGGAATCTGCTGGAGACCCACCTGGACGACTTCGCCCGCCGCGGCGGCGGGCCGAAGAACGAATACGCCTACACCGCGCCCACCCCCCTGCCGGAGGACGCGTACGCCGACAACTGGGTTTCCGCCAACGGCCTGGCTCTACTGGACCGCGCGCCCACGGACAAGCCCTGGTTCATGCAGGTCAACTGGCCCGGCCCGCACTCGCCGGAAGACATCACCCGCCGGATGGAAGCCACCGTCCGCCAGTTGCAGCTCCCCCAGCCGTTCAAGAACACCGAATTCCCCGCCGCCACCCACCAAGCCATCCGCCAGAACTATTCGGCCATGGTGGAGAACATCGACCGGTGGGTGGGGATCTACCTGGAAAAGCTCGCCCAGCGGCACGAGCTGGAGAACACGCTGGTCGTCTTCTCCTCCGACCACGGCGAGATGCTGGGCGACCACGACCGGTGGGGCAAGACCGTGCCGTACCACCCGTCGGCGTCGGTCCCGCTGATCCTGGCCGGACCCGGCGTGCGCAGCGGCCACGTGCACGACGGCCCGGCCACCAACCTCGACCTGCCGGCCACGTTCCTGGACTACGCCGCCACGCCCGTGCCCAAGGAGATGGACTCGCGGTCGCTGCGCCCGCTGCTGGAGGGGAAGACCGAGCACCACCGCGACGTCGCCCTCAGCGGGCTGGGCTCTTGGCGACTGGCCTACGACGGCCGGCACAAGCTGGTAACCGGCTTCGCCCCGACGGAAGGCCGCAAGTCCAAGGGCGACGCCAAGGCCGCCCCCCTGCTGTTCGACTTGCAGGACGACCCCCACGAGGCGACGAACGTCGCCGACAAGTCGCCGGAGGTGGTGGCGCGGCTGAGCAAATCGCTGGCGGCGTCGTAATCGCTCCGCTGCTTCGCTTCCGGGGGTGTTGTGTTTCGGGCAGGCGTTCCGGACCCTCGTGCTGCGGCGGTCCCATCCGTTGAAGAACTCGGGAAGTTGGGCGTGTCTTACACGCCGCCAACTTGACTTGGCCCGTGGGCGCTCCGCTTCAACCCGCCTGACCCGGGGCTCGCTGCCCGCGAGCTCAAGCTTCAAGACGTGATGCCTGTGATGCTGGGGCGGTCCGGTTTGTCGGAAGCGTGGGAACAATTTCCCGGGCCTCGAGCGTGGCACCGGGCTTGAGATACTCCTCGCGGCGGCTCGGTCTCGAACGGTCGGGCGAGCCGTGGTTTTTTCGATGGGAGTAAGCTCATGTCGGCGACACGTATTTTCGCGCTGGTCTTCGGAATCGTTTTTCTGCTGGTCGGGATCCTGGGGTTCGTGCCGGCGGCGCTGACGCACCCGGCCGCGGCGGACCACGCCGGCCACGCCGTCCGCGTCAACGCGTACGAGGGGTACCTGTTCGGGTTGTTCCACGTGAACGTGCTGCACAGCCTGGTGCACGTGCTGTTCGGCGTGATGGGCCTGGCGATGTCGCGGACGTATCCCGCCGCCCGGCTTTACGCGCGGATCGTGGCCGTGACGTACGCGGTGCTGACGGTGATGGGATTGATCCCGGGGCTCAACACCGTGTTCGGCCTGATCCCGCTGCACGGCAACGACGTGTGGCTGCACCTGCTGCTGGCGATCCCGGCGGCCTACTTCGGCTTCGCCGCCCCGGCCGACGAAACCGACCGGTTCCGGCACACGCCGCACACCGCCTGAGCGCACGCCGCGCGAGCGGCAGCCGGGCCGGCGGCACGCACCGCTGCGGGCGATTCGTGGGGATTCTTGCAAAGAGGTGGGTTGCAGGACCGGACTTGTCGCGCGAAGTCGGGGTGTTTAGAACGCTGTGACCCGCACCAACGCGAGTGGCAACCCTTGGGATGCCGTGGGGTAAATGCGTTAACGTGGTACGCTTGTTCGAGAGGACGCTACTGCGTGCGATGCCGGCGAGCGCTCGGTTTGTGAACACTGGACGTTCGGGCCCATCCGGCAACTGGCAACTTCGTCCGCCCCCGATTACTTTCCAGCACATTGGGATCCTAAGCTTAGAATTCCACGTGGACAAGTTGTCG
>JADMIO010400436.1_pt1 | contig 19071 bp, 16 predicted proteins | sample 8958161 | NCBI WGS metagenome assembly JADMIO01 (sample SAMN16585339, study PRJNA669376) | soil metagenome | isolation source: Crop rotation soil | place: USA: Cullars Rotation, Alabama | collected 2011
GTGGAGCGGCTCGCCCACCTCGAGGGGGCGCGCCGGAAACCCGACGATGAACACGCGGCTCGGACGCACGGTGACCGCCATCTCCGCCGTCGACGCGCCGTCGCTCTTGAGCGTCGCGCGCACGGTGGCGGTCCCCGCGCCGCGGCCGCGAATCGCCGACGTGTTGTTGTCGTTGACGACGACGGACGTGTCGGATGACGTCACGAAGTAGTTGACGCGCGGAATCACCGTGTCCGCCGCGACGTCGATGACACGGTCCTGATACGCCGCCGCGATGTCGATCGCCGTGTCGAGCGCGGGCGAAAACGCGATCCGCATGTGGCGCGCGGTCGCCGTCGGCTCCTGACAAGCCACGGCGGCAACGACCAGCACCAACGCGAACGAAATACGACCTCTCACAGCGACCTCGCCTGGCGGCCCCTTCCCTCTCATGGACGATTGGTGGCCCATGACAGTTTCCTCATGGAGCATAACGGCAGACGGGGCGGCGCGCTATTCGCGCACCGCCCCGCCCGCTTTCCAACCACACTGCTTACGCGTTCGTGTCGATGCAACCCGTGAACTGCGGGTTCGCCTTGTCGCGGTCGGGAACCGGGAACGCGACGTTGGCGCCGTACTGGCCGTTCTTGAAGAACTGGCCGCTCGGATACACCGCGCTCTGCGCCTTGCCGTACTGGCGAACCTGGCGACGGAGATCGCCAAGACGCTGGCCGCGGCCGAACGTCCAGAACGCCTTCTCGCGGAAGAAGAGCGCCATCGCGTCGTCCTTGGTGGCCGGCGCGGTGAGCGGCGCGAGCGTGCCCGCGGGCTTGAAGATGCCCTGGGTCGGCGGCGCGGCGCGCAGCGCGTTCAGGATCGTCGTCATGCCGGCGAAATCGTTCGCGTTCAGCTTCGCCTCCGCCTGAATGAGCTGGCCGTCGAGGCCATCGACGATCGCGATCGGATCATCGCGGCCCCAGATCGCCTGGTTGACGAAGGGCGTCGTGGTGTCGAAGCCCTTGCCCGTGGCGGCGATCGTGGGCACGCGCGGATCCTTCGCCGACACGAACGGCAGCGCGTTGGCGATCGGGCCGCCCGCGTCCGTGTTGTCGCCGACGGTGTAGCGCTTGCTGCTCGTCGTCATGATCCACCAGCCGTTGTCGTTGGTGGTCTGCGAGTACGTGCCGGTGTACTGGAAGGCGACCGGCACCGACGACACGGTGGTCGCGGCCGCGGCGAACTGCCCCAGATCCACCTGGAGGCGGCCCTTGGTGATGAGCAGCGCGTTGCGAACCTGCGTGGTCGCGGCATCGGTCGCCGTGGCGAGCGCGAGCCCCGAGTCCACGCGGGCGAGCGCGGCGGTGAACACGTCCTTCGTGGAGAGCGGCGTGGTGTACTGCGGCACGCCGTCCACCGTTTCGCCGAGCGCGATGCCGTTGCAGAAATCCTCGCCGAGCTGCATTTCGGCGAAGGCGATCGCGAACAGCATCTCCGCCTGGTGCGCGTTCGAGGTCAGCGGCTCGAACTGGCGGAGGAACTTGAGGGCCGTGCGCGCGGACCCACGCGACTGCTGCAGCGCCGTGTAGATCGGCGAGAGCTGGGCGTCGTTGGTCTGCGTGACGCGCTGATCGGCGTCGTTGCGCTGCGAGAACGTGTCGGCCGACTTGAACTCGTCCGTCATCAGGCCCGCGAACTGCCAGATGCGCTCCGTGTTCGAGCTGCCGCCGAGCAAGGCATTCTTGAAATCGCCGACCGCGCCGACGTAGAGACCTTCAGCGCCCGTGGCGCTCTGGACGTCGGACGGGCTGATGACACCGGGCTGCTGCGGCGCGAGGAGCTCTTCCTTCACGTCGCACCCGCCGAGCATCAACCCCAGGCCGGCCGCGCCGGCGGCGAATGCCGCCCGGACGCGTGGCTGATATCGCTTCATGGATTCAAATCCTCTGGATACGGCTTTTAGAAGTGGAGATTCAGGCGGACCGTGAAGTACGAGGGCGGAGCCGCCGTCTCGAAGTCCGTTTGCACGTCGCCGGTGTTGTAGTTCGACTCCGGATCCGTGCCCGTGTACTTGGTCCAGATGTGGAGGTTGCGCGCCGCGAACGTGAGGCTGGCGTCGCGCGCATGCGCGCGGGCCGCGAACCGCTCGGGGAGCGTCAGGATCGCCGACACCTCGCGCAGACGCCAGAACTGGCCGTTCTCGAGGTAGCCCGCGGTGGTCTTGGTCGCCGTGTAGCGCTGCGCGATGACGCGCGCCTGGCGCCACAGCGGCGCGCTCGCGTTCGTCTCCTCGTAGCACGTCGGCTGGTTCGAGCAGTAGAACTGCACCGTGTTGTTGAACACGCTGAAGCCGCCCTTGTAGTCGAGCAGGCCCGTGAGGCGCAGCTTGCGGTTGAACAGGTCGAAGCCGTTCTGGATCGACACGATGTCGCGCGGCTGCGAGTAGCCCATGTACTGGTCGCTCGTCGCCACCGTCACTTCGCTGTCGTCGATCAGGCCGTCGCCGTTCTTGTCGGAGAACGTGTACGGCTTGAAGAACCAGCCGTTCGCCGGAAGACCGACCGAGTCACGCGTGGTGCCCGTGCCGATCGTGGGGTTCGGGTTGCCGTTCGCATCCACGCCGAGCGTGATGATCTTGTTCGTGGTGTGCGAGCCGTTCAGCGTCATGTCCCAGCCGAAGTTGCGCTTGTCCATGAGCGTGAGGTTGGCCACCGCCTCGACACCCGTGTTCATGATCGAGCCGAAGTTGCCCGTGACCGTGGTCGCCGACGGCGCGGCCGAGGCCGCGATCGGCTGCGCGATCAGCGCGTCCTTCGTCTTCTTGTGGTAGTACGTGAAGTCGAGCGTCGCACGGCTGTTGAACATGCGCGACTCGAAGCCGCCCTCGAACTCCGTCGACGTTTCCGGCTTGAGGTTCGGATTGCCGAGGAGGTTGGCGAGCAGCGCCGGCGTGTCGGCGCCCGTCGGGTTGCCCGGGGTCACCGTGTTGGCCGACCGCGTCACCGCGGAGAACGTCTGGAGCGCGGTGGTCGGACCCGGCTGCACGCCGGACGAACCGTACGCCGTGCGGAGACGGAGCTGATCCAGCCACGTGTAGTGCGGGAAGAAGGCCTCGTCGGAGATGATGTACGAGGCGCTGAGCTTCGGATAGAACACGCGCTGGAACTTGGTGCCGAAGGCGCTGTTCTGGTCGGAGCGCACGGCGGCCGTGAGGAAGAGACGGTCGCGGAGACCGGCCTGCTCCTGCACGTAGACGCCCAGCGTCTTGTTCGCGGTCTGAAGCTGGTTCGAGCCGCTCTTCACGGCGGCCTGGCCGACGTTCTGCGCACCCGGCGGAAGGTTCGTGCCGCTCGACGCCGTGTTGTCGCTCTCGGTGTTCGTGTAGTCGGCGCCGACCGTCGTCTTGAGGTTGGCCCAGCTACGCGCCTGCCACGAGCCGTTCGACACGAACTTCGCCGAGAAGTTGCGGTTGATCGAGTGCTGGTCCGAGACGAAGCCCTGGCGGGTGGTGCCGGAGTTCGGGCACTGGTTCAGCTTGCAGAGCTCCCAGTCGTCGCGCGACGCGACGTCGACGCCGACGTTGCCGGAGTTCTGCATCCAGGCGAACGGACGCCAGTTGGCGTCGATCGATCCGGTGAAGCGCTGCACGCCCTCGTGGAGCTTGTCCTGGAACGTCTGCGCGGGCATGTAGTTCGAGTAGCCGCGGAGATCCTCGCCGAGCGAGCCGATCGGCGAATAGCCGAGGCACGCGGCGGAGTTGGTGCGGCAGATCGCCGACGGACGGAAGCCCGGGTTCTTGAGTGCGGTCGCGAAGATCGAGACCGTGTTGTTGTCCGTCTGCGGCAGACGCTGGTTGCGGTTGACCCAACCCGAGTTCACGCTGAGGTCGAACTTCGGCGTGAGCGCGGCGTTCAGGTTCGCGCGCACCGTCTGCATCTGGAAGGCTTCGGGATAGATCTCGTCGTCGCGAGCCGGATCGCCGACCGAGTCGAGGAATGCGCGCGCGAACGCGGGCATCCGGACCGGACCGATCTCGTTCTGCAGGTCGCCGGCAACGTAGAAACGCACCGCGTCCGAGCCGCCCGAGACGTTCATGCCGTACTGGTCGCGGTGGCCCGTGCCCACCGGCGAGATCTCGGGGTCCTTCATCGGGTTGAACGACGACACGCTGTCCGCCGTGCACGCCTTGGTGGCGATGGTCTCGAGGACGCAGCGCGTGACCTTACCCGACGCATCCTTGCCGAAGACGGCGTACTGGTTCACGTAGTCGTTGCGGTCGCTGACGATGCCGCCTTCCCCGAAGTAGTTCCAGCGCGTGGCGCCCGCGCGGCCCTTCTTGGTGGTGATGACGACCACGCCGTTCGCCGCGTCGGTGCCGTAGAGCGTGGCGGCCGACGGACCCTTCACGATCTCGATGTCCTCGATGTCCTCGGGATTGAGGTCGTTGAGGAAGCTCGTCGTGGTGCCGCCGGTGGCGACGCCGACCGAGCTCGAGATCATGCGGACGCCGTCCACGACGTAGATCGGCGCGTTCGACAGCGAGAGCGAGTTGGTGCCGCGAATGCGAACGACCGGGCTCGAGCCCGTCTCGTTGCCCGGCAGCACCGTCACGCCCGCGGCCTTCGCGACGAGCAGGTCGGCGACGTTCTTGATCTGCGACTCTTCGACGCGCTTGTTCACGTCGCCCACGCCGCCGATCGCGTTGCCGAGCTCCACGCGGCGCTGCTGGCCCGTGGCGGTCGTCACGATCTCCTGGAGCTGAATGACGGCGGCTTCCGTCGCGAAGTTCACTTCCTTCGACTGGCCGGCGGTGAGGGTGACCGTCGCGTTCTGCGCGCGGTAGCCCACGCGCAGCATCTCCAGCGACTGCGTGCCGGCCGGCACGTTGCGCAGAGTGTATTCGCCGGCCGAGTTGCTGGTGGTGGTCAGGCTCGTGCCGCGCACGATGATGCGCGCGTCGACGAGCGGCTGGCCGGCCGCGGTGACCTTACCCGTCACGGTCGCCTGCGCCCGCGCGAACGCGGGCAGCGCGGCCACTGCGAACAGGGCAAGCGTGGTGCGCAGGGTCGTCCCCGCTCTCCACGTTTGGAACGCTGTCTTCATGAGTGTCCTCATAAGGTGGTGGTACAACGGACGAGCGCCGCTCACGCGTGCGCCAAACATCGCCGATGGGCGTGTGAGGGCTCGCGTGCAGTCGGGAGGTACTGAAGAGCGAAGTGGGGTACAGGAACGACGTGCGTGACGACGCAACGCGACGAACATCCCTGCGGGGAGAACGACTTCGGCATTCACCGACTGCGCGCCTGAACTCAACTCATGTCTACGCGCGCGCGTCACACCCGTTGAATGCCTGCTCGTAATTCTCGGTACTGCCGTGAAGCAAGTTGAACGAGTGCACTAAGATATTCAATGGCCTCATCGACGCCGAAGCCGGTTCATCTCAGCGCACAGCCGCTTCGTCCTACAGACGACACAGCGGCCGCGACGTTTCAGGTTCTGCCGCGCGGTTTGTCGGTGTTTTGTACGATTTTGTCGGACGAGGCATCCCGGCGGCGGAGCGCGCCTCGATTTGAGACGCGCTCACCGAAATACCTGCGATTCATGAAGGCGCCGAGGAGAAGCATCGCACTGCCCGCGATCACAGCGACGACCGAGTAGCGCCACGTATCGCGTCCAATGAATGCGGCGGCCATCGCCAGCGTGCCGAAACCGATCCAGGCCTCGCCGCCACGGCTGCGCTCGGTTCGCGGACGGCGCCGCCGCTCCCGCTTCACCAGGATCTCGTCCGGTGTCCAGGCATCGAACATCAAGCCGAGCCCGACGAGCGCCATCAGCGCACCCACAATGAGAGGAACGATCTCGAGCCGCATGCGGCCGAGCTAGGCAGGATTCGCGCCGAGGTCAAATGAAGGCAGACCCTCGGCTAGGCTAAAGCAGATCCTTCGCTCCGCTCAGGATGACATGGTCGTCCGCTCAGGATGACATGGTCGTCCGTCACGGCGGTCCGTCATCCTGAGCGCAGCGAAGGATCTGCTTTTCACGCGCGCGGATGCGCCTTCTGATACACCTGCTTCAACCGCTCCACGCTCGTGTGCGTGTAGATCTGCGTCGTGGAGATCGACGAATGCCCGAGCAGCTCCTGCACCGCGCGCAAATCCGCGCCCGCGTCGAGGAGATGCGTCGCGAAGGTGTGCCGCAGCGAGTGCACGCTGAGTCCGGCATCCTCGTCGATCTGCCGGAGAAATGCCGAGACCGCTTTCTGCACCGCGCGCACGCCGATGCGCTTCCCCGTCTTGGCGAGAAACACGGCCGTGCGATCCGCCTTGGGCCCGAGCGCGCGCAGCAGCTCGTCGCGTTTCGCCTCGTAGTTTCGAAGCGCGAGAATCGCGTGATCGCCAACCGGAACGATGCGCTCCTTTCTTCCCTTTCCGCGCACTTTCACCTGCTGCGTGACCATGTCGAGGTCGCCCCGGCTGAGGCCCTGCAGCTCCGAGAGGCGCATGCCCGTGGAGTAGAAGAGCTCGAGGATGGCGAGATTGCGCACGTCCACGAACTTCCCTTCCCACGCACGCACTTCGGCCATCTGGAAGAGAAGATCGATTTGCGCGCGGTCGAGATAGCCCGGGAGATACTTCTCGAGCTTGGGCGCGCCGACGGCCCGGGCGGGATTGGCGTCCACCAGCTCGTTGCGGTGGAGATACCTATAGAAGGAGCGAACGGCGGAGAGCGTGCGGGCCATGGAGCGCTTTCCGAGCCCGCGCTTGGACAGCGCGCCGAGAAAGCCGCGCATGGCGAGGCGGTCCACGCCCTGCCACGACCACTCGGCGCCGCCGTAGTACTTCCCGAGATAGTCCACGAACGCGCGGAGGTCGCGCGCGTACGCGCGCACCGTGTTCGGCGACACGTCGCGCTCCTTGGCGAGATGCGCGAGGTAGTCGTCTACGCTGCCATCCACCGGCGCATCTCGGACAACGCCCGCTCGGCGATCTGCTCGCGCTTCAGCTTCTTGTCCTTCACGCGCCCAGGCAGCTCGTCCACGAGGCCGAAGTTGGCGTTCATGGGCTGAAAGTGCTTCGGGTCCGCCTCGCGCAAATACCGATAGAGCGCGCCGATCATGGTCGTCGGCGGCGGAATCATCGGCGGCTCGCCGCGCAGGAGACGATCGAGGTTGATGCCGGCGAGCAGGCCCGTGGCCGTGCTCTCCGTGTAGCCCTCGACGCCGGTGAGCTGGCCGGCGAACAGCGTGGTGGGATCGTCGCGCAGCGACAAATGCGCGCTCAGCGACGCCGGCGAATTCACGTAGGAGTTCCGATGGATCGAGCCGTACCGCAGGAATTCAGCATTCTCTAAACCGGGGATCATGCGAAACACGCGCTGCTGCTCGGGAATGCGCAGGCGCGTCTGGAAGCCGACGAGGTTCCACATCTGCCCGGCGCGATCTTCCATGCGAAGCTGCACGATCGCGTAGGCGTCGCGGCCCGTGCGAGGATCCTTGAGGCCGACAGGCTTCATGGGCCCGAAGCGCAGCGTCTCGCGCCCGCGCTTCGCCATCTCCTCCGCGGGCATGCAGCCCTCGAAGTACGGCACGGCGTCGAACTCGTGGCCATGATGCTGATCGGCCGCGACGAGCGCGTCGAGGAACGCCTCGTACTGCTCCCGCGTGAACGGACAGTTGAGGTACGCGCCCTCGTCGCCCGCGTCTTCCATCGTCTCCTTCCCGTAGCGCGACGCGCGGAAGACGATCGCGTCGTCGATCGAATCGCGCGCGACGATCGGCGCGATCGCGTCGTAGAACGCGAGCGACTCGACGCCAAGGCGCGCCCGAATCGCCGACGCCAGCGCGTCCGACGTGAGCGGGCCCGTCGCGACGATACCCGGACTCGGAAGCGCGGTCACCTCTTCGCGCGTCACCGTAATGCGCGGATGCGACGTCACGCGGTCGTGCACCGCGGCGGAGAACACGTCGCGGTCCACCGTGAGCGCGCTCCCGCCGGGCACGCGCGCCTCATCCGCCGCCTGAAGAATGATGGATCCGAGCAACCGCATCTCGGCCTTGAGCAGGCCGTGCGCGTTGGACGTCTCCGTGCTCTTGAACGTGTTCGAGCACACCAACTCGGCCAGGCGGTCGGTCTTGTGCGCCGGCGTGCCGCGCACGCCGCGCATCTCGTGAATCACCACGTCGTGGCCGCGCCCCGCGAGCTGCCACGCGGCCTCGCTGCCCGCCAAGCCGCCGCCGACGATATGGATGGGGTTCGATGCAGAGGTCATCGAATGAAAGATATGTCATCCCGAGCGAACCGCGGGATGATCATTAGCGCGACATCGCGATCACATCGCGGTAGTCGGCGATCTTGCCGTCGTTGAATGCCTTGAGCAGCTCTTGAATGGAGCAAATCACCGACGGCAAGCGTCCGCCGAGCCGCGCCTGCGCCGCCGTGCTCGGCGGATTGGCCGGATTCGCGAATCCGCGAGAACCGCGAAAGCCGCCGCCGATGGAGCGAATGAACGTGCTGGCCGAGTCGAGCGGAAGCGTGGCGACGTTCCTGTAGTAGTCCTGCCAGACGCCATTCTGGAAGAGGTATTGCTCGACGTTCGACGTATAGAACGCGCCGACCGTCGCCTTGTGATCCTTGAGATACTTGCCCACGGACTTGATCGCTTTGGGCCCCGCGAAATCGCCGACCACGGGGATGAGCAGGTTCTTCGACTCGAAATCCTTGATCCAGCGGTAATTCGCCTCGGTCGCGAGATACGCCCAGTTCTTCCCCGATGCATCCGTTGCGTTCTGGAGCGTCGTATACGTAGGCATGTTGCCGCGGCCGAAGCCGCCGCCGCCGCCATTCGGATAGTTGTAGTTGAGCTCCGGACCACCGTAGTAGAAGGCGCTGTACGTGTAGTCCATCAGCTTGCTGTCGCTGTCGTTCATCGCGAAGCCGTGCGTCCTCGTCAGGTAGTCCTTGATCGACGCCAGGTTGCGGCGAAAGAGCGCCGAATCCGGCTCGGCGCCGATGTACGCGAGGAACAACGCGCCCGGAGTGGACGACGTGTCGAGACCCGCGGGACGCTTGCGCGAGAACAGCTTCGAGAGAAAGTCGGCGCGCGTGGGCGACATCTCGAAGAGCGCCTTGTACATGAGGTGCTCGATCATGTTGCCGCGCCGGATGTCGAAGATGAACGCGATCTTCGGCTGAAGCGCCACGATGTACGTGAAGTTCTGCTCCGGACCAACGCCGAGGTAGACGCTGCCCGGCGGAACGAGCCGCTTGAGCTCCGGAATGACGTACTGATATCCCGTCTCGTTCGAGAGAAAGTTGTCCGAGCGGAAGTAGCCGTTCGCCTCGGAGAAATCGGCGTTGAGCTGCCACAGCTCCTTGTCGGAAACACGCGACGGGAGCGACGGCGTCTGCTGCGCGCCGAGAATCGGCGCGATGAGCAGCGCGAGAGCGTAGAGTCGGGAGCGCATATATCTAGTATACGAGCGAGCCTCGCGAACGTTAGGTGCACCGCCACGAGAGAGATCCGATCCGAATGGCGCGGCGTACCAAGCGCATTCCCAGACCGCGAGACCTCTCATGCGTTTTCGAAATCTCTTCACATCACGACGGATGATCGCGAGCGCGATCGCCGTCGTCGCGATCGCCGGCGCCGGTATTGGCATCGCGCGCGCGTCGGACCACCAGGATAATCCGCTCGTGGAGCTGAATCCGGCGTCCGACATGACCGACGTATACGCCTTCCCCGGCTCGAGCCAGGATCGCGTCGTTCTCGTGATGAACAGCTGGGCGTTTCTCACGCCCGCGCAGGCCACGAACACCGGGTTCGATCCCAACCTGCTCTATCAGTTCAAGATCGACAACACGGGCGACGCGAAGGAAGACCGCGTGATTCAGATCACGTTCAACGGCACCGGCGCGAATCAGACCGTCGAGGTGCGCGGGCCGGTGACGCCGCCCGTCGTGGGCGCGATGAACAACCAGATCTCGTCCGCGGCGCCCATCGCCACGGGCAAGATCAATACGACGCTCACCGGCGCCGGCAACGTGCAGGTGTTCGCCGGCGCGCGCGAGGATCCCTTCTTCATCGATCTCGAGCAGTTCTTCCGCATCCTGCCGGATCGCAAGCCGTCCACGGGCGCGCTGTCGCTGCTGCCCGACGCCGCCTCGGCGTCCTCGTTTCGCAGCACGAGCGCGGCGGTCGATTTCGTGAAGGGCTTCAACGTGCTTTCGATCGTCGTCGAGCTCCCCGCGTCCATGCTCACCGCCGGCGGCAACGCCAAGATCGGCGTGTGGGGAACCATCAGCCGCTGATCACCGGCTCATCATTCTACCGAGGATTCCATTCATGTTGACCGACATTTCCTCGCGCGCCCGACGAGTCGCATTCGGCTTCGCGGCCGCGGCGGCGCTCCTCGCCGCGAGCGCCTGCGGCAGCGACGACGTCGTGTCCCCGCCTGCGACCACGCGCACCTTCAACCAGGTCCAGCGGCTCGGCAATCCACTCGTAAGCGAGGTGTTTCTCGCGAAGAAGGATCACGGCTTTCACGGGTCCATCGGCCCGGATGGAGACGCGGCCGCGTTCACCGCTCCGGTGAAGGCCTTCGTGGCGGCATTCCGGCCGAACGCGACGGCCCTGCAGAACACGCTCGCCGCCGTGCTCCTTCCCGACATGCTCATCGTGCAGACGGACAAGGCAACGTCCACGGCCGGATGGCTCACCTGGGCGCTCGCGAACGGATGGGGCGGCCGCAAGCTCACGGACGACGTCGTCGACACGGGCCTGTCGGCGATCTTCAGCGACCTGCTCGATCCCACGCAGTCGGTGTGCAAGCCGGGCGCGCTGCCGCTGTGCACCGACAACGTCGGACCGCACGGCACGTTCGGCACGTCGTTCCCCTATCTGAACGCGCCGAAATGAACAGGACTCTGGTGTCGGTCGCGTGCGTCGGCGTTGCGTACGCCTGCTCGAGTGCATGCTCGTCGCCGAAGCAGGCGGCGGGCGCCGCGGCCACACCGGCGGTCGCGGAGCATGAGATTCGCGATCGCGACATCCAGTTCTACCAGGCGCGAGTCGAGCGCGACCCGACGGGCGCGTTCGACCTGGCTCGCCTCGGCGCGCTGTATCTCCAGCGCTCGCGCGAGACGGGCGATCCACGCGACGCCGAACGCGCCGAGCGAGCGGCCCGTCGCTCCATCGCGAACCGCGGCGCGCACAACGTCGCGGCTCGGCAGGTGCTGACGTCCGCGCTGCTCGCGCAACACAAGTTCGGCGAGGCGCTCGACGTCGCGAGGCGTTTGCGCGACTCCGACCCCACGTCGGTATCCTTTCGCGCAACGCTCGCCGAGATCGAGATGGAGCTCGGCCGGTACGATTCGGCGAAGGTCGCGTTCGCGTCGCTCGACAGCGCAAAGACGAGCCTCGCGGTTGCGCCGCGCCTCGCGCGCTGGTCCGAGATTCGCGGCCACCCCGACGCGGCGCGGCGCTACATGCGCACGGCGCTCGACGCCGCCGAGCGCGACCCGCTCATGCCGCGCGAGCAGCGCGCGTGGTTCTGGCTGCGCGCCGGCGACATCGAGCTGCGCGCCGAACGGTTCGCCGCCGCGGACTCCGCGTATCGCGCCGGGCTGCGGGCGAATCCCGGCGACTATCGCGTGCTTGCCGGCTTGGCGCGTCTCGCGTCGCTGGAGAATCGCTGGCGCGACGCGGCGGCGTATGGCGAAGAGGCCATCGCCGTGAATCTCGACCCGGCCACGCTTGGCATTCTGAGCGACGCGTACGCCGCCCTCGGCGACACCGCGCGCGCCGCCGAGTACGCGCGCGTGCTCGACGTGGCGGTGTCACGACAGCCCGGCGCGTATCACCGCGCCTGGAGTCTCTTTCTCCTCGACCACAACCGGCACGTGGAGACCGTGGCGCGGAAGATTCGCGAAGAGATGAAGACGCGGCGCGACATCTACGCGTACGACCTCCTGGCCTGGTCGCTCCATAAGCAGGGGCGCGACGCCGAGGCCCAGCGGGCCATGACCATTGCGCTGAGCCAGGGCACCCGGGATCCGCTCCTCGCGCACCACGCCGCCGAGATCGCCGCCGCGCTCGCCTCGGAGGCGAAATGAGCACGCTGGCAACGTTCGCCGAGCTCGGGTTCCGGCACATCGTGGACATCGAAGCCATGGACCACATCCTGTTTCTCGTGGCCCTCGCGGCCATCTATCGGTGGCGCGACGCGCGCGATGCGCTGTGGGTCATCACCGCGTTCACGATCGGCCATTCGATCACGCTGGCGCTGGCCGTGACCGGCACGCTCGACTTGCCGTCGAACATCATCGAGTTCCTGATTCCGGTGACGATCGTCATCACCGGCATCGAGAACCTGCTGGTGACCGACCGGACGCGCGCGCCGTGGGGCGGCCGGTATCGGCCGGTGTTCGCGGGCGTGTTCGGCCTGGTTCACGGCGCGGGGTTCGCCGCGTATCTCAAGGCGATGTTCGTCGAGCGCATCGCCCTGCCCCTGTTCGGCTTCAACGTCGGGATCGAGCTCGGGCAGCTGGTGGTGCTCGCGGCGGCGTTTGGCGCGCTGCGTCTGCTAGACGAAGTCCTGCGGAGCGCGAAGCGGGACGCGCCCGTGCTGCGCCTGAGAGTCGTCGCCGTGTCGCTGGCGGTGGTGGCAGTCGCAACGCGCTGGGCCGTGGAGCGCGCGCCGTGGTGAAGCTCGCGATCGTCACGGCAATGCTCATGCACCCGTTGCACACGACGATGACCGAGCTGACCGTTGATCGGGCGAGTCACACCGTGCGGGCCACCGTGCGCGTGTTCGCGGACGACTTTGCCCGGGCGTCGCGGGCGGCGCCGTCGGCGGACGCGTACGTCGCCAAGGCGCTGCGGCTCATGGACGGCGGCGGCGCGGCCATCGCGCTGCATGGCTGCGGAACGCGACAGTCCGGCGACCTGCTGTGGGTGTGCGTCGAAGGAACGACGCGCGCAACCAGCCTGCAGATCGCCAATTCCCTGCTCTGCGACCTGTTCGACGATCAGGTCAACATCGTGCAGGTCGTTCGCGGAACGGAACGGCGCAGCCTGCTCTTTACCCGAGGCGACGGCGCGAAAAAAATCGATTGACTCGCGGACCGCTCACCAGCGCGTGCCAGGTCGCTAGCCCGCCAGCGCCTCGGCGTCGGCACCTTCGTTCGGGTCCTCGGTCTTCGGCGCGTCCCACTCGTTACCGCACTTCAGGCATTTCCGGAAATCGCCGCGCGCCTTCGTGAACTTCATCTCGGCGCCGACGTAGCCGCACTCCGGACACTTCTCCGCCACCGGCTTGTTCCACGCCACGAAATCGCAGTCCTCGTTCGAGCACGCATAGAACGCCGTGCCGCGCTTGCGCGAGCGGCGCTCCACGAGCTCGCCGCCGTCCTTCGGGCAGAACACGCCCGTGGGCATGGAGCGCGTGCCGCGGCACTTCGGGAACGTGGAGCAGCCAAGGAACTGGCCGCTGCGTCCCTGCCGAATGACCATCGGCTGGCCGCACACGTGACACATGTGCTCCGTGAGCACCGGCTTGGCCTTTTCGCCCTTGATGGGGCGCGTGTACTTGCAGGTCTTCGGATGATTCTCGCAGGCGAGGAACGGCCCGAAGAATCCGCCGCGCGCCTCGAGCTTGCCGCCGCAATCCGGGCAGCGCAGCGCGGGCACGCCGGAGAGATCGTACGCCTCGGCGATGAGCGCCGGCGCGTCCACCTTGGAGAGGCGCGAGTTGAACGGCGACCAGAAGTTCTTGAGCACCTTCTGCCAGCCGAGATCGCCCTCTTCCACCTTGTCGAGCTCCTCCTCCATCTCCGACGTGAACTCCACGTTGAAGACGTCGGGGAACTGCTTGACCATCACCTTCTCGACGGACTCGCCCAGCTCCGTGGGGAAGAAGCGGCGCTGATTCAGCTCCACGTACCGGCGGTCCGCCAGCACCGAGATGATCGACGCATAGGTAGACGGTCTACCTATGCCAAGGCGCTCGAGCTCCTTCACGAGGCTCGCTTCCGAGAAGCGCGGCGGCGGCTCGGTGAAGTGCTGGCTCGGCGTGATGCCCTTGCACGGCACCTTCTCGCCCACCGCGATCACGGGCAGCGCCTGCTCGTCCTCGAGCGTCTTGTGCTCGCCCTCTTCGCGCGCCTCGCGATAGAGCGCCAGGAAACCCTGGAACTTCACGATCGAGCCCGTGGCGCGGAACAGATACGAACGCCGGCCGATGTCCGGCTGCGTGGTGGACGGAATGTCGAAGTCCACGGTGGTCGTGTCGAACACCGCGGGCGACATCTGCGACGCCATGAAGCGCTGCCAGACGAGCGTGTAGAGCTTCATCTGGTCGGCGCTCAAGTACTTCTTCACCGCGTCGGGACGGCGCGTGGGATCCGTCGGACGAATCGCTTCGTGCGCGTCCTGCGTGTTCTTCGCCTTCTTGTCGGAGCCGCCGTACAGCTGCGGCTCCTTGCACACGAACTCCTGGCCGAACAGCGTGCGCAGATAATCGCGGGCCGTGGCCGCCGCGCTCTCCGCCACGCGCGTGGAGTCGGTACGCATGTACGTGATGAGGCCCACCGAGCCTTCGTCGCCAAGCTCGATGCCCTCGTACAGGTCCTGCGCGATCCGCATGGTGCGCTTCGAGCCGAACGACAGCTTCTTCGCCGCTTCCTGCTGCAGCGTGGACGTGGTGAACGGCGCGCTCGGATTCTTGCGGCGCTCGCGGCGCTTGACCTCGGTGACGTCGAACGTCTTCCGGGCCTTCAAGTCGTCGAGAATGCGCTGCGCTTCGGCCTGATTGTGAATCTCGGCCTTCTTGCCGTCGATGTGATGCAGCTTCGCCGTGAACTGCTGGTTGTCCTTCTCCAGCAGCGCCTCCACGGTCCAGTACTCCACCGGCTTGAACGCGCGAATCTCGCGCTCGCGCTCCACGATCAGGCGCAGCGCCACGGTCTGCACGCGTCCCGCCGAGAGGCCCTTCTTCACCGTCTTCCACAGCACCGGCGACGCCTTGTAGCCCACGAGACGATCGAGCACGCGCCGCGCCTGCTGCGCTTCCACCTTCTTGTTGTCGATGTTGCCCGCGTTCTGTATCGCGCGCTGCACCGCGTCCTTCGTGATCTCGTGGAAGAGCACGCGCCTGATGGGCACGCCGAGCGAGCCGCGCTTGGGCGAGATCTGCTGCGCGACGTGCTGCGCGATGGCTTCGCCTTCGCGGTCAGGGTCGGTGGCGATGAAGACTTCGCGGCTGTCCTTCGCGACGCTCTTGAGCTCCGCGATCGTCTTTTCCTTTCCGGGAATCGGCACCAGGTCGGGCGTGAAGCCGTTCTCGACGTCGATGCCCAGCTTCTTCTCCGGCAGGTCCATGATGTGGCCGACGGTCGCGCGAACGCGATAGCCGCGGCCCAGGTACTTGCCGATGGTCTTCGCCTTGGCCGGCGACTCGACGATGACGAGCGCGCTCCCCGAGCCCGCGGTCTGCGCCTCGTCCTCGGGGATGTAGTTCGCGGCCGTGGCGCGGCCGCGGCGGGCCGTTGCCTTGGCCGTCGCTTTCTTCTTCGCCGCCGCCTTTGCCCCGGCAGCCTTTTTCGCTGTTGAGGCCTTTTTCGTTGCCATGCTCAGTGTACCGTCTGTGTTTGGTCGCCCTCGGACTGATCGCCGTAGCCTGCCCCTTCCATCAGGGAGCGCAGGTCGTCCAGCGCAATGCGTCCGTCGATCTGCACGAGAGCCCGTTCAATGATGTGCTCGAGCTCGGCCGCATTGAGCGAGCCGGACCCGGTGAGTGCCAGCAAATGTCCCCAGGCTTCGGGGGCGAATCGGCCGCGTTCATGCGGCCCTAATACGCGAAAAGTCATCTTGTCATCCCGAGCGCACCGAGGGACCTGCCACTCCAACCGGAGCCGGATCCCTCCTGTACCTCTTATATACTCGGACGCTCCAACCGGCCCGAAAGCAAGAAGGGGAGGATGGGCCGAAAAAGCAGCACCAATCCTCTCCCTGTCGTACCCCGGCACTTCCGGGCCGCCGGAACCTATTTACGATGGCTTGCCGAGGCAAGCTCGGCGACCTTTTGTATAACCCTTTGTAAATCAAACAGTTCCGTGCTTACCACATGATCGGCCGATTCATAGGCTCCCTTACGAGTCTCCAGCAGCCTCGTGAGCTCGCCCAGCGGATCCGGCCTCGTCAGCAGCGGGCGCATCATTCGCATAGGCCCTAAACGCTTCAGCGCCGTTGCCGGTGACACTCTAAGGTATACGAGCTGGCTAGGGGGTCTGACGAGCCCGACCACGTCGGGATTCATGATCCAGCCCCCTCCCGGCGCCACGATCATGTTTCCGAGGAGCGCCAGCTCCTCGGTGATCTCCCGCTCCTTTTTGCGGAAGTAGTCCTCGCCCTTTTCTCCGAAGATCTGCGAGATGGACCGGCCCTCACGCCGCTCGATCTCCAGATCGACGTCGAGAAAGGTCCGCCCGGTTTCCTTGGCGACAGCCTGCCCTACCGTCGTTTTTCCCGCTCCGGGAAGCCCGACGAGAATGACGTGCGGAATCGACGGGTCAGCCGCCGAACCGGGATTCGAGGTGCGAAAGGTAGGCATCGTAATTCCGCTTGGTTTCGGAGACTGCATCGCCGCCGAACTTCTCCAGAAAAGCATCCGCGAGAACGATCGCGAGCATCGCTTCCGCGATCACCCCCATCGCGGGCACCGCCGTCACGTCGCTGCGCTCGGCGGTGGCCGACGCTGCCTCGCCGGTCGCCACGTCCACCGTACCCAGAGGACGCATGAGCGTGCTGATCGGCTTCATCGCGACGCGGACCACGAGCGGCTCGCCCGTGGTCATGCCGCCTTCGAGCCCGCCCGCGCGATTCGTTTTGCGACGCATGTTGCCCGCGCGCGGCAGGCCCGACGTCATGTAGATCTCGTCGTGCACGTCGGCGCCGGTGACGCGCGACGCCTGAAAGCCCATGCCGATCTCCACGCCCTTCACCGCCGGAATCGACATGATCGCGGCGCCGATGCGCCCGTCGAGCTTGCGATCCCATGACACGTGCGAGCCGAGTCCAACGGGCAGACCGTCCGCGACGACCTCGCAGATGCCGCCCAGCGTGTTGCCCGCGCGCTTGATCTCGTCGATGTACGCGATCATGCGCTCCTCGGCGGCCTTGTCGAGCGTGCGGAGCGGCGACTGATCCGCCGCGGCATTGAGATCCGCAGGCATCTCGGCTGGACGCTGCGCATCGATTCCGCCGAGATGGACGAGATGACTGCCGATGCGCACGTCGAACTCGGCGAGAAACTTTCGGCAGATCGCCGACGCGGCGACGCGCGCAGTGGTCTCGCGCGCGGACGCGCGCTCGAGAATGTCGCGCGCGTCGTCGCGGTCGTACTTGAGAATGCCGGTGAGATCGGCGTGTCCAGGCCGCACGCGCGTCACCGCCCGCTTGCGCGGATCGGGGTCGCCCGCGCGCGGCGCGGGATCCATGATCTCCATCCAGTTCTTCCAGTCGCGATTGTCGATCTTCATCGCGATCGGCGAGCCGAGGGTCTGGCCGGCACGCACGCCGGAGAGAAACTCGATGGTGTCCTTCTCGATCTGCATCCGCCGCCCGCGCCCGTAGCCTTGTTGCCGGCGCGCGAGCTCGGCGTTCACGTCATCGGCAAGCAGCGGCAATCCCGCGGGCATCCCTTCGAGGATGCTCACGAGTGCTGGTCCGTGGGATTCGCCAGCTGTCGTAAAGCGGAGAGGCATGGGTAGAAAATAGCGCGCTACGCGCGCGGTAGCGGGCCTCTCTTCGTTCGCCGGTAGCGAGCACGCCGCTTCGCGGCGTGCGGTAGCGCGAGCAAAGCGAGCGCGCCCTACGGTCCAGGCTTGATGTCCGCGGCCGTGAGATCGATGACCACCAATCCCTGCTGCGACACCGCGTACAGCTTGAGCACGACGTCGCTCGCGTCGCCCGGCATGGGCAGCGACGCGCGCAGCGGGCCGTAGATGGGATTCTTCAGCGGCAGCTTGCCGCGATTGATGTAGTACGCGATGTCCACGATCTCGATCGAGCCGCTCGCCGCGCCGACGAACGCGAGGCGCGCGTTGGCGTTCGAGAGCACGCCGTCCGCGCTCGGATGGAACGCGATGCCCGCGCCGTCGTCCGCCGAGTCGAACTTGCCTTGCAGGCGCAGGTGGAACGGATCGAGCACCGCGCTGAAGTACGACTGGCTGCCGTGGGACGCCACCGTGCCGCCCGACTTGTCGATGGCCAGGCCGAAGACCTGCTCGGAGGCGTTGTCGGTGAGGTCGGAGATCGTGACGAGCGGCGAGAAGAAGTTCGGCACCGGTCCGGTCGAGTCGGCGGCCATGATCACGCGGCCTGCCTTGCCGTTCGTGTGCCCCTCGCCGAACGCCACCCATTTTCGGTCACCGCTGGCCGCGGCGAAGGTCGTGTCGGTGAGCGGCAGCGTGCCCACGTCGAGATGCGAGACCGCCTCGGCGTCGCTCTCGTCGTTGCCGATGGTCGGGCGGCACTGGAAGCCGCCGAAGCCGCCGATGCCGACGAACGTCGGGCAGAGCTGCGTGAACAGTCCCGGAGGCAGCGACGATTTCGCGAAGACCACTCCCGACGCCTTGCCGTACGGGTGATCCCACACCAGCAGCGAGTCGGACACCGTGTCCGCCGGATTGGCCGGCGTCTGGATGGCGATGGAGTCGATGTTGAAGAGCGCGTAGACGTCGGCCGTGCCGGGCGTGAACGTGCCGTACTGCCAGATCTGCCGCGGATCCGGAACGGGCAGCGACGGATCGAGCCAGCGCACCGTGCCGGCCGGCGCCGTCTCCGTTGGACGCGTGGAGTAGAAGATGCGGCCGCCCTTCGACTGGGCGATGTACTGCGGACGATCCGAGTAGCTGATCGGGCCCACGGCCGAGATGCGGACCGTGCCCGTGTTCGGATCGCGCGCGAACGTCACCGTGTAGACGTACGTGTTGCGCGTGAGAATACGATGCGCCAGGTCTTCGCGCAGACCGGTGACGCTGGCCCTTTCCAGCACATTGGGATCCTAAGCTTAGAATTCCACGTGGACAAGTTGTCGCG
>JADMIO011070341.1_pt1 | contig 19069 bp, 16 predicted proteins | sample 8958161 | NCBI WGS metagenome assembly JADMIO01 (sample SAMN16585339, study PRJNA669376) | soil metagenome | isolation source: Crop rotation soil | place: USA: Cullars Rotation, Alabama | collected 2011
GCGACAACTTGTCCACGTGGAATTCTAAGCTTAGGATCCCAATGTGCTGGAAAGGCTGCCGATGTCTTCAAGCACCGGAAGCATGGCGTCCTGCATCGACTCGAACGCACCGCCCGGATCGCGCTTCATCTTTTCCACGTCCTTCGGGTCTTCGCCGAAACGCTTGGCGATGGCTTCCGTCAGGTCGTAGCCCGCCATGAAAATTTCGCGCTGAAAATACGACGCGTTCCCACGCATGATGTTGATGTCCGTCTTGCTGGCGCCGATGTCCACCAGCGCGCGCACTTCCTGGTCGTTGATCCCCAAACTTGCGTTGCGCAATTCAAACGCATTCCCCAGCGCCAGGAAATCCACGTCCACAATCTCGGGGCTCAAACCCACCGACTGCAGCAGGTTCACATGCTCCTCGATCAAATTCTTCTTGGCCGCGACCAGCAGCACTTTCATCTGCGCCTGGCCCCCGGCGGGCATCATGGTCGTGCTCGTGCCGGTCAACTGTTCTTCCGCCCCGATGGCAATGTCGCGCAGGCGCTGCGCGTCAAGCTGCACTTCGGAGACGTCGAACGGAATGTACTTGTCCGCCTCGTACTCCATCGCCTGCTTGAGCTCGGCGTCGGGAATCTGCATCATCGGCACCTGGCGGTGGATCACCGAGCGGCCCGACACCGCCGAGACGGTGCGCTTGGTCTTGATCCCCCCCTCGCGGATGGCCTTCTGGATCGCATCGCCGACCTGCTCCGGCGATTCGATTTCCGCGCGCCCCATCCCCGAGACGATCAGCCCCTGGCCCACGCGCGTCATCTCAACGGCCTTGACGCTCGAAGACCCGATGTCCAGCCCGAGCAGCGATTTTTTGCGTCCAAACAAGCCCATTGGCGTTTCCGTTCTTGGTTTCTTGGTTCTTAGTTCTTGGTTTTCCACTCACAACGGTGCTTGGCACTGCCCGGCGCTTTCGATTTCGAAAAACCAGGAACCAAGAACCAGGAAACCAAGAACCCTATCCCCTTATTAGGGAAGTGACTTCCCCCTCCTCAGGGAACCTATCCAAATTCTTCTTCGAAAATACGAGCTTCCCGTCCACTTCCACTTCGAAGACTCCCCCGCGTCCCTCAATCAATTTCGCCTCGACCCCAAACGCCTCCCGCAGCTCATCCGCCAGACCGGCGGCCTGTGGCCGGAAGTCTCACATCACGCAGTAGGTGATCGTCACGTTTTTTACTTTTGGTTCATGGCTCGTTGTTCGCATATTCGGTCTCCTTGTTTTCCGAATTAATTCTACGAATGCGAACCTTGGGTTTCAAGGTTTCAAGTTTCAGGTTTCAGGTTTATGCGACCGATAACCCTGAAACCCTGAAACCCTGAAACCTGAAACCCTGAAACCTGAAACCCTGAAACCTGAAACCCTGAAACCTGAAACCTGAAACCCTGAAACCCTGAAACCCTGAAACCCTAAAACCTGAAACCCTGAAACCCTGAAACCTTTCCTATTGCAACCCCTTCTCCAACTCCGCCGGAACCACCGTCTCCCGATACGCCTCTTTCATCCACTCCAGCGTCCGCCCGATCCCTTCATCCAGCGTCACCGTCGTGCGGTGCCCCAGCTCGCGGATGGCCTTCGAACAGTCCACCAGCTTCTGTTTCGTGGTCAGAATTTCAGACTCGCGGTATTCGACCAGCTTATTATCGGACTTCCCGAGGTGTTTCAGGATCAAATTCGAGCAGGTCTCGATGTCGTGGTAATCCGTCCCGCCGATGTTGTAGACCTCGCCCGCTTTGAACCCGCCCGCGATGTTCGCCAGCGTCCGCACCATGTCGTCCACGTAAGTCGACGTGCGCTTGTGCCCGCGGTACACGATGTACGGAATATTGTGCAGCGCGCGGTAGCAGAACAGGCAGATCACCGACCGGTACGGGCTGTAAAATTCTCCCGGCCCGTACGTGTTGAACAGCCGCACGCGCACGCTCTGCGTCTTATACTGTTGCGCTGAATTCAAAACCTGCTGCTCGTTCACCCATTTTGTCATCGCATAATCATTGAGCTGCTTGATCTCAACTTTGTCCATCACGTCTTCCGCCATCACGCCGTCATAGTCCCCATAAACTTCCGACGACGAAAAATAAACTGCCTTGAAACCCTCGCGCTCCTGCATGCGCAGAATGTTCTTCGTCCCGATCGCATTGCTCTTCCACAGATTCTCGTAGTAATCCTCCCCGTTCCAGCGCCCGAACTCCGCCGCGAGGTGATACACAAAATCGAACGCGCGCGCCTTGGGCGTGTACCCCTGCGGCCACCCCCCGCCTTGCCAAAGCCGCTCGACCTGGCGAAACTCCCCCACATCGCAGCGCGCATAATTCGGCGAATTGTGATGATGCCGCAGATCGCACACAAACACGCTGTGCCCCCGCGAGCGCAGCTCCGGCACCAATTTGCTCCCCACCGCGCCCAGACCGCCGGTGACCAGAATGTTCAAAGGTTTCCCCGATTCGTTTTGCATGATTCTTCCTGAGTTTTTGATTGCAATTGCCTTCAGCGCCAACGGCGCGAACTACGATAGCCCAGGCCGCAGCCGGTACTCCGGCGAAGGCCTGGGTTTCACCACGAGAAAGAACCAAGCCCTGCTATGGAACGCGCTGTCCAGCTCACTCTCGAGCAAGAATGATACCTTCGACGATCCGTGCAGCCTGCTATTCGATCGTTTCCGCTCTTCCAGAAAGACCATTTTATCGAAACGCCGAAGACGGACCATACTGAAAGCCGGGGTTCACCCATGGGCTGATCGATCGCGTCTTCTTCGGTTTCATCGACGGTTCGTTTACGAAAGCACATTCTCCCACAGCATCCGGTTATCCCTCGGCGGGGTGCTCGCCAGCAACTCACCCGCTTCTGTTTCACCGGAATCTCTTGTTGTTCCGCTCCTTCAAATCATTCTTTCACTGCGCATGCCTCAAAAACGCGGCTCTCGATTTCATCCTGCGCGTCAGGCCGCCGCCCGCGCCGCATGCCACATCCGGATCGCCAGCCGCCGCATCAGCGCCACCACCGCAATCTTTTTGTGCTGCGGATTTTTTGCCGCAATCCGCTCGTACACTTCACGCTCCCCCGGATCGAAACGCAGTATGTTCCACACGGCCTGGTTGAGCACGAAGCGGATGCGCGCTGAACCCTGCCGCGTGATGTGCCCTTTCCGGTCGTCGGTTTCTCCGCTCTCATCGCTCGACGGTGTCAGCCCCACATAGCTGCCCACCTGTTTGCGGTTTTTGAAACGCTCCAAATCTCCCATCTCCGTCAAAAACACCAGCGCCGTCAGAATCCCCACGCTCTTGATTTTCTGCAAGAGCGTCACGCGCTGCACATACCTTTCGGCCGCGGCCAGTTCGGCCACGGCCCCGTTGAGCGCGTCAACCTCACCTTCCATGGCCGCCAACTGCCGCAGCAAACTCGCCAGATGCGTCCGCGCGCCACTGCGCAATGGCACCGTGCAATCCCGCATTTTGATCAGCCAAGCGCGGTGCTTCTTCGTCCAATTTCCTCCCAGCCCCGCGGGCTTTTCAACATGGTTACGCTTCAGCAGCGTCACAATCTGTTCCTTCAACTGCGTGCACTTTTCCTGAGCGTCCAGGCGCGCGCGAACCGGCTCGCGATCGTCGCGAATCTGCTCGCCGGGAATCCACACATCAGGCAGCTCGTTGCCGGCCAGATAATGGCCGCGCAAAACTTCGAGTATCCGCGTGGCATCCTTCGCATCTGTTTTCGAGCGGCGCTGCTTGGGTGACGGCGTCATGCGCGACGTCGCCAGAACATGGCATGCGATCCCCTCAGCCGTCAGCTCGTCGTACAGCCCGAAGCCAAGCCCCGAAGTCTCATACGCAAACACAATCCGCGCCGCCCCAGCCTTCCGCGCACGCTCACGCAGCTCCGCAATCATTGTAGCGCGACCAGTCGAGTCATTCTCAAACACGCGCGTCACCGGTGCCTCGCGATCCACCGCAATCCTCAAAAGCATGTTTTTGTCGTGCAAATCGCAAGGCGCGAAGATAATCTTCTCCATGGCCAGTTCCTCCTATGAAAAGTTTTGGAAACGTACGCACACAAACCTGTACTTTCCTAAACCATTCTCATTCGAGAGAACTGGCCGCTTTGCTGTTCCATGGTAACTGTAAGGGCGGACTACAATTACAACTCCGCTATGCCGAGCGCCAGCATAACAATCAATTCAATAAAACAACCCGCCCACATCAATATCAGCGCGCCGATTGTGATCACCGCCGCGCCCAACCACCGCCATACCACTTGCGGCGCGCCAATACGGTGCGCAAAAACCAGCGCCGCCGTAAACAGAAAACTCAAATTGACAATGACCAGCGCCGCCGGGTTTGGAAATGTTTCAGCATGCACCGTCCTCCAAACCAGCAATGTTCAATGGTTTCCCCGCTTCGATTTACATGATTCTTCCTGAGTTTTTGATTGCAATTGCCTTCAGCGCCAACGGCGCGAACTACGATAGCCCAGGCCGCAGCCGGTACTCCGGCGAAGGCCTGGGTTTCACCACGAGAAAGAATCAAGCCCTGTAAGGGCGGACTACAATTACAACTCCACGATCCTCAGCATCAGCATAACCAATAGTTCAATAAAAATACCCGCCCACATCAATATCAGCGCGCCGACGGTGATCAGGGCCGCGCCCAACCACCGCCACACCACCTGTGGCGCGCCAATACGATGCGCAAAAACCAGCGCCGCGGTAAACAGAAAACTCAAATTAACAATGAACAGCGCCGCCGGGTTTGGAAACGTTTCAGCATGCACCGTCCTCCAAACCAGCATCGAAATCCCGACGAAAATCGCAATCGCCACACAGTCGCCCAGGCTGATCTGCCAGCGCCCCGTCCATCCTGCGGGAAACTCTTCGTAAAGCGCCCGCAGCCGCCAAATCGCACAAGCCGCGACCAGGATGTTCGGACCCAACACAATCAAATCCGAGCCCCAGTTCTCTACCTTGACAAGATCCGACCTGAGATTTGGCGTGACTAAAACCTGAACGCAATGCAGCAAAAACACATCGACCATGCCCAACGCGCCCGGCAGCACGGCCCACCAGAAGCACTTGGAAAACTCCGCCTGCTCGGCCGACCTTTCCTGGGTACAAGGGATGATCATTGCCATTTGGATCGCTCACAAACGCGCGAACGCCGCAACCAACGGCCCCAGCACACAGGCGACTAAAATCACTTCAAGCACCACGCCGACGTACATCACCACGATCGACGCCAGCATGCACCAGAACGCTTTATACCAGCGCCGCAACACCGATTCTTCCCCCATTCGCCGCACCAGAAATAGCGCAAACACGTACAGCATCCACAGCTTAAACGTCAGCGGCACCCAGAGCCTCAGAAAATCATGCTGACGCGCGGCGCTGCACAGCCAAAGCGTCAGCGCCATCATGGTGACAATCGCCATCAATTCGTTCAATTGAATCTGCCATTGCCCGGTCCAATTTTCGGGATGTTCCTTGTAAAGCTTCTTCAACCGGTTCACCGCCGCTGCAGCAAAAAACGCATTCGCAGCCAGCATCAACAACACCATAATCCATGAATTGTAAGGAGGGTCGATATGCTTCTCTTCCGCAAGCACCTGAATCATGAAAAACACGATCAGCTTGATCATGCCGCAACCCGCCGCCAGCACGAGCCACCAAAGGCGCTTCTGTGATTTCGGCGACATCATGCGTCATTCTTTTCCGCCAAGACGTGAATGAGTTTCTCGCACTCCTCCCTCGTATGCCCCGCCGAAACACTCACCCTCAGCCGCGCCGCCCCGCGTTTCACCGTCGGAAAACGCACCGCCGGCACAAAAAATCCCTGCTCCAAAAGCCGCCGCGAAAGCTCCAGCGCATTCCCCTCGTCCCCGACCATCACCGGCATGATCGGTCCAACGGTTGAGGGCGTGTCAATTTTGGCGCGAAGCAATTCGCAATTGTGGTGCAGGCTCCCAGCCTGGATCGAAATGAGTTTCAACGCCTCAATCGCCGCGCCGGCCGACCCAGGATTAAGTCCCGTCGAAAACATATGCGCCCGCCCCGAAATCATCGCCTGGCAAATCCGCCGCGACGCGCACACAAACCCGCCCTGCGCCCCCAGCGCTTTCGACAACGTCCCCATCGCTACAACATGTTCCGGCAGCCGATCAAACCCCGCCAACTCCAACCCGCCGCGCGCCCGCGCCCCAAGCATCCCCGTCCCATGCGCCTCATCCACAACCAGCAGCGCCCCAACCCGCGCCGTCAATTCCACCAGCTCTTCCAACGGCGCTAAATCCCCATCCATCGAATAAAGCGACTCAACCACCACCACACACCGGCGCCCCGCTTCCTTCTTCAACAACCCCTCGCACTCCCCCAGATCATTGTGCGAAAAATACCGCACTCGCCCAGCGCTCAACCGCGCCCCATCAATCAAACTCGCATGCGAAAGTTTATCGAGAATCAGCGAGCACCCTTCATCCCCCAGTGCCCCCAGCGCGCTCAATGCCGCCTGATACCCGCTCGGAAAAACCAGCGCCCGCTCCGACCCCTTGAAATCCGCCAGCGCCGCACACAACTCGTCATGAATCGTCTTGAACCCGCAAATCAACGGACTCGCCGTAGCGCCCGCCCCAAATTTCTCAACCGCCGCCCGCGCCCCCTCAATCACCTTCGGATGATTCGCCAACCCCAAATAATCATTCGACCCAAACGAAACCACATCACGCCCATTCAGCGACACATGCACCCCGCCGCCGCCAAACACGCGCAGTTCGCGCGCCAGATTCGCCCGCCGCGCCTCTTCCGCCCCGCGATCAAAAAATGAATTCCATTCCAACATTGCTTTTCTTTGCGCTCTCTCCGTAAAAACCTTTGCGCCTTTGCGAGAAAAAACAAACCTCAGATTGCCACCACAGCCGCCGCTAGATGCCCCCCAAACCCATGATTCAAAACCAATGCCGTCCGCACCGTCGTCTTCCGCTGCGCCAGCACCAAATCCAAATCCCGAAACTCCTCCGCCACTTCCTCCGTCCCGCAAATGCACGGAATCACCCCGTCCCTCAAACTCTCCAGCGTAATCCCCAGCGCCACCGCCCCCGACGCGCCCAGCAAATGCCCCGTCGCCCCCTTCGTCGCCGTCACTGGCGGAATCTCTTTTCCAAACACGCGCCGCAGCGCGGCCGCCTCCACGCGATCGTTGTAAATCGTCCCCGTCCCATGCGCGTGCACCCAGCCAATTTCCGGAGCGGCGGCACTCCTGCCGCCGTTCTTCCGCGCTCCCTCCAGCGCCCGCTCAATCACCCCCGCCAGCGCCTCCCCGCTCTCATCCGGCGCCGTCAAATGATGCCCATCCGCCCCCAGCACCACGCTCAATATTTTCCCCAGCACCTTATGCTGCGGCGATTCGCGCGCATTCCGCTCAGCCTCTTCAAGCCGCTCCAGCCGAAAAACCCCCGCGCCTTCGCCGACCACAAACCCATCCCGCCGCGCATCGAACGGCCGCGTCGAGCGCATCTTGCTAATGACGCCAAGCCGTTCAAAGCTGCTTAAAATCATTTCCGAACGCGAACTCTCCGCCGCGCCGGCCAGCACCGCTTTGCAAACGCCATCTCGAATCCAATCCGCCCCAACTTTCAGACAAGCCAGCCCGCTTGCGCAAGCCGCCACAGCCGCCGCCGAAGGCCCCTGCAAACCGAAACATCGCGTTAGCATCTGCGCCGCGAAATCCGCACCGCAACACAGAACAGGCACACCCTCATTCGGCCCGCGTTCAACCTGTGCTTCTAGCAGCTCCACCCACCCCTTCGAAACAGTCACGCAAACGCCGCATTCCGGATCGTGGTTCAAACCCCCCCCCAGCGCGTGATGCGCCGCAGTGACCGCCAAATCCCCCGAGCGTTGCAGCACCCCATGTTGCGGACCACACTCAACAAACCGCTCGCGTGGCAAAGCCTCCCCGCGCCGAATCTCCCGATCCATCCGCCGGCAAATCAACCCCATCCCAGTAATCGCAACAGGAAATGAACTCATTTAACAAATAGGTTTCAAGGTTTCAGGTTTCAAGTTTCAGGGTTTCAGTTCAATCTAGTCAACCTTGAAACCCTGAAACCTGAAACCCTGAAACCTTTTTTTATGCGTGATGATACGGCAGCCCCTTCTGAATCGTCCGCGCCCGATACAGCTGCTCAAGCGCCACCGCGCGGCAAAGCTCATGCGGCAGCGTCATCTTCGAAAGCCCCAGCAATTGCCCGCGCTTTTTGAATTCATCCGTCATCCCGAACGCCCCGCCCAGCGCCCAGACCATGCGCTTCACACTCTCGCGCTCGAATTTCCCGATCATCTCCGCAAGCTGCGCCGAGGTCATCTGCGCGCCGCGCTCGTCAAGCACAAACAATTTGTCGCCGGGCTCCAGCGCCGCCGCGAGCAATTTGCATTCGTCTTCCGCCGACTCGCGCGCCTTCACCTCGATCACATCCGCCGCCCCAAACCGCTTCAGCCGCGCCAGATAATCCGCGCACAATTCCACCACCGCCCCATTCCGCACTTTCCCCACCGCCAGCAGCAGAAGCTTCATTGCTTTTCAGCTCCGAAGGAGCGATTTTTCACCAGCCCAGGCCGAAGCGTGCTCGCGCAGACCTGGGTCATGAACCGCGGGAGCTTGAAAAGCCCCAAAGGGGCGGACTTTCACGAGCGCGCAACGAACGTTCGCTCATTGTCCCTTCGATCCAGTCCTCTCACCGCTTCTCTCTTCTTTGTGTTCTTTCTTTTAGAACTTTGGGTCTTTGCGTGAGACGCTTTCAAACTTTCTTCAACACCTTCGCCGCCCGCTTCACATCGCTCACCCGCATCACCAGCTTCCCGCCGCTCTCTTCCGTCGTGCCGTACGCGTATTCGATGTTGATTTTTTTCTTCGCGAGCTTGTGCGCCACTGCCGCCAGCACGCCGGGCTTGTCAGGCAGCTCAACCACCAGCACTTCATTTTCAACCACCAGCACGCCCGCATGCCCCAGCACATCCGCCGCCTTCTTCGGATCGCTGCACAGCATCCGCACCACCGCGTGATCCACCGTGTCCGACACGCTCAATCCCAGAATGTTGATCTTGTGGTCCGCAAATTCATCGCAAAGCCGCGCCAGCACGCCCGGCTTGTTCTTCAAAAAAATGGAGAGCTGCGTCATGATCGCCATAGTTCCCCCCTTTTTAACAAAAGGTTTCAAGGTTTCAGGTTTCATGGTTTCAGGTCGAGAACAGCACGCAGAACTCAGTTAACCTTGAAACCCTGAAACCCTGAAACCTGAAACCCTGAAACCCTGAAACCTGAAACCCTGAAACCTGAAACCCTGAAACCTTGAAACCTGTTCATTGGATTCCCACCACAATCCGATTCTCCACCGCCCTCACCCCCGCCTGCAACCGCGCCAGTTCTTCCGCCAGCATCTTGTCCGGCAGCGTCGGCACTTCGCCGCGCAGGCACACGCATCCGTCCGCGCACGAAATCGCGATCCCATCCGTCTCAAAATCCTCGCAGTACGCCAGCGCCCCCGACACCGCGCGCACCGCCGCCTCGTCGCTGATCTCTTCCAGCGGATCGACCGTCAGGCGGTTGTCGACCGACGTCACGCCGCGGCAATGGCTCGCCACATTCTCCGCCAGGAATCTCTCTTCCGCGGAGCGCACGTTGCCCTCCAGCGTCACGGTTCCGTCTTCAACATGAATCACCGCCGTCCCGTGCGGCAATTCCGCGTGCGCGTCCAGCGCCTGCCGCACAAGCTTCGCGACTTTCTTGTCTTCAAGCGTCTCCGCCGGATTCACCGTCAGCGAATCTTTGAGCGCCTTCACGCCGCGCAGCCCCATGACGAAGCGGTGCAGCAGTTCCTTCTGCCGGAACGAACGCACCTGCCCATCCAGCGTCACAAAGCCGCCTTTCACTTTCACGCGGACATGTTTGAGCGACGCGAGCGCGTGCGCGCAAATCGCCGATCGCAGCGCGACGTCGTTAACCGGAATAGTTGTGGTTGAAGTTTTTCGTTTTGGTCTGCGCGGAGTCATAGCGTCGTGAGCCTAGCCCGCTTTTCCCGCCGATTCAAGGCGATTTGAAGAACAAGTTTGGATGCGTGATCGATTTGCTGTACCGCGGATCTGCACTCTTAACGCCCGAGGAATTCCGCATTCAAGTATATGATGCCGCGCAATCTTAACTCCGAAGGAGTTCCGCATTACAGCCCAGGGTTGCGCGCGTACTCGCGCGCTACCCTGGGTAACGATGCGGTGCAATTTCAACTCCGAAGGAGTTGCGTTCGGGTGACGCGGCTATTTGCCACCCATTTTCTTCCGCAACATCGCCATGAAATCCGCCCACGACATTTCCGTATCGCGTTTTTCCGGAATCGAAATGGACGTCTCGCCATTCAAATTGTCCGCGTTGAATTCATCTTCGTTTTCGACCCGCACCGACACATGATCCAGTTTCAGCGTCCCATTCACCGCATACTGTCCCGTGTGGTCCCACCCCGCGCGCCCCAGAAACAGCGCCTTCCCCGCCAGCTCCGGCTGCAACAAAATTCCCTGCCCAAGCGTTTTCAAATCCGCCGAATGCAACAGCACTTCCTTCAAATCAACGCTCAGCCACCGCCCCGCGCCGTCCCCGCGCATCAGTCCGCTTGTCGAGAACCTGAAATAATCGCCCGCATCGATGGCGAATTTATCCAGCCGCACCGCGGCTCCCGCGCGCGGCGTGGCGAACGCCAGCTTGATCGCCGTCGATCGCCCGCCCGCCGGCGGCTGCAGCTTCAAGCTCTCGTTCCACAAATTCGCCGACACCGTATCCAGCGTGCTCTGAAAATCCACGCTGTTCCCCTCCGTGCCCGCGCCAAGCACCAGCGTGAAAGTCCCATTCACTTTCTCGAATTCGTAGCCCTCGAACAGCACCGTCGCGTTGACCAACTCGCCGTTGATCCGCGCCTTGTACGCGATGTGGTCCGTGCCCAAATTCATCGGCGAAAGCTCAAGCTTCAGACCTTTGATCGTACCACTCCACCCGCGGCTCTTCTCCTTCTCGTCCGGCGGCACCACGTCGCTCAGCTCCAGCAGCGGAATCGAAATTTTGATCGGCCCCAAACTCTGTGTTTTGCTGTCGAACGCCGCTTCATAATTCATTTCGAACCCGCCGGGTTTCCCGTTCAGCACGCCTTTAAAACTCCATTGCCCGCCCGGATTCTCCGTCACGATGCACGACACCCGCCCGCCCAGCCACTCGATCCACCCGTCGCGCACAAACATTTTTTCTTCACTGCGCGTTACATATTGAAAACTCAAGCCCGGCACTTGCGGAATCTTCGGCGGAGAAAAATCCGGCAGCACTGGAAACGAAATCGAAATCATCGCCGGTTGTGTCCGCCCGCTGAACGAAAAGCTTTTCTCAGCGCTCCGAAACGACACATCCGCGTGGATGTCTTTCAGATTGATCTCGTCGATCAGCTTCAGCATGTTGTACGGAAACGCCTCCGGGTCCTTCCCAAAGAATCGCGCCACGCCCAGTCCAAACGCGCGCAATTTCTCCGTCATCGCGACACCGATTCCCGCGCCGCCCAAATGCGCCCGCCCCGAAACAGAATTCGCATCGATCAGGATTCCTTCAGCTTCCAGCTCCCCGCTCAAACTCATTCCCGTCCCGGCGAGCCACCCAAACGCCTTGTCCAATTCATCGAGCGGCACTTTGAATTTCTCGATCTTCACCGCACCCGCGCCCCAGCCTTTCGCCGAGCGCGGCGTCTTCGACTCGACCGAAAATCCAATCTTGTTCTTCGGCGACTTCAGCGCAGCGCCCAGCGTCAGCGCGCTCAGGCTGCCGTCCGCATACTCAAACTCCGTTTTCACCGGCCCGGAAAACTTCCACCCCGGCACGCGCAGCTCCAGCGGCCATTTCACGACTTCAAGCCCGCGCGCTTCAATTTTCGAAATTGAATACGTCGTCCCAACCCATTTCGATTCCAGCGCATCGCCCCCAATCGTCCCGCCCAGCGCATAAGGCAATTCGCGCACAAACGCGTTCACCGAACCCAGAATCAATCTCCGCCCCAGCGCGCTTTCAAAAAACCGCCCGAGATCAAAATGCAATTTCTTGAAACTCAGCCCGACCGGACCGCTTCCGCTCATGTCCCCGATTGAAATTTCAGTCGAGCCAAAATCCCCAAGCTTCACCGTGCCGCGTTTCAACGCCGGCCAATCCACCTCGGCCTCCGCCGCCGCCTCGGGCAGATCCCCGAATCCCAGCACGCTCCAAATCAGGCGCGGCGATTTCAAATTTCCCTTGAGCGCAAACGGCGGCGCTTTCGACCCCAGCGGCAAAAACATTGAAGCGCCGCTCATCGATACTCGTCCCCGCAATTCGCCAATCCCCTCCAGCAGCCGCGGCGAAAACGCGCGATCCAATTCTTCGAAATCCAGCGCCCAGCTCGTCTCATCCAGCCGCAGATTCGCATATGGCCCAGCTGCTTGATACGAGCCGTGCGTGGCGAACGTCCCGTGCTGTTCCGAGCCGATTTTCAAATTGCCGAACTCCATCACCGTCCCATTTTGCCGCGCTGATCCTTCGACATTGAATTTCTCCGCGGGCAAATTTAAATGCCCCCAGGAAAAGTTTTCCACGCCGAGCTCCGCGCTCAACTCCAACGCATCGCCAGTCTCACGCCGTGCGGAAATCTCAACGCGCGCCTTCCCCCTCAATCCCGGCGCAAACGGCGCGACATCTTGCTCCAGGATCAATTTCCCGCGCCCATGCACGCTGAACTCGCCCAGCGCCGGTCCGCCGCTGCCTTCCAGCACCAGCGCATCGTGCCCATTCAATTCCCCGCGCAGCACAAACGGACTCGCCGCGCGCCCTTCAAAATCAGTGAAATTCCCGCTGACGTTTTCCAGCTTCAAGCTTCCGCCCGGAAGCCCCAGCGCAAATGAGCCGTTGCGGAATTCAGAGCGCCCAATCCGAATCCCCGCGCCTTCATTCGAAAAATTCAAACTGTGGTTCCAGCCCGACGCCGGCGTCCAGCGCAAATCCACGCGCGGCCGCTCCAGACTCATCGAATGCAGCCGCCCGTCCGCAAGCAGCGCCTTCAAATCCCATTCAATTTTCGCCGAATCCAGCGTGATCGGCGCGCTCTTGTCCCGCGCCTCAATCGACACATCGCCCATCTCCATCCCGCCGAACACGCCGCTGTTCACCTGCCCGACGCGAGCGGTCGTGCCGAACTTCTTCGAGAGATTGGTTTCGACATTCCTCTTCAAGTAACCCAGATTCACATAGCCCCACGCGAGCGCAACCGCGAGCAGCGGCACGAACACCACCACGCACAGCGCCGCCACCAGCCAGAATTTCAATCCGCGCTTTTTCTTTTGATTGGGAAGAGTTTCGTCCATTTCTGACTTCTGACTTCTGACTTCTGGCTTTAAAACGCCCGCCATCCCAGCGGCTGCGCCGCCAGCGTGTACCCGCTGCCGTGCAGCATCTCCAGCGCCGCCCACAACTCCCGCTCCGAGCCACACAGCGCCAGCCGCTTCGCCACCTGCGGCGCCGCCGCAATTCGCTCGCCCAAATCCTCGCCTTCCGGATGCGCGCAGAACTCCGGCGCAAACAAAACCGTGTTCTTGTATCGGCTCAAACACTCCGCCAGCGTAGAAGCCGGATCGTAAGCCGCGCCCGGTTTCTGCGAAAGATCGAGCGGCTTCCCCGCAGCCATTATTTCCTCGGCTTGTTCAATGAGCGCCCAGACATCCTGCGCGAACCGCGCCGAGCCGATTCCCTCCGCTCCAGAGAAAACGAGCACTGCCGTTTGCGCGGAAACGAATTGCACGCCTGGAATCATCGATTCATTCATCGCACCCGCCAATTTGCGCATAAGCTCCTTCCTCGGCTCGGAAGAATGCGCGTGAAGCATTTCTCTGAAAGTCTTCCTGAACAATTTACTTGAGAATTCGTCCGGCGCCGCCCCGCTGCACGCGCGCAATCCCAGCAGCGCTTCCTCCAGCGTTTCCTCCCACGCGCCGCCGCCGCCCGAAGTCAGCCATACGTCCGCGCTGAAGGGCGTGATCTCTCCCGCCTTTGCCAACCCCTCGCCCGAGTACCACTCGAATGCACGCGCCGCGTGGACATCAATCGCCGCCTTTGTTCCAAGCTCCACGTCGAGCGCAAAATCCGGCATCACGCCCTTCGGCAGAAAGGTTGCAAATACTTCAATCGTCGATCGCGAAGCCACCGCGATCTGCAAATCCGCCGTGTCATACATCGCCCCGGGCGTCCCTTCATTCGGCCACGCCACTGCCTCATGGTCCCCGCAAAATTCTTCGCCGTAGCGATGAATCGCCGCCCGCCCCAGCAGCGGACCGCCTCCGCCCGGACAGGCACACAACGCGATACGCGAAGGCCGAATGTCCGCCTTCACCAATTCCGCCGTGATCGCGGACAGAATAATGTCGTATGGAGCAGGCCGCGACAGATCGCCCGCCAGAATGATCGCGCGCCGCTTTTCGCGCGCCAGCTCGCACAACGGCAAGCCCGCGACCGGAGTCGCAAGCGCCGCGTCGACAATCGCGCGCTGTTCACTCACGTTCTTTAAAGGAGAAGAATCGACCGCGCGGCCCACCACCTCGGCCTTCACGCCCTCCGGCACATTCAGCGTGACGCCGCGCTCCCCGGCCGCAAACAAAATCGGCGTCGCGCTCATTCGAGGTTCAGCACCTGCGCCATCGTGTAGAACCCCGGCGCGCATTTGTTCTGCACCAGCCACTTCGCCGCGCGCAGCGCCCCGCGCGCGAACGTGTCGCGGCTCGACGCCTTGTGAGTCAGCTCAATCCGCTCGCCGCCGATCGCGAAATACGCCGTGTGCTCACCCACCACGTCCGCCATGCGCACCGCGTGAATCCCAATCTCGCGCTTCGTCCGCTTGCCCGTGTTCCCCTTCCGCCCGTAAATCGCCACGTCGTCCAAATTCGTGTCGAGCCCTTTCACGATCGCTTCGGCCAGCCCCAGCGCCGTACCGCTGGGCGCATCGGTCTTCTGGTTGTGATGCGCTTCGACAATCTCGATGTCGTACTCGGGCCCCAGCGTTTTCGCCGCCAGCGTCGCGAGCTTGAACAGCACGTTCACGCCCACTGAAAAATTCGGCGCATGAATAATCGGAATCTGTTTCGCCGCCGCAGCGATCCGCGCTTTCTCGTCCCCCGACATCCCCGTCGTCCCGATCACAATCGGAATCTTCAGCTCCGCCGCTTCCTCCGCCAGCGCCGTCGCCGCTTCATGCGAAGTAAAATCGATGATCGCCTCAATCCCGCAATTCGGGCAGATGCTGCGCGCCACCGGCGCATCCAGCTCGCGCCCGAGATTGGAAACAACGCCGACATCCTTCCCAATCCAGGGATGCCCCGGAACCTCCAAAGCGTAAGCCACCTTCAGCTCCGGGTCCTCGAGTCCCAGCGCAATCAAGCGCTGCCCCATGCGTCCGGCCGCGCCGGCGATACAAACGTTAATTGGCATTCGAACTCTGTCCCTTGTCACTCGCCCCAAAACTGAATGTACCACGTTTCGTGCTGTTTTAAAGCCACCCCCTTCCCTGCGACGTAACTCGTCCATCCTCCTTCTAAAGCCCGAGTGTCCTTTACTGTTGGTTTTTTGGCGAACTCGCCAATAGTTAGCAATCCATTCAGCTTATAGAAAATGAATTGTTCCATTTTGTACAAATCCAATGAGCGCTTTGAAGCAATTGTCGCGCGTTCACTTCAGCGCCTTCACAATCTCCTCCAAATCATTCGCCACCTGAATCGGCTGGTTCGCATACACATTGCTCCGAATTCCATAATCCTTGAACGCTTCACCCAATTCCGCGCCGCTTTTGCTGTGGTATGTCACCGCCGTCTCTGAACCTTTCAATTGATGCCCCGTGATCACACACGCCACGCGCTCCGATTTCCCAATCGTTCCGTTCGCGATCAGCTTCTTCAACCCCGCCACGCTCGCCGCGCTCGCCGGCTCGCAACCGATCCCCGTCCGCCCGACGATCGCCTTCGCGTCGACGATCTCCTGGTCGGTCACGTCGCAAACCACCCCATTGAGCCACTCCAGCGCGCGCAGCGATTTGACCAGATTCACCGGCCGGTTGATTTCGATGGCCGACGCAATCGTGTGCGCCTCGCGCTTCTCCGCGTCCATTTGCGTGTAAAAATCGGTGATCTTCTTCTGGTCGTAGGCGCCGCCGTTCCAGCGCAACCCCTGCTCATTGTAAAGCCGGTGCAGCGTGTTCGCGCCCGCCGCATTGACCACCGCCAGCCTCGGCAGCCGCTGAATCAATCCGGTCTTCTTGAGCTCATGAAAAATCTTTCCGAACGCCGACGAGTTCCCCAGATTCCCGCCCGGGCACACGATCCAATCCGGCACTTCCCAACTCAGCCCTTCGAGAATGCGCAGCATGATCGTCTTCTGCCCTTCGAGCCGGAACGGGTTCACCGAATTAAGCAGATAAATCCCCAGCGCTTTCGAGATTTCCTTCACCCGCCGCATCGCATCGTCGAACGAGCCCTGAATCTGGATCGTCTTCGCACCGAAATCCAAACCTTGCGCAAGCTTCCCCATCGCGATGCGCCCCGAGCCGACGAACACGACCGCCTCGCATCTCTTCGTGCCGTCGGTCGCCGCGTTCGCATACGCCGCCAGGCTCGACGAGGTGTTCCCCGTGCTCGCGCAGGCCATCTTGCTTGCGCCGACCATCCGCGCGTGCGTGTAGCCGGCCGTCATCCCGTTGTCCTTGAACGACCCCGACGGGTTCAGGCCCTCGTACTGCAAATAAATCTGCCCCCCCGCGACATAGTTCGCGACGACCGGCTCCGCGCGCAGCAGCGTCTGCCCTTCGCCGATCGTCAGCACCGTTTCGTCCGGCGCATAATTCAGCAGCTCCTTGAAGCGCCACACGCCCGAAAAATGGAGCGGATTGCGCCGCGTCGCCCATTTCTTCTCGAACTCCTTGAGCGACGAAGGCAGTCCCGCGCGGTCCCAGTCGTAATCGACATCCAGCAGCGCCCCGCACTTCGGGCAGGCGTTCAAAATCTCTCCGACATCGAACGTCGCCGCGCACGCCGGGGCCACGCAGCGTTGAAAAGCAATCTCAGTTTTCATGGGAGAAAATATAACGGATTGGTGGCCGTGGGCAACCGTTGGAGTTCACGCTTTAGAGCGCATTTCATTTTTGTGTGGACAAAGATGCGCCGCGCCGGGCATGCTGGATCGAGGCGCTCGAGCAAAGCCGTATTGATAGGAAATACGGCGTGCGAGAGCAACGAAGAGCCAGCGTGCCCGCCGCAAGTAGATTTGTCTACACAGAAATGAAATGTGCTCTAGCGTGCTCATCGCCAACATCAACGAAAGCGGCGGCATCACTGCCGCCGCCCTTCCATCCTTGAATTTTTTGCGTCTTCGCGTCTTTGCGAGAGATCTTACTTTTCTCCGAAAAGTTCCGGCAGCTCCGCCTCGCGAATAATCTTCAACCCGCGCTTCTTGATCAGCTCCAGGTACGCTTCTTCAGGCTTCTCGCCGACCACCACATAATCGACCTTGTCCTCCATGCTGCGCGCCATCAGGCCGCCGTGGTCTTCGATGTAATGCGCCAGCTGCTCCGGCGTGCGGTCGCGCGTGCGGCCGGCGATGTAGAACGTCTGGCGGCCCGGCTGGATCGCCCTGCCGCGCAGCAGCTCCAGCTTCCGCGCGCGCCGTTCGAAGAATGCCTCGGCTTCGTCTTCGGCGATCACGTCGGCGGCATATTTCTTCGCGTCCTGCAGCGCCTGCAGCGTCGTGCGCTGCGACTTGATGTCGTCTTTTACATCTTCCTTGCCCTTCGACGACGCCAGCTTCTCTTCCAGCAAATCCGCACGCGTGAAGCCCGTCCCGACGATCACCACGTTCACGTCCGGGCTCATCGTGTCGGAGACTTTGCAGCCGTTGCGCTGAGCCAGGCGGCGCAGGAATTCTTTGCGGTACACGCGCACCGTGTCGGCGATGTAGAACGTCAGCGAACCCACGTTCACATCCTTCATCGCGACCAGTTCGTCGCGCACCATCTGGCGGAATTCGCCGCTGGAGACCACGGGCACAAAGTTCGCGTTGAAAATCCAATCGCCCGGCGCAATCGGGTTCAGCCCCACGCTGATTTCGTTCGGCGGGCGGGTCAAATCGCCGCCGTTGGTCGCGGCCGCCGCGCTCTGCGCCGCCTCAAGACCCTGCTCCTTCTTGATCTTCTCGATGCGCAGCGCTTCGATGCGGTCCAGCTTGGTCTTGGGCTTGATGAGCTCGACGGCGTCGGTCTCTTCCGGACCGCTCGTTGCGTAAGGCGAATACTTCTGGTCCGGGTTGCTTGGCGTCCAGCCTGTGATCGGATCGATGCGCAGGTCGCGCACGAAATCCAGCAGCACGCAGCGCGACGAGAACGGTTCGGCTTCGACGACTTCGAGCAGTCCCTTCAGCATGTTCTGCTGGTGCTCGCCCGAGTAAATATGGAATTGCATGCCCTTCTTGACGCCGTTGTTCGCGCCGATGTTGATCACCGCGGTTTTGCGCAATGGATCCGCTTGCACGATCAAGCCCTGGCGTGTCACCGAGCGTTCTTTGCTGTATTCGCGGCTGACTTCGGTGACCTTCTGCGACGTCTCTTCGTGTTCCAGCCGCACCTGCTTGATCTCCTCCGCCATCTTCGCGCGTTCCTGACCGACCTTCTGGCGCTCGGCGGCTTCGTTCGCGGTCTCGGTCGCGTATTCGTCGTTGGCCTGCTTGATGGCTTTCTCGGCGTCGTCTTTCTGCTTGGCAAGGCGCTTCAGCGCTTCACTGATGCCCTCGTTGCCCTTCTTCCATTCGGCGTAAAAATCCTTCCAGGCCTTGTCCGCGTCCTCGTAGGTCTTCGTCAATTCGGCCTGCTGCGCCGTGTATTGTTCCATGCGCTGCTGCACGCCGGGCGCATTCCTTTCCAGCACAGTGGGATCCGAAGCTTGGAATTCACGTGACTTGAAGTCGCGGC
>JADMIO010976191.1_pt1 | contig 19068 bp, 18 predicted proteins | sample 8958161 | NCBI WGS metagenome assembly JADMIO01 (sample SAMN16585339, study PRJNA669376) | soil metagenome | isolation source: Crop rotation soil | place: USA: Cullars Rotation, Alabama | collected 2011
CCGCCTCTACCGGACCCGCCTCTACCGGACCCGCTTCTACCAGGCGATTGATCACGGAGGTTTCGGTCGCGATGCTCTCGGCACGCGACCAGCGGGCGGCGCTGATGCTGGCGCGCGATTGCACGCCGGCAACACGGCGAGAGCGATCGTGCTCGCCCTTCCACATCACGCGCCGCTCGGCGCCGAGCGAAATCGAACGGCCGCCGGCGCTGCGCGCCACCGGCATTGCGGCCAGGATGACCACCGCGGTGTCGCTGCCTTCGATCGCCCGCTCGATGCGGAACCACGTGGCGGCCGGCAAGCGGCGTAACGCCGTCGCGGGCAGATCGATCAGGTCGATGACCACCAGCGTGCAGACCCCGGATTGCACGACGAGGTTGAGCGCCTTGATGGCGCGGTCGATGACGCGCTCCATGAACGTGCCAGGACCGTTCACCGCACGGACGCCGGGCAGCCACGCCGGATCGATGGCGCCGGACGTTTTCGAGATCGCCTGTCCCCGGACCCACAGCAATTTCGAGAGATCGATGCCGCACGCCTGCGCCGTCGGCGGATCGAAGCGATCACAGGTGTCTATGAGCGCTATCGATTCACCTCGGCGCGACGCGGCAGCGAGCGCGGCCCATACCACGCTCGTGCGACCGGACGAAGCCGGCCCCACGACTTCCGAGACCTGGCCTCGCGGCAGGCCACCGGCGAGCCCGCGATCCAGGGCATCGGTGTCGAGTGGAGCAACGGCGTCTTCGCCCAGACGCTCGGGCAGCGTAGAGGTAAGTGTGCGATCGAGTTTTCGTTCCCGGAGAAGAGCTTCGACGGCGGCACGACCGGCCATGTTTCACCTCTATTTCGCTAAACTTTCGCCATTATATCGATCAAAAAGCGAAAGTAAAGGCGAAACAAAAATGCAGGATTTAGGGCCTAAAACGCGTCGCCGAGGAAAGGCAGCATCCGCCCGCAATAAAGAACCGCGAGCCACGCCACCAGCGAGACCAGACCGATCATCTTGACGCTCGCCGGCGTGTCGGCGCCGGGCTCGAGCGCCAGCACTTTCGCTGACAGCGTCGTTTCATACACCAGCGCATTCAGTCCGGCGAGCATGATGAAGCCGACCTTGAACCACCACAGAGGATTGTGCGCGTACTGACCGGGCAGGCCGGTCAGAAAGACCACGCCCGTGAGCAGGTTGATCGCAAATCCCACGAGCGCCAGTGGCATCAGGTCCCGCGCCGCAGCAACCGACACGCGCCTGAAGAAACCCATCAGCCGCAGATCGAAAAAACCCGTGACGCCCAGCAGCAGACTGAGGCCAATGAAATGCAGCGTTTCGCAGAGGGGCCAGATCCATGTGCTCTGGTTGATCCACACCGAGACCGGTGTCGCCTGGAGCCACTGAACCAATGAGTCCATCACGGTCTAGAGATACGCCAGCAGGCGTCCGGAAACGATCGCAGCCGTCCACAGCATCAACGACAGGATCGCCCTGGTCCGAAGATTCGTTTGAGTTGAGCTCTCGACCGAGTCGCGGCGCAGGACTTTCCACACCGACCTGGTGACGAGGAACGCGAGCGCGATCATCGTCAGCTTGACGTAAAACACTTTCTGTCCGGATTTGGTGATGGCGTCGGACATGAACAGCAGGATGCCGGTGACGAAGTTGAGTGCGAACGCCCACCACATGATCGGAAAGAGCGGGCGGAGCGCATCGACGGGGATGCGCTTCCCCATGCCGAGCAACCTGAAATCGATCACGGCATTCGCGCCGACGACAATCGCCAGCCCGAACGTGTGCAGTGTGAGGATGGTGGGATAGGCCCAGATCGAGGTCGACTCGCGCGTCCAGACGGCGAGAGCCGACCCCTCGATCGAGGCGAGCAGATCGGTCACCGCAGCGGCGGTTCTTTCGGCACGGTGCCGCGCAGGATGGCGGAGCCGTCGGCCTTCATCAACATCTTGATGCAGCACATGCCATGCGAGCCCTCGGCGCGCGAGGGCTGACCGGACACCTTGATCTCGGTGCCCGGCTTCAGCGTCTCGACCGTCAGGTTGTTGCGCGAGAGTTGCGCGCCGGTGCCCATCTCGACCTGCCACTCAACCTTCTGGCCCTTGTCGGCAACATCGAGGTAGAGGAACGAGTGCGGGTTCTTGATGTGGAGTTTGGTCACGATCCCCGTGACTTCCACCGTCTTGGTCGGGTCATAGAACGGCGCGCTCGAGTGATGCGCAATGACCGGCACCGCCACCGCGGCCGCCATCACCGATCCGATTCCGACGATCCATCGCTTCGCGTTCATGCAGTTGTCCTTTTCACTTGTACTTCGGAACCATCATCTTGATCGGCGCGCGCGAGGATTCCGGATCGCACTCCCACGCTTCGAGCTGATAGCCAGGCGCCGCAGCCAGCCAGCGCGTGGTGTACGAGGCCGGCTGCCGAAGGAACAGCGGATCTTCAACGACAATCGTCATCTTGAGCTCGCCGTTTTCTTTCCAGTACCGCTCGGTGACTTTCTTGAGCGACGACGACGGAATGCCGTTGTAGTCGTCAAACCCGGTGATATCGAACAGGAAGTGATCGGTATCGACGATGAGCGCGTTGCCGTCGTAGCGGCCAACCGAAAACCCTTGCAGGCTGTAATCCTGGACGGTCGGCTTGCGTCCATCGAGCCAGATGGTGCGCGTCTGATCATCCTTCTCGTAGCGGATGACGACACGATCGGGCCATTGGATCACCTGCATGTAATACGGATCGTACTGAATCGCCGGTGACGCCGACGGCACGCAGTCGTACTTCGGCGCGATGGCTTCGTCGAACGCTTTCATGTACGCCTGGGCCCGCTCGTTGACCACTGGAAAGTTGCTCTTGGTCCACGGGTAGACTTCGCTGTTGATCGGACGCGCCCGGGCACCGCCGTTCCACATGCCGGCGAGGTCGGGGAACCGGCTGACAGGCTGTGCTGGCGCTTGTGCCGGCCTGGCCGCTGCGGCTCCTGCGGGCGCGGGTGCCGCCGGCGCCTGCCCCTGGCCGCCCACGCCCATCGTCGTCGCCACAAGTGCGGCACACGCGAGCGAGGCAATTTTCTGGTAATCCGGCCGGCCGGCCCGGCGTGTTTCAAGCCTGTTCATGGAGACAAATCCTACACCAGCGCTTCCAGGCAGCCGCAAAAGATCGGTGGTTCTGCGTTACCGTATGGGAATGAAGAGACTCATCTGGTCTCTATTCGGCGTGGCCATGATCACGGGCCTTGCCATCACTGCCGCACATGCCGAGCAGATCTGGGCGGGCGGCTACGGCCGCACCCCGCCACGGTTCGCCACACCGACGACATTTTCCGGCGGATTCAATTTCTGCCGCGTCATGTTCCAGAGCGACCATCGCGAGAAGCAGGGCTGGGGCACTGATTATCCCGGCGCCGACATCAACTTCAGCATCCGGCTCGCGGAGCTGACGAAGGTGCAAGTGAAGATGAACGAGGGTACGGAATATCCGGAGCCTGATGCGGTCGTCGTGCGTCTCACCGACGATGCGCTGTTTCAGTGCCCGGTCGTGTTCATGGAGGATGCCGGCACGGCCCGCTTTTCGGACATCGAAGTTTCGCGGCTGCAGGACTACTTATTGAAGGGCGGCTTCCTGCTGGCGATGGATTATCACGGTATGTATGGGCGCGATCAATTCGACGCAGAGATGGCGCGCGTCCTGCCACCGGCACGCTTCCCGATCGTTGATCTGACGCCGCCGAACGATCACGTCATGTGGCGCGCCTTTTTCAACGTCAACGAGCTGCCGCAGATGGCATCGATCAACACCTGGCGTCGAACAGGCGACGTGATCGAACGCTGGAACGACACCGGCGCGGCGCCCACCGCCCGCGGCATCGCGGATAGCCAAGGCCGATTGATGGTGTTGATGGTGCACAACACCGACCTGCCCGATCCGTGGGAGCGAGAGGGTGAGGACAAAGACTACTTCTTCAAGTTCTCGCCGGAAGCCTACGCGGTCGGCATCGACATCCTCATCTACGCGATGACGCACTGAGCGCCGCGCGAATTATTCGCGAGGCGGTATCACCGGGGTACCTCGCCGCTCGCCGTCGCGCGGTTCATGCCGACGCCATTCGTTCCTCCGTTCGCTCGAGAGGGCTGGGCAAATCAACGGTTGACCGGGAAGCGTTCGGTGCAACCGTTGATGTTGCTTGCCAGAAATCTGCCCGCCGGGACTCTGTCGATTCCCCGTTCGCGCAGAACGCGGTAGCTCCCGGCTCCCGCCCGCTCTCGCTCTCTTCGGATCGAACGGCCTCCGGCCCGCGCGCCGGCGCGCGCTACTGCTTCTGATACGCCACCTTGCCGCCCACGATCGTGTAGCTCACCGTCGTCGATGCGATCTGATCCTCGGGGATCGTCATGATGTCCTTCGACAGCACGGTGATGTCGGCGAGCTTGCCGACGGCGAGCGAGCCTTTCAGCGTCTCTTCCTTCGCCGCGAACGCGCCGCTCCACGTATAGGACTTCAGCGCTTCGGCGCGCGACATCTTCTGGTCGCCGAAGAACACCGAGCCGTCCTTCGTCTTGCGGGTGACGGTGGCGTAGAAATTCGCCATCGGGTCGATGCGTTCCACCGGCACGTCGGTGCCGTTGGCGACGACCGCGCCGCTCTTCATCAGCTTCTGCCACACATACGCGCCTTCTTCGGCGCGCTGGGGGCCGAGGCGTGCCAGCACGTACGGCGCATCCGAGGTGGCGTGGATGCCCTGCATGGCCGCGATCACCCCGAGTTGTCCGAATCGCGGAATGTCAGCGGCGCTGATGTGCTGCGCATGCTCGATGCGCCAGCGCAGATCCTTCTGATCCGGACGCGACTTGAACGCGCGCTCGTAGACGTTCAGCACTTCACGGTTGGCGCGATCGCCGATGCAGTGCGTGCACAGCTGCACGTTGTTCTCGAGCGCGATGCGGGCCGTCTCGGCGATGCTCTCCGGCGAATTCGTCGGCAGCCCGACGCTCGACGGCGAGTCGGAATAGGGATCGAGCATCCACGCGCCGCGTGACCCGAGGGCGCCGTCCGCGACGACCTTGATCGCGGCGATCGTCAAGTGATTGTTGTTCAGGCCGACGGCCTTGTATTGCGCCATCTTGGCGTGCAGATTCTCGTTGCTGTCGCGCACCATCACCCACAGGCGGATGCCGAGTCCCCCTTCGGCCGCGACGCGCTTGATTACGTCGATGGTGTTGAAATTCGAACCGGCATCCTGGAAGGACGTGATGCCCGCTTCGAGCGATGCCTTCACGGCCAGTTCGATCTGCCGTCGCGAATCAAGGTCGCGTTCGGCCGCGGTCTTCTTCGCGCGCCAGGCATCGAGCGCGCGGCCCGCAATACCCGACGCGGTTTCCCGCAGCAATCCGATCGGCTGGCCGGCGGCATTCTTCAGAATCTCACCACCAGACGGATTCTGGGTCGTCGCCGTGATCCCGGCCGCTTCCATCGCCTTGGCGTTCACGAATGAGGCATGGCCGCTTGCGTGCGTCAGCATTACCGGATTGTTCGGCGACACCTTGCTGAGCGCGTCGTGGAACGGAAATCCCTCGACGTTTGGCTTCGGGACACTGCTCCACTTCTCCTGGTGCCAGCCGCGACCCAGGATCCACTCGCCGGGCTGCGCCTGCCTGGCGGCCGCAGCGACCATCGACACGATCTCGTCCCAGTCCTTCACGTCCATCAAGTCGAGCGTCATCTTCGACTGGCCGAGCCCCATGAAGTGGCCGTGGCTTTCAATCAAACCGGGGACGGCGAGTTGTCCTCGAAGATCGATGACCTGGGTGGCCGGACCGATGTAACGCTCTATGCTCGCGTTCGAGCCGAGCGCCACGATTCGATCGCCACGGACGGCGATCGCCTGCGCGTCCGGTGTCGCGGTATCAACCGTGACGATCTTGCCGTCGCGGAGCACCAGCGTGGCGGGTTGAATCGTTTGTGCTGACGTCAGCGCGACGCTCAACACGACCAGCAGAAAAGACAGCTTTTTCACGATGGCGCGCATGATACTACGCTCACGCCGCGACTTTCTCGACGTCACCGCCGCCGCGGCTGATGAGAGATGAAACAATCCGCCACCACCGGCCGTCTAGTCCGTAGATGTGGATACTCTGGCAGGACATTCGTTACAGCGCGCGCCTCTTTCTGAAGCATCCGGGGTTCACGCTGACCGCGGTTGGCGTCCTGACCCTGGGCATCGGCGTTAACGCCGGCATCTTCGGCATCATCAATGGTTTGATGATTCGCCCGCTGTCGGGGGCGAATGCGCCGGGTGAGGTCGTCGGCGTCTTCAGTAAGGACCGCACCACCGAGCGCGGGTATCGCGCGTTCTCGTATCCGGGGTTCGAAGACATTCGCGCCGCAGGCGGGCCCTTCGAGCACATCGCCGCGCATAACGTGGCGCTCGGCGGTGTGACTGAGAACAACAACACCCGCCAGGCGCTTGTCGACATCATCACGACCGGCTATTTCGAAACGTTAGGCGTACAACCCGTCTACGGCCGCGATTTCACGCCCGCTGAAGAACGGCCGGGCACCGCGGCGCGTTCGGTGATCATCAGCTACAAGCTCTGGGAGCGGAGCGGACTCGATCGCGACATCCTGAAGCGGACGGTTCGGATCAACGGCCAGGACTTCGCCATCGTTGGCGTCGCGCCGCCACGATTCACCGGCACCACCGCAGTCATCGGCACCGAGTACTTCGTGCCGGTGGGTGTCCACGACGCGATCGAAAGCGATTTCGATTCCAACGGCCGCTACCCCATTTCCGATCGACGTAGCCGTCCGCTGATCATGGTCGGACGTCTCAAGCCTGGCTTGACGCGCGCGCAGGCGGATGAGCAGCTCAAGGTGATCGCCGCGGCGCACGAGCAGGCCTACCCCGACGACAACAAGAACCAGGATCTGATCGTCCGCCCGCTCGGGCGCCTGGGCATCAGCACCAGCCCGCAGAACGATTCGCAGTTGTGGGCGCCGATTGCGATGCTGCAGGGGCTGGCCTCGGCAGTCCTGCTGACATCGTGCCTCAATCTCGCCAACATGATGCTGGCGTTTGGCTCCGCGCGACAGAAAGAGATCGCGATTCGTCTCGCCGTCGGTGGCGCCCGATCGCGCATCGTTCGTCAGTTGCTCGTGCAGGGACTGCTGCTGTCGCTGGCCGGCGGCATCTTCGGCCTGCTGGTTGCGACGTGGGCTGCCGGGCTCCTCGTTTCGTCGATGGCAACCGTGCTGCCGATCACCCTGGCAGTTGATCTGCGACCGGACATCACGGTGCTGTTCGCCACATTGATTTTCTGCACGGTGGCGACGATGGCGTTTGGGTTGTGGCCGGCGCTGCGATTGTCGCGGCCTGATTTGCTGACGTCGCTCAAGGATCACGCGGGTGAAGTCAGCGGCAGGCTCAGCCGCCGGATCACCGTGCGCGGAGCGCTCGTCACGGCGCAGATCGCCCTGTCGCTCGCGCTGTTAGTGCTCAGCGGACTCTTCGTTCGAGGCGCCGCCGCGGGCGCATCGGCGGATCCCGGATTCAACCTCAACCCGCTCGTCGTGTCGCAGATCGAGCCGAAGTTGGGTGGCTACGATACCGCGCAAGGCCGCGAAGCCGAACGCGCCGTGCTCGAGCGACTTCGCGCGACACCGGGTATTGAATCGGTTGCCGCCGCATCGGTCATTCCGTTCGGCGACTATTCGTTTGGTTCCACGGTGCAACGTGAAGGCCCGCGCTTGAAGAACGAGGATCGACAGGCGGCCGCGAAGCTCGTTCACGCGCAGGCATATGCGATCACCTCGGACTACTTCAAGACGCTCGGACTGCGGATGTTGAACGGCCGCGAGTTCACTGCCGCCGAGGACGTAGGGGTCGGCGGAACCGCGCCAGTCATCATCGATCCCGGCGTCGCCGAGCGGTTGTTTCCCAACGAGAATCCCGTCGGCCAGCTGCTGCAATACGGAGCCGACTCTGGCACCACGGATGCCAAGCCGATGCTCATCGTCGGGGTCGCACCAGGCGTGCGACATGATCTGTTCGAGCAGAAGCCAGAACCACACGTCTATACGGTGTCCAGCCGCAAGGAATCGACCCGCATGTTCGTTTACGCCCGTGCCGCCTCGCAGGATGCAAGCGGAATCGTCGGCACCGTGCGCGATCAGTTGCGCGCAGCCGATCCGAACTTGCCGGTCATTTTCGTGAAGAGTTTCCGCGCGCAGCACGAATCAAGCGCGCAAGTGTGGATCCTGCGAGCCGCGGCGAGGATGTTCCTGACGCTCGGCCTCGCCGCCGCATTCGTCGCCGTGATTGGGCTTTACGGTGTGCGCAGCTACCTCGTGACGCGTCGCACGCGCGAGTTCGGCGTGCGCATGGCGATCGGTGCCTCCCCTGCCGACGTGCTGCGGCTGGTCATCCGCGAAGCGCTCGCCACGACGGCGGCCGGCCTTACGATCGGCCTTGCGCTCGGTGTGTTGCTCGGCTGGGGGCTGAGCGCGCTCATCTATCAGATTAGCCCGTGGGATCCGATCACGCTGGCAGGCGCCACAGGCATCCTGGCCGTCGCCTCGCTGGTCGCATCGATCATTCCTGCTCGACGCGCATCGACGGTGATGCCGATGGCGGCGCTGAGGGATAGTTAAGAACACGGCGGTTCGACGGGGGGTTCCACGTACGTTCGACGGGCGTTCTACGGACGTTCGACGAGGGTTCTACGGTGGTTTCACGAAGCCCCTCAGGGCGGCGCTTGACACATTAATTCGATATCGAATAGTTTGATATAGGACTATTCGAATGGGCACCAAGTATCGCGGCAACGCAGCTGAAACCCGGGCCTTAAACGCCTTCATCAAGCTGATGCGCGCCACAAATTCCCTCGGTGCGAATCTGTCCCGGAACCTCGCCGATAAAGCGGACCTGACGATGAGCCAGTTTGCGGTGCTGGAGGCACTGCTTCATCTCGGCACGATGAGCCAGGGCGACATCGGCGGCAAGCTTCTGCTCAGCGGTTCGAACATCACGACCGTGATCGACAATCTTGAGAAGCGCGATCTCGTGCGCCGCGAACGCCGCACAGACGACCGCCGCGTCGTCGAGGTCTCGCTGACCACCAAGGGCCGCAAACTGATCGAAGGCCTGTTCCCCCTTCACGCGCGTCGAATTACGGAGCTACTCAGCGCGCTTTCTTCGCAAGAGCAAGACCAACTGGCGGCACTGTGCCGCACCCTCGGGTTGAGCATTCAAGAGCCCGTTTAACACCTAAAAAGGCAGACACGAACATGAGCAAAACCATCGTTATCAGCGGGGCTACGGGACAGCAGGGCGGCGCCACCGCTCGCGCGCTGGCAGGCCAAGGTTTCACTCTTAAAGCGATCACGCGCGACCCCAACAGCGACAAGGCTAAGGCCGTCGTTGCGGCAACGGGCGCGGAGCTGGTCAAGGCCGACCTTGATGACGAAGCGTCGATCAAAGCGGCACTGCAAGGCGCGTGGGGCGCGTATGGCGTGCAGAACACCTGGACCGCCGGCGTCGAAGGCGAAGAGGCACAGGGCCATCGCTTTGCGAAAGCCGCGTTCGACGCCGGCGTGCAGCATTACGTATACGCGTCGGTCGGGTCCGCCGATCGCAAAACCGGCATTCCCCATTTCGACAACAAAGCGCGCGTCGAAGACACGGTGCGCAGCCTCGGTTTCCCCTCCTACTCGATCATCCGGCCGGTGTTCTTCATGGAGAACCTGCCGAGCCCGTGGTTCCTCAACGGTGACAAGCTCGTGTCGGCCCTCGATCCCAAGACGGTGCTGCAAATGATTGCCGTCGCCGACATCGGTCAGTACGGCGCTCTCGCGTTCACCGATGCCCGCTTCAAGAATCTGGAACTCGACATCGCCGGCGATGAACTGACGCTGCCGGATACCGCCGCGGTGCTGAGCAAGGCTTTAGGGCGCAGCATCGAGTACCTGCAAATCCCCATCAGCGAGGTTCGCAAGAACAGCGAAGACTTCGCCTTGATGCTGGAGTGGTTTGGAAAGGTCGGCTACGACGTGGACATCGCAGCCACAGAGAAACATTACGGCGTGAAGCCCACTACGCTCAGCGAGTGGGCTTCGACGCTCAAAACTTAGTGCTCTAACGAGGCGGCCTGAACACCCGCCCCTACTGCTGTGCCGCAGTCGTCGTGGATTGCTCCATCTTCGTCGGCTTCTTCAGGTGGAAGCCGGCGACATCCTGATACGCCTTCGCGAGCGCGATGATTTCGAGCTCGCGATACGGCTGGCCGTAGATCACGGCGTTGGTCGGGCTGCCGGTTTCGCCAAACCCATTCGGCAAGTTGATCGCCGGGTAACCAGCGAGGTTCGCATATCCGAAGTGACGCTGCGTCGGCGGCTGCGGGCGATCGGGCTGCGGTCCGCGCGGGCCCTCCGCGGCGGCGCCGGCGGGACGCGGCGGCGCCGGGATGCCGGTATTGGTGGATCCGACGATGTAGACGTCGACGTGCGCGGTGGCCTTCTGCAGCTCCATCATCATCATCATGCGCGCGCGCTGCTGCTGGATGTACTCGGGTGCAGGGATCAGATGGCCGATGGCCTGCGTGCCGCCGCGAGTGCCCTTCATTCGGCCGGCACGCGCGTGTTCGTCAAAGTACGCGGTACGCTCGACTCCGAAGCTGCCGGTGTTGGTGTTGAACTCCGGCACCGTGACCGGGATGAAATTCGTCACGCCAAGCGACTTGAACACGGCGAGCATCTTGTCGGCATTCGCCTTCGCCGTCGGGTTCGTGATCTCGTCGAACGACTCCTGGATGATGCCGACCTTCAGCGTCTTGATGTTGAACTGCGCGTTCCAGTTAAACGGCACGTCGGTCACGCTCATGTCGCGGCCATCCGGTCTGGCAATCGCCTGCATCACGATCGCGGTGTCTTCGGCATAGCGGCAAATCGGGCCGAGACGATCCTGCGTCCACGAGAGGGCCATCACCCCGTAACGGCTGACGCGGCCAAATGTCGGACGGAGGCCGGCAAGGCCGCAACGCGATGACGGGCTGAGGATCGAGCCGCTCGTTTCCGTGCCGATGCCGAAGGCGACGCAACCTGCGGCTGTTGCCGAGGAGGGGCCGGCCGATGATCCGCTCGAGCCTTGCGTGGGATCCCATGGACTCTTGGTCTGTCCGCCGAACCAGTTGTCGCCGCCCGCCAGCTCACCGGTCGACACCTTCGCGATCAGCACCGCGCCGGCATCGCGCAGCATTTCGATCACGCTGGCGTCGTAGTCGAGGACCTGGTCCTTGAACGGCGCCGATCCCCACGTCGTCTTGTATCCCTTGAGCGAGATGATGTCCTTCGCGCCCCACGCGATGCCGTGCAGGGGCCCCTTGTACTTGCCCGCGGCGATCTCGGCGTCGGCGCGCTTTGCCTCAGCGCGGCCGTGATCATCGAGGAACGTCACGACGTTATTGAGCACGCCGTTGTAGCGATGCAGCCGCGCCATGTACATCTCGGTGAGTTCGAGCGACGTCACCTGCCGCGTACGAATCAGCTCGGCGAGGTGGCGCACCGGCCAGAACGCCGCGTCTTCGAGATTCGCCGGGCGCTTGATCGCTGGCGGGGCGCTCAGGCGAAACGGCTGCTTCGTCTTGTTGACGGTCATGCCTGGCGTGACCGGGCTGAAATGGAACGGCGGCGATACATCCGGGGGAATGTGCAGCTTGCGCAGGTCGTCGTAACCCGACAGGTTGCGGTTGGCCGACTCGACGAGGGCGGCCTTTTCGTCCTCGGGGACGTCGACGCCTGAGATCTTGAGCGCGTCGTTCACCATCGCCAGCGTGAGCTTGGGAGTGCCGGCATCCTGCATCCGCGCCCACAACACGCCGGGCACCAGGGTCGTGCCGAGGCCCGCTCCAGCAAAGGTGGCCATGAAGCGGCGACGGGTTCGATCGAGATTCTTCATGCGCTGCAATATCGCATAAAATTGAATCTCTTTGCCGAATCGAATCAATGAGGCCGCAACCAGGATTGCGGTCGCTCTGACCCATCGCAACTTCCGATTGCTATGGTTCGGCGCGCTCACCTCCAGCATCGGCACGTGGATGCAGAAGGTCGCGCAAGCGTGGCTGATCGTCACGCTTACCGGTTCGGGTTCAGCGTTTTATCTCGGCCTCGACAGCTTCGCCGGCGAGCTCCCCATCCTGCTCTTCACGCTGCTCGGCGGCGTCGTCGCCGATCGGCGCGATCGGCGTCACATGATGCTGACCTCGCAGGTCGTGCAGATGACGGTCGCGTTCATTCTCGCGGGACTGGTCATTGCCGGCGTGATCCAGGTGTGGATGGTGGTCACCCTGTCGTTCATCTCCGGTTGCGGGCAGGCATTTGGCGGACCGGCGTATCAATCGTTGATTCCAACGCTCGTCGGCAAGGATCACCTCCCCAACGCCGTCGCGCTCAATTCGATCCAATTCAACCTGGCGCGCGTGATCGGACCGGTGGTGGCCGGCGTGGCGCTGGCCAGCTTCGGAATGGTCGCCTGCTTCGGCCTCAACGGCGTCTCGTTCCTGTTCGTGATCGCCGCCATCCTGGCGTTGCGCGATGTGCACGTTCCCCCCCTCGCGACCGAAAGCATCGTCAGCCAGATGAAGGGCGGCCTGCGCTACGTTCGCGATTCGCGCAACCTGATCGCGATCATGGTGTTGGGATTCATCGTCGCCTTCCTCGGGTTCCCGCTGCTGACGTTCCTGCCGGTCATCACCAAGGACGTCTTTGGCCGTGATGTCGCCTTCTACTCGCGACTGATGACGTGTGCGGGTGCGGGTGCGGTCACCGGTGCGCTAGTGGTGGCATGGGTCGGCAAGCATCGCCACATCGGCAAGTTGCTGTTGATATCGCTGGCGCTGTTCGGTGCGGCGATGTCGGCCTTCTCGTTATCGCGCACGCCGGTCCTCACCGCCATCCTGCTCTTTGTCGCCGGCTCGCTGCTCGTGATGTGCACGTCACTGACCACGTCGCTCGCGCAAATCCTGGCGCCGCCTGAACTGCGCGGCCGCGTGGTCAGCATCTACATGCTCGCGTTCCGTGGCGGCTCGCCGCTCGGCGGTCTGGCCAGCGGCTGGCTCGTGACGCAAGTCGGGTCAGCACCAAAGGTCCTGATGGTCAACGGCATCGCGCTGACCGTCGTCGCGTTGTTTTTCCTGATTCGCGGACACGGATTAAAGAACGTCTGACACGGACGTTAACCACGGAGGCCGTGATCAGAGCGAATCGAGGAACGCCATTAACGCGCGGCGCATCTGATCGGTCGCGCCGCGGTAACGCTCCATCACCGCGGACGCTTCCCCGCCATGCTGCCGCAGTGCTTCGGCAGGAGTCATGGCGCTGCCGTCGTGCATCAGGGGACGGCGGAATCGCAGTCCCCACAGCGCTGGTGTTCTGATCTCGCTTGCCTGTGCGGCTTCTTGCGCGATGCCGTCTCCGGTGCCGATGTCGTGCAGAAGCAGATCCGAATACAGGGCCACGGGCTTACGGTGCAGCGCCGCTGTCGCGCTCGCGCCGGTGCTAAGCGCCGGGACATGGCAGGTTGCGCAGCCAAGCGCGGTGAAGACCTGCTCTCCGGTTCGCGCTTCGTCGGTGATTGAACCACGCGAGAGCGGCGCCAGGAACTTCATGAACGATTCGAAGTTGTCGATGGCACGCTTGCCGGTGCGCGGATCGACAACGTCTTCCGGATCCTTCAAGCGATCGCACTCCCGCATCTTCGCTTCCGAGATGCCGCCATACGGCTCGGTCGGAAACAGATCGTTCGTGATGCCCATCTCGTTCGTATAGGCATCACCCGAGAATGTCAGGAGCGTTGCGACCTGGGCCTTCCAGCCGAAGCGGCCGACGCGACGCTGGCCGGTGGCGACATCGGTGATCAACGCCGCGCGACCGCTGATCCCGTCGCGATCTCGATCGAATGGATCTTCGAGCGCCAGTAACGTCTCGTCGGGGATCGCCTCGATCAGTCCTGCGCCAAACAATGGAATCGACATCCGCCGCGCCACGATCGTCGCCTCCACCGGCACCGACGACTGACAGCGGTGATCGGGAATCGAGAACATCTGATACAACGTCGTGCCGCCGACGACGCGAAAGTTGCCATCGGCATCGCGGGCGCCGGCGCGCATCTCCGTCATCGGGCTGCCGCCACCAATCACCGGCACGTTGTGGCACGACGCACAACCAGTGCCGTTGAAAAGCGGCCCGAGTCCTTCGCTCGCTTCTTCAATCTCGCGAAAGTCCTGCTGGCCAATGCGGAATTCTTCAAACTCGCGCGGCGTGGTGCCCGGCAGCACGTCACCAGGAGTCGCCGGTGCCTGAGCGGAGACGCCGAGCATGGTGGCGACAAGGACCGATGACGCACCGATCAGTGCGACGCGAACGTTCATTTGACGATCAGGGTCGCCCGCATCGCGGTATGACCTGCCCCACATGGACGCGAGCACTCGATCACGAAGGTCCCCTCGGTATCGGCCGCGTATTTCACCACGGTCTCTCCGCGGCGGCGCTTCGGAATGTCCGCGTTGATATCCGTGCCGACAATGCGGAACCCATGATCGGTGTCGTCGCTCGTGAGGTGGAACTCGACGATGGTGCCTTTTTCGACGACGATCTCGCTCGGTGTAAAGGCGAAGCGCTCCGCGGACACCTTAATCACCTTCGGCGTCTGCGCGAAGGAGACGTTGCTGAGGAGCAGGACGAGAAGCAGTGCAATGCGCATGATCAAAACCACCAGCCCACTCCGAGGTTGACGCGCCACGGCGCGTTGACGACCGAACTCTTGTTGCGTTCCTGGACGAAGTCCATCTTGAACGCCACATCCGGGTCGGGGTAATACGTCGTCCCGACAACAAAGGCCGATCGCTGGAACTGTTCGAGCGGCAGGAAACCGTCCGGCATCTTGTTCTGCGTGTCGTAAATCTCGTAGCGGCCGAATACCATCACTTCGTGGGCCCACGAGTCAGGCGAGATCCGCGTCGCGGCTTCGCCGTAGACGCCGAGCAGGCGGCTGGCGATATTGGGCCCGATGCCCACCTGCGCCTGGATGGCGCGATTCAGGTCCGCCGCGCCGTCGATCGAGACGGCCGACCATTGCCCCCGCAATTCGTGACGGCCGTGGCGGTAGCGCGCATCGAACGAGGCGATGCCGACCGTCGGTGGATTGATGTCCAGTCGCGATAGCCCGAATCCGCTGCCGCCGTACCAGAAGCTGCCGCCTGCAGTCAGGCCGCTGCGGCGAAATTCGAGACGCCCAGTGACCGCGGGGTCGCTGGCGTCGGCTTGACCGCCCTGCTGCCGTCCCTCCGCGATGCCCTCTCCGGCGTTAAAACCTGAGGCGTCGAGACCGGGAACGACATACGCCTTGTAAGAAAAGCCGCCGCCGAGTTCGCCGAAGAGGCCCGCGCCGATGTCACGCCACGTTGTTGGAATGATCACCGTGTCGACGAAGGTTCGCTCGACGCCCTGGAATGTCGGCGGTTCGTGACGTTCGTTGAGGATCCCGATCGGTGTCAGCACCATGCCGGCCCGCACGTTCAGGCGGCGACTCACCATCAGGTCGATGTAGGCCTGCTCGACGGCTACTTCTCCGCTGTCTTCGCCACCCTCGACGAAGGCGTGCTCGACCTCGACCTCGGACCAGAACTTGAGCCGATCGGAAAAACTGTGGCCAACCATCAGCACGAAGCGATGGAGGTCAACCTGGGTTGGGAGGTCTTGCACCTTGTTCAGGTGCATCTCCATATAACCCGACAGGGTTGGAACACCCTCGCGGGACTGCGCCGACGCAACCGTAGAAACGGCCAAAAACGCGGCCGCCAACTTCCAACGGGCAAAAATTATAAGTGGATTCATCTAAACCGTAGTTTTGACGGCTCAAAATACTACCACGGATGTTGAAGGTGGGCGTCAGATCCCACTTTCAACAAAATTTTGGCTATTGCTGCTGGGTGACGATGCGGCCGCCTGTGATGAAGCGACGGTAGGCCTGGTATTGAGTAGACGTGCGGAGCCGGGGAGTGCCCGCTCCACGGGTGATCTGCAGCGTCGAGGCTGAAACCGGAAGCACCAGCGTTTCCTGCGGGTCCTCGAATGTCACCCGCTTGAACCGAATCGACGAATCCCACCGCTCCATGGTCCACGCCATGCTGCCGCCGACGCGGGTCGCCTTGCGCGGTAATGGAATCTCGATCAAGCCGCTCAATGAACGGTCGAGGCGCAGCACGTCGTGCGTCTCGGCATCGACCCAGATCTTGCCGCGCATGCCGCCTTCAATGTCGAAGCTGATGCAGTTCTCGTTATCCTCGATCATTGACACGTCGACCTTCGGCTTGCGCACTTCGCGATACGCGATCACGAACGCATCGCGACGATCGACAGTCTCCCGGCCGCTATAGGTAAAGACGTACTTGTCGCGTTGCTCCGGCAGCAGAATCGAGAGCGGCTGCTCCTCAGACGCTTGCTGCTCGGGCGTCGTGCAGTTGTCGTAGTCCTTCTTTCGTGGCGGCGCGCCATTGACGCGCACCACTTGCCGCAACGTTTTCGCTTCGGTCGGCGTCGGATTGTCCGCTGACGGCTCCCACGAAAGCCTCAGCTCGGATTCGACCATGCGGGCAGGCCCTTCGGCACTCCAACCCATCGCCAGCTTCTGCAACGAGACCTTCTCGAGACACATGATGCTCTGCGCGCGCGCGAAGTATTCGGTCACACGCTCGCCAGCGCGCTCGAGCACGGCGTACACATCGAAACTGGGAATTGATTGAGCGGACAGCCCGGTAGCCAGCGCGACGATGCCGGCGCCGCAGACTATTGCCGATGGAACCAGACGATTCGCCACGACGAGCGAATCATAAACTACTTGGCGGTTAGTTCGAAGCTCACCGGTATGCGTGTCGGCGCGTAGCAGACTTTGTCGTCGCACGCTTGGTACTCGAGCTTGCCGGTCAGCTTAATCGGGGACGCCGCCAGCGCTTTCTTTGCCGCAGGCGTTGCAAGGACAGTCACATCCTGGATGAGCTTGAAGGGCTTTCCGTAGGTTTCGACCTTTTCGTCGAGTTCCTTGAAGTGATAAATCTCCGACGGCGGATACGTCGTCGGCGCCACCTTCAACCACGGCTGTGGGTCGATCTTGACCGCGATCACCTGGTAGTCGTGCTTCCCGGGAGCATACACGTGCATGCCGCGCTTCGGAATGATGTCGAAGGTCAGCGACAACTTCTTTCCCGCCACCGCGTCACCATCACTGATCGAGGTGTTCACGGTCAGGTGCATGGTGTCGTTTCGGAGAGGCGCCGGTGCTTGCGCCGACAGCGCCAGGCCAAACATCACGGTGAACGCAGAGACGAATGCAGCTCGCATGACGACGATTATAAGCCTCCGCCCGCGGGCTTGCGATCCAGCTCTCGCAGGGTCAAGTCGAAGCTGACCGGCACCCGTGTTGGCGCGTAACAGACCTTGTCGTCGCAGGCCTGGTATTCGAGCTGCCCACTCACCTTGATCGACGTCATGCCCGCCAGTTGCTTCTGCACGTCCTGTGTTGCCAGGATGGTTACGTCCTGCATGAGCCTGAACGGTTTGCTGTAGGTCTCGACCCGTTCGTTCAGTTCCTTGAAGTGAAAGATCTCCGACGGCGGATACACGGCCGGCGCGATCTTCAGCCACGGCTGCGGATCGAGTTTCACGCCGATCACCTGGTAGCTGTGCTTGCCCGGCGCATAGACATGCATGTGCAGCTTCGGCGTCACGTCGAAAATGATCGAGACCCGCTTGCCGGGCGCAACGACGGTATCGCTGATCGATGTCTGCACGGTCAAGTGCATCGTGTCGGAGCGGATCGCGGAGGGCGGCGCTTTCGGATCGAGCTGTCTCGCGAGGATGCTGTTAACGGTCGTGCGTTCTTGATACGCATCCTCGAAGTAGCGCGCGGACACGACGCCCTTGGCGTCGAGCATGAAGGTGCCGGGATGCGGGACCCCGTAGAAGCGGGTCTTCGGATCGAGCGTGTCGTTCAAGAGCCCGTAACGCTTGATGATCGCGGAGCCCGCATCGGAGATCATCGGAAAGGTGATTCCGCGCGAGGTGGCGAACTGCTTCAAGGTCGCGGTTGAATCGTAGCTGACGGCGACGAGGCCAATCCCCTGCCTGGTCAGGTCGCTATAGCGGCTTTGCAGCTCCACGAGCTGCGTCTTGCAGTACGGTCACCAATCAGCCGAGCGAAAAAACACCAACATGGTGCCCCTGCGACCGGCGACTGATGCGAGCGATCGGTTGACGCCATCCTGGTCTGTGCCGCTGAACGCGGGCGCCACGCTGCCGACTTGCGGCCCGATCTTCGAGGTATCGATGGGCGCCTGCCCTGCCAGTTGAGAGCCGAGTGTCAAGGCGACCAGAATCGTGGCGATTTTCATGCGCTGCCCGGTGAGATGCCTCATGGCACCCCAACGATACCTTAGCTGCTAAGATCCGAAGACTCTGATGGCCGTTCGCCCCCCTACACGGATCCTCGTGGCTGAAGACGATCCCGATATTGGCAGCCTGCTCGAGCATTACTTGAAGAAGGCCGGTTTTCTGCCGACGCTGGTCCCATCCGGCCGGGATGTGATGCCGCAAATCAAGCGCGACACGCCGGACCTGGTGGTCCTGGACCTGATGCTGCCCGGTCTCGATGGCTTGCAACTGTGCCGCGCGATCCGTGCAGACGCCAACACCGCGGCGATTCCCATCATCATGCTGACCGCCAAGGCGGAAGAATCGGATCGCATCATCGGGCTCGAGCTCGGCGCCGACGACTACATCACCAAGCCCTTCAGTCCGAACGAAGTCGTGGCGCGCGTCCGCGCCTTGCTGCGCCGCGCGCATCGCGTGGTTCCAGCCGACAGCCGACTGTCGTATGGATCGCTCTCAGTCGACGTCGATCGCCACATCGTCAAAGTCGCCGGCGAAGACGTGAAGCTGACCGCGAAGGAGTTCCTGCTGCTCCAATATTTCCAGCACATTGGGATCCTAAGCTTAGAATTCCACGTGGACAAGTTGTCGCG
>JADMIO011216391.1_pt1 | contig 19065 bp, 17 predicted proteins | sample 8958161 | NCBI WGS metagenome assembly JADMIO01 (sample SAMN16585339, study PRJNA669376) | soil metagenome | isolation source: Crop rotation soil | place: USA: Cullars Rotation, Alabama | collected 2011
CGCGACAACTTGTCCACGTGGAATTCTAAGCTTAGGATCCCAATGTGCTGGAAAGCACGCCCGATGGGGAGACGTCGGCCAGGAGCTTGCGCCGCATGATGTCGCTGATCCGGTCGCGGATGATGGCGTTCGGGTCAGCCTCGGGGTCGAGGATCCGGGCGACCTCGTCCAGGTTCAGCAGCGCCTTGCCGATCATCGTCATCTCGACCGGCGGGCGGAGGCCGGACGTGGCCGCGGCGCGGGCGAGCTCGCCCACGATGGCGCCGGCCCGCACGTCCCCGAGCGTCGTGCCCTGCTGGGCGGTGACGAGCCGCTCGACCTCCCGCCGGTAGCGATCCCCGTCGAAGTCGCTGGTCCGCTCCCCCATGTCGATCAGGGCTCGGGCGGCGTCGTCGGCGGCGCCCTCCGCGACCGCCGCGAGGAGCCGGACCAGGTCGTCCTGGAGGCGGCGGCTGACGCGCACCACCATCCCGAGGTCGACCAGGGAGAGGTCGCCGTCGTCGGTGAGCAGCACGTTCCCGGGGTGCGGGTCGGCGTGGACGAAGCCGTGGACGAGGATCTGCTCCAGGTAGGCGCTGAACAGCTGCTCCGCCAGCGGCCCGCCCTCGAGCTCCATGCGCCCGAGGGGGCCGAGGCTCGAGAGGTTGCGCCCGGCGACGAGGTCCATCGTCAGGACCGTGGCGGTGGAGTAGTCGTCGACCGGCTGCGGCACGACGATGCGGTCGTAGTCGGCGAGGAGCGAGCCGAGCGTGCGCAGGTTGTCCGCCTCCAGGCGGTAGTCGAGCTCCGCCATGAGCGACCGACGGAACTCCTCCACCATCCCGGCGAAGTGGAGCTGGTCCCCGGTCCGCGTGTGGGCGTCGACGAAGGCGGCCAGCTCCTTGATGGCCTCCATGTCCTTGACGCACTGCTCCCGGACGCCCGGCCGCTGCACCTTCACCGCCACCGGGCGCCCGCTCCGCAGCACGGCGCGGTGCACCTGGCCCAGGGACGCACAGGCCAGCGGCTCGTGGTCGAAGGAGCTGAACGCCGTCGAGATCCTCGTGCCGACCGCCTCCTCGACCGCCTCCTCGACCTCGGCGAAGGAGAACGGGGCGACGTCGTCCTGCAGGCGGGCCAGGCTCTCCAGGTACACGGCCGGCAGGAGGTCGGCGCGGGTGGACAGCAGCTGGCCGAGCTTCACGAAGGTGGGGCCCATGGACTCGAGGTCGTCGGCCAGCGCGTTGGCGTCCTCCACGGTGGCCACCTCCCCGTCGTCGGGGCTGAGAAGGTCGTCGCGGTGCTTCAGGAGCAGGCGGCCGATGTCGGCGTAGCGCCCCAGGTGGCGGGGATCGAGGGTGGGCACCGGACATGACTGCCCATTCCGCTCGCGATCCAACGTCGATACCCTCGCCCGGGTGCCGGCCAACGCTGCGTTCCCCTTCCTCGACTGGCCGGGGCCACTGGCCTTCGCCCACCGCGGCGGGGCCTCGGAGGTGCCGGAGAACACGATGCCGGCCTTCCAGCACGCCGTGGACCTCGGCTACCGGTACGTCGAGACCGACGTCCACGTCACGCGCGACGGCGTGCTCGTGGCCTTCCACGACGACCTGCTGGATCGGGTGACCGACCGGGTGGGGGTGATCGCCGAGCTGCCGTGGCGGGAGGTGCAGCAGGCGAAGGTCGACGGCCGGGAGCCGATCCCGCTCCTCGAGGACCTGCTGGGCGAGTGGCCGGAGCTGCGGGTGAACATCGACCCGAAGCACGACGCGGCCGTCGAGCCGCTCGCCGCCGTCCTCACCCGCTGCGACGCGGTCGACCGCGTGGCCGTCGGGGCGTTCAGCGACCGCCGCCTCGCTCGGGTCCGCGAGTTCACGGGCGGGACGCTCTGCACGTCCATGGGACCGAAGGAGGTGGCCCGGCTCGTGTCGGTGTCCCGGGGAGGGCCCGGCAACGGCGGCCTCACCTCCCCGTGCGCGCAGGTCCCCACGAACCAGGGGCGCATGCCGCTCGTCACGGAGGAGCTCGTCCGGGCCGCGCACCGGCGCCGCATCCAGGTCCACGTCTGGACCATCGACGACGCCGACGAGATGACCCGGCTGCTGAACCTCGGCGTCGACGGGATCATGACGGACCGACCGCAGGTGCTGAAGGACGTCCTCCTCGCCCGCGGCGAGTGGCACGAGTAGGTGGAGCTCCCCCTCACCCCGCTCGACCTGCTGGCGCGAGCCCGGCGGGTGTTCCCCGAGCGGGTCGGCGTGGTGCAGGGCGAGGAGCGGTGGACCTACGGCGAGTACGCCGACCGCTGCGACCGGCTCGGCCACGCCCTGATCGGCGAGCTCGGGGTGCAGTCGGGGCAGGTCGTCGCGTGGCTGTGCGGCAACACCCACGAGCTGCTCGAGGCGTACTACGGCGTCCTGCTCGCGGGCGCCGTGCTGCTCCCCGTGAACATCCGCCTGGCCCCGGCCGAGGTGCGCACCATCCTCGACGCCAGCGGCGCGGCGGTGCTGTTCCGCCACCCCGACCAGGTCGACCCCGGGCACCCGGTGCGGACGGTCCTCCTCGGCGACGAGCACGAGGCCCTGCTCGCCCGCCAGCCGTCGGGACCGCCCCCGACGCCCCCGGTCGACGAGCACGCCGCCGCCGAGCTGTTCTTCACCTCCGGGTCCACGGGGACGCCGAAGGGGGCGCTCCTGAGCCACCGGGGCCTGTACCTCCACGCCATCCACAACGCGCTGACGATGGGGCTCGGCCCGGACGACGTGATCCTGCACACGATCCCGCTCTTCCACGTCAACGGCTGGGGGACGCCGCACTACGTCACCGGGCTCGGCGGGGTGCACGTCCTGCTCCCCCGGTTCGACGCCGCCGAGGTGCTGCGGCTGGTCGAGGTGGAGCGGGTGACCCGCCTGTTCCTCGTTCCGGCCATGGCGCGCCTGCTCCTCGACGAGCCGTCGATCTCGTCGCGCGACCTCTCAAGCGTGCGGGGCATCTCCGTCGGCGGCTCCCCTGCCTCGCCGGCGCTGCTGGCCGAGCTCGAGGCCGCCATCGGGTGCCAGGCCATCTGCGGCTACGGCATGACGGAGTCATCCCCGACGATGACGCGCAGCCTCCCGAAGCCCGGCCGGCCCTCGTCGCCGGCCGAGCGCGCCACCACCGGGCTGCCCATCCTCGGGGTCGACGTGCGCGTGCTCGGTGACGGCGACGTCGAGGTCCCCTGGGACAGCGAGACCGTCGGCGAGGTGTGCGCCCGCTCCAACCACGTGATGATCGGCTACCTCGATGCGCCCGAGGCGACGGCCGAGGTCCTGCGCGACGGCTGGCTCCGCACCGGCGACCTCGCCGTCGTCAGCACCGACGGCTACCTCACCGTCGTCGACCGGGCCAAGGACGTGATCGTGTCCGGCGGCGAGAACGTGGCGAGCGTCGAGGTCGAGCAGGCGATCGAGTCGCACCCCGCCGTCCGTGAGGTCGCCGTCGTCGGCGTGCCCGACGAGCGGTGGGGCGAGGTGCCCCGGGCGTTCGTGTCGCTGGTCGAGGGGGCGAGTGTCACCGAGCCCGAGCTCATCGCCTGGGTGCGCGACCGTCTCGCCGGCTTCAAGGTGCCGAAGGCGGTCGTGATCCTCGACGAGCTCCCCAAGGGCGGCACCGGCAAGATCCAGAAGCCCGCCCTGCGCGCCTGGCCCCCCTGACCCGTCGACGCCTCCGCTCAGGCGGTCGCGGCGACGGCGGGCGAGCCGGCTCGCCGTCGGACGACGAAGAACGCGCCGGCGCCGGCGAGGACCACCACGAGATCGACGACGGTCAGGACGCGGCGCTCGGCCCGGGTGGCGGTGCAGGGCGTCCGGGTGAGCGTCTGGTGCTCCATCGCCGCGGTCGCCTGATCGGTCGGCGAGACCGAGGCGTCGGTCTCCAGCGGCGCCGAGCAGACGAAGTGGGCCGACGCCTCCAGGTCATCGGCGACCAGCCCTGCCGGCGGCGGGTCCGGCTGGTCGAGCGGGACCCAGTCGGCGAAGTCCGTCGTCGCCCAGCGGGCGAGGGCCAGGACGAAGACCACCACGCCGATCACGACGAGGAGGCCGACGGAGGGTGCTCGGCGTTCTTCGGAGGCGGTGGGGTCGGCCACGGGAGCGACCGTAGCCCCCGCCTACCCGGCGGTCAGCGCCCGGCCGAGGACGTCGAGGCCGTGGTCGAGCTCGTCGTCCGACATCGTCAGCGGCGGGATGAGCCGTAGCACGTTCCCCTCGGGCCCGCAGGTGAGCACGAGCACCCCGTCGCCCACGCAGCGGGACTGCACCCGCTCGGCCACTCGCTGGTCGACCAGCTCCACCCCGATCATCGCCCCGACCCCGCGCACCTCGACGATCGAGGGGGACGCCATCGCCGACAGCCGCGCGCGGGCCCGATCACCCAGGACCACGGCCCGGTCGAACAGCCCCTCGGCGACGAGCACCTCGACGGTGGCGACCGCCGCCGCGCACGACACCGGGTTGCCGCCGAACGTCGACCCGTGGGCACCGTTCGGCCACCGGGCCATGAGCTCGGCGCCGGCCATGATCCCGGCCAGCGGCAGCCCCGAGGCCACCCCCTTGGCGAAGAGCAGCACGTCGGGGGCGACGCCGAACGTCTCGGCCGCGAACGGCCGGCCGGTGCGCCCGAACCCGGTCTGCACCTCGTCGAACACGAGGAGGATCCCGTGGTCGGTGCACCGAGCCCGCAGCCCCTCCAGCCACGCCACCGGCGGCACGACGTAGCCGCCCTCGCCGAGCACGGGCTCCACGATCATCGCCGCCACCATCTCCGGTGGGGCCGTGGTGGCCAGCAGCCGGTCGAGCTCGGCCAGCGCGCTCGGGGCGTCGCCGTCGGTGCAGTAGGGCGCCACGTGCACCTCGGGCAGCAGCGGGCCGTAGCCCTCCTGGTACGCCGCCTTGGCGGTCGTGAGGCTCGTCGCCCCCATCGTGCGACCGTGGAACGCCCGGCGGAAGGCGATGATCCCCGGTCGGCCGGAGGTGCGGCGGGCCAGCTTGATGGCGCCGTCGACCGCCTCGGCCCCGCTGTTGCAGAGGAACACCTGCGGACGGTCGAGGAACGGGGCCAGCCCCGCGATCGCCTCGCACGCCCGGATGTACGGCTGGTGCTTCAGGACCACCGAGGTGTGGAGCAGCGCGTCGACCTGGGCGTGGACCGCCGCCACGACGTGGGGGTGGCGGTGGCCGGTGTTGGTGACGGCGATCCCGGAGCCGAGGTCGAGGTAGCGCCGGCCGTCGACGTCCCACACCCACGACCCCTGCGCTCGCTCGGCCACCACGTCGAAGTAGCCGGGGAGCACCGGCGCCACGACGTCGTCGTACCGGTCGAGCCACTGGTGGTTCAGGGTCGTGTCGATCGCGGTCACGCGCCGTCCTCCCGGTTGTCGATCTGCGCCCGTTGCAACCGACCCGAGAAGTCGATGTAGACGGTCTTGACCTGGCTGAACTGCTCGATGCCGCGGGTGCCGGCCTCGCGGTAGCCGTTGCCCGTGTGCTTCGTGCCGCCGAACGGCAGCGGGATCTCGGCGCCGATGGTGGGGGCGTTCACGTAGGTGATGCCGGTGTCGATGGCGTCCACGGCTCGCAGCGCCGCGTTGAGGTCCCGGGTGTAGACGGCGGCGCTCAGGCCGTACTCGACGGCGTTGATGACGTCGACGGCCTCATCGAGGTCGTCGACCTCGATCACCGCCAGCACGGGACCGAAGACCTCCTGGCGGGCGACCGTGTGCGTCGGCTTCACCCCCGTGAGGATCGTGGGGCGCACGAAGGTGCCGCCCTCGCAGCCGTCGACGTCGCGGACGAGCTCGCCGCCGGTGGCGACGGTGGCGCCCTCCGAGCGGGCCGCCTCGACCATGCCGATGATCCGGTCACCGGACTCGGCGGTGATGACCGGGCCGACGTCGGTGCGGGGGTCGAGCGGGTCGCCGAGGCGCAAGGCCTCCGCCCGCTCGGTCAACCTCGTGACGACCTCGCCGGCGACCCCCCGCGCCACGATGAGCCGCGAAGTGGAGGTGCATCGCTGGCCCGCCGTGCCGAACGCCCCGAAGAGGGCGCCGTCGAGCACCAGGTCGAGGTCCGCGTCGTCGAGCACGACCATCGCGTTCTTGCCCCCGAGCTCGAGGCTGACCAGCTTCGGGCCCACCTCCATCGCCGCCGCCGCCACCCGCCGGCCGGTGGGCACGGAGCCGGTGAACGACACCGCCCCGACGCCGGGGTGCACGGCCAGCGCGGCGGCGGGCTGCGGTCCGCCGTGGACCACCTGGAGGAGGTCGGCCGGGATGCCGGCCTCCACGCAGGCGTCCATGAAGGCCACCCCGCAGGCCGGCGCCAGCTCGGACGGCTTCATCACCACGCCGTTGCCGGCGAGGAGGGCCGGGAACACCTTCCACGACGGGATGGCCATCGGGAAGTTCCACGGCGTGATCATCCCCACGACCCCGACCGGGATCCGGGTCGTGTACGCCATCTTCGAGGGCATCTCCGAGGGGACGACCTCGCCCATGGCGCCGCGACCCTGCCCGGCGACGAAGGCCGCCATGTCGATGGCCTCCTGCACCTCGCCGCCGCCCTCGACGCGGATCTTCCCGGCCTCCCGGCTGACCAGCTCCGCCAGCTCGGCCTTGCGGGCGGTGAGGATGGCCCCCACGGCGGCGACGGCCTCGGACCGCTCGGGGACGGGGCGCCGGGCCCACGCCCGCTGCGCCTCGCTCGCCCGGAGGACGGCCGTGTCCACATCGGCGGCGGTGTGCTCCGGGTAGGCCGCCACGACCTCGGCCGGGCGGGCCGGGTTGGTGGAGCGGAACGTGGGCATCCTCGCCTCCTTGCGCTGCAACGCTTGTTGCACGCCTTCGAGTGACCGTACCATCCGTTCCATGCGCGACCTGGCGACCCGGATCACGGAGGCGGCCTCGACCCTCTCCCCCGCCGCCCGACGGGTCGCCGAGGTCGTGCTCACCGACCCGAGCACGGCGGCGTTCGCCACCGTCGCCGAGGTGGGCGAGCGGGCGGGCACGAGCGGCGCCACGGTGGTCCGCCTCGCCGAGCGGCTCGGCTACGACGGCTGGGTCGACCTCCAGGCCCAGGCCCGGGCGCTGGTCGACCAGCAGCTCCGCCCCGCCGCCCAGCGGATCCGCGAGACGGCGACGGGCGACGTGCTGGCGGCCACGGCCACCCGCGAGGCCGACAACGTCCACCGCACCCTCGCCGACGTCGACCGGGACGACTTCGACGCCGCCGTCGCCCTCCTCGCCGATCGCCGCCGCCCGGTGCGGGTCCTCGCCGGCGACGCCGAGGCGGGGATCGGATCGCTCCTCGTCGACTCCCTCGACCTGCTCCGGCCCGACGTCCTGCTCGTCACCGGCTCCCCCGTCAGCGTCACCCGGCGGCTGGCGACGGGCACCAACGACGTCGTCGTGGCCGTCGACCTCCGCCGCTACGAGCGCTGGGTCCTGGACGCGGTGCGCACGGCGACCAACGCGGGGGCCGACGTCATCGCCCTCACGGACCGCCACCTGTCGCCGCTGGCGGAGACCGCCGCGGCGGCGTTCGTCGTCACCGCCGAGGGCGCCGGCCCGTTCGACAGCCACGTCGGCACGTTGGCCCTGGCCAACGCCCTGGCCAACGCCGTGGCCGTCAAGCTGCGCGCGCCGGCCACGCGCCGCATCGACACCGTCGACGCCGCCTGGCGAGAGGCGGCGGCGCTCACCGAGTAGCGGTCAGGTGAAGCTCGGGGCCCGCTTCTCGAAGTAGGCCATGGTGGACTCCACCTGGTTGGGGGTGCCGATCAGGCTGCCCATGGTCCTGCGCTCGTCGGCGAACTGCTCGGCGATGGGGCGCGTGCCCGAGAGGTTCAGCAGCCGCTTGCCCTCGCGCAGGGCCTCCGGGCTCTTGGTGACGAGGTCGGCGGCGAGCTCCATGGCGGCCGCCCGCGGGTCGTCGGCGACGCGGGTCGCCAGGCCGAGCCGTACCGCCTCCTCGCCGCTCACCATCCGACCGGTGAAGGTCAGGTCCTTGGCGACGTCGAGCCCGACCAGCTTCGGCAGCATCGCCGTGCCGATCATGTCGGGGATCAGGCCCCAGCGCGACTCGAGCACGGACAGCTTCGCGTCGGGCGCCACGATCCGGATGTCGGCCCCGAGGGCGATCTGCAGCCCCCCGCCGAGCGCCGGCCCGTGCACCGCCGCGATCACCGGCAGCTCCAGCTCCTGCCACACCCACGCCGCCTGCTGGCCGAGGTGGGTGATCCGGCCGCTCGTCTGCCCGATGCCGCCCGTCACCTCCTGACCACCGGAGTCGCCCCCACCGCCGTCACCGGCCATGGCCTGGAACGACGAGAAGTCGAGCCCGGCGCAGAACCCCCGCCCCTCGCCCGAGAGGACCACCACCCGCACCCGGCGGTCGCCCTTCAGGCCCTCGCCGGCGTCGACGATGCCCTGGAACAGGGCCCCGTCGAGGGCGTTCATCTTGTCGGGGCGGTTCAGTCGGACGTCGGCGATGCCGTTGTCAAGCGAGATGGATACCCGGTCGGACATGACGTCAGCATGCCAGCGGGTTCCCACGCGCGCCTGTTTTCGGCAGACTGTCGAGTCGCGTCGCCGCCACCCCCCGACCGGCCGGCGACGAGCCCACCACCCCTGATGCGCGCGAACCCCACCACCCGACTGGCCGCGACCGGCCTCGCGGTGCTCACCCTGCTCCTCGGCAGTGGCGTGAGCAGCGCCAGCCCGGCGACCCCGCGCTCCGATCCCGACGCCGCCGCGACCCCCGCCGCCTTCGACCCCTCCACCCTCTCGGCTCCCGCCCCGGACCTCCACGGGCTGCCGACCACCTCGCCCGAGCTGGCCGCCGTGCCGGTCGAGAGCGACGAGTTCGACGCCGAGTCCGCCCGCTACGCGGACGTGGCCGGCCGGCAGGCCGACGCCTCCGCCACCCGAGCCGGGTACGACGCCGAGCGGTCCGACCTCCTCGCCGGCCAGCGGAAGCAGCGAGCCGTGGCGACGGCGGCCCGGGCCCGCGCCCGTGGCCTCCGCTCGCACATCGTGGTCGTGGAGCGCGCCATCACCGACCTCGCCGCCCGCCTCTACGTCGCCGGCGGCGACGAGGCCCGGATCAACGACGCCATCGCCTCCGACCAGCCGGCGATCAACGACAGCGACCGTCGATCCGTCCTCGCCCAGTCGTCGATGAACGTGCTCCTCGCGGAGCGGGCGGCCTACACCGCTCGCTACGAGAAGGCCACCAAGCAGGCGAAGACGGCCGAACGGGCGCTGCGCAAGGCCGAGGACCGCCTCGAGGACCTGGCGCGGGCCCGCCCCAAGGCCACCCGGGCCGAGGTCGCCACCGGCAGGGTCGTCGCCAAGGAGCGGGTCAGCTACGAGCAGGCTCGGGTCCTCGCCACCGTCGAGGGCGTCGAGTTCCCGCTCGTCGCCCTGGACGCCTACTTCCGCGCCGCCCGCAGCGAGGACGACCTCTCCCCGACCTGCCGGATCCAGTGGTGGGCGGTGGCCGGCATCGCCCGCGTCGAGGGCCACCACGGCACGTACGGCGGCGCCGCGCTCGACCCCAACGGCGACACGACCAAGCGGATCATCGGCATCCAGCTGAACGGCACCAAGGCCACCCGCGTCGTCGGCGACACCGACGGCGGGACCCTCGACGGCGACCCGGCCTTCGACCGGGCCATCGGCCCCATGCAGTTCATCCCCAGCACGTGGCGGCGGTACGAGGCCGACGGGAACGACGACGGCCAGATGTCGCCGTTCAACATGTACGACGCCACCCTCGCCGCCGCCAGCTACCTCTGCCGCGCCCGCTCGGGGCTGGCGGAGGACCCGGGCCTGCGGGCGGCCTACTTCTCCTACAACCACTCCGTCGCCTACGTCGACAGCGTCCTGCGCTTCGCGCGGCTCTACGAGCGCAGCATCGACGTGCCCGAACCGCGCGATTGAACGATCGCCGCGACGGGTCGACCGGTTCGCGGCTTCCTTCCGAATCGGGCTGACCGGCGGGTCAACATTTCCGCCGGTGGTTGTTGACACCGCGACAACAGCACTCCTACGGTCGGCTCGACCGGTGTGACCGGCGTCACCGGTCGACGCTCTGAGGGTCGCCGCACCCTGCCCAACGCCGCTGAACGGGGGAACAACCTGTGACGCACACGACCGGCCACCGACGGTGGTCTCGCTATCTCGCCGCGCTGCTCGGCCTGACCATGCTCGTTGCCGCGTGCGGTGGCGACGACAAGGGCGGGAGCGACGGCGCCGCTGAAACCACCACCACCGCCGACGGCCCGGAGCGCAAGCCCGAGGTCGGTGGCTCCCTCGTGTTCGGCACCGAGTCCGGCGTCGCCACCCTCGACGTCGGCATCGCGGCCCAGCCGTCGGACAAGGACATCACCCTCGGCATCTACGACCCGCTCACCACCTACGTGGAGGGCAAGGTCGTGCCCTACCTGGCCGACACCCTCGAGAGCAACGACGCCCTCGACGAGTGGACCATGACGCTCCGCGACAAGGTCGTCTTCCAGGACAACACGCCGCTCAACGCCGAAGCGATCGTGAAGCACTTCGACCGCCTGAAGGACCCGAAGACCGGCTGCGCCTGCAAGACCACGGTCGAGATCATCAAGTCGATGGACATGCCCGACGGGCCGGACGGCCTCTCGGTGGTCTTCCACCTCGGCACGCCCAGCGTCGCGTTCTCCGACCTCCTCGCCGGCTCGAGCGGCTACATCGAGTCGCCGACGGCCGTGGCCAAGTACGGCGCCGACTACAAGAACCACCCGGTCGGCACGGGCCCCTTCACGCTCTCGTCGTTCACGCCGAACGGCAAGGTCGTGCTGAAGAAGTTCCCCAAGTACTGGCAGAAGGACGAGGACGGGGTGCAGCTGCCCTACCTCGACGAGATCACCTTCCAGCCCATCCCGGACACCGGCCAGCGGCTCAGCGCCCTCAAGACCGGTGACATCGACATGTTCCAGACCGCCGACTCCGGCTCCGTGAAGTCCGCCATCGACGATGGCTTCGCGGCCCAGAAGATCAGCGGCTCGAGCTCGACGATCATCCTGATGAACAACGCCAAGCCGCCGTTCAACGACGTCAAGGCCCGTCAGGCCCTCGCCTACGCCATCAACAAGGACGCGATCAACGATCGTGCCTACGACGGCGTGCGGGTGCCCTCGTACTCGGGCTTCGCCCTCGACTCGGCGTACTACAACCCCGACGCCGGGACCCCGAAGTACGACCCGAAGAAGGCCAAGGAGCTCGTCGACGAGCTCGGCGGGCTGAAGTTCAGCCTGGTCTGCATCCCGACGCCGGAGTCGAAGGAGATCCTGGCCCTCATCAAGCAGATGGGCGAGCAGGTCGGCATGAAGATCGAGCTGCAGTACCAGGAGCAGGGCGCCTACGTGAACCGGATGTTCGGCAAGTCGGGCGACTACGAGGCCGGCTGCTTCCGCAGCAGCCACTTCATCGAGCCCGATGCCATCCGCCCCGGTCTGACCACGGATGACACCGGCAACCTCGTCTTCTACAGCAACAAGACCGTGGACGAGGACCTCGACAAGGCCCGCCAGACGTCGGACTTCGACGAGCGCAAGAAGTACTACGACGAGGTCCAGGAGATCACCGGCGAAGAGGTGCCGCTGATCACCACGCTCTACGACCTCTTCGGCAACGTCTACAACGCCGACAAGGCCGGCCCGCCGCCTCCCGGTGAGCCGAACTCGCTGGGCGCCATCAAGCCCGGCTTCCTGTACGCCGTCGGCGGCGGCAAGTAGCCGACAGCCGTCGGGTCGAGGATCTGAGCTGATGGGAACCGTCAAGGCCGTCGCCGTGCGGCTGGCACGTCTGGTCGCACTCCTGTTCATCGTGAGCCTGCTCACGTTCGGACTGGTGCACCTGCTGCCCGGCGACCCCGTCACCCAGATCCTCGGCCCCACGGCGGCATCGGACGAAGACCTGCGGGCGGCCGTCGAGGACCGGTTGGGCCTCGACGAGTCGCTCCCGCAGCAGTACGTGACCTACATCAGCAACGTCCTGCACGGGGACCTCGGCAAGTCCTACGACTCGAACTTCGAGACGACGACGCTGCTGAAGACGGCGCTGCCCCCGACGATCGAGCTGATGATCCTCGCCCAGCTCCTCAGCCTGGCCATCGCCGTGCCGGCGGCGATGTACAGCGCCTACCGGGCCAACTCACGGGCGGACCGCGCCATCACCACGACGTCGTTCGGGCTCATCTCGATCCCGTCCTACGCGTCCGCGGTGCTGCTCGTGGCCGTCTTCGCGCTCGGGCTCGGGTGGTTCCCGGCCGTCGGGTACAAGTCCGTCACCGAGGCGGGGCTCCTCGAGAACCTGCGCTACATGGCCCTGCCGCTGCTCGTGCTCGTCGGTGGCCTGGCGGCCGTTTACGCCCGCCTCCTCCGCAGCGACATGATCGCCACGCTCCAGGAGGACTTCGTCCTCATGGCCCGGAGCAAGGGCCTGCCCACGTGGCACATCCTCCTCCGCCACGCGCTGCGGCCGTCGTCGTTCACGCTGCTCACCGTGTTCGGCATCAACTTCGGCACGCTGATCGGCGGGTCCGTGATCGTCGAGCAGTTCTTCGCCATCCCCGGCGTCGGCAGCCTCGCCGTCACCTCCTTCTTCAAGCGCGACTACCTCGTCGTGCAGAGCGTGGTGCTGGTGATCACGGCCACGTTCATCATCGTGAACTTCATCGTCGACGGCCTCTACTCGGTGCTCGACCCCCGCGTCCGAAGGGCAGGTGCCGCATGACCGACGTCATGATCGCCGTCGAGACGGCCGAACCCGTCCCGACCCCCATGTCGGAGGAGGGCGCCGCCAAGCGCAAGGGCGTCCTCGGCTTCGGCGGCTGGATGTCCCTTCTCTGGCTCATCGGGGTGACCTTGGCGGCGCTGTTCGCCGACCTGCTCCCCCTGCAGGATCCCGACTTCATCGACTTCACCGTCGACAACAACGCGCCGCTGTTCACGCCGGGCCACCTGCTCGGCACGGACGAGACCGGCAAGGACATCCTCGCCCGGCTCATCTACGGCGGGCGCACTTCGCTCGTCGTAGCGATCGGCGTGATGGCCATCGGGATGGTGATCGGTGGGCTCGTCGGGCTGGTCGCCGGCTTCCTGCGCGGCAAGACCGAGACCATCGTCATGTCGGTCGTCGACATCGTCATCGCCTTCCCGGCCCTGATCCTCCTGATCGCCATCGTCTCGTTCCTCGGCCAGACCCTCTTCTGGGTGGTCATCGGGATCTCGCTGGTGTCGATCCCGGCGTTCGCCCGCATCTCGCGCGCCACGACGCTGACGTTCTCCCAACGCGAGTTCGTGCTCGCCGCGCGCGCCGCCGGCGCGGGCCGACGACGGATCCTCGGGCGGGAGGTCCTCCCCAACGTGATCCTCCCCCTGCTGGCGTTCGGGCTCCTGGTCGTCGGCATCGCCATCGTCGCCGAGGGCAGCCTCGCCTTCCTCGGCCTCACCTCGGACGCCACGATCAGCTGGGGCGGGATGATCAACGGCGGCAAGAAGCCGCTCCAGCAGGACGGGGTCATCCACACCGCCATGATCCCGGCGATGATGATGTTCTTCACCGTGCTCGCCGTGAACTTCCTCGGCGACCGGTTCCGGGCCGCCTTCGACGTGAAGGATGCGGCACTTTGACCGAGCCTCGCCCGGCCCGGCGCGTCCTCACCGCGCCGACCGCCCCCGACGGTGCCCTCCTGGAGGTCGACGACTTCCGGACCCAGTTCGACACCCCCGGCGGGCTCGTGAAGGCCGTGGACGGGGTGAGCTTCACCCTCGACCGGGGCAAGACGCTCGGCATCGTCGGCGAGTCGGGATCCGGCAAGACGGTGCTGTCGCGCTCGATCATGGGCCTGCTCACCGGCAAGAACGTCATCCGGACCGGCTCGGCCACCTACAACGGCCAGGAGCTCGTCGGGGCGCCCAGGGACGAGATGCGGGCCCTCTGGGGCACCGAGATGGCGATGGTCTTCCAGGACCCGATGACGTCGCTCAACCCGGTGCTGAAGATCGGCCGCCAGATCACCGAGGGCCTCCGCTACCACCTCGACGTGCCCAAGGACGAGGCCCACCAGCAGGCGCTGCAGCTCCTCGACAGCGTCGGCATCCCGGACCCGAAGCGCCGCATCGGGCAGTACCCGCACGAGCTCTCCGGCGGCATGCGCCAGCGGGTGACGATCGCCATCGCCCTCGCCTGCGGGCCCAAGCTGCTGTTCGCCGACGAGCCCACCACCGCCCTCGACGTGACCGTCCAGGCGCAGATCCTCAACCTGCTCGCCCAGCAGCAGCGCGAGCGCCACATGGCGATGATCCTCGTCACCCACGACCTCGGCGTCGTCGCCGGCCGCACCGATGAGATCGCGGTGATGTACGCCGGTCAGATCGTCGAGAAGGCCCCCACCCGCACGCTGTTCTCCGAGGTGCGGATGCCCTACACCGAGGCCCTCCTCCGCTCGATCCCGAAGCTGGAGGACCCGAGCCACACGCGGCTGCAGATCATCGGCGGCCGCCCGCCGGACCTCGTCAACCCGCCATCCGGCTGCCGGTTCGCGCCCCGCTGCCCGTACGCCCAGCCCAAGTGCCACGCCGAAGCGCCGCCCCTCGTGGAGGCGGAGACCCCCGGACACCTCTACCGCTGCTGGTTCCCCGTGGGCACCGAAGCCGGCCGGGAGGCGCTCGAGCGCAACCTGGCCCACCACGTCCCCGCCGCCGAGGCCGCCGTCACCGGCGACGCCGCGCTGGCCGAGAAGGCCGCGGACGGCGCCCTCGTCGACGCAGGAGGCGACACCTGATGGCCGGCACCGGCACCGCCCACCTCCGCCCCGACGGTGAGGCCCTCCTCCGCATCGAGGACCTCACCGTGGAGTTCCACACCTCGGCCGGCACCGTGTACGCCGTGTCGGGCATCAGCCTCGACGTCCGCGAGGGCGAGACCCTCGGGCTCGTCGGCGAGTCCGGCTGCGGCAAGTCGACCACCGGCCGGGCGATCATGCAGCTGCCCCCGCCCACCGGGGGGTCCGTGGAGTTCGAGGGCAAGGACCTCACCAAGATGGACACCGACGAGCTGCGGGAGACCCGCACCCGGCTCCAGTTCATCTTCCAGGACCCGATCTCGTCGCTGAACCCCCGCCGCAAGGTGAAGGACATCGTCGCCGAGCCCCTCCGCATCTGGAAGCGGGGCACGGAGGACGAGCGCAAGGCCCGGGTGGCGGAGGTCCTCGAGGCGGTCGGCCTGGACCCCGAGGTGGCCGCGGACAAGCGCCCCCACCAGTTCTCGGGCGGCCAGTGCCAGCGCATCTCCATCGCCCGATCGCTCGTGCTCGAGCCGAAGGTGATCATCTGCGACGAGCCCGTCTCCGCCCTGGACGTGTCGGTCCAGGCCCAGATCCTCAACCTCCTCGAGGACATGAAGGCCCGCTACGGCCTGACGCTGATCTTCATCGCCCACGACCTCGCCGTCGTGAAGAACATCAGCGACCGCGTCGCGGTCATGTACCTCGGCAAGATCTGCGAGGTCGCGGACCCCGACGAGCTGTACGCCCGTCCCGCGCACCCGTACACCGCCGCCCTGCTCCGATCGATCCCGGTGCCCGACCCGACGGCCCCGTCCGTGCAGAGCGGCCTCTTGCAGGGAGACCTGCCCTCGCCGATCGACCCGCCCTCGGGGTGTCGGTTCCGCACCCGGTGCCCGCTGGCCCAGGAGCGGTGCGCCGCCGAGGAGCCGCAGGTCCGCGAGATCGCCACAGACCACTACGTCGCCTGCCACTTCCCGATCACCGGCTCGACCGCACCAGCGGCGGACACCCCGGTGGAGGTCGGCACCAGCAGCTGAGCAAGGGGGTCCCGTGCTCCACCAACGGGACAACGCACCCAAACCTCACACTCGACTCGACCCCGCGACGCGCCGCGCCCTGTTGGTCGAGGCGGCCGCCGACGTCTTCAAGGGTCGCGACCCCAACGAGGTCCGGCTGGAGGAGGTCGCCGAAGCCGCCGGGGTGTCCCGGTCGCTCGTCTACGCCTACTTCGGCGATCGCGGCGGGCTGGTCGCAGCGGTGTACCTCCAGGGCCTCGAGCAGCTCGATCGCGAGCTCGGCCGCGCGCTCGACGACCGGCTCCCCGACGAGGTGCGGCTGCGGCGCCTGATCCGGCGCTACCTCCAGTTCGCCCGCGACAACGAGGCCGCGTGGCAGCTCATGGTCGCCACGGGATCCCAGCAGCACCCCGCCGTGCAGGGCGCCCGCCGCGCCCGCATCGAGCGGATCGCGTCGACCTGGGGCGGCGACGCGTCGGCCCGGCTCGTCGCCCGCGCGGTGGTGGGGCTGCTCGAAGCCGGCGCCCAGGACTGGCTCGACTACCGGGACACCGGCATCGAGCGGGCCACCCGCGTGCTGCTCACCGTCCTCTGGGAGGGCCTCCCGAGCCTGCGCCGCCACGGGTTCGTCGCCGTGTCGTGAGCCGGTAGCGTCGTCCTCCATGGCCAACGCACCTGCCTTCGAGATCGCCCCCGACGCCGTGTTCGACGTCACCATCGCCACGGACAAGGGCGACATCGTGATGCGCCTCGACGCCAACCTCGCCCCGACCACCGTGAACCACTTCGTCGTCAACGCCCGCAACGGGTTCTACGACGGGCTGACGTTCCACCGCGTCGTGCCGGGCTTCGTGATCCAGGGCGGCGACCCGGAGGGCTCGGGCCGCGGCGGCCCCGGCTACCGCTTCGAGGACGAGCCGGTGAAGGGCGAGTACACGCTCGGCGCCGTCGCCATGGCCAACGCGGGCCCCAACACCAACGGCTCGCAGTTCTTCATCTGCATCGACGACTGCCAGCGCAAGCTCGAGCCGCTCTACAACCTCTTCGGCTACGTCACGTCGGGCATCGAGGTCGCCCAGGCCATCCAGGTCGGGGACAAGATGAGCTCGGTCACCGTCGCCGACGCCTGAGCGCGTCAGCGGCCGGTGTAGGACGGCGGGCGCTTCTGGAGGAAGGCGGCGGAGCCCTCGCGCATGTCCTCGGTGAAGGAGGACAGGATCTGGGTGCGGTTCTCCAGGTCGATGCCGGCCTGGAGGCTGCCGACCTCGAGCTGGCTCCACGCCACCTCCTTCGTCATCCGCACGCCCCACGGGCTGTTGGCGGCGATCAGCGCGGCGGTCTCGAGGGCCGACTCGAGGAGGGCGTCGTCCTCGACCACCCGGGTGACGAGGCCGATCTTGTCGGCTTCCTCCGCGTCGATGATCCGGCCGGTCAGCATGAGCTCCCACGCCCGCGAGGCACCGATGAGCCGGGGCAGGAGCCAGCTGACGCCGATGTCGCACCCCGACAGGCCGATGCGGACGAAGGCGACGTTGAAGCGGGCCGAGCGGGCCGCGATGCGCACGTCCGACGCCAAGGCCAGCGCCAGCCCCCCGCCGGCGGCAGGGCCGTTGACCGCCGCGATCACCGGCTGGTGGAGCGAGCGCAGGTGCGGGACGAGCGCGGCGATGTGCTGCTGGGTGGCCATCCCCCCGCCGACGGCCCCGCGATCGGCGCCGTCGGGCGCGGTGCCGTAGCCGGTCAGATCGAGGCCGGCGCAGAAGCCCCGCCCCTCGCCGGTGAGCACCACCACCCGGCACCCCCGGTCGACGGCGATCTCGTCGAGGGCGTCGTGGAGGGCGCTGACCAGCTCGACGTCCATGGCGTTGAGCTTCGCGGGGCGGTTCAGGGTGAGGAGGGCCACCCCGGGGGCGGGCTCGGTGCGCACGACGGTCGACATGGCCCCGAGCCTGGCATGACACGTAGCGTCACCCGGGCCATGGCCGTCCTGACCGTCCCGGAGGAGCACAACCTCGCCGCGCTCCACGAGGCGGTGGCCGCCGCCGTGCCGGATCGGGAGTGCCTGGTGTGGCGCGACCGGCGCTTCACCTGGGCCGAGGTGACCGACCGGACCCGCCGCCTCGCCGCCGTCCTCACCGACCACGGGCTCGGGATCCACGGTCGGCTGGCCGACCACCCCCTCGAGGCCTCGCCCCACGACCACGTGGCCCTCTACCTGCACAACGGCAACGAGTACCTCGAGGGCATGATCGGCGCCGCCAAGGCTCGCACGGTCGGCGTCAACGTCAACTACCGGTACGTGGCCGAGGAGCTGCGCTACGTCCTCGCCGACAGCGGCGCGCGGGCGATCCTCTACCACGGGGCCTTCGCGGCGACCCTCGCCGAGGTGCGCGCCGACCTCCCCCACCTCACCCTCCTCCTGCAGGTGGACGACGACAGCGGCGCCGCGCTGCTGCCCGGCGCCGTCTGGTACGAAGCCGCCCTCGCCGAAGCCACCCCCACCGCACCGGTCGACCTCTCCCCGGACGACCTCTACATCCTCTACACCGGCGGCACCACCGGGCTGCCGAAGGGCACGCTGTGGCGCCAGGCGGACTTCCTCGCCGCCTGCCTCGGGATCGACCGCACCACCGACGAGCTGGTCGACGCCGCCCGCCGCTCGACGCTGCGGGTGCTCCCCGCCCCCCCGCTCATGCACGGCGCCGCCCACTGGAACGCCCTGTCGGCCTGGGTCGCCGGCGGCACGGTGGTGATGCAGGACGACCCCACCCGCCTCGACGCCGACGACGTGCTCCGCACCGCCGAGCGCGAGCGGGTGTCGTCCCTCCTCATCGTGGGCGACGCCTTCGCCCGGCCGCTGGTCGATCAGCTCCGCCAGGGCGACTACGACCTCCCCTCCCTGCGGTTCCTGCTCACCGGCGGCGCCACCCTCTCGGCCCACGTGAAGGACGACCTGCTCGCCCTCCTCCCCCAGCTCCGCATCGTGGACGTCCTCGGCTCCTCGGAGACCGGCCGCCAGGGCGTGCAGACGTCCACCACCGACCGTGGCACCGCCAGCGGCACCTTCGAGCGCAGCCCCACCTCCGTCGTGCTCTCGGAGGACCGGCAACGGGTCCTCGAGCCGGGTGAGGACGAGCTCGGCTGGCTGGCCCAGCTTTCCAGCACAGTGGGATCCGAAGCTTGGAATTCACGTGACTTGAAGTCGCGGC
>JADMIO010647540.1_pt1 | contig 19062 bp, 12 predicted proteins | sample 8958161 | NCBI WGS metagenome assembly JADMIO01 (sample SAMN16585339, study PRJNA669376) | soil metagenome | isolation source: Crop rotation soil | place: USA: Cullars Rotation, Alabama | collected 2011
GATATTGCCGGAAATATGATTAACACCGGTGGGAAATATGATCCTGCTACTGACAGTTGGGTCGCCACCAATATCGACCAGGCACCGACCGTTCGATGGAACCACACCGCCGTCTGGACCGGCACTGAGATGGTTGTCTGGGGCGGAGGCGGAAACGGAACGGTTAACACCGGCGGCAAATACAATCCAATCACTGACACTTGGACCGCTACCAGCACTACCAATGTGCCCGCGTCACGAATATTTCATGCCGCAGTTTGGACCGGCACCGAGATGATCGTTTGGGGTGGATACAATCTTAACGAGCGATTTAACAGCGGAGGAAAATATAACCCCGAGACCGACACTTGGATAGCCACTAACACCATGAATGCGCCTGCAGGCCGCGGTCTACACGAGGCAGTCTGGACCGGAACACAAATGATCGTTTGGGGCGGAGGGAGTGCGAGTGGAAGTCTGAACACCGGCGGCAAGTACGATCCAAACGCAGACAGTTGGACCGCAACCACCACCGAAAACGCGCCCTTGGCTCGACAATATTTTACCGCGGTCTGGAGTGGCACCGAAATGATCGTCTGGGGTGGAACAACTCTGTCGGCGCCTAACACATTTACCGGTGGTCGATACGATCCGTTACACGATAGCTGGATCGCAACCAATCCCGGCAATACGCCTTTAGCGAGGGCCGCCCACACCGCGATCTGGACGGGGAGCGAGATGATTATCTGGGGTGGTTCCGCTCCGACCGGCGACTCAAATACCGGCGGCAAATACGATCCCGTCACCAATCTTTGGACGCCAATGACGACGGTTAATGCGCCTCCTGCTCGTGAACTTCATACTGCCGTCTGGACCGGAAATGAAATGATCGTCTGGGGTGGCTTCCCCCACAGCTTGGCACTCAACACAGGTGGAAGATATTGCGGACACCAATCGAGTACTCCCACACCGACTCCAATACAAACGCCTACTTCCACGCCAGCGCCGCCTACGGCAACGCCAACCTCGACTCCGTTCCCTAGCCCGACCTCAACGCCACCGGCTACTCCAAGTCCCAGCCCCACCACAACTCCCACGCCTATCCCGACTCCAACTCCGATAACGCGTGCCATTAACCTCTCCACTCGCCTGCAAGTAGAGCAGGGAGACAACATCGGAATCGGCGGATTTATCATCACCGGAAGTGTTCCCAAACATGTCCTCCTCCGGGCCATCGGCCCGTCGTTAGCCAACTTTAACATCCCAGACGCACTGGTTGATCCGGTCTTAGAGCTGCATGGCGAAGGATCATTCGTTACGCGCATCAACGACAACTGGAGGGAAACTCAAGAAAGTGAAATCGAAGCAACTGGCATCCCGCCATCTAACGATCTCGAATCAGCAATCGACATCACGTTGAATCCCGGACTTTATACCGCAGTTGTTAGGGGAAAGAACGATTCCTCAGGCGTCGCGCTAATAGAAGTTTACGATCTCAACCAGACAGCTCCGGCCAAGCTCGCCAATATCAGCACGCGCGCCCACGTCGACACCGGACCTAACGTTGTGATAGCTGGTTTCATGTTAGCTAATAGCAACAACGATACTCCAATCGTGGTCCGCGGTATCGGTCCCAGCCTAATCCCCTTTGGAATTCCTAACCCACTCGCCGATCCGAGCCTGGAGCTGCGAGACCACAACGGCACCCTTCTTAGCGCAAACAACGATTGGCAGGATGATCCAGATCAAGCCGCCGCAATCGACGCAACCGGCCTGGCACCAGCAAATGATCTCGAATCAGCCATTTTGACCAGCCTGCCTCCAGGTCTTTACACCGCTTTGCTCGCGGGACACCTCGGTAACAGTGGCATCGGCGTAGTCGAAATCTACGACCACTCGCAATAACTATTCAGGCGGCGCGCGCCTTCTCCATCTTATTGACCCGAGGCTTTCTCGCATCGTTCTAACAACCGAGGCGCTTTCATTCGTTTCACCCAAGTTGCGAATTCCGGCGTCGGACCACGCCAACGCAGTTTTTCAACTTTCTTAAAGAGCGGCGCATCTGTTCGGAGAGTTGCTAGTTTCTTGAAAAGCAATGCAAGATCTCGTTGCTCGCTGAGCACGTCAGCTGGGAATTTTTCAATACCGCCATAACGATTCAAAAGATTGGCCGCAGTCTTGAATCCGAATCCAGGGATACCGGGATAGCCGTCAGCAGCGTCGCCAACTAGCGCGAGCAGATCCGGAATAAGCGGCGCATCGACCCCAAACTTCTCGCGAACTCCGGCCGCATCGCGGATGATCTTGCGGCGCCCATCGATCTGCACCACGCGCGTACCCCGCACGCATTGCGCGAGATCTTTGTCGGGGGTCCAGATAGCGACTTTTTTCACCTTCTTATCTTTCGCCGCGATATGCGCGGCTGACGCCAGTGCATCGTCAGCTTCGAGCTCCACCATCGGCCAAACGACAACTCCCATTGCCACCAATGCTTCTTCGAGAGGATGAAATTGCGCCCACAATGCAGGCTCGATTCCTTCTCCTGTCTTGTAACCTTTCCAAAGCTTATTACGAAAAGATTCGATGACGTGATCAGTCGCGACACCAAGATAAAGATCGCCGCTCTCAATCAAGTTCAGCACTGTTTGCAGAACTCCAACCACCGCGCCGTACGGCCGATCCTTGCCCTTAGTGAACCTACGTAGTCCATAGAAATGGCGAAAGAGTTCGTACGTCCCGTCGATAAGGTGAACTATCATCGTAGCGCAGGTTTCTAACCTGCTGTATCGCAGACTTCCAGTCTGCTAATCGCAAATCGATACTTTGCCGCCAAACACCTACTCGGCTTCGCGAACGAAACCTTGACTCCGCGCGCTCGAATTCTGGAAGCTGATGGGCATGAAAGTTCCCCCCTTACCGCACACGAATTGTCTCGTACTAGCCGCCAGCATCTTTCTCCTGGCCACGAGCACCGAAGCGAACGAGAACGACCACCCTGCACCTGAGAAAAAACCGCCGCAACTAGCGCTCGCAAATGTCTGGAACCCATCCATCGATCCAACCGGTTGGTGGATGAGCGAAAAATATGATGGCCTACGAGGTTATTGGGATGGATCGAAGCTTTGGACCCGCAAAGGTAATCTCATTCACGCTCCAGATTATTTTGTCGCAGAATTACCACGCGACATCGCTCTCGACGGAGAGTTATGGATTGGTCGAGGGAAATTTGAACAAACCATTAGCGTGGTCCGTTCCGAAGTGCCGGACGATCGTTGGAAGCAGGTTCGGTTCATGGTGTTCGACGCGCCACAAGCAAAAGGAGCCTTCGAACAACGAATGGAATTCCTCCGAACGACGCTACCAGAATCGAATCGATACGTTAGGCTGATCGAACAACAACGTTGCCAGGGCGCTACCCACCTGTTAGCTGAACGCGATCGTATTGTTCGATTGGGAGGCGAGGGACTAATGTTGCGTCAACCGGAGTCAAAATACGAACCCGGACGTTCGTCGACCTTACTCAAGGTTAAACCTTACGATGACGCCGAAGCAACGGTCATCGGATACGAGCCAGGCAAAGGAAAATTCGTCGGCAAACTCGGATCGCTTCGTGTCCGAACAGATAACGGCCGCGAGTTCTCAATCGGTAGCGGCCTAACTAATGTCGTGCGAGAATCACCGCCACCGATCGGAACGGTGATTACCTATCGATACCGAGGATTAACGGCCAAAGGCATGCCGCGGTTTCCGGTCTACTTCCGTGTCCGGCGAGATTGAATTGTTGTCGCTCAGTTCCGCGATTTCGCTTTAGCGGTAGCCGCAACGCTGATGGTTGTCGTCGGCCTTACTGCCTTCGCCTGAGACCGGCTTTCTGTGACCCGCGAATTTTGAAACGTGCGTGCGACTGATGAATAGCGCGACTGCATTTTCAAGGGCCGCCCCACCCCATCCTCCGGCCATCCGTATAGCGGTGTTTCTTTGGCAATTCTTCTTGCTCGATCGGCTGCTGACACAAACCCTTTTGGTAAAGGTTCTTCTTTACCCGCCGCATTAACCGCCGCGAGTCCCTCGGGCGACAAATTTATCTCAGCGACCCTGCTTCCACCAACCGCAGTGAATGCATGCGAACTGGAGGCGCTAGTCGCCGGTGCGGGCTGGACATTCTGCGTAGCCGCAACTGCAGGACAGCCTCTGGGCCCGCACCCTCCAGCCATTGCCTTCTGCCCCCACCCCAGCGCCAAAAGCAGCGAGACTAAAAGACACGAGAGTCTACACGTCGACACGAGCTATTATTCACCTATTAGCCGAAGTCACAAAATGGAATTCGTTGGAACAATCGCTGAAATATCCGCGCCGTAGCCACAACACACCCTCTCCGTTTCCTCTGTTAGCTCCTGTTCAAATCCTCTGTTGTCTCCTGTTGGCTTTAACGCTCGCAAGAATTCGAACGCTGGTGACGGTGTCGACGCCAATACCCAACGGCCCGTAAGGCCGTGGCTACACATGCCTCTGTCATCTCCTATTCCGGTCGGCCAGATTGTCTCGAACTACCTGCGATAAATGGTCGAGCGCCGCCGAACCAGGAGGAACCCAACCTGAACGCAATTCGCGCACAAACAACTCCTTCACTTCTCGAAAATCCAAAGCGCGCGTCGCGTCGATGAAACGATTGAGATCCTTTTGCAAATCAACAATTTCCTTTCGACTGGCTTCCTGACAGTAGGCATTTACCGCCTCCGCTGCAGTTTTGTATTCTTCTAAGAAATCCTGGTGCAAATATCCGTCGACAAACGCACGAAGCGTTTTCAGATCCGTTTCGCGAAACGTTCGTTTCCGGTTTTGATGTTTATCTGGCACGCGCGGGCTCCGGATATGTGGTTAGGACATGGAACTTTTGATCGCCATCCCAACGAAGAATAACAGCAGCATCATAACAAATCTCAGAATTATTCTCTCCTCGACGGATACTGCGACCAATCGGATCGCGGCCATGAAATCGGAGCGCCAAATTTGGGTGCGCATCAGGCCGGGTCAGCCATGATTCGACGCGGCTTGCTTCCTCGCGAAGCGTCTGCGCCACTGTCGCCTCCGCAGTCGCGCGATCGTTGTAGGTCGAGGCCGCACTAATGTTAGGCTCACGTCGAAGCCGCTCGATCAGCTGCTCGTCCGTTCGACCAACGTGTCGCCGCAGAGTGTGTCCACCGAGTTCCTCATCGTGACCAAGATCATAACCACCGGCAGACTGAGATACACTCGTACCATGTGGTATAACGCCAGTGGAAGAATTAGAATGCGTTCTTAGCCATGACGCCACTGCGATGACCAATACCGCACCGCAGATATTAAGTATTTTTCCGATCGATCGCCGCACACCGTCAATTCAACTGTCGCGGGCCTTTGGTGCAACTCGAATAGTTTGGACGAAACAATTTGAGTTCGTCCGATGGACTAACCAATTCCTATGTCGTTCGCACGAAATGCGATCGCGCTCGTTCTTAGTGTTAAATGCGCAAGGCCCTTATTCAACCGTGACGGATTCCATCGTGATCTACTCCAATCAAAATGATAACTTCACCCGCTGACAATGGGACATCGGTTACGGGTTGGCGTCGACTCGGGTGGAACTAAAAATTAATCGCGGTATCGCTCGTCATCTCGACGAATCGGGCCGAGAGGGTGCCGTCACGACTGGCCCTATTGGCATCACCGAATGCGGGAATCCGTGGGGCCAGCACTTGCAAAGGACACCACCTAACTAGTCGAGGGTCTGATGGTTAAAAATGGAAATTGACACAAGTCGATCGGTGTCCCAGTCTCTCCTTGTAGATTTGAAGAACAGGCCGAAGGCCATGAAAGAGAACGCCAAAAGGTGTCGTGCGACACTCCTCATCGGGCTCAGTCTGCTTTCCGTTTGGACGTTCAACGCTGCCAAGGGCTCGACTGAGTGCACAGACGGCAGTTGGAGAGCAACCAGCACCGACAACGCGCCCGCCAACCGTTACGGTCATTCCGCAATCTGGACCGGCACCGAAATGATTGTTTGGGGCGGAACCGATGGCGGTTATCTGGCCACTGGCGGAAGATACAATCCTAGTACCGATACTTGGGTTGCGATTAGCACCAACGGCGCGCCCGAGGGTCGCGTGGATCACACCGCAGTTTGGACGGGCACTGAAATGATCGTCTGGGGCGGAGATAACGACACCGGTTTTTTGGCCACTGGCGGAAGATACAATCCAAGTACGGACAGTTGGGTTGCTACAAATGGCACCAATGCCCCATCAACGCGTGCAGGCCATACCGCAGTTTGGACTGGGACCGAAATGATTGTTTGGGGCGGAACCAACGGCCCCTATCTGGCCAGTGGCGGAAGGTACAATCCGAGCACCGATAGTTGGCTTGAAACCACGAACGACGGCGCACCCCAGGGTCGCATTGCTCACACTGCAGTTTGGACGGGCACTGAAATGATAATCTGGGGGGGCGGTTACTATTTCAACAGTGGTGGACGATACAATCCGGAAACAAACAGCTGGGTTCCCACCAATACCGTTGGCGCACCTTTTCGACGTAACTCGCACATAGCAGTCTGGACTGGCACGGAGATGATTGTTTGGGGCGGGAATTTTTTCCAAAACGGACACCCATATTACGTTACCTATTTCAACCGCGGTGGCAGGTACAATCCGAGCACGGACAGTTGGGTTGAAACCATTACAAATGGGGCGCCTTTTTTTGGCTTTCCTACCGCAGTTTGGACCGGCACTGAAATGATCGTCTGGGAAACAGATTATTATCAGGATTGGAACACTAATCGGAGATACAGCCCGAGCTATTACAACTGGACCTCTGTTCATGTCTCAGGAGAGCTTGCGAAGCGCACCCACCACTCCTCCGCCTGGACCGGCACCGAGTTTATCTTTTGGGGCGGCCTCGGGACCGGCCCATCGGCGGCGTCGTTAAATACCGGTGGGCGATACTGCGTGCAATCAGCCCCTCCACGACTAGGTAACATATCCACTCGACTGGCCGTTGGAACTGCAGACAATGCCCTCATTGGCGGGTTCATTATTACGGGCGCACAAACCAAACGAGTGATAATTCGCGCGCTCGGTCCGTCCGTGCCAGTGCCTAACCACTTAGCCGACCCCGTTCTGGAACTTCACCAAAGCGATGGACAAGTGATTATTAATTATAACTGGCGCGATTTGCAGGAAGCGGAAATCATCGCTTCGGGGAAGGTGCCGCCTGATGATGCGGAATCGGCAATTATCATGACTTTGGCGCCAGGGGCATATACCGCCATTGTTCGTGGAAACCATCAGACGACAGGGGTGGCCTTGATGGAAGTGTGGGATCTCGATTCAAAAAGTTCTTCCACGATGTCCAATGTTTCGACGCGCGGATTTGTTCAAACCGGTGACAACGTTCTAATTGGCGGGACGATTATTGAGGGGGGTTCTTCGGCTAACATTTTGGTTCGTGCGATTGGTCCCAGCTTGACTGGCTTCGGTTTGCCCAATGCCTTGGAAGATCCAACCCTGGAACTCCATGACCGAAACGGCGCAGTCCTGGCCCTTAATGACAATTGGCGCGATACACAGGAAGTGGCGATTCAAGCAACAGGGCGGGCGCCGTCTAACGACTTCGAGAGCGCAATTGTGCGAACTTTTGCGCCTGGCGAATACACCGCCATCGTTCGCGGAAACAATGAAAGCAGCGGCGTCGCTCTGGTGGAAGTTTACGCGCTTCCGTAAGATGTTGTAGGACAGCGCGAGCTCTGCAGAACGTTAGTTAGGTGAAGCGGCAGACAAATTGTGAACGACCATTACTAAAATCTTGCCAAGGCAGAACTCACACTGTTAACAGGGTAAGCTTTTAACCTTGAGTTCAAACGGGTTGCCCCGATAGCTCGGCCCCGTTGGAATCCACAAAGCCGACACTTCGTTAAAGCCCTCGCGGGCCGCGAAGATCCAAGACGGCAGTGGCTTGATCTTTAAACCCCACGACAATGGGCTTGGTGCGAGTCTTGAACGGCGGTGGGAAGTCACATTTTTTGTTGTTGATATACGTCTTAGCCGTTATGACTACTGCCTTGGCAGGCGCTCAAAGAACTTGATAACCGCCGCACCTGGAACCATTAAACTAATTCGGCAACGCTTGTATTCTCGCCGGGCCAGGGAACTCTGCGCCAGTGCATGCGCGTTAAGTTGATTCAACCCGGGAAGTAATATGAAAAAATATCCAAGGCATTCGACCCACGCTTCCGTACTTGAAGTAATCCTATCGATGGCGCTGCTGTGCAGCTCCGCCATCTTGTTAGGTTCCGCGTTTACAACCACGGTAGTCACTGCCGGCTCGGCCGGTCTCAAGCCCGCCAAAATGGAAGCATGGCGGACGATGCCCCTGCGGCAGTCCGCGCCTAACGGGACCGGCCCAAGCTGGGTCAGCACCGGTAGCCTCGGCACTGCACGCGCCGCTCACTCGGCGACGCTGCTGCCCTCTGGCAAGGTGCTGATCGCCGGTGGGCGAGGTGATGGCTTTTCAACCTTGAGCAGCGCCGAGTTGTTCGATCCAGCGACCGGCACCTGGAGCGGGACCGGCTCTCTCGTTACCGGACGCGCCAATCACACGGCGACACTGTTGCCTTCAGGTAAGGTCCTGGTCGTAGGCGGAAGCCTTGATGGTCCTTCCTTAGCTAGCGCGGAGCTTTATGATCCGGCGACCGGAATTTGGACTGCCACCGGCAGCCTCAGTATCGGACGCACCGATCACACAGCAACGCTGCTGCCGTCTGGCAAGGTTCTAGTCGCGGCAGGAACCGACGGCACAAACGCTTTAAATAGTGCGGAGCTCTATGATCCGGCCACTGGAACTTGGACCGGCACCGGTAGCCTCGCAACCGGACGCTACATTCACTCAGCGACTCTGCTGGCCTCCGGCAAAGTATTGGTCGTCGGCGGGTTCAATACGGGTTCCGTGGCGAGCGCAGAGCTCTATGATCCGACGAATGGAACCTGGAGCAGCACCGGTAGCCTTAACAACGCACGCGCCCACCACACTGCAACGTTGTTGCCCTCTGGTAAGGTTCTGGCCGCGGGGGGATTTCAGACCGGTGGTAACTCTTTAAGCAGTGCGGAAGTCTATGATCCGGCAACGGGAAGCTGGAGCAACACCGGCAGCCTGCCGACCGCACGCAGCTATCACAACGCGATCCTACTGCCTTCCGGTAAGGTATTGGTCGCGGGTGCGTATCCGAATATTACGAGAAACACGGAGCTGTACGATCCAGTGACGGGAAACTGGAGCAGCGCCGGCCTTCTCCAGGAGGCACGCGGCCAACAAACGGCTACGTTGCTCCCCTCAGGAAAGGTGCTGGTGACGGGCGGAGCCAATGCTGATTTTTTGAGCAGCGCGGAACTCTATGACCCGGCCGTGGGAAGCTGGAATAACACCGGTAGCCTAGCAAATGCACGCCAGCGTCAAACCGCGACACTGCTTCCTACTGGCAAAGTGCTAGTGGTTGGTGGATTCAACATTGTCACTTCATTCAGCTCCGCGGAACTGTACGATCAAATGACGGGAACCTGGAGTAACACGGGTAGCCTCGGAACTGCCAGCTCCTTCCACACGGCGACGTTGCTCCCTTCTGGAAAAGTGCTGGTGGCAGGTGGATCTAATGGTAACTCAACACACCGTGCAGAGTTGTATGATCCGGCAAATGGAACCTGGAGTAGCACGGGTAGCCTCGTCACTGATCGCACGGGTCACACGGCAACGCTCTTGTCGTCCGGCAAAGTGTTAGTGGCGGGAGGAGTAAGTGGAGGAGTTGGTAGCGGTAATGTTTTCTTAAGCAGCGCAGAGCTGTACGATCCTGTAACGGGAATGTGGAGGACGACAGGCAGCCTCAGCACACCGCGTGTGGATGATACCGCGACGCTGCTGCCATCTGGGAAAGTGCTTGTCGTAGCAGGATACTCGGGGACCGCTAGATTGAGTACTGCGGAACTCTATGATCCGGTTACGGAGGTCTGGAGCAGTGCGGGGAGCCTCGCCAGCGACCGGGAGTTTCACACAGCAACGCTGCTGCCATCCGGCAAAGTGCTCGTGGCTGGAGGACGAAGTAACGGTGGCTACTTGAGCAGCGCAGAGCTTTACGATCCAGCGAGTGGGAGTTGGAGTGGCGCGGGTACTCTTGGGACCGCACGCTCATCTCACACAGCTACCCTGCTGCCTTCGGGTCAAGTCGTTGTAGCTGGTGGTGAGGGTAACGGTGTAGAAGTGTTGGACACCGTGGAATTGTATGACCCGACGACCGGAAACTGGATCGGCACTGACAGCCTTGGGACGAGACGAGAATCTCACACCGCGACACTCCTGGAGTCGGGCCAACTGCTAGTAGCAGGGGGTCAGGGCAATCAAGGTCCTTCCAGCTTGAGCAGCGCGGAACTCTTTGATCCAGGTCTTGGCTTTGATCCTAGCTGGCAACCATTACTAACGACAGTCTCGCCCTCACTGCTGCCGAATGGAGGCGCGCTGACCGCGACCGGTTCCCGCTTCAAAGGCATCTCCGAAGCTTCCGGTGGGAATGGAGTACAGAATTCTTCATCCAATTATCCGCTCGTCCAACTGCTGAGTTTAGCTAACGAGCAGATGCAATTTCTCTCCGTAGATGCGACGTCCGGCTGGTCGGATACGTCTTTCACTTCTGCGCCGATTACGCTGATGACCGTGAGTTCGAGCGGATTCCCGATTGGTCACGCACTCGTAACCGCCTTTGCCAACGGCATCCCAAGCCAATCCAAGTTTATAATCGGCGCCGTATCGGCAACACCCACACCCACACCGACCCCGACTCCTTGCACATTATGCACCCCAACACCAACCCCCACCCCAACACCAACCCCCACTCCGACACCGACCGCTACGCCAACGCCATCGATTGCCCCCGCCAGGTTAGGAAATATTTCTACACGCATGGTCGTGCAAACCGGAACCAATGTTTTAATTGGTGGCTTCATTGTCACGGGAACTCAGCCCAAGAAAATCATCGTCCGTGCCATAGGCCCATCGCTACCGGTAAGCGGAGCCTTGGCTGATCCGGCTCTCGAGCTCCGGGGACCCTCGGGTCAATTAATTCGGTCTAACGATAACTGGCGAAGCGATCAGCAAACGGAAATCATCGCCACCGGGATACCGCCAACCAATAATTCAGAATCTGCCATCGTGGAAACGTTGGGCGCCGACGGCGCCCAATACACCGCCATTGTTCGGGGAGCGAACAACGAGACTGGGGTAGGATTGGTTGAGGTCTATGATCTGAACCCAGCCGTTGACTCAAAACTCGCCAACATATCCACGCGCGGGCTGGTGCAAACTGGAAACAACGTGATGATCGCGGGAACGATCGTGCTCGGTCAAGCGGTGCAAAGAGTGCTGATCCGAGCCATTGGTCCTTCGTTACCGGTAGGAGGAGCGTTAGCCAATCCGACCCTGGAATTGCGCAACAGTAGTGGGACGATAATTCGCGCGAACAATGACTGGCGCACCGATCAGGAAGCGGAAATCGTAGCAACAGGAATTCCGCCATCGAACGATCTGGAATCGGCGCTGGTGGAAACCGTGCCTGCGAACAGCGCTGCTTACACCGCCATCGTGCGCGGAGTGAATGACACGACTGGGGTCGCATTAGTAGAAATTTACGGCCTAACCAATTGACGCGAAAAGTTGAGAGACAGCCGCTTTTTCAACCGACGTTACTCCTTTGTCCGGAGCGGGGACATTGTTTGCGGACTGCGGATGATAAAGTCGAGTAAGACCGGTTCCGGCACTGAACTAACGTGGGCCGCGCCCCACAGATGCATTTTTCTCCATTGACACTGATCTCCGGGTGCAGGAATCGCGTTTGCCAGCGACCGGTCGCATTACATCGTCCTGCTGAAAGACAATAAAAGTGCACCGTGACGTCTATCAGTTATGCAACGAGCGTTCTTCTTGCCGTTATTCCTCGTTCTCTTCGTGCGACTGACCAGCAACGCGGGGACACCACTAAACCTTGGTGATATCATCGCGAATAATACCAAAGCGATGGGCGGGCGCGACCGGATTGAATCGGTCCGGACGTTGGAAGTGTCTCTCCACATCAAGGACCCAGGGTTTGAAGTGGATGCAATTTATCACGCCGCCCGACCAGGCAAAATGCGGATCGACATTTTTGATCAAGGCCGATGTGCTTACATGGAACGCTTCGATGGGGTGCGGGGCTGGCAGTGGAACGGAAAAGAGGAAAAGGAAGAAGGCCCGGTGCCCACTGCGGCGCTAAGGCATGGAGTTGAATTGCCCGGGAATCTGTTCGGGTTACATGAATTGCAAAAACGTGGCCATCGACTTGAGCTAACTGGACGCGAAAAGATTGACGGCGTGGACTATTATGTCGTGCGCCTTCTCTTTGCCGACGGTTATGAGTGTTCGCTCTTCGTTGACCCGCAAACTTGGCGAATCACTAGGCGACGCGACGTACGCGCATTGCATCCGGATGTTGATCCAACCAAGACAACGATTGAATCTCGTAAATCGGACTGGCGGCAAGTGGACGGGCTTTGGTTCCCCTTTGCCATCGAGGATGTCGATCTCAACACCGGGAAAATTCTCGAAACGACAACGGTGAAAGAAACGAAGGTCAATCCCACAATCGATCCGGCAATCTTCAGTAAGCTCTGAAAAATCTGTCGATACCGTTGGACTTGAATCGATCCACAACGGCCTTCCCGTTTCAAATCGCCAAAATACCGCACGGGCACGGATTCAAGCGCCGCCGCTTTTGAGCATAAATCGCCTTTAACCCATCATAGCGATAAAACCAGGCGGTGAAGAAGGAGCGTTCTCTTAAGTGTGAATGGGACTAAGAGCGAAAACAAAATTGCGCGTTGCCGCCGGAAATTTCTTCGCTACTTCAAGAACGGTTTTCGAGACGAAACCTATTTCGAGTGGGAACGCGGCTATAAGGAACGAGCCAGAGATCAGTGGGAGGAACTTCTGTCGCGGCGGAAATTTGAGGCTCTCCTGGATCGGCCCGCGGAAGTGGCCGCGCATGCGGTCCGGATTGAATCGCGCACCAACCTGCTTTTTTCCTTCGAGAAGATGGCGCTGCGCGACGCGGTAAAATCGAGTGCTGGCGCTAAACTATTTTCTGAAGCGCTTTATCGTTTTCTTCACGGTCCGGGCCGCGCGGAAGATCGATTTGAAGGTTGGTGCGCGGCCGTTGCTCAACTACCTCGGCGCCAGACGCGCGTTCTGACGTGGCCGCTGGTCACGGTCTGGGGTTTCATTGCGCAACCTCAGAAACATATTTTTCTCAAACCGAATGTCACACGCCGAGCCGCCCACGCTTACGGTTATCCTTTTGCGTATGCATCGGGACCATCATGGCCAGTTTATCGCAGTCTACTCGAATTTGCCGATAAAATCCGGACGGATAACCGGGATCTTCGCCCGCGGGACATGATCGACCTGCAATCCTTTATCTGGGTCCAAGGCTCCGACGAATATCCAGGCTAGGCCAATGAATTCACGGGCGCGCAGGTGGATCGGGCACTCCGGGCACGATGTTAGGACAGAGCGGAAGGCCAACTGACTTCTGCTTGGTGGTCCGAGCCCCGGCTCGATGATCCATTCTTAAGTCACGGCGGTCATCTCGCCCGAAGCGGTTAGCAGTAAAGCTTGATGACTCGGCCTACCCAGTAGATCGACCGAGTAACGTAACAAGACTGTTACGCATTGCTCAATGCAGCGTATTGGTCGTGTGCTATCGCAATCGGATGCGAATCATTGATCCCAATCGGCTCCCGCCGATTTATCGATCAAAGCGACTGACCGTGCTGCTGTTGTTCGCGCTCTGGATTAATTCAGTCGGCCATCTTCAAGCTGTGATCACCGCGAGTGTTCAATCAGGCGACTGGGAAAACACCGGCACCTGGAGTTGCGGTTGTGTTCCTGGGGCGAGCGACACCATTACTATTTCAGGTGGAACGACAGTGAAACTTAATGCCAAACATTTTACAGGCGATCTGACCGTGAACGGCGTGCTCGATATGAACAGCCAGTTCATCAAATTCGAAGGCACCGCTTTTACCAATAATGGCGCAATCGTCAGTACCGTCATTCCGAAGTTCGGGGAAATCGATTTTAACGGAGTGGGTGGCGCCAACGGCACGACGCAAACTATTGCAGGCACCGGCAGCTATGCCACGGGCGGATCATTTCCGATTGAGATTGATGTTATCAACGGAACAACGGTTACGCCAGCTATCGGAACCTCGATTAGCGGGGTGCGAAATTTCGTAGTTAGGAGCGGCTCTAAACTTTCAGTGCCACACCCGTTCATGTTTGCTAACGGAGTGATGAATAGCGAATTCGGAGGGACTGTCCTGGGTGCTGGTCTTCTACTGACCCAAGGTTCAACCGGATTATCGTTTCAGGGACAGACCAGCGTTGCACTGGAAGTGGTTAACGGGTCGACCATGGCCGCAGGTAGCCTCGGCCAGGTCACGATTGATGCTAACGCAACGTTGCAGACGGTCGGGTCTACGACCGTAAGCGATGTCACCATTTCAAAAGGAGCAGTCCTCGATCTCGTTAACCAGTTCGTTCAGCTTCAAGGAACAACGTTTACCAATAACGGTATCATTATCGATGGTTCTAACAAGTTCGGTGAAATCGATTTTAATGGTGTGGCCGGGGCCCACGGCACATCGCAAACGATTGTTGGCTCTGGCCAATACGGAAACCCTAAAGGTCCATCCACGATCCACGTTCACGTCATCAATGGAACGACTGCTCTCATCGCCCCTGGAACGACGATTTCCGGTCTTAGTGACTTCTCGCTTTTTAATGAATCCGCTTTGTCGATTCCAGGAACATTTGGATTCGCTGATGGATCGATCAGTGGTGAAGTCGGCAGCACAATCTTCGGTTCAGGAATCGTGCAAGCCCGCGGCACAACGGCCTTGGCTCTCAACGGCAGCACTACGACCGCGTTGGAAGTAGTCGACGGAATCACCACCGCACACGGCAATTTTGGTAATATCACAGTCGATAACGCGGCCGCGCTTATGGCGGACGGCACTTTGAAGACAGGCGACCTAACCATATCAAGCGGCGCGCTCTTTGACACCGCAAATCAACTCATCGAATTTCAGGGAGCCGCTTTCAGCAATAATGGATCGGTAACTTGCACCAGTTCTGGAACGGGGACGATCAACTTCGGAGGCGTTGGCGGCCTAGCCACCACAACCCAGACGTGGAGTGGCACCGGAATTTACAACAACGGTGGTCCAGTCAATCTTCTAATTCATAGCAACGTAACCGTGTCCAGTGGCACCATGCTGATCGGTATAACCAACTTAACCACCTTCAGTGGAGCCAGCTTAAGTTTCTTCGGGAACGGTTCTGTCGTGCTTGCTGGATCGGTTTCTAACGATGGAAGTATCCAGTTCAATGGTGGCGGACCAAACTGCGGCGATCCGACAAAAATCTTTATCCGTTCCAACATCATGGGTGTTCAAAGAGCATGGGCCGGCAAGGGCACATTTTCGATGACTGATCTAGATGTTGAAGATCAGGCAGGCAGCGCGCTAATCGCAATAGCTGGAGGAATCGACTCGGGTGACAATGGCGACAATTGGATGATCACTGCGACCTGCTCTGATTCCACGCCAACACCAAGTCCGAGTGTCACTCCGTCGCCCACACCGCATCCCGCGCATCTACTCAATATTTCCACGCGATTGAATGATGGAACTGGCGAAAATGCACTCATTGGTGGCTTCATCGTCACCGGAACTGTTCCCGAACGGGTAATCCTCCGTGGAATTGGTCCTTCTCTTTCAGGGATATTTCCTGATGCCCTAACGGACCCCACATTATCGCTTTATCGAGAAAGCACCTTGATTCAGTCCAACGATAACTGGCGATCGGATCAGGAGACGGAGATCATCGCTACCGGTCTTGCGCCTTCCAACAACCTCGAAAGCGCTCTCATAGAAACTACCGCTCGGGGCGCGTACTCCGTCGTCCTTCAAGGAAATAACAATAGTACTGGCGTCGCTTTGGTCGAGGTCTACGAACTTGATGCTTCAGTCGATTCGATGTTGGCGAACATTAGCGCGCGCGGTTTAGTCGGAACTGATGACAACGTCATCATCGGCGGCTTCATTATTGGCCCCTCCAACGGCGGAGAGACGACGGTGTTGGTCCGCGGAATTGGACCCAGTCTAAGCAACAGCGGAATTGCTCAACCGCTTCAAGATCCAACTCTAGAGCTAATCAACGCCAGCGGCGTGATCATTCATTCAAATAATAACTGGAGAGATTCGCAGGAAACCCAAATCATTGCGACCGGCTTGCCACCATCGGACGATCGGGAATCAGCGATCCTCGAGACCGTCGCGCCCGGCTCGTTCACGGCGATCCTGCGCGGCAACGCTAATACCAGCGGCATCGGCTTAGTCGAAATTTATCGACTTCAATAGGTTTGCTGGCGGCTCCGCCACTTAGTTAGGCGAGTTGAAAACCGGTCCAATCATCCCCTTTTACCTCTGCGGCCTCCTGTTCAAACTGGAATCAGCATGATAACTTCAATCGCTTAGACAATGCAAAATCAGCTACGGATTGGCGTCGATTTGGGTGGGACCAAAATTGAGTTTGTCGCTCTGGAAAATGACGGCCAGGAATTATGGAAACAGCGCGTCGCAACTCCGCGCGGAGATTACGATGGGACTGTCCGAGCAATTAAGGAAGGCGTCGAACAAATCGAACGCGAGTTAGGCCAGCGCGGGACGGTGGGTGTGGGGATTCCAGGATCCATTTCAAGAATCACGCACACAGTTAAGAATGCGAACTCGCTTTGGTTGATAGGCAGATCTTTCGACAAAGATCTGTCCATCGCGCTCGACCGAGACGTACGCTGCGCAAATGATGCCAATTGCCTTGCCATCTCGGAAGCGACTGACGGCGCAGGAGCTGGGAAACAGTTGGTTTTCGCCGTGATTCTAGGAACAGGTTGCGGAGGCGGGATAGCCGTTGATGGCAAAGTGCATAACGGACCTAATGGAGTAGCCGGCGAGTGGGGACATACTCCGTTGCCATGGATGCGTCCCGAGGAATATCCCGGCCCGGAATGTTATTGTGGGTTCCGCGGATGTATCGAGACATGGATTTCAGGTGTGGGACTGGAAAAAGATTATGAACGAACCTCGGGAAAGAAATTGTTAGGGAAACAAATTGTCGCGCAAAGCGAGGCCGGTGAAACGACAGCGATGGCTTGTTTGGATCGGTATGAGGAGAGGCTGACCCGAAGCCTGGCTCAGATCGCAAATATTCTGGATCCGGATGTCATCGTCCTCGGCGGCGGCATGTCCCAGCTTTCACGGTTGTACCGGAACGTCCCACATCGGTTGAAGGAGTTTGTGTTTGGAAAAGAAGCAGACACTCCGGTGTTGCCGGCAAAGCACGGAGATGCAAGCGGAGTGCGCGGTGCCGCTTGGCTGTGGCCGCAGGCTTAACCGAATCGAACGACAACGCGTCGACAGCTCGACACGCGACAGTGCAAATCGGTAGACGGGGTCATTGTCCCATGGTCCAAATCCGACTCGCCTGATCGCGCTCGAATCGGTATGCTGACAACATGGCTTTTCGAATCGATCAAAACGTAATCAGAGGCGAGATCGACAATCGCTCCAAAGGAATTGTGCACGGCAAGATTTGGCTGGAAGGCCAAGATCAGCCGCTCGTTCTCGAACTAACGGGCAATGCGCATCCTGATCTCGCCGGCTGCTTGCTAACTTTCGACAATCCGGGCAAGCGCTTTTCTCACCACCATCTTGACCTACTTACACCGATGCAACGCGGCGTAGCAGGTGACATGACAGCGTCACGCAAAGCGCGCGTCTTCGACATTCCAATCGAGGCCGCCTATCAAATGGCGAAACAAAAACAGAAGCCGCCCGAACATCTCGCCAATTCACTTTACTTGGAATGGTTCAGCGAAAGCAACGGCCGCGTCGTAATCGAGAGCACAGATTACAAACTAACGATTTCCGAGCCGAAATGGCAGTTGACGGAGGAGGAAGCTGCGCAAGCGGCGAACGACACTTCGGCAGCGATGCAGAATTTTCTACAAAAACTGACAGGCAAAATCGAGCAGCATCGACGGGGTCAGAAAGATCATGAAGAAACGTGGAACGAACACGACTACGAGCGATTTCTAAAGGAATCGGACGCGCGCACGGACAAATATTGCGAACTGCTCGAGAAGTACGGCGACTCGGATGAAGCGGAGGCAAAAATTGCGCATGAGATGGGTTGGGACAGAAACATCGAGATGACCGAAGAAGAAGCGGCGGAACGTGAACAATGGATTGAAGAAATGAATCGCGCCTGTGAAGAAGGGGTTAACGAGCCGGAGCCCGAGCCAGAACCGCACCGGGAAGGAATCGATTGGATTCGGGCTGAGGACGGCGATTTGCGGCACCCGTTGCAACACGTTTGCTTCGAAGGCGCGATGAAACTCTGGCACGAAATCAAGGTTCTTGGTCTGGAGGAACATCCTGACAAAGACTTGACCAACCTTCTGTCCGAATTTCAAACCGCTAGCGTAAAGCTAGCCGGCGCTCTTAGCGGTGTCGCGCGCGGCGAAGGCTTTTCCGACGGCGCGCTCACGGTCGCCTGGCTTAAACGCGCTCTCAATCATTTGCACAAAGCACAGGCTGGGTTGGAAGCGGTTGCGCCAAAGAATCTACTACCTAACGATCTAGTAACCGAAACGCGGCGCCAGCTTTTCGAAATCCGAGAAGGCATTCTCGAGTTGATGAACCGGTTCCGGGATCAATCGTCAGATTAGTGTCGCGAAACACTGTTGCGGAAATTTACCGCTTGCAATAGGTGCACCGGCCTTTGGAGACTGAATAAGCCGACGGAATCATCGAAAGTTGATCGCTGACAGCGGCAACCTGATCTGATTAACTTGAAGGTCTATGCAGCGCGAACATCACTCTTGGTACTCTCACCGTCTCGGCCGCGATATGG
>JADMIO011081490.1_pt1 | contig 19060 bp, 15 predicted proteins | sample 8958161 | NCBI WGS metagenome assembly JADMIO01 (sample SAMN16585339, study PRJNA669376) | soil metagenome | isolation source: Crop rotation soil | place: USA: Cullars Rotation, Alabama | collected 2011
GCGACAACTTGTCCACGTGGAATTCTAAGCTTAGGATCCCAATGTGCTGGAAAGATCTTGTCTTCAATTGTATCCTTACAGATCATCCGGTAGGCAAAGATGTTTTTTGTTTGCCCAATACGGTGCGTACGGTCAATTGCCTGTTGCTCCACGGCCGGGTTCCACCACGGATCAACGATATACACATAATCTGCCGCCGTTAAGTTCAAACCCACACCACCAGCTTTTAGCGAGATAAGGAACACCCTCGTTTCTTCATCGTTCTGGAATGCCTGTATGGCTTTTTCCCTGTCGGGTGCAGATGTGCTGCCATCAAAATATTCGTACTTCACGCCCAATTCCTCGAGCTTTTGCCTGACCAGTGCTAACATGCCAAGGAACTGCGAAAAAATGAGGGCTTTGTGATCACCAATGTTTTCCGTTATTTCTCTTGCCAGTTCATCCAGTTTAATAGAATGGTTTGGAAACTTTTCTTCTTCATTTAAGATAGCGGGCGAGTCACAAATCTGGCGCAGTTTCATCAGGCCTTGTAAAATGGTAAGTTGCGAACGTTGGATGCCCTGCTCTTCAATAGTGCCCATGATCTTCGCACGAAAATCATTGCGATAAGCATCGTAGATCTTGCGCTGCTCATCTTCCATCTCGCAAAAAAGAATCATCTCTGTTTTGTCCGGTAAATCTTTTGCCACTTGTTCCTTAGTACGGCGAAGAATAAAAGGATACAGGATCTTTTTGAGATGATCTTTTTGTTCCTGCTCGCCAAATTTGTCAATTGGAATAGCAAATTCCTGGCGGAAGAATTCCATAGAGCCTAGCATGCCCGGATTCAGAAAATTCATCTGCGCATAAATATCGAACGTGTTGTTCTGTAGCGGCGTACCACTCATGCACAAGCGGTTTTTTGCATTGAGCAAAGACGCTGCTTTGGTCACCTTGCTGGAAGGATTTTTAATGGCCTGCGACTCGTCCAGGATCACATAATCAAGTTTGATTTGCGTGAATAGTTTAATATCACTACGCAGCGTTCCGTACGTTGTAATGATCACGTGGTGTTTAAGTAACTCATCCAGTTGGCGGCTTCGTAGCGAACCATGATGAATGTAATATTCAAGCTCCGGTGTGAACTTTTTAATCTCGTTCTCCCAGTTATAAATCAGCGTTGTCGGACAAACAACCAAGGCCTTCATGTTGCCGTCATTCGTCTCGTAAAAATGCTGCAGAAAAGAAAGGGCCTGCACTGTTTTACCCAAACCCATGTCATCCGCTAAAATACCGCCCCACGATACTTCACGCAGGTAATTCAGCCATTGAAACCCCGCCACCTGGTAAGGACGAAGAATAGGCTGCAGGTTTTCAGGAGCCGGAATTTCTTTGATCTTATCAAACTCTTTGATACGATCATATTTCTCTTCCAGCTGGATGGTTAATTCCTCCGCATTGCGGTTCTCATACAATTCATCAATCACACTTAAGTGATAACGGGAAAGTTTTAATTTATCTGTACGGCCTTCACCCACCCGGAATAACAGGGAATATTTTTTCAGCCATTCTTCAGGAAGAATACCGAGGGTGCCATCATTCAACTGTACAAACTGCTGCTTGTTAGCAAGGGCTTTTTTTACCTCAGCCACGCTTACTTTCTGATCGCCAAACAGGATGTCGACCTTGGCATCAAACCAATCTGTATGCGATGAAATATAAATATGCGTTTGCGGTTTGGCGGTGTTGAAGCGGAAGTTCTTCAGCGATTCAAAACCATACACGGGCACCTTCGCTTCCTTCATAGCATCTACGAACAAAAAGAACCAGTTGTTCTTTAAAACTTCAGCGCCCTTTAGTGCCAGCGATGAGCCATCATCAAACGGAACAAAGTTGGAGTGAAGAATTTCAAGCTTGTGCAGGAAGGCCTTTTCCGCATCGCGGTTACGATGGACGACCACTACTTTATCGCCTTGCGGTATAATCAGTTCGCCCTTGTCTTTTCCTCTTGTATCAAATCCTTTGTAATTGTATATCGGTTGAAAAACGAGGTATTCTCCTTTCTCGTGGAGATATAGTTTTGTTTCGGGCTCCCCGTCTTTTACTTCGTCAATAAGGCTTCGGTCAAAGTCTACCTTGTATTCTTTGGTCAGCGGCATTACCTTTTTGATCAGCGTTTGCGGCCACGCCTCTGCTTTGATTTTTTCGCTGCCACCGGAAACGCCTTCGGCCAGTTCAACAGCTTCCTTGTTATCCCACACATACAACTGGTAGTTGTATAAGTAGATGAGTGAAGACTGCACCTCGTTCTCATTCAAAGCATGCGCTACGCCGTCCGTCTTGATATAACATTCTATCTCGTAATCATTGCCGGTTTTACCTACTGTAAAGTTGGGGACAAGGTAATTATTACTAATGTCCACCTTTTGCAAATGAGCTGTTTTAAATGCCTTGCCGTTCAATAAAATAAACGCCGGTGCACCGTTGAATTCGACAAACAGTTTTTTGATCTTGGGTAAAAGATATTCAGCAATAAGATTCTTTGTTTCCGCTGGTAGATCATCATCTTCGTGGTGAATGATGTTCTCCCAAAACCCGGCAAAAGGTGAGTTGCGACTGACATATTTGTTGATCTCCGCATCCTGCAGCTTACGCACCAGTTGCAAAAGGTTTTTGTCTTCTTCACTGTATTGTTCCGTCTCTATATATTTTGAAAGCTCCAGCTTCTGCACATTACCGGCAAAGGTTCCTTCCTCGTCCATTTCGCCTTCTATCAGGTCTATGGTAAAGCCGGGGTAAGCGCCTTTGTTGAAATTATAGACTATGCCCAACCTTTTTGATATGACCTGTTCTCTTTCTTTCGGTTCTTCTTCGGCTACCTCCACCTTTTCCATGCGCGGCATACTTAAGGGCGCCGGCGTAACAATGCGTTTGATGTTCCTGTCCAGTACACGCAAATAAGGCTTGCCGTCTTTATAGCTGAACTCAAACTTGCCTTTCAGGTCATCAGTTAACGAATAGCCGTAAGCTTCCAGCAACTTGTTTTTTTCCTTGTCCCAGTTCCGGATGGTTTCAAAATAGTGTTGTCCCTTGGTCTGCAACAAATGGAGAAAGACAATCACTTTCGGCAGGCTTAAGAGATGGTCAGAATCGTCGTAGTCGGAGCTCGTATCAAAATTCCGTTCTTCGTTACGACGGATGATCACCGAATAATCGGTACCATCAATGGAGACCTTCGCCTTCACCATTTCATCCTTCGCCTCCTCAATAACAGGCTTTTGCTTTTGCAGGTATTTTTCCGCCTCGTCCACTACTTCGTGACTGGATAAAAGCTGGATGGTTTTTAATTCAATGGCTTTCATCTTGGCCACCGTGTGGCGCTGGTCGTAGGCTACGTCGTCGGCCGTCAACTGTCCTTTATCAATCATCTCCTGCAGCCGGATGAGTGATGCAGCCTCGTGGCGACAGATGTCACCCAAATTATACGGACAGGCACAACGCAAAGAAAGTGTCTTAGGATCCCTGTAGTTCTGGATATGAACTTTATAGAATGTAGAATAGCCATCATCCTTCACCCGGAAAACGGCAGATCCAAACAGGTCGTCGTGTTCTATCAATTCCACAAAGCCAATGGCGTGGATCTTTTTCCCGCGACGAATCACTTCATCGCTGCCATGTGTATAAACGTATTTTAATAAATGTGGTAATGCCAAAAGAATGTCAGTTTTTTGTGTGGATGAACTTCTCTTTACATAAAATGCAGGGAGAAGTTTGTGTTGATTAGCCTGCTTGATTACCAAAAAGGCCAATTGGCAAAAGTAAACGAAACTATTCCGTAAAACCTGACAAAAAGGAATATTTTACCGTTAAAAAATAATTGAAAACTTTACTTCTTTAATACCAGTTTTCCATCTGCATATTCTGGTAAAACGTTGGCAAGGTCCGGTGTAAGGCAATGGCGAATGTCTTTTTCAAGGCCAAAGTTGGTAAGGCGGTGATAGTGCGAAGCGTCGTTTTTCTTCATGAACTCGTACATGTCATCTTTGGCAAAATCGTACAGGTTTTCCGCTATGTGAGAACTGTCACAGTTGATAGCGAAATAATCTTTTACACGTGATACAACAGCGCCGGCAAACATGGTGTCTTCAAAATTTGGTTTGTCTTTCCAGGCGGCGCAGCCAAGAATCACATTCTTCTTCATGGCCAACAAATGATCGCAAACGGCCGAGAGGTTTAAAAATGAGCCGGTGGTGATTTCTGTTGCTCCTTTGGCAAGCGCCATGTGCAACAGCTTCGTGCCGTTCGTCGTAGTGAGCACTAAAATCTTTCCCTGTATAAATTCTCTTGGATATTCAAAAGATGAGTTGCCGTATTGTAAACCAGGCGCAATCTGGCCATCTCTTTCGCCGGCCGTAATGCACTCAATTTGTGTTCCTAGCTGAATGCATCTTTCCACGCTGTCAACAGGAATAATTTCTTTGGCGCCGTTGTGTAAGGCGGTAGCAATAGTTGATGTAGCCCGAAGCACGTCTATCACTACAACTATAGTATTCTTTACATCGTATAAATGCAAAAGAGCAGGAGAGAGGCAAGTATATAAAGTGGGTTTATTCATTGGTTATATATTGTTTCCACAGATGTGATTCTGCTATTTGTTTAATTTCTTTATTCCTTTTCCAGCAGCAATAGTGTCATGTATTTTTTCAGAAAAACCGCATTGACAAGTTTGCCGAGCATACCAAACGGGCTTTCAAAGTAAAAATTGTCAATCATGATCGTCCCGCTTTCTACCGGTTTAAAATGATGTTCATGTCGCATCTTTTTAAAATCACCTTTTATCATCTCATCGACAAAAAAGACCGGCGACATCAATTCTGTAATTTTTACTTTCAATGTCCTGGCGGCAAACAAGTGGTTTGCCTTCCATGTAACTGACTCGCCTTTTTCCAGCAAGCCTGTTTTCTTCCCTCCACTACTTCTTCCCGGTGACGCGTCATGGATTCTTTGTGCAGATCAATGCTTCTGCTAAGATTGAAAACCAGTCGAGGCGATGCCTGAATAAATGTATCCAGATAGATAACCGGCATTAAGCAAAAGGCATTTTTACCACTTTCGCCTGCAGCAGCTTATCACGCACTTTTATAAAAATGAGAGAGTCAATCGCTGAATGGGCAAGATCAACATAACCCATTCCAATGGCTTTCGTGAGGCTTGGCGATTGTGTTCCAGACGTAACATAGCCGATACCAGTACCTTCTTTATCGCAGATCACGTAATGATGACGAGGAATTCCCTTATCCACCATTTCAAAACCTACCAGTTTGCGTTTAATGCCTTCTTCTTTTTGGGCCTGAAAAATTTCTTTTGAAGTAAATGCCGCTTTGCTCAGTTTCGTGATCCAGCCTAACCCTGCTTCCAGCGGAGAAGTGGTATCGTCAATATCATTTCCGTAAAGGCAAAAGCCCATTTCCAAACGCAGGGTATCTCGTGCCGCCAAGCCAATTGGTTTCAGGCCTTGGGGGCCACCGGCTTCAAAAATTGCGTTCCATATCTTTTCTGCATTGTCGGCCTTGTTCTCAAAATAGATTTCTACGCCGCCAGCGCCAGTATAGCCTGTGGCGCTTACCAGCACATTTTTTACACCTGCAAAATCGCCTTTTACAAAGGTGTAATACTTCAGGTTCATGATGTCCATATCGGTCAGCGTTTGCAAAATCCGTGTGGCGTTAGGGCCTTGTACGGCCAGCAAACAAGTATCGTCGGAGATGTTATGCATCTCCACACCTTTATCGTTGTGTTGCTGAATCCAGTTCCAGTCTTTTTCAATGTTGCTGGCATTTACCACAAGCATGTACACCTTGCCTTCTTCGATGCAATACACCAGCAGGTCATCCACAATGCCGCCGTTTTCGTTTGGCAGGCAGCTGTATTGCGCTTTGCCCGCCGTCAGTTTCGACGCATCGTTGGTGGTAACCCGTTGAATGAGATCCAGTGCGTTTTCACCTTTCAGAATAAATTCACCCATGTGGCTTACATCAAACACACCTGCATTTCTGCGGACGGCGTGGTGCTCGTCGTTAATGCCCGTATAGCTTATCGGCATGTTGTATCCTGCAAACTCGGCCATCTTAGCACCTGATTCAATATGCTTCTGTGTGAAAGGCGTATTCTTCATGCAAAAATTTTAGGCAGCAAAAATAACGGTTTCGCATTTGGACTTTCCAGGTTTTACCAAGTGCTAATTTGCTCCTGATCCTAATGTGACGGTCTCAATGATCCAACAATCCCACAAATCGGGTCACATTATTTAACAACCTGCCAGATGCCAACGGTGTTGTCGTCGCTGGCGCTGGCGATCCATTTGCCATCGGCGCTAAAACTAATGTCCATTACATCATTAGTGTGCCCGGACATCGTTTGCAGCAACTTGCCGTTTTGTACGTCCCAAAGCCGCATGGTGATGCCTTTCATGCCGTCGCTGTCTCCCAAAAAGTTTTGAAAGATTTCTCCAACATTGCCTTTGTCGCGGTTTCCATCTATCAGCCGTTTACCATCCGGGCTAAAAGCCACCGCGTAAACGTGTTCGTCTTCGGTTTCCATTGTGCGAATGAGCTTTCCTGTTTGCAATTCCCAGAGTTTGATGGTCTTGTCATCGCCGCAGCTGGCGATCATCTGTCCATCAGGACTGATCGCCAATCCTACAACAGCTTCTGTATGCCCGGTTAAGGTTTGTTTTAAAGAGCCATCGGCAATATTCCATATTTTGACAGTTTTATCGAAACCGCCGCTTACCAAATGCTTTCCATCCGGTGTAAACCGCACCTTCCAAATATTGCGGGAATGACCGGTAAATTTTTGAAGAACGTCTCCACTTTGTACATCCCATAAACCGATGATCCTGTCTTCGCCACTGCTGGCTATCTGTTTTCCATCCGGGCTAAACACCACTGACCAAACCGTTCCGGCGTGTCCTTTGAATTGGCGGATAACGGAATCGGCCGCCCAATCCCACAGCCTGATGATCTCATCATAACTCGCCGTAACAAGGAACCTGCCATCGGGACTGAAATCGAGTGAGGTGATACCAATTGGGTGTTTTAGGATATGTACAATCTTCCCGCTGTCTTTTTGCCAGATTTTTACCGTACTATCAACACCGCCACTGGCTACCAGTGTTCCGTCGGGGCTAAAGCGAACGGCCCACAAGTCCTGGGTATGCCCTTTAAAATTGCCTTTTAGTTCTACGATGCCGCTATTTACCTCCGTTGGTTTTTTTAGGAAGACGTCATAAAGAACATAAGCAATTAATAAAAAGACGAGCAGCAGAATAAGGGAAAGAAATGTTCTCTTTTTAGCTGAAGTTGCCATGGCGTTTTAGCTTTAGGTGAGGAGATAAGATGAAGCGAAGGGTAACGGATCCTGCTTTCTATGCAGGGGAAGCAGGTCGTGATTTTGCATTGGACAATAGGATAAAAAGAGGGCTCTTTTCAGAGCCCCTGAGTTACTACCGCAGCAGCGGTACCAACTTCAACCTTGCTTAAAATAAAGTAGGAACAAAAGGGATAGGCATAGGGGTGGGAAGATCACCGCCTATCTCTTTTGTCATTGTGGTTTGTTCATCCTGCAGTTGTACTTCTTCATCATCAGAATTTTCTTCAGGAGTTGTACTCCCGGTCTGCTCGGGAGGGATAGAGTCTTTTTCCTCCGAAGGCGTTTGCGGCTTTTCATTTTCCGGAATACCCACTTCTTTCAACTTTCCTTCGGCGGTCATATAGTAGTCGGTGTCCGGAGTCCATTCGTAGTACCAGTTATTGTCCCAATCAAACTCGTAGTTGCGACGGCCCCAGTTCCTTTTGCGATTATACCGGTCGTTTTCAGTTACACGGATATCATAAGGACTAAGTTTCTCCCCGACAGAATGGTCAAAACGAATTTGCTTGCCCACCGGAACTGCAATCTCCACCATCACTTTTTGTCCGCGGAATTTATCGGCCCTTCCCAGGCCGAAACCACTGCCTAATGAAAGCACACTGTCCATGCTGGTAACGGTGTATTCAATTTTTTCAGCCCGTTTCAGGGCCTTTGCCCTGTTATCGGCGGCACTGTAACGCCGTACAGTGACATGGTAAAAGCTGTCTTCGCTTTTTTGTACGGTTACGCGGATGTTGGAAAGTTTCAGCGAATCATCTGTAATATCCCAGCCCTGGTCGTCATCTGCATTTAACCAGCTGTAGTTGCCGCTATAGCGGATAGGGCTTCCGGGCACCTGCACTACCAGTTTCTTCATTGTTGGTCTTGCCAGTTGTATTTCACTTTCTGATTGCTCAACAAAGCGAAAATCTTTTACCATGCTGGAGGCAAAGAGCGCCAATGAAAACCAGCCCAACACCCAAAGGCCACCGAATATCCAGCCCAGGTAACGGTTTTGTGACCTCACATTCATTACGCGACGGATGATCCAGGTAATAATGCCAATAAGAGGAACGGCAAGAAATAAAACGATAACGCCCCACATAAAAGCCTTTTGCCAAACCCCATCCAATAAAAAGGTATTCACCGGCTGTGCAATGCCTCCAAAAGTGAAAACCAGCACCATTACAAAAAGTGCAAAGGCAAAAACACCGGCAATAAACAGGAAGAACGCTTTAAAGAGAACACCTATAGCATGTCCTATCCCGCTTGCCACAGGCCGTAATACACCGCTTCCTTCCTGGGCAAAGGTTCTGCCCCTTGTGTTGGCAAATTCAGCGGCCCTGTTTCCCAGGTTTTGAGCAGAGGTCTTCACTTCTTCGCTCCATGACTTTGCCCTGCTCCCAATACTTTCCATTCCCTCCTGAACGTTTTGACGAATGCGGTTAACATCCACTTTTTCACCGCGCATTTCCATTTTGTCGTAGGGTGTCTTCGCTTCCGGAAGAACGATCCACAGCACGATGTAAGCAATGATGAATGTTCCGGTTAAAGAGCCGGTAGCAATATCCAAGGTCAGCTCTGAATCAAAAGGAGATACGATGGCACGTATCATGTTAACCATGATGTTCAATAAAATCGGTGCGGCAAAAATGGCGCGGATCGTCCAGGCATTTTTATTGAAATAAGCCGCCAGGCCTCCCGCTACGCCGCCTAATATCCTGTCGTCGGGGTTGCGGAAAAATCGTTTCCCAGTATAGCTTTCTATGGAAGAAGTGGGCAATACCACCCATAGAACGATATATAAAAGGAAGCCGAGGCCAAAGCCGCCAAATGTGATAATAGCGAATAAAAGGCGCACCACAGTAGGGTCGATGTTTACATAGGATGCGATGCCGGAGCAAACACCTCCTAGGATCTTATCATTCGCATCGCGGTACAAGCGGCCTTTAAAGCGTTGGCGCTGGCCGGTTTGCTGGTAGCTTCCTGCACCGGCGCCAGTATAGCTTGCGTTGCCATTTGCAGTGGCGTTGCTGGTGGCTGTTTCGCCTTCCGCGGCTTCAAAATCTTCAATGCGGCCCATCGCGCCAATGATCTCTTCAATGTCGTATTCTGTTACGCAGGCAGCACCTTTCCTGATCTTATCGTTCATTAGTTCTGCAATGCGACTTTCAATGTCATTGATGATCTCATCACGGCCTTCTTCTTTGGCAAAGTATCGCCGCAGGCTTTCAATGTAACGTTGCAAACTATCGTAGGCGGCATCCTCTATTGGAATAACCCTGCCGGATAAGTTTATATTGATAATTTTTTTCATTTTCTGTGGTTGAAGTGGTTAGGAATTTGGTTGTTCTTCTTTCTTGGTTAGTGTATTTACTGCGTTGGATAATTCGACCCATGTTTGCTCCAGTTCCCTGTAAAAAGCTTCACCTTTTTCCGTGAGGGAAAAGTATTTGCGTGGCGGGCCGGAATTGCTTTCTTCCCAGCGATAGGTTAGCATTTCTGCATTTTTTAGCCGGGTGAGAAGCGGGTACAGGGTTCCTTCCAGGATGCTCATATTGGCTCCTCTCATTTCTTCCACAATGTCACTGGGGTAGGCCTCACCCCGGCGAATAATGGAGAGAATGCAGAACTCCAGGATTCCCTTCTTCATCTGGCTCTGTGTATTTTCAATGTTCATGGTTCTCTCTTTTTAGCTTCCCTTGAAACCGTCCTTTTTAAGTGGACCGGCAGGTGCGGCTGATGTATGTTTTATTGTTGACACAACAAAGATATGGTTACAAATGGTACTATGCAACACATAGTACCAAGTTTTTTACAGAAGTTTGCTAAGCTTAGGGCGCCTAAGGAACAATTTAATTGATTGTCAATTGTTTATAAAATGAAATAAATTGGTCAACTACACAAACGGCTAAATAATTGGATGAGCGTAGTTTGAAAAAGGAAAATAAAAAAGCCATTACCCGTTGAGATAATGGCTTTTTATTATGTACTTATTTTACTTTTTCAGTCCTATTTCCCGTAAGCGTTCATCCAGGTACTCGCCAGCTGTCGCGTCTTCGTAAGCTTTTGGGTGGTGCTCATTGATAGTGCTTTCCAGTGAGGCGAGGCTCATATCACTTTTTGGATGAAGGAAAAAAGGGATAGAAAAACGCGAGGTAGCCCACAACTCTCTAGGCGGGTTTACTACACGATGCGTTGTTGAACGAAGCTTGTTATTGGTAAGGCGTTGAAGCATGTCGCCCACGTTCACCACAATTTGTTCTGGTAGGGAAGTCACCCCAACCCAATCGCCTTGTTTGGTAAGGATCTGCAAACCGTCGGCCGATGCGCCAACAAGCAGCGTAATCAGGTTGATGTCTTCGTGCTGTTCGGCGCGAATAGCAGATTTTGGTTCATTCTTTATCGGCGGATAATGGATAGCCCTTAAAATAGAGTTGCCATTGTGCACCCACTCGTCAAAATAATGTTCATCCAATCCCAGGTACAAAGCGATGGCCTGCAAAAGAGCCTTACCGCTTTTTTCAAAATTGCGGTACGCCTTGTAAAGCGTAGGTGTGAATTGCGGTACTTCTTCCACCACTACATTATCCGGATAGTCTTCTGTTTTTTCACCATCTTCTACTGTTTGCCCGTATTGAAAGAACTCTTTCAGGTCTGGGGCGTCAAATCCTTTGGCATGCTCACGTCCAAACGATGTATAGCCACGCTGGCCTGCCAGCTCCTTCTTTTCGTAACTCAGTTTCACATCATCGGGTAAAGCAAAAAACTGTTGTACGTATTTGTACAGATCACCAATCAGTTCATCAGGAATGCCATGATTTTTTACAGCCACAAAACCAACTTCTTCGTATGCCTTGCCTAGTTCCTGCACAAATTTTTGTTTGCAGACTTCGTCGCCGCTTAAAAACTCGGACAGGTCAACAACGGGTATGTTCATAAAGCAAATTTTAAGTGCCTCAAAATTACGGCTGTCGGTGCACATATTCTTCAGTGGTTTTTGTTTTGAAATACAATTGCTTCGCTGCTATTGCCGGGATGATAAGAGGAAGTTTTTCTCTGGCTCAGAAAGCTGCATGATGCCATAACGTTTAACGCTGTTGATGTGCATTTCATCCAACGCATTCATAACATCCTGGTAAGAAGCGGACGGAGTGGGTTTGATGGCTACCATCAGTTCATCTTTTTCATCCAGTAACATTCTCTGTTTTTGCCGGATGAAGTTTCCAACACCTGATTGCAGGTGGTAAGTTGTTTTATTTACCTGGCTGCCCGGTTTTGCATCATCCCATGCTCCTTCATATACGAACACTTTTTGTTTGTCTACCAGAATGGTCAGCAATTTTTTTTCATTGACCGGCATGGGTTCACCATCTGCCTTGGGCATGGAAAGTTTTGTAACCGTTGGCTGACTGAGCGAAGTGGTAAAAATGAAAAATGTAATGAGAAGGAATCCAAGATCAACCATCGGTGTCATGTCAATCTTTACGGAATGTAAGTTTGTTTTTGATTTGCTGAGTGGTTGTAGTAAAATGGTTGCCATACGTTTGTTTTTGGTAAGATGAGAAAGCAGCCTGGTTCCATAGTTTCTTGTACAATGACAGTAGAGTAACCATTTTTATTTAAAGTGATGGCAATCATTCTTTCCAATTAGTTTTCATCTTTGCAGCATGAAGACAATCATCGTTCCTACTGATTTTTCTGTTGCGGCAGAACATGCGGCGCTTTACGCTGCCCAATTGGCAAAAGCCATGAATGCTTCAGTGCTGCTACTGCATGTTTATCAAATACCGGTTGCCATGAATGATTTTCCCGTTATGGTTGTGTCAGTTGATGACATGAAAAAGAATGCGGATGCCGGTTTGAACCGTGTGAAAAAAGAAGTGCAAAAACAGGTGCCCGATGTACAGTTTGAAACAGAAAGCAGGATGGGAGATGTGGTGCACGAAATAGAAGCCGCCTGTGAAGGAAAGGAGTTGGTAGCACTGGTAACAGGTACGAAAGATATGAGTGGCTTTGAAAGATTTTTGACCGGCAATACAACACTGTCCATTATTAAAAAATGTTCGTATCCAGTTATTGCCGTACCTGAAAATGCTGCCATAAAAAAGCCTCAACAATTAGCGCTAGCCGTTGATTTTCTTCATCCGGATGAAATACCGGTGCAAAAAATAGCTGCTCTTGTGCAGGAGCTGGATGCCGAATTGCACCTGGTGCATGTAGAGCAAGATGGAGAAACTGCTTCGGTGCAGGAACTGCCGGAAGGGTTACGTAATGCCACCTATCATTCGCTGAAAGAGGAAGATGTTGCAAAAGGCATCCAACAATTTGTAGCAGAACACAACATTGATTTGGTTGTGGTATTACCACATAAGCACAACCTCTATGAGCGCATTTTCTTTAAAGGCCATACGCAAGATATTCTACAAGCAATGCAGGTACCAGTCCTGTGTATTCGCAATTGAAAAAGCCTCCGATTCGGAGGCTTTTCTTTTATTAGAATTCTGCATTCTTCGGTGTTCGTGGAAAGGCAATCACATCACGGATATTACCCATGCCGGTGACAAATTGCACCATGCGTTCAAAGCCCAAACCAAAACCGGCATGCGGCACCGTACCAAAGCGGCGGGTATCAAGGTACCACCATAATTCATCTGCCGGTACGCCCATTTCTTTCATGCGTTCTACCAGCTTGTCGTAACGTTCTTCTCGTTGTGATCCGCCCACAATTTCGCCAATACCCGGCGCTAATATATCCATAGCGGCTACGGTTTTGCCATCTTCATTTAACCGCATGTAAAATGATTTAATGTCCTTTGGATAAGCCGTAACAATCACCGGTTTTTTGAAATGTTTTTCCACCAGGTAACGTTCGTGTTCACTTTGCAGATCAACTCCCCACTTCACATCATACTGGAATTTTTTCTTTTTGTAGTGGTTCGATTGTAGTAGGATGTCAATTGCTTCTGTATACGTAATTCGTTCAAAGCTGTTTTCAGTAACAAACTGCAGTTTCTGAACAAGATCTAGTTCACTTCGTTCTGCCTGTGGCTTGCTTTTTTCTTCTTCCAGCAAACGCTGGCGAAGAAACTCCAGGTCATCTGCATTGTGCTCCATCGCATAGCGAATGATGTATTGAATAAACTCTTCCGCCAGGGCTGCATTGTCTTCAATATCATAAAAAGCCATCTCCGGTTCAATCATCCAGAACTCAGCCAGGTGGCGGGCTGTGTTGGAATTTTCTGCACGGAATGTTGGTCCGAATGTATAGATATCGCCCAAGGCTGTGGCTCCTAATTCACCTTCCAATTGTCCACTTACTGTTAGGTTGGTAGAGCGGCCAAAAAAATCTTCATTGAAATCAATATTGCCGTCTTCCCTGCGTGGCGGATTGTCGAACGGTAGGGTGGTTACACGAAACGTTTCCCCGGCGCCTTCAGCATCGCTTGCAGTGATGATAGGCGTGTGCAGGTAAACAAATCCTTTTTCATTAAAGAATTTATGCACGGCAAATGCCAGGGTATGACGAATACGAAACACGGCGGCAAACGTGTTGGTGCGAAAACGCAGGTGCGCTTTTTCACGCAAAAACTCCAGGCTGTGTTTTTTGGGTTGAAGCGGGTAAACTTCGGCATCACTGTCGCCCAGTATTTCTACTTCGCTTGCTTTTACTTCTACTTTTTGGCCTTTGCCCAGCGACTCAATCAGTGTGCCTGTCACTTTTAAAGAAGCAGAGGTGGTAATGCGTTTCAGGAACTCATCATCGTATTTTCCTAGCTCAATTACAATTTGAAGATTATTGTTGGTAGAGCCGTCGTTGAGTGCTACAAACTGGTTATTGCGGAAGGTGCGTACCCAACCCATTACCGTCACTTGTTGCGCCTGTGGTGCTGTAGCCAGCAGCTCTTTTATTTTAATTCGTTTGTTGAACATAAGCGGTTTTAAAAGCGGCAAAGATAACCCGACGGGAGAAGAATACGGAACGCAGCATACAGAAAGCAGAAGAAGGCAAAACGTAGGGGAATAAACATCTTGATGTTCGGTATAAAAATCTCTGGGAGATGGCAAAAACAACCTACACAGCAGGTGTTATGTTGCTTATTTTGTATTCATTTTTAACGGTTTAATTTTAAAAAAAGTTTTCGTTTTTATCCTTTTCACCGTAAACTTGCAGCGGAAACAGTTGAGAGCTCATACCTATATTACTCACAACACCGGTTTTTTTCAAAATTCCCATTCAAAAAATCAATCAAAATTCAACCGCCATCGGTTTTGACTACCCCTTTTTAAATAAGAATTTCTATGTACGACATTTTGCAGCTGAATGATATGCTTCTACCTGAATTACAGGATATAGCCGAAGAATTAAAGATTGAAAATTTCAAAAAATTAGGAAAACAAGAGCTGGTTTATAAAATTCTGGACAGGCAGGCAATTGTAGGAAGCGGTTCAAAGCCGGCAGCTGCAACGGGCGAAAAACCCAAGCGTAAACGCATTATTAAAGCCACCACCTCCAATTCCACAGAAGAAGCGGTGGTAGAAGATACATCGGCTCCTGTAGCAATAGAAGCTGCAGCCGAAGAACCTAAAAAACATGTTGCCCTTAAAAGAGCAGCACCTGTGAAAAAAGAAGACAAACCACAGGTTAAACGCAGTCCCAGGAAAAAGCACGAAGATGATGGGCCGGCAGATACGCAACAAACAGAGCCAACATTGTTCGACCAGGGAAATAATAGCAATTCGCCTGACAATAATGGTTCAGACGAAGGTTCTGCAACAGATGCCCCGCTGGTTGAGATCCCCGAAAGAGGTTCGCAAATCAGCAAGTTTTTTCCGCAGCAAAAAGAATCGGCGCAGCAACCGCAGCAACAACAACCGCAACGCCGTGAACAAAATTTCAATATTGAATTTGACGGTATCATCCTGGCAGAAGGCGTATTGGAAATGATGCCGGATGGCTATGGTTTTCTTCGCTCTTCTGACTACAACTATCTTTCTTCACCAGATGATATTTATGTTTCTCCTTCGCAAATCAAATTGTTTGGTTTGAAAACTGGAGATACAGTTTTAGGCTCTGTTCGTCCGCCCAAAGAAGGCGAAAAATATTTTGCCCTGCTGAAGGTTGATCAGATCAATGGCAAAAGTCCTGAAGAAGTAAGAGACCGTGTGCCTTTTGATTATCTCACGCCGTTGTTCCCTTATGAAAAGCTCAACCTGTTTGATGAAGCGAACAACTATTCTACCCGCATTATGGACCTGTTTACCCCCATTGGTAAAGGGCAGCGTGGATTGATAGTAGCCCAGCCAAAAACAGGTAAAACCATGCTGTTAAAAGCAGTGGCCAATGCCATTGCGAAAAACCATCCTGAATGCTACTTGATGGTGGTGTTGGTGGATGAGCGTCCGGAAGAGGTAACTGATATGGAACGAAGTGTAAAAGCGGAAGTGATTGCCTCAACTTTTGATGAGCCGGCAGAAAAACACGTAAAGGTTTCAACTGTGGCTTTGCAAAAAGCAAAGCGTTTGGTTGAGTGTGGTCATGATGTGGTAATTCTCCTGGATTCAATCACCCGTCTTGCCCGTGCGCATAATACTGTTGCTCCGGCTTCTGGTAAAGTATTATCCGGAGGTGTGGAAGCTAATGCGATGCAGAAGCCAAAACAGTTCTTTGGTGCTGCCCGTAAAATTGAGCATGGCGGTTCGCTAACAATTATTGCTACAGCCCTGGTTGATACAGGTTCTAAAATGGACGAGGTGATCTTTGAAGAGTTCAAAGGAACAGGTAACATGGAGTTGCAACTGGATCGTCGCCTAGCTAACAAACGTGTATTTCCTGCCATTGATATTGTGGCTTCCTCTACCCGTCGCGATGATCTTTTATTGGAAAGAGATGTATTGCAACGCATGAACCTGCTTCGTGTTTATCTTAATGACATGAATACTGATGAGGCAATGAATGAATTGCTGAAGCGTATGCGTGGCACAAAAAGTAATGAAGAGTTTCTTGCTTCAATGAACGGATAATCATTGATTCATAATAAGCAAATTTGCAAAGGCAAAGAAGAGAATGGTACTTCTTTGCCTTTTTGTTTTAAGTGAGTTACGCTCCTTAGCAGTGACCTTGTATTGCTGTGGTCTCATTTTTGTACTAACAGCAGAAACAAATAGGAAAATTATGAAACAAAGAATCTTCAGCTTTTGCATAGCAGCGGTTGTTGTTAGTTTAGCCGCTTGCAGCAATGATGGCACAAGTTCAACTTCAAATGACTCTACGTCCACCACAACAAACACTACGGTAAGCACGCCGGCAACCACAACTACAAGCGAAGCCAATTATGCGGCTATGGCCGATACCATAGAAAAAAATAGCCAGCAAGGTTATTACCTGAATCCAAAAACAGGCAAGGCTTATAAAAATTTAAAAGTTGACCGCTCAACTGGTCGTATTACCGACGAATCTGGTGAGCCTGTATGGCGCTATGTAGACAACAGAAATTGGTGGGTTTATGGCGACAATGATTACAATGATGATATGTACAACTGGCAGCAGGTTGGTGAAGCAAAGCAAGAGGGAGAAAAAATTACGTACAAAGGTGATGATGAGAAATGGGTTGACTATGATACGAAATGGAAAGTTTCAGACGATGGCATGAAACAAAAAATGACCACTGAAGACGGAGATAAAATAAAGGTAAAGACCGATGAAGAAGGTAATACCAAGATTAAAGTGAACGACGAAAAAGTAAAGTTGGACAAAGACGGTAACGTCATTAAGAAAAACTAAAAGATCTTTTAGTATAAAAAGCTTCCTGAGAGGGAAGCTTTTTTATTTTAGATACATTTGTTTATATGAGGCGGGTACAGATAGATGAGTTTTTGAAAGAGAGCAAAGGTGCTTTGCTTCTTGATGTGCGTTCCCCCGGCGAATACAATCATGCCCATATCCCAGGTGCTGTCAGCCTTCCCTTATTTAGCGATGAAGAACGGAAAGTAGTGGGAACTGCTTACAAGCAAAACAGCCGGGAAGCCGCTATCAAAATCGGGCTGAATTATTTTGGACCGAAGATGAGAGGGATGGTGGAAGAAGTGGAAAAGCTGGCGGCGGATCGTAGGCCGTCGACAGAAGGTTCAAACTACGTTCAACCTTCAACAACCAACATCTTTGTTTACTGCTGGCGTGGCGGCATGCGCAGTGGGGCAGTAGCCTGGCTGTTAAACTTGTATGGCTTCCAGGTTACAGTGCTTGCCGGCGGCTATAAATCGTTTCGCAATTGGGCAATCAAAACCTATACGTACCCTCATCACTTAAAACTCGTTGGTGGTTATACCGGCTCTGGCAAAACATCTTTATTAAAAGAACTGGAGGCCAAAGGTGATTTCATTCTCAACCTCGAAGAACTGGCCTGTCACAAAGGATCAGCGTTTGGCAATATTGGAATGCCGGAACAGCCAAAACAGGAAATGTTTGAAAATCTGTTGGCAACAAGAGTGACTGATCTTTACAAAAAAGCGGGAGAAAATATAACATCTCAGGAAACCGAAAATAGTTTCATGGACTGGCCATCTAAAACAATTTGGGTAGAAGACGAGAGCCAGCGCATTGGGCTGATAAATATTCCAAAACCTTTTTGGGACAACATGCGCCTTTCACCTGTTTATTTCCTGGATATTCCATTTGAAGAACGGTTAAATAATATCGTGGCGGAATACGGCGGGTTGGATAAAGAAAAAATGATTGCCGCAATCCAGCGCATTTCAAAAAAACTTGGGCCGCTTGAAACAAAAAATGCTATCCAATTTTTAGAGGGCGGTGATGTGAAAGAAAGTTTTCGCATCCTTCTTCATTATTACGACAAGCAATACACAAAAGGTTTGCACAACCGTACAAGCCTTGCATCGGTGCTCACAAAAATTCCTTGCGAAAAGGTGAGTGTTGAAAATGCCGCCTTAGTTTCGCAGGCTCAACTCCCTCCCACGTATGCAGGAACAAATTAAGCTTACACAGTTTTCAAAAGGCGGCGGCTGCGGCTGCAAGATTGCCCCATCCGTTTTGCAACAGATATTAACGACAGAAAATAAGGCCTCGTTTGCCTCCCTGCTTGTAGGCAATGAAAGCAGCGATGACGCAGCGGTGTATAAACTCAACGAAGTAACTGCGGTTATCTCCACCACTGATTTTTTTGTCCCCATAGTAGATGATGCCTATGATTTTGGCAGAATTGCTGCCGCCAATGCCATTAGCGATGTATATGCAATGGGAGGAAAACCATTGATGGCGGTGGCTATATTGGGATGGCCAATTGATAAGCTTTCTGTTGAAGCAGCCCAAAAGGTGTTAGAAGGCGGCAGAAGCATTTGCGCCGAAGCCGGCATACCGTTAGCCGGCGGCCATACCATTGATTCAGCTGATCCCATTTTTGGTTTAGCTGTGACAGGCATTGCTCACCCTTCTCACATAAAACAAAATAATACGGCACAGGAGGGTGATATGCTTTTCCTGACAAAGCCCGTGGGGGTAGGTGTGTTATCCACTGCGTTAAAAAGAGGACTATTAGAAGAAGAACACTACGCCGGTTTACTGCAACAAATGACAAGCCTCAATATGGTGGGCGAAGCCTTTCCAGCACAGTGGGATCCGAAGCTTGGAATTCACGTGACTTGAAGTCGCGGC